>Ga0306920_100003422_pt1 | contig 20119 bp, 17 predicted proteins | sample flu12Cox44000170_FD_204666 | JGI IMG/M metagenome (GOLD analysis project Ga0306920, IMG submission 204666) | Lab enrichment of tropical soil microbial communities from Luquillo Experimental Forest, Puerto Rico - flux4day.12C.oxic.44.000.170 (v2)... | ecosystem: Environmental > Terrestrial >... | reverse complement strand
TGGTAGCCCAGGCGGGCCAGTGCCTCGACCTGGACTGCACGGCGGATTCCGTCCCGGGGATCACCAGCCTGGTACTGGGCTTGCCCGGGGTGAGCCGCGCGGAGATATCCCCCAGCGGGCTCACCGCATTCCTGCGCGGGGACGCCGACCCCGACGCCATCGTGCGGGAGGTGCTGCAGCAGGCGCATATCAGCGGCTTCCGGGTGCGCGCCGCGGACCTGGCCGAGGTGTTCCGGGCGCTGGACCCCGCAGGGAAAGGAACGGCGGGGGAATGACGCCGACGCTGACCGCCGTGGGTGGCGGTTTCCGCGCCGAGATCCAGCAGCTTCGGCGGTCCCGGCTGCTCATCGTGCTTACCATCGCCGAAGCGGTGACGTTCCTGGTGCTGGTGAGCATCTTCGGCCTCACCGGCAACCATGTTCCGACGGCCGTTGTCAATCGCGACGGCGGGAAACTGGCGCGTCAATGGGCGCAGGAGATGTCGGCGACCTACCACACCTACGGGATCCGGTACATGGATGCCCGCTCCGCCGAGGCGGCACTGAGCGAGGGTGACGTGGCGGCCATTCTCTGGATCCCCGCCGGCTTCTCGCAGCACATGGCCCAGCACACGATGATCCGGATTCACTTCGTGGTCGACAACGTCAACGCCGATCTCACCAACGAGGCCGAGCTCGGGATTTCGCCGGCGGCGAGAGCCTTCGCCGTGGCGAATCGCTTCCCCGGGATTCGGGTCGTCACGACAGAGAAGGATGTGGTGAAACACGAGGTCGGCTTCATCCCGTATCTGGTCGTGAGCGCGCTGGCGCTGGCCGCGTTCGTGGTGGCGGGGACCCTGGCCGCCAGTGCGGTGGCCCGGGAGTTCGAGACCCGCACGCTGGCCTATCTCAAGCTGTCGCCGACCCACCCCCTGGTCCCGCTCGCCGGGCGCCTGCTCGCCACCGGGGCGGTATCGGCCATCGCGGTCGCGGTTGCGGCCCTGCTGGTCGTCGCCGGCTACGGGGTAATACCCGCCCATCCCGCCGAACTGGCCGCCGGGCTGGCGCTGTGCGTGGTCATCTTCTCCTGCCTCGGCGCCGCCATCGGCACCCTGGTACGGCGCACCCTGCCGCTGTCCGCCCTGATTTTCGGGCTGGCCCTGGCCTTTTACCTGGACAGCGGGTCCCTGGAGCCTGCCCGCTTCTACGGCAACCGCCTCTGGGTTGTCGCGCACACCTCGCCGGTGTATTACGCCGTCGGGATCCTCCAGGACGCCGTCCACGGGATTCAGGTCACCCCGGAGACTGTTCCCATCAACTTCGCCGCGCTGATCGGCTGGGCGCTGCTGGCCGCCGGGGCGGCGTGGCTCGCGTTGCGCCGGGCGGTGGTTGCATGATGACGCGGCTGGCCTGGGCGCTGCGGCAAACGTGGACGCTCGCGGCACACGACGTGGGGCAGTGGCGGCGCACCCCATGGGCCATCGCCGCGGCCCTCATTCCGCCGGCGGCGCTGGCCCTGCTGTTGTACATCCTGACCTTCAACCTTGGCCACCAGCCCATCGCCCTGGTGCAGGAGGGTCACGGCCGCTACTCCGACCACATCGCGGGCATTTTCCAGGCCCAGGCCGGTGACATCTACTCGCTCGTCAACACCGACCGGGCGACCGCCACGCGCCTGCTGAACAGCCAGCAGGTGGCGGCCGTGGTCGTGATACCCAGCAACTTCGATGCCGCCGTCGCGCGCTGCCCGGCGCTCCAGCCGGACCAGATCATTCACGACTACAGCTATGCCCGGTCGGGCTGCCCCGCCGCCCAGCTACAGGTGACGCTCGACAACGCCAACAGCAACTTCGCCGGTGAAATCCGCCGCGCGCTGTCGGAGACGGTGGCGTTCTTCGACGCTCCCGACGTCGTCACGCCGGTCGCGGAAACCCAGCTCGACATGAGCGACCTGAACCCGTACCGGGTCAACGTGATGACCGCCCTGACGCGCCCCAGCACGATCGACTACATCCACTACGCCGTGATCCCCTGCCTCGTGCTGCTCATCCTGAGCGTCGGGGTGATGGGCACCGCCCTGTTGTGCGCGCGAGATATCGAACGCGGCACCGCCCGGCACCTCGCACTGGCGCCGGTCTCCCCGGCAGTGCTCATCGCGGGCCGCCTCCTCGGCGGGGTGCTCGTCTCGCTCGTGGTGATCGTGCCCACCCTGGCCATCGCCACCTTGACCGGGGCGATCGCGCCGCCCGCCGGGCACTGGCCCGCTCTTGCGCTGGTCTTCCTGGCCACCGCGGTGTGCGCGGCCGGGCTCGGCGCCGTGGTGGGCGCCACCATGCGAGGCTCCCGGGCCGTGTCCATGGCGGCGGCGGTCATCTGCACCTACCTGTTCTTCCTCGGCGGCGGGTTCACCACGGTCCAGTTCCTGCCGGGCTGGCTGCGCCAGGTCACGACGTTCGTGCCCATCCGTTACGCGATCGACGGGCTCCGCCAGAGCCTGTTCTATCCCAGCCTGTACGGCTTCGGAGCGGACATGCGGGTGCTGCTCGGCACCGCGATCGTCGCCGTCGTGGCCGGCGGCGTTGTCGTGCGCAGAGCCTGGAGCCGCTGATCGCTTGCCCTCGGCACGCGGGGTGGGCCGGCCTGGGTGTGGACCGGAGGCGGCCATTGGCCGTATGGTGCCCTAAATACCTCGTGGTGGGGGTGAGGCCAGGCATGAATGCCCAGTACAGCGACCAGGTGTACGATGTGGAGCTTCGTGCCGTGACCAAGCGGTTCGGCTCGCTGACAGCCGTGAACGCCGTCACCCTGAAGGTGTACAAGGGCGAGTTCCTGTCGCTCCTGGGGCCATCCGGCTGCGGCAAGACCACCTCGCTGCGGTTGATCGCCGGCTTCGAGCAGCCGGACGAGGGCGAGATCCTGATCGGTGGCATGGACGCGGTCAACGCCCCGCCGTACACGCGCGACGTGAACACCGTGTTCCAGCACTACGCGCTGTTCCCGCACATGTCCGTACTGGACAACGTGGCCTACGGGCTTAAACAGCGCAAGGTCGGCAAGCCGCAACGGCACGCCAAGGCCCGTGAGGCGCTGGAACTCGTGCGCATGACGGGCCGCGAGAACGACCGGCCGGCGATGCTCTCCGGCGGCCAGCAGCAGCGGGTCGCGCTGGCCCGGGCGCTGGTGATGAACCCCCGGGTGCTGCTCCTCGATGAACCCCTGGGCGCGCTGGACCTCAAGCTGCGCAAGGAGATGCAGATAGAGCTGAAGCGCATCCAGCATCAGGTGGGCATCACGTTCATCTACGTCACTCACGACCAAGAAGAAGCCCTATCCATGTCCGACCGGGTGGCGGTGATGTCCAATGGAGTTATCGAGCAACTCGACGAGCCGCGCACGATCTACGACCGGCCGCTGACCCCGTTCGTCGCGGACTTCATCGGGGACATGAACTTCCTCGACGGGGAGGTGGCCGAGGCTGCCGACGGGGGCTTCGCGATCGATGCCGGCGCGGGCATCGTGGTGCGCGGCCGCGGCGACACGGCCAAGGGCACGCGCGCGCGGGTGGGCCTGCGCCCCGAGCGCATCGTGGCCGCGCCCGGCGTCTCCGGCGGAACCGCCAACACCGCCACCGCCGAGGTGATCACCAAGATGTACCTGGGCGACCAGATCCAGATCGTGGCCATGCTCACCGGCGGCCGCAATGTCGTGGTGCGTGAACAGCGCGCCAGCGCCGACCCCACGCTCGACACGATCAACCCGGGGGACCAGATATCTCTCAGCTGGGACGAAACCGCCCCGCTGCTCCTCGGAGAGGCCGCCCCCGCCCGTTAGGACGGCCAGGGCGGCCGAAGGAGAACCGATGAACTCCAATCATGATGAACTCAACATTCTCGCGCCGCGCGAGATGAAACCGAAGCTGGACTACCTGCACCGGGAGGTGCAGCGCGCCGCTGGCCACCGGATAAACCGGCGCGAAGCACTCGGCCTTGGCGGGATGGCGATCCTGGCCGCGGCGGCAGCGGCATGCGGCAGCACGACGACAACGACCAGCGGTGGTTCACAGAACGCCGCCGGCGCCGGGGCAAACCCGCTCACCCACAAGCCCCTGGAGAACCACCTCGAGATCTACAACTGGTCCCAGTACGACGACCCTTCGACCTTCACGAAGTTCACGAAGCTGCCGGCCGAAGCGAAGGCCGGGATGACCACCCACGAGACCTTCTATTCGAGTAACGACGAACTGCTGGCCAAGCTGCATGCGGGCGGCACCGGTTACGACATCATCGTGCCCAGCCAGAACGCCGTTGCCGAGCTGATTCAGGAAAAGGGCCTCATGGCCCTGGACAAGGCGCTGCTGCCCAATCTCAAGAACCTGGATCCGTCGTTCCTGAAGCCGTCCTATGACCCGACGGGTGACTATCACGTCATCAAAGACTTCGGCATCACGATGTTCTTCTACAACCACAAGATCGTGAACGAGCAGCCGCAGACCATGCACGATTTCTACGTGGCCATGCCCAAGTACGTGAGCAAGGGCCGCACCAACCTGCTGGACGGGGCGGAGGAAGTGGTGCCGCTCGCGCTGATGTCGCTCGGCCTGGATCCCAACACGACGAACCCGTCCGACTTCAACCAGGTGAAGTCCTTCCTGCTGTCGATCCGCAAGGGCGTCACGACCATCGACTCGTCCGGCTACATCAACGACGCCATCGCCGGCAAGATCATCATGAGCCAGGGCTGGAACGGCGACGTCCGCCGGATCGTGCAGGGGCGCAAGAAGTTCGGCGACATCACGGCGATCATCCCGCACGCGGCATCGGAGATCTGGGCGGACAACTGGTGCATCCCGGTGAACGCGCCGCACCCGGTGGCGGCGCACGCATGGATCAACTGGCTGCTCACGCCGAGCACGGCGGTGACCGAGATGAACTACCACAACTACAAGATCCCGATGGCGGCCGCGCTGGCTCAGCTGCCGGCCGCGCTTCGCAACGACCCCATGTTCAACGTCCCCAAGAGCTACACCGACAACTACCACTACATCCTCAACGTCAGCCCGCAGGTCGTGGAGGCCCGGACCCAGATTTACTCGGAGTTCAAGGCGGCCTGATGGCGGTCGTCGAAGAGACAGCGCAAGAGGCTGTCGCGGCGTCGGCCACCCGGCGGAAGCGGTCGTTCCGGCCGCGCTACCCGGCGTGGCTGACGGCGCCGTCTTTCCTGTACTACGCCATCTTTTTCCTGGGGCCGATGGCGATCCTGGTGGCATTCTCGCTGGCGACCCAGCGCGGGTTCGGCAGCCTCAGCTACGGGTTCGACATTTCGCAGTACCGCCTGATCGCCAACTCGCTGTACGTCACGATCTTCGTGCGCACCCTCGTGATGGCCTCGATCGGTTCGCTACTGACGATCGCGGTGGGCTATCCGCTCGCCTACTGGATGGCCCGGTACCTGACGACCTACAAGTTGCTGGCGCTGCTCCTGCTCATCGTGCCGTTCTGGACGTCGTTCCTGATCCGGACGTACGCGTTGAAGATCATCCTGGACCCGAAGGGCTATCTGGCCCGCGACCTCGGCATCAACATCCTGTTCACCAAGTACGCGGTCGCCGTCGGGCTGGTGTACAACTACCTGCCATTGTTCATCCTGCCGGTGTTCGCCTCGCTGGAGCGGATGGACTGGTCGCTGATCGAGGCCGCCACCGACCTGGGGGCGCGCCCGTTCACGGCGTTCCGGCAGATCACGCTGCGGCTCACTCTCCCCGGTGTGGTGACCGGCGCCCTGCTCGTGTTCATCCCGATGACCGGGGAGTACATCATCCCCGACATCCTGAGCGGCGGGAATTACGAGTTCGTCGGGAACGTCATCGGCGACCAGTTCAACCAGGCCCAGAACCAGCCATTCGGCTCAGCCTTGGCGATCGCGCTGATGGCGGTGCTGTCTGTATTCGTCATCGTGTACATCCTGTTCGCCAGGAAGGAGGAGCGTTTCGGTGGCTAGGCGCGTCAAGGCCAAGCACGGGTTCACCGCCTGGGCGGTGCTGGTGTACGCATTCCTGTACCTGCCCATCCTCGTGATGGTGATCTTCGCGTTCAACAAGCCGTCGGCCCCCGCGCTCGCCTCTTTCCACGGCTCCAACGTCTGCGCCATCCCACCCGCCCAGATCGGCAACATCACCGTCTGGAACGGGTTCACATCCTGCTGGTTCAGCGCCGGCCTGCACGACCCGACCTACCTGCCGGCCATCGTCGTCAGCCTGCAGATCGCCGCCCTGGCGTCGATCATCTCCACCGTCCTGGGACTGGGCGCGGCGCTGGCCCTGGCCCGGATGAGGCCGCGGCTCCGGGCGCCCTTCGATGTGCTGGTATATCTGACTCTCGTCGTTCCCGAGATCGTCATCGCAGTGGCTTTGCTGATCTTCTTCGTGCAGGCGCGCAACTACCTCCACTTCTTCCCCGATCTGGGGAAGGGGACGATCCTGCTCGGCCAGGTGGTGTTCAACGCCTCGGTGGCGATGCTCATCATCCGGGCCAGATTCGTGGGGATGGGTGACTCGCTTGAAGAGGCCGCCTATGACCTCGGCTCGGGGCCGCTGGCGACGTTCCGGCAGGTGACGCTGCCCAGGCTGATGCCCGCCATCGTGGCCGCGTTCCTGCTGTCCTTCACCTTCTCGTTCGACGACTACATCGTGCCCGCGTTCACCAACGGCACGACCAACACCTGGCCGATCGTGCTGTTCTCGGCCGTGCGGTTCGGCCTCACCCCCGCCGTCAACGCCCTCGCCACGATCATGCTCACCGTCACCGTGCTGGCGGTGACGATCACCGCCGTCGTCCTGCGCCGCAGTCGCGTGCAAGCCACCCCCGCCCAGGAGCAGGCGCCGGGCCTGGACGCCGCGCTCGGGCTCAGGTAGCTCCCGGACCGGCTTGTATTAGCGGTCCACGGTGGCGAAGAACGCGGCGATGTCGCGGGCGACCAGCTCGGGTTGCTCGGCGGCGGCGAAGTGACCGCCACGGGGCATCACGGTCCAGCGGCGGATGTCATACAGGCGCTCGGCCCATTCCCGGGGCGGCTCACCCTCGGGTACGAGCATGTGCGGGAACACCGCCACGGCGGCCGGCGCCCGGGCGAAGTCATCGGGGCCGAGCCAGGGCTCGCCCTGCCAGCGGCGGTTGTCGTGGTAGTCACGCATCGAGGAGGTAACGGTGGACGTCACCCAGTACAAGGTGACGACCGTGAGCAGGAAGTCCCTGGAGAACGCCGATTCCAGGTCGCCGTGGCAGTCGCTCCAGGACCGCCACTTCTCCAGGATCCAGGCGGCCAGCCCGGCCGGGGAATCGTTGAGCGCGTAACCCAGGGTCTGCGGTTTGGTGGACTGGATCGCGTTGTAGGCGCGCTCGGTCTGGTCCCACCGATCGGCCTGGGCCAGGTAGGCCTGTTCGGCCGCGGACAACGGCCGGGAGCCCGGCCCGGTCCACGGGGCGAGTTCCAGGTTGGTCAGGTGCAGCCCGATCAGCGGCTCCGGGTTGTCCATGGCCATGAACGTGGCGATACCGGCGCCGAAGTCACCGCCGCCCGCGCCGTACCGGTCATAGCCCAGGCCGTGCATCAGGTCGTGCCAAAGGCCAGCGACATAGCGATAGGTGACCCCTCCCGCGACGGCCGGCCGGGAGGAGAACCCGTAGCCGGGCAGGGAGGGGATGACCACGTCGAATTCCGGGCCGCTGATTCCGTGCCCGGCCGGGTCGGTAAGCATCGGGATCAGCGGCAGCAGTTCGGCGAAGCAGCTGGGCCAGCCGTGGCCGAGGATCAGCGGGATGCCCCCGCCGTGGCGGGCCCGTTCGTGCACGAAATGCACCACGGCGTCGCCGATCCGCGCCCGGTAGTGCGCGAACCGGTTCAGTTCCCGCTCGGCGGCGCGCCAGTCGAACCCGCCGGCCCAGTAGCCGAGCACCCCGTCCAGCCAGTCCCGGTCGGTGCCCTGCGACCACCGCTCACCGGGCGCGGTCTCCGGCAGCCTGGTGCGGCGAATCCGGGCCCGTAGATCATCGAGCGCGCCCTCGTCCACGGCCACCGAGAACGGCTCGACCCGAATCCGCGGTATACCACTGGCGGGCATCGTGGGTTCTCTCCTTCAGCGGGCTGATTCACAGCTTCTCACCCGGGAACCGGCGGCCGCGGGGGCTCAAGCCGGCCGCGGGGCCGGATGGCCGGTCAGGACTCCAGGTAGCGCAGTACGGCCAGCACCCGGCGGTGATCGGCGTCCGACGGCGCCAGGCCCAGCTTGCTGAAGATGTTCCCGACGTACTTCTCGACGGCCCGCTCCGAGACCACGAGTGTCGCGGCGATCGCGCCGTTGGACCGGCCCTCGGCCATCAGCGCCAGCACCTCGCGCTCTCTGGCCGTGAGCAAGGCCAGCCCGTCGGTCCGGCGGCTGGCGCCGAGCAGTTGCGTCACGACCTCCGGGTCGAGTGCGGTGCCGCCGGCCGCCACCCGGTTCAGCGCTTCGACGAACTCACCGACGTCGGCGACCCGGTCCTTGAGCAGGTACCCGACACCCGCGGCACCGCCACCGGCCGCGGCGCCGAGCAGGTCGGCCGCGTAGCGGGTCTCGATGTACTGGGAGAACACCAGCACTCCGGTCTTGGGGTGGTCGCGGCGGATCGCGATCGCGGCGCGCAGTCCCTCATCGGTGTAACCCGGCGGCATCCGCACGTCCACCACGGTGGCGTCCGGCTCGTGCTGGTCCACCGCGGCCAGCAGATCCTCGGCGTTGCCGACGGCGGCGACCACATCGTGACCACGGTCGGCCAGGATCTCCACCAGGCCCGCCCGGACTACGGCCGAGTCTTCCGCGATCACGATGCGCATGGGGACTCCGGTTCGCTCAGGCGTGGGACGGCAGTTCAACGGTGACCACGGTGGGGCCGCAGGCTGGACTGCTGACCTGCAGCCTGCCATCCACGGTCCTGACTCGCTCGGCGAGCCCGGCCAGGCCGCCGCTGGCCTCGACGCGGGCGCCGCCGGTGCCATCGTCGCTGACCCGCAACCGCAGCAGCCCGGGCGCATGGACCGCCTCCAGCGTGGCGTGCCGGGCACCGCTGTGCTTGGCGACGTTGGTGAGCAACTCGGCCGCGCAGAAGTAGGCGATGGTCTCGATCGCGGCCGACGGGCGCTCGGGCAGATCGATCGCCAGCTCAACGGGCAGGTCGCTGTGCGCGGCAAGGGTGGTGAGGGCGGTACCCAGGCCCTTGTCCAGGACCGGTGGATGGATGCCGCGGGCCAGGTCGCGCAGCTCGGTGATGGCCTCCTTGGCCCCCTGGTGGGCGGCGTCGACCAGCTCCAGTACCCGCTTCAGGTCGGCCTGCGCGGTCCCCTCGATCGTGCCGGCCAGTTTCTCTCTGGCCAGGCCCAGCTTCATCGCTACGGCGACCATTTGAGCCTGCGCGCCGTCGTGCAGGTCCCGCTCGATCAGGCGCAGCCGCGCGGCCGAGTCATCGACCACGCGCGCCCGGGACTGCTCAAGCTCACGAATCCGCTGCGGCAACGGAGCAACGAGCAGGCGGTAGGCGATCCAGAACTCCAGCCCCGCTACCGGTATGAGCAACGCCCCCCACCACATGCGGACGACGCACAGAATGACGCTGAGGATGACCAGCCAGAAACCAGCGACGAAGCACGCGGCGCCCCAAGCTCTGGGGTGGCGATATGCGGCGGGCCGCAGCAGAATCTGCATCAGCAGCGGTTCCGGGCGAGTGACGGTGTCATCCGGCCCGCGCATCGAGATGCCGCCAGGGGCCGGCGGACCGGCGCTGCGTTCCATCGTGCTCCTCGCTCTTGTTGTGCTCTAGTACCCGAAAACCTCAGCCAGAGAGCAGCATCTCCCCAAGCGGGCCTTGTGCTGATCGATCCCGCTATGGAGAGATGCTGCCAAATCAGCTCTGGACACTGGTCTGCAAGCGGCGGGCGGTCCAGAAGATCAGCGCCGCCCCCGCCAGCGGCAGCGCCCCCAGCCAGGCCAGGGGTCCCAGCCAGTGACCGGCGGCGAGCAGCAGGACGCCGAGGCCGAGGTTGAAGACGCCACAGGCAACCCGCGCACGCACCCACACACGAGGGCGGCGGTATTCCCATGACCTGACCAGAAATCTCATGAGGAAGGATCGCGAACGGGGGACATTGGGCGGGGCGGCGGGTCAGAGCCAGCAGAGTCAACGTGTGCGTTCATTTGGAATTCCTCCTGTTACTGCGGTGCCGGCCATTCCGGTCACCGACATCTCGATATTCGCCGCCCACGAGGTTGAGATCCACCGTGCGGCCACCCGAACCTGAGGTACGGCTAGCACGCTCCCCAGCTGGGTAGCTGCACGGTGGATGGTTAGATCCACCGTGCGGCCACCCGAACCTGAGGTACGGCTAGCACGCTCCCCAGCTGGGTAGCTGCACGGTGGATGGTTAGGTGGCCTGGGATGGCAGCGCGGCCGGTGCGGATGACGGGGTGGACGGCTCAGCATGTGCGGCATGCCGCTGAGCTGTTCAAGCAGGGCAGCAACCCGGCCGCACGGGTGTACGAGAGCATCGGATCCGAATTCTTCCTGGCGGTGGCGCCCGGCTGGCTGAACCTGGGGCTGTGGGAGGGGCCCGGCCGCGAGGACGAGGCCGAGGAGGCCTGCCGGCGGCTGGTGCGGACGCTAGCCGCCGCCCTGCCCGCCGGGGGTGCGATCGCCGACGTGGGCAACGGGCTCGGCACCCAGGATCCGCTGATCGCCGGGGTGGCCCGTCCGCGCCGGCTGGTCGCGGTGAACATCACCCAGTGGCAGCTGACGGCGGGCCGGGACCGGCTGAGGCAGGCCGGGGCCACGCCGGTGGTGGGTGATGCCGCCCGGCTGCCGATCGCCGACGGCGCGCTGGATGGGGTCATCAGCGTGGAGGCGGCTTTCCATTTCCGGTCAAGGAAGGCGTTCTTTGACGAGTGTTACCGGGTGCTGCGTCCCGGTGGCGTGCTGAGCATCTCCGATATCTCGGTCCAGCGCTGGCCGGTAACCCCGGCCGAGCTGGCGGCCGGCCTGACCCAGTTGCGGGTGTTCGGGCTGCGGCGCACGATGGCGATGACGGCCGGGCAGATCGCCGCGGCCGCCCGCGCGTCGGGCCTGGCCGAGGTGACGGTCACCGCGTGCGGCGACAAGGTGATCGCCCCGGCGCTCCGGCTCACCACCGCCCGGCTTGGGCGCGCGACAACCGCGCCCTTCGGGCAGCATGCCGCCGCCCACCTGCTGCTGCGGCAGGTGGACCTGCTCTGGCGCCGCCGCATCATCGAGTACCTATTGATCCGCGCAATCCGCCCGTGACCTCAAGGTGGGGCCCCCGGGCCGCGGCCAGGCAACGGACCGCCTTCCCGTGGCCAGCGCGCCGCCGCCGCTAGCTTGTCTCGATCTGGTTACTACGTGTAATGGTCATTCCAATGCCATTACCTCTGTTAGTAAGATCTTCGCCAAGCCGGCCGGGGCAGCCCCCCTGCCCCCCTACCCGCGTCGCACACCTAGTGTGAAGGGAGCCGCAGATGAGCGTTAACTCTGGTGCCACGGAGGAACGCGCCAGGGCCGGGGCGAGAGGCCGGGCCGCGCTGTGGCGGCTGGCCGGGCCCTGGTGGCTGTTCCTGGTGACCGGCATCGCGTGGCTGATCATCGCGGTGATGGTGCTGCGCTTCACCCCGGCCTCGATCAACACCGTGGGCGTCCTGATGGGTGTCCTGTTCCTGCTGGGCGGGTTCAACGAGTTCCTGGAAGCGTCTGTCCGCCACAGTTGGCGGTGGGCGCACGTCGTGATGGGCATTCTGTTCATCGTGGGGTCGATCTGGGCGTTCGCCCGTCCCTTCAACGCCTTCTGGGCCCTTGCGTCGGTGCTGGGGCTGCTGCTCATCTTCAAGGGCACGCTCGACATCATCGGCGCCATCATGACCAAGGACATCAACCCGTCCTGGTGGCTCGGCCTGGTGGCCGGCATCCTGGAACTCGTACTTGGCTTCTGGGCCTCCCAGCAGGACTTCCCAGCCCGGGGAGCGCTCCTGCTGTTGTGGGTGGGATTCTTCGCCCTGTTCCGCGGCATCTCTGAGATCGTCATCGCGTTCGAAGTCCGGCACCGCCAGCACAGCGGCTAGCGAGACAGGCCTCCTGCCAGCGCGCCACAGTTCGCCGCGGCCAGGGGCCGCGGCGAACTGTGGCGCGCCCGCCTAAACGGCGGTGATGCTCTCGCGGCTGGTTGGTTGCGTCATTGGGCCTCCCGTGCCCGGGGTGAAGTGCTCAATCGTGTCACGGCTCGGCACCGGCACCGGGGGCGGTGGGCGCGGGCGGCTCGGCATAGATGTCCTGCATGATCCCCACCTGCTTGGTGGTGAACGTGCGTTCCCGCCGCAGGTCGCGGGTGAAGGCGAACCACCAGCTGAGCACGGCGCCGAACCGGTTGCGGTAGCCGGTGAGGAAGCCGACGTGGATGAACAGCCAGACCACCCACCCCGGGAACCCGGCGAACTGCAGCTTTCCTACCGAGACCACCGCGCGGCCGCGGGAAAGGTAGGCGGCCGACCCCAGGTCGTAGTAGCGGAACGGCTTGGCCGCGCGGCCGGCGGTCTCGTGACGGATGCGGCGCCCGGCGTACAGGCCGGTTTGCATGGCGACCTCGGCGACGCCAGGAAGCTTGTTCAGGCTCATCACGTCGCCGGTAACCATGATCTCGGGGTGGCCGGGGATGGTCAGGTCCGGGCCTACCTCGATCCGCCCGGCCCGGTCCTGTTTGGCGCCGGTGGCCTGCGCGATCGCGGCTGCCACCGGCGGCGCCGCAATCCCCGCGGTCCACAGCACGGTCCCGGCCTCGTACTGGGTCACCGAGCCGTCCTCGGCACGAACACTGAGCCCGGTGCCGTCGATTCCGGTGACGATCGAGTGCATGTGCTGCTCGACGCCCAGCTTGCCCAAGGCCGCGGAAGCCTTGGCGGACAGCTTCGGGCCGAACGGGGCCAGCGGCGCGGCCCCGCCGTCGAACAGCAGGACCCGCGCGTCCTCGGGGTTGATGTGCCGGTATTCGGTACGCAGCGTCTTGGTGGCCAGCTCGCGGATCTGCCCGGCCAGTTCGACCCCCGTCGGCCCGGCACCGACCAGGGCGAATGTGAGCCACCTGGTGCGCTCGGCCAGGTCGGTGGCTGATTCGGCCATCTCGAACGCGCCGAACACCCGGCGCCGGATGACCAGGGCATCCTCGATGGTTTTCATGCCGGGCGCGTACACGGCGAACTCGTCGTGGCCGAAGTAGGACTGCGCCACCCCCACCGCCACGATCAGGTAGTCGTAGCCGAACTCGGTCCTTTCCCCGCCCGGGCGGATCACCTGCACCTGGCGCCGCTCCGCATCGATGCCGGTCACCTCGGCCAGGATGAAGTCCACGTTCCTGTGCTTGCGCAGGATGGCCCGCAGCGGGGCGGCGATCTTCCCCTCGGAGAGGATGCCCGTCGCACACTGGTAGAGGAGCGGCTGGAACAGATGATGCTCCGCCCGGTCGATCAGGGTCACCTGGACCGGCGCCCGGCGCAGCGCCCTGGCCGCGAACAGCCCCGCGAAACCACCGCCGATGATCACCACCCGGCGCTGGCTGCCTTGGTCGCTCATCGCGCGCCCCGCCTCCTTGGTTCCGTCCGCAACCGGCCCGTCAGCCTGCCGGGTCGTGCCAGGCGTCCCGGTCGGGGAGCAGGCGGTCCGCCTCCTTCGGCCCCCAGGAACCCTTGGCGTAGGGGTGAACCGGCACGACATCCCCGAGCACCGGATCCACGATCTTCCAGGCGTTCTCGACGGTGTCCTGGCGGGCGAACAGCCACCGCTCGTTGTCGAGCGCGGCGCCGATCAGCCGGTCGTAGGGGCGCTGGTCGCTGCCGGGCTGCTGGGCGAACGTCAGGTCTTGCGACTCCGGCTCCCACCCGGCCCCCGGCTTCTTGCCGGCCAGGCTCAGGCAGACCGCGGTCTCCGGCCAGAGCCGGAACCGCAGTTCGTTGCGGTGCGGCAGCGGGGCAAGCCCGAACAGGTCCCGCGGCGGGTGCCGGAACCGGACGGTGACCTCGGTGGCGGTGACCGCCATGCACTTGCCGGCCCGGATCACGATGGGCACGTCTGCCCACCGCCAGGAGTCGGACATGAGCCTGATGGCGACGAAGGTCTCGACGGTCGAATGCGGGTCGACGCCGGCCACGTCGTGATAGCCCTCGTACTGGCCGCGGACGGTGTGCTCGGGCGTCAGCGGGGTGAGCGAGGCAACCAGCCGCGACTTGGCGTCCTGCCAGTTGCTCAGGCCCTGCCCCTCGGGCGGGTCGGCCATCACCGTGGCCAGCACCTGGAGCATGTGGTTCTGCACCACGTCCCTGATGGCGCCGGTCTTGTCGTAGAACGAGCCCCGGTCGGACACGTCGAACGCCTCGGCCATGGTGATCTGGATGCTGTCCACATAGGTGCGGTTGAGCAGCGGCTCGACCACGGAGTTGGCGAACCGGCCGAACAGCACGTTCTCCACCGGCTCGAAAGCCAGCCAGTCATCGACACGGAAGATGGCATCCTCGGGGAAGTACTGGTGCATGGTGTCGTTCAGCTTCCGCGAGGAGGCCAGGTCGGCGCCGAACGGCTTCTCCACCATCACCCGGGCGCCGGCGGCGCGGCCCGCCGCGGAAATGCCCTGGGCGATCCGCCCGAACAGGAACGCCGGCACTTCCATGTAGTACAGCAGCCGCTCGCCCGCGCCGATCATGTCGGACATGGCGTGGTAGGTGGCGTCGTCGTCGAGGTCACCGTCCACGTAGCGGAGCAGCCCGAGCATCTTGATGGCCGCCGGGCTGGACGGGTCCATGTTGTTGAGCTTCAGCGAGGCGACCGCGTAGTCGCGGAACTGCTCCAGGTCCCAGCCCCGCTTGGACACCCCGATCACCGGGACGTTGAGCACATCACGCTCGACCAGCCCCACCAGCGCGGGAAACGTTTCCAGCTTGGCCAGGTCCCCAGTCGCCCCAAAGATCACCAGTGCGTCGACGCGATCCGACATGTCATCCTCCTGCCTGGTCGTCCTTCCAGCTCACCGCGAGGAACGCCGTACGGCATCACCCATGGGGGTGAGCCGACAGCCACATCCGGCGGTACAGGCCGCCGGAGCGGAGAAGTTCGGCATGCGTGCCGCGGGCCACCACCCGGCCCCGGTCCAGGACGACGATCTCGTCCACCTGGTCGAGGCCGTCGAGGTCGTGGGTGATGAGCAGGGTGGCGCGGCCCTGCGTCGCGGTCAGGATGTCGGCGGTCAGGGCGCGGCGGCTTTCCGGATCCAGGTGCGCGGTTGGCTCATCGAGGATCATCAGCGCCGGGCCGGCGAGCAGCGCCCGGGCCAGGGCCAGCCGCTGCCGCTGGCCGCCGGAGATCGCCGTGCCGTGGGCACCGGCCGGCGTGTCCCACCCCAGCGGCAGCGACTCGATCCACGACAGCAGCCCGGCCCGGGCGGCGGCGCGGGCGAGCTGTTCGTCGGTGGCGGCGGGGCGGGCCAGGCGGAGGTTACCGGCGATCGTGGTGTTGAAGATGTGCGGGTCCTGGGCGCAGCCGCCGATCACCGTCCTGATGTCGTCGGCGGCGTAGGCGGACAAGTTCTGTTCATTAAGGGTCGCGCTGCCTCCGGACAGTTCGCAGAACCGCAGCAGGACGGCGGCCACGGTGGACTTGCCCGCCCCGCTCGGGCCGATCAGCGCCACCCGTCGCCCGGGAACGAGATCCAGGTCGACCCCGCCCAAGGCCAACAGGCCATCCGGCTCGTAGCGGACCTGGGCGCCGCGCAGCCGCACCCGGACCGGACCGGCGGGCAGCGGCAGCGGCGCGGCCGGATCCCGGACCGGATCCGGGGCATCCACGACCGCGGTGAGCCTCGCCGCACCGGCCCGGGCCTGGCCAAGCTGGATCGCCGCGGCGGGCAGGGCGGCCACCACCTCGAAGGCGGCCAGGGCGGTGAGCGTCACCACCGCCAGCGGAACCCGGGTCAGCGTGCCGGCCCCGGTGGCGGCCACGGCGAGGCCGAGCACCGCCCATACGGTCAGGCCGGCCGCCGCACCGGACAGCCCGGTCCCCAGGCCCATGCCCGAGGCAGCCCGGCGCTCCATGGTGGCCAGCCTGGCGCCGCTGCCTGCGGCCCGGCCGGCGGCGGCGGCCACGGCCCCGAACGCGTGCAGATCCGCCGCCCCGGACATCAGGTCGGTGAAGCGTGCGGTGAACTCGCCCCTGGCCGGGGCGAGGCGAAGGCCCGCCTGCCGGGCCCGGGCGGCCGCCAGCCACGGGACCAGGATCCCGGCGGCAAGCAGGCCCGCCGCGAGCGCAAGCCCGGCGGACGGCAGTATCAGCAGGCACGCGACCACGGCTCCGGTGCCGGCCAGGATGGCGGCCGCCGGCGGCGCCACGCCCCGCAAGAACAGGTCCTGGGTGGCGTCCACGTCACTGACCAGCCGGGCCAGCACGTCACCCGGGCGCAGCGTGCGCAGCCCGGCTGGGGCCAGGCGCTCCAGCCGCTGGAAGGTCCGCACCCTGATGTCCACCAATATTCTGAACGCCACGTCGTGGCTGGCCAGGCGCTCCGCATAGCGGAACACACCGCGGCCAGCCGAAAGGCCCCTGACCGCGACCACGGCAATCGCGATCGCCAGGATGTTGGGGTGCTGCGACGCCCGGGCGAGCAGGAAGCCGGAGGTGGCCAGCAGCGCGATGCCGCAACCGGTGGCGACAACGCTCGCCAGCACCGCGAGGATCAGCCGCCGCCGCAGGGGCTGGGCCAGCCACAGCACCCGGACCAGCGAATCCTCGCGCACCCGCGCCCAGCGCCGATGCGCCCGCCCCCCAGGGGGGGCTAGTGTTGCGCCAGGTGCCAGCGCGGCTGCCGGGACTGCGCCTGTCTGTCGGCGTTTGTGGGCGGTCACGCCAACGACCACATTCTTTTGTGGGCGCTGGCGCCAACGACTACAAACGGCCAGAGCGGCCCGTGACACCGGCCCGCGGACCGGGGGCAGGAGCGGCGTCCGGGCGCCGGCAGCATCATGGCGCGGCCACCTGGGCCTGGCTCGGGGCGCGGGCTGGAAGCGGGGCCATATCCGGCTGGGGATGGCGTCATGGCGCGGCCACCAGGGCCGGGCCTGGCGCAGCGCCGGCTTCCACGGCAGCCGGCCGCACCAGCCTGCCGTGATCCAGGGTGATCGTCGGGCCGGCCGGGCCTGGCCAGCCCCGGCCGTGACTGACCACGACGACGGTGCGGTGTCCCGGCAGGGCCTCGATGGCGGCGAATATCCCGGCCGCGGTGAGCGCGTCCAGGTGTGCGGCCGGTTCGTCGAGCAACAGCAGCGGCGCGTTCCGCAGGAATGCCCGGGCCAGCGCGATCCGCTGCCGCTGCCCCGCCGACAGCCGGGCGGCGCGGTCACCCAGCGGGGTGGCATATCCGTGCGGCAGCGCCTCGATGAACTCGGCCGCACCTGCCAGGGCGGCGGCGTGCCCGATCGCGCGCTGGCTCGCGCCGGGCTGGCCCAGGGCGATGTTGCTGGCGACCGTGCCGGCGAACAGGTGCGGCCGCTGCGGCACCCAGGCAATCTGGGCCCGCCACGCGTCCAGGTCCAACTCCGCCAGCGGCACCCCGCCAGCCTCGATGGTCCCCCCTGCCGGCTCAGCGAACCGCAGGAGCAGGGCCAGCAGCGTGCTCTTGCCCGCCCCGCTCGCGCCGGTCACCGTGATCCGCTCGCACGGGGCTATCTCCAGGCTGACCCCGGCCAGGGCCAGCGCGGAGCGGCCCGGATAGGCCACGCATGCTTCGTTCAGCTTGATGGTGCAGGTGCGCAGGTCGGCCTGTGCCCGTGCGGCGGGCCTCAGCGGGGAGCTCACGGTGGGGGCCTGCGCCGGGGCGACGGGCAGTGGGACCTCGAGGATGTCGCAGGCGCGGGCGGCCGCGGTGGCGCCCTCCATGCTCGCGTGGAACTGGGCGCCCACCGCGCGCAGGGGCAGGTACGCCTCGGGAGTGAGCAGCAGCACCAGCAGCGCGGTCTCATATCCCAGGTGCCCGGCCAGCAGGCGCAGGCCGACCTCGACCGCCACCAGCGCGGTGGCCAGCGCCGCCGCCAGCTCCAGCACCAGCGCCGACAGGAACGCCACCCGCAGCGTGCCCATGGTCGCCTTGCGGTGCGCCTCGGAGACCTCCTCGATCACCTGCGCCTGCACCTTCGCCCGGCCGAAGAGTTTCAGGGTGGGCAGCCCTTCGACCACGTCGAGGAAGTGCCCGCCGAGCGTCGCGAGCAGCCGCCACTGGCGCTGCGTGCGGGCCTTGGTGTGCAGCCCGATCAGGACGGCGAACACCGGGATCAGCGGCAGCGTCACCGCGATCACCACGGCCGAGATCCAGTCGGCGGCCGCGACCCGGGCCAGCACCGCCACCGGTACCGCGACCGCGAGCACCAACTGCGGCAGGTACCGGGCGAAGTAGGGGTCGAGCGCGTCCAGGCCCTTGGTGGCCAGCGTCGCGATCTCGCCCGGCCGCTGCCCGCCCAGCCAGGCCGGGCCCAGCCGCAGCGTGTGCGCGGTGAGCCGGGCCCGGAGCTGCGCCTTGACCTTGGCCGCGGCGCGCAGCGCGACCGTCTCGCCGCCCCCGGCGGCCAAGGCGCGGGCCGCCACCACCACGAGCAAAACGATCAAGGTGGGACCGAGGGCGGCGGCCCCGGTGCCCCGGGCCGCGGTGGCCAGGGCGTGCGCCAGCAGGCCCGCCTGCGCCAGCACCAGGCCGGTCACCGCCAGGCCCAGGCCGACGGTGAACACCAGGTAGCCCCGCGCCGCGTGGGCGTGCCGCAGCAGCCGCGGATCGACGGCCTTCACGCCGGGCCAGATGCCGACGGCTGCGCTCCGTCGGGGGAGTGCACCGCCGCGCCCGATGGCGCGGGCGCGGCGGACGGCGCCTGCGGCTGGAACTCCGCCGCGCTGACCCGCCGCCGGAACACGTAGTAGGTCCAGGTCTGGTAGACGAGCACCACCGGCAGCAGGATGATCGCGACGACGCTCATCACCTTGAGCGGGTACGCCGGGGACGCGGTGTTGTAGGCGGTCAGGTTGTTGGCCGCGCTGGTGGACGAGACCATCACGTTGGGGTACAGGCCGACGAAGATCGCCACGATGGCCGAGGCCATGGTGACCGTCGTCGCGGCGAACGCGAAGCCGTCGCGATCCTCGTAGACCAGCCAGAACGCGGCGAGGACGGCGAGGATGGCGAGCAGTTCAACCGGGTTGAGGAAGAACGTGTCGCTGTGCGCCACGTGGGTCCAGATGGCGAACCCAACGACGACGGCGGCCGTGGCGGGGGCGATGCGGCGGGCCAGTGCCCGGCTGCGCTCATGCATGTCCCCCGTGGTCCTCAGGGACAGGAACGTCGCGCCGTGCAGGGCGCAGATCAGCACCAGGGTGACCCCGGTGAACAGCCCGTAGGGCTGGAGCAGATCCCAGAATGAGCCGGTGTAGTTCTGGGCGGAGTTGATGGGCAGCCCCTGCAGAAGGTCGCCCAGGGCCACGCCGATCAGCAGCGGGGCCAGCACGCTGCTCACGGTCAGCAGCACATCCCAGGTGCGCCGCCAACGCAGGCTGTCACGCTTGCCCCGGTACTCGAACGACAGCCCGCGGGCGATGAGCGCGGCCAGCAGCAGTACCAGGGCGAGGTTGAGGGCCGAGAACATCGTGGCATACCAGCCCGGGAACGCCGCGAACATCGACGCCCCGGCGACGATCAGCCAGACCTCGTTGCCGTCCCACAGCGGCCCGATCGTGTTGATCGCGGCCCTGCGCTCCGCGTCGCCCTTGCCGACGGCGCTGTGCAGCATGCCGACACCGAAGTCGAACCCCTCCAGGATGAAGAACCCGGTCCAGAAGAACGCGATGACGATGAACCAGAACGGGATGAGCCTGCTCATGGCGACCCCTAATACTGGACGGCCGGTACCGGCACGTCAGCTTCGGCCACGGTGCGCGGCGGCGGGAGTGGCTTGCGGGAGTACTTCAGCATCAGCAGCAGGTCGACCGTGCCGATCACGGCGTAGACCAGGACGAACGCCGCCAGGCTGATCGCAATCCAGG
>Ga0306920_100003421_pt1 | contig 20122 bp, 17 predicted proteins | sample flu12Cox44000170_FD_204666 | JGI IMG/M metagenome (GOLD analysis project Ga0306920, IMG submission 204666) | Lab enrichment of tropical soil microbial communities from Luquillo Experimental Forest, Puerto Rico - flux4day.12C.oxic.44.000.170 (v2)... | ecosystem: Environmental > Terrestrial >... | reverse complement strand
TAATTCGCAGCAATACGTCGATCCCGGACGCGAGGCGATTGACAGCCCATTCTCGAATCTCAGCAAATACAATCGCGCCGGATTCAGCTACCAGGGTCAATGGACGCCGCGTCCCTGGGCGCAAACCAGCGTCGGCTACACCTTCGAGGACGAAAACGGCCACATCACATCCAACTTCGCCCCGGGCACCGAGTTCGCGTCGTACAGCAATACCAGCGGCGTGCGCTATAACAACTATCTGTACGCAGAGGAGCTCCTTACCTGGCGGCGCTTCGCGGTCTTGGGTGGCATTGGCTATGTAAACAACACTAGCTTCGGCAGCAAAGTCGTTCCGCGCGCGTCGGCATCATTCCTGTTGTTCCGGGGCGAGGAGACTTTTAGTGGAACGCGCCTGCGGGCAGGATATTCGGAAGGCATTAAGGAGCCCAGCTTCCTCGAAACCTTCGGCATCTCCGGAACCTATCCCGTGCTGCCTAACCCCGATCTCAAACCCGAGCAGAACAGATCCTGGGAGGCCGGCTTCGAGCAAGGCTTCTGGGGCAACAGGCTCTCGCTCAGCGCGCTCTATTACAGCAACCAGTTTCACGACCAGATCGAGTACTTCACCAACCCTGTCGATTTCACCGCGCAGTACGTTAACTTGAACAAGTCGATGTCACACGGAGCCGAAGTTGAGCTTCGCGGCCAGATCGGCACTCATTTCTCGTTCGTCGGTGGATACACATACACCTCGACCGAAATCCAGCAAGCTCCGCCCTGTGATCCGCCGTTCTGTGATCCACGAATTTACGGAGTCGGCGCGCCCTTGCTGCGCCGGCCCAAACAGGCTGGTACGTTGCTCCTCACCTACACGCGTCAGCGTTTTGGCGCGACTGTCGGCGCAGTGGCCGTCGGCCGCCGGCCCGACTCTGACTTCCTGTTCGGCTTGATTCCGCCCATCTACTACGCCGCAGGTTATGCTCGCGTCGACCTTGGCGGCTGGTACAACGTCACGCATCACGTCACGATGTATGCCAACCTGAATAATGCCCTGAATAACCATTACAATGAGGTGTTGGGATATCCCGCGCTGAAAGCGAACTTCCGCGCAGGTCTGCGCTTCACGCTGGGAGGAGAGTAGACACTTGCCCCTCGGCGAGTCCCTTACCACCCGGCGCACTAAACTATAATTTTGCTCTAAAGAAATTTCTAGGCGCCACTACAGTGTCTACCTGATCGCTCACACACCAGCCAATTGTTAGTGTTGGGTTATCACGCACAACGGAGATCAGCCATGAACAGAACTGTGAAGAACCTTCTGAAAACAGCCGAGGTTGCAATCGGTACCGGACTCTATTTGCTCAATCACTCGGACAAGGCCAAGCGCATGGTGGCCGACCGGCTCGGCGATCAGGTCGACGACCTTCGTGATCGCTTAGGCGATCTTCGCGATCGTGCTTCGGATAAGTACGACGTAGCCGCCGATCGAGTCGTCAGAGCGGCCAAGGTCTTGCGCGGCGATAGCGACGCCAGTGGGGCTTGGAATATCGTGCGATTCGCTCTGGGCTTGGGAGTCGGGGTTGGTATTGCGCTTCTATTCGCTCCGGCGAAAGGCGACGACACCCGCGCCGCTCTCGCTAACAAAGCTCGTGAGTTGGGCGATAACGTCCGCCAGCGTCAGGGCGCTCAGACGCATCCTGCCACCGGCACGCGGACCTTTCCCGCGACCGGTACCGGCGACTAGATGGTTAGCTTAATCTGAGCTTCTGCCAGCGCCCACGTGGTTCTGCGCGTGGTACTTGAGGCGTATCTCGCGCAGCTTGCTCACGTGCGTATCGCTCAACGGCTGCTGCTTCCCGAGCATGTGCGTGACCAGTGCGATCTTGGCATAGTGCTCGACCGTCTCCATGTTCATGTACGCGGTAAGGAGGTCTTCGCCGTAGGTCACGACGCCGTGATTGGCCATGAGGATCGCGTCGTGATCGCCGACCAGAGGCGCTAGCGCTTCGGCCAACTCTGGCGTCCCTGGGGTCTCGTAGTTAGCCAGTGGGACGGTGCCCAGGGTGATTACAATTTCCGAACAGAGTGCGCTATCGAGCGGCATACCGGCCGCCGCGAAACCGGTCGCGGTCGGAGGATGAGCATGCACTACCGCGCCCACGTCGGGCCGATTGCGATAGATGAACAGGTGCATCGCGATTTCACTCGAGACGTTGCGCGCACCCGCAACTTTGTGACCACGCGAGTCCACGATCACCAGATCATCGGTCGTCATCATGCCCTTGCTCATCAACGTAGGGGTGCAAAGGAATGTGCCGTCCTCCAGCCGTACCGACAGGTTGCCGTCAGTCGCAGCTACCAGGCCAGTCTGGTGCAGCAATTTCCCGTAGCGGACGATTTCGTCCTTGTGATCGTATACGGTCTTCATGAAGCCGAAACGCTGGCGATATTCGCCCCAGTTCCTCTATCGTAACCCAGTTTTCCCGTTCCGCGAAGCTGCGTTCCCGCCTTTGCATAAATTTCGATAACCGGTGTCGTGAGAGTGGATGGAAAGCCACGAAAGTCGCACAGGGACTACGACATCCGACGTACGACATCTGACGCCCGATCCTTCTTAGCGGAATAAATGTGCCATGCTGGTGAACGATTCCAATACGTCATAATTGCACTGTGCTGGTTTCCGACTTCGACTACTACCTTCCGGACGAACTGATCGCGAAACAGCCGCTCGCCGATCGCGGTGCCGCCCGCATGTTGCGCCTTAACTGCGCCACTGGAACTGTTCTAGACGCCACCTTTCGGGAATTTCCTGACCTGCTGTGCGCCGACGACTTGCTGGTCTTGAACAACACCAGGGTTCTGCCGGCACGACTGTACGGTCATCGTAGTGGTGCCCGCTCGCAGCCTGTGTCGCCGGCAAACCCGGCGTCGCGTGAATTTCTGCGTGGAAAAGTCGAAGTTTTACTCACTCGCCAGATCACGACCGAGCTTAACGTCTGGGAGACACTCGTTCATCCCGGACGCAAACTTGGTATCGGTGAGCGCATTTACTTCGGCGGAGATGCGTCTGCGGATTCGCACGACCTCGCTGCCGAAATCGTCGATCGAGGCACCTTCGGCGAACGTCACTTGCGCTTCGATCCGGTAGCTGACTTCTTTGGAATTCTTGAGCGCATCGGACACGTTCCGCTCCCGCCCTACATTGATCGCCCCGACACAGCCCTCGACCGCGAGCAATACCAGACGGTTTACGCCCAATCGCTTGGCTCGGTCGCAGCTCCCACCGCCGGGCTGCATTTCACACCCGAGATTCTCGACCGCATTCGAACCCGTGGCATTGAAATCGCCGAAGTCACACTGCACGTTGGCCTCGGCACATTCCAGCCCATCCGTGTCGAGGTGGTTGAGGAGCACAAAATCCACCGCGAGTGGTATTCGATCCCCCCCGACGCTGCGGGGATGATTCAGCGCGCTCGCGATGAAGGCCGTCGCATCGTCGCCGTGGGCACGACCACGGTTCGTACGCTGGAATACGCCGCGCACCAGTCTTCTGACGGTCGCATCACAGCGCAATCCGGCGAGGCCGACTTCTTTATCTATCCGGGATTCGACTTCCGCGTGATCGGTGCGCTGCTGACCAACTTCCACCTGCCGAAATCGACGCTGATCATGCTGGTCTCAGCCTTCGCTGGCCGCAAGCAAACCCTCGCCGCTTACAAACATGCCGTGGACGAGCACTACCGCTTCTATTCCTATGGCGATTGCATGTTGGTGGAGTAAGGCCTGGTCTTGTCCGGGTAATCCGGGTTCATCCGTGGTTGTCTTTGGTTTTTCTGGCCCATGTAAATTGTTAAAATTCCCTCTTGCCTCCGAAAAGAAAATCCGCACCGGCCGTCACTGCCGAACCCAAGCCCGCAACCGCTCCAACCACCGCCTCAAAGGGTTCCAAGGGTCCGGTCTTCCTCATTGACGCGATGTCGTTCATCTTTCGCGCGTATCACGCGATGGCGGCACAACGTCCCATGTCGACCAAAACCGGGATCCCCACCAGCGCGACGTTTGTCTTCGTCAACATGCTGCGCAAGCTGCGTGCCGATTTCAATCCGCACTACTTGGCGGCCGTCTTCGATGTCGCGGCACCGACGTTCCGTGACCAGCAGGCGGCGGCCATGCCCAGCTTCAAGAAGTTCGACGCTAAAACGCAGACCTACATCGACGTCAAGTACGCCGGCTATAAGGCCACGCGCACTGAGATGCCCGCCGACCTTGCGCAGCAGATCCCCTACATCCGTCGCGCACTCCATGCCTACCGCATCCCCATCCTCGAGATGCCCGGCTTCGAAGCCGATGACGTCATCGGCACGCTAGCGAAAAAAGCTGCTGCCCAGGACTACTCCGTCTTCGTCGTTTCCAGCGACAAGGACATGATGCAACTGGTCAACGATCGCGTCTGGGTACTCAACCCGCCGAAGGACAACCTCATCTGCGACCCTCCCAAGGTAGAGGAAATCCTCGGAGTGCCGCCCGAGCGCGTAATCGATGTCATGGCTCTGCGCGGCGACTCCATCGACAACATTCCCGGCGCACCCGGCATCGGTGACAAAGGTTCTGTGGAGCTCATTCAGCGCTTCGGCTCCGTCGAGAGCGCCATCGAGCACGCTGGCGAAATCGAGCGCAAGACCTATCGCGAATCGCTACAAAACAACCGTGACATGGTGCTGCTCAGCAAACAGCTCGTCACCATCGACTGCAACGTGGCCGTCGAGTTTGAGCCCGACAAAATGCAAGCCCAGGAACCGGATCCCGCCGCCGCTCGCTCCCTCTTCACCGAGCTCGAATTCACCACGCTGGTCCAGGACTTCCTGGCCGAGTCCGTCGAGCTGGGAGAAACCGACTACCGCGAAGCTACTTCCCCCAAGGACGTTTCCGCCGTCCTGAAAGAGGTTAGCAAGAATCCTGGCGCTGTCCTCGCAGTGGCTCTCGAGAGCGCGGGACACCTGGTGGACGAATCCGCTGCCGAAATCGAAACCGCCAGCGAAGATGCGGAACCTGATGCGCAACTCACTCTCACTGCTGCTGCCGAATCCGCCGCGCCGCCTACGCATCTGCGCGTTGCCATTTCCACCAGGCACGGTGCCGCGCTTTCTCTCGCGCTGGACAGGTCCGAAACGGGGCAAGAACTCAAGCAAGCTCTCGCTGATCCGAAGATCCGAAAGGCCGTCCACGATTCCAAAGCCGTAATGCACGTTCTCGACCAAAGCGGCACCGCGCTCGCCGGAGTACAGGACGACACTCTCCTCTACGCGTACCTGCTTGACCCAACGTACACGCGCTACCGCCTCCCCGATGTCGCTTTCCGCACCTTCAATCTGAAGACCAGCGAAAATCTGGGTGAAGCTGCTGATCTTACGCACCGACTAGCGACCAAACTCCGCGATGACGTCGCCAGCGCCAAGCTCACCAAGGTCTACGACGCCATCGATCTCCCCATGTCGCCGGTGCTCGCCCGCATGGAAGACGCCGGCGTTCGCATCGACACCGCCGCCCTCGCTGAAATGTCCGAGCGTCTCGAACGCGATGCCAACGCAAAGGCCAGCGAAATCTGGCAGAAGTGCGACACCGAGTTCAACATCAACTCGCCCCGGCAGCTCGGCGACGTGCTCTTCAACAAGCTCAACCTGCCCAAGCCGGTGAAGTATGGCAAAGGCAAGACCATTTCGACCGCCGTCGACGTTCTCGAAGGGCTCGCCGTCGAGCATGACGTGCCGCGTCTGGTGCTCGAGTACCGCCAGCTCACCAAGCTCAAATCCACCTACGTTGATGCCCTGCCCGCAATGGTCAATCCGCGCACGGGACGGGTACACACCACCTTCAACATGGCCGGCTCGGCCACCGGACGTCTGTCGTCTATCAACCCCAACCTGCAGAACATTCCGATCCGCACCGAGCTCGGACGCGAGATTCGCGCTGCCTTCATCGCCGAACCAGGCAACGTTCTTCTTGCCGCCGACTACTCGCAAATCGAGCTTCGCCTGCTGGCTCATTTCTCCGCCGACCCGCTTCTCGTCGAAGCCTACCGTCGCGGCGACGACATCCACACTCTCACTGCATCACAGGTCTTCGGCGTTCCCTCCGGCGACGTGAACGCAGAGCATCGCCGCCGCGCCAAGGCGGTCAACTTCGGCATCGTCTACGGCCTCTCGGCCTTCGGGCTGTCACAGCAAATCGGCATCGAGCAGAAAGAGGCCAAGCGCTTCATCGATGCCTACTTTGAGAAGTACGCCGGCGTCCGCACTTTCATCGACCGCACGCTTGAGCAGGCGCGCGCTGAGCTGAAGATTGCCACGCTTTTCGGGCGCGTCCGCCCGCTGCCCGACATGCTCAGCAGGAATTGGAACCTGCGCGGCTTCGCCGAGCGCACGGCGGTCAATACACCGCTGCAAGGAACTGCCGCGGACCTCATTAAGCTGGCCATGATCCGCATCGACGCGGAAATCCGCCAGCGCAAACTTCGCTCGCGCATGCTGCTCCAGGTGCACGATGAACTGGTTTTCGAAGTGCCTAAAGCCGAGCTCGACGAGATGAAGCGGCTCGTCGAGCAGCAGATGGAAAACGTTCATGAGCTTAAGGTGCCGCTGAAAGTAGAACTGGGAGTCGGACCGAACTGGCGGGATCTCGAATAACCGCCTTTTACCGCAAATCTCGGAACCCGCCGTCGACGTGGCCTCTCTGACCCGTTAAATTTCGCCGACGATCTGGGAATTCTGCCAGTTCGTCACCGCCCGTATTCCTGAGTAAACTCTTTGCGGGCTCTTCAGCCTTCGACCGATCCCGAGGTTCGGCCACTGCGAGGCGCGGCAATATGGGTCTTCTGGCAAACTTCAAAATCCGCACGAAAATCATCATCGCGCTCTTGCCGCTGGCCATCATGGTCATCATCGCGGCGCTGTATTCGTCTGACCGGATGAGCACGATCGATGCTCGCTACAGCGCTCTTCTCGATCACGACGTCAGGGCCCTCCACGAATTGACCCTCGCGCAGGCCCACAACAACAAGCTTGGGTTGTTCCTCTACAAGGAGATCGCCGAACTCGACCCCGACAGGATGGCGGTCATCGACGGCGAGATCGACCAGACGGTCACGGATTTTCACACATCTATGTACGATGCCGGGCGCGAAAGTACCGATTTGGCGTCGGAAATCGACGCGGCTACGGCGCTGTTCGACCGGTCGGTGGCAGATTCACGGCCAGTGCGCGCAGCGACTCAAGCGCAACAGAACGATAAGGCGATGAAGCTCATGGGGCAGCAAGCTGCAACGTCTGCAAGGCGCGGCTGATCTCTCCGATTTCATTAGGGCGGTTCAGATTTTCCACTGGCTGGTCGAGGCGACCTTCGGCGACATCGAGGATGCGCCTGCGGAAGGACAGGACGACCTTGACGACCTCAACCTGCACAATGGAGAGAGCGATGGCAAACGAGGTGAGCAGGCCAAGCGCGATGACAATCCAGGTGGTTCGAATGGTTCGAACTGTGCGCGCCGTCAGCTCGGCCGACTGCTGATCGACTCTGTCGCGCACCGAGTGCTGCAGACGCATCATAGCGCTGCGTGTTTTCGCCCACTCCGGATCGTAGACCTCCCGAGCGAACGAGAAACCCAGGCCTGGATCAAGGCCGAGGTCGCCGCCATGACCCAGCGTCTGCAATCAACGCACGATTTCACCGCCTTCGCCAACGCGCTTCTGTCACGGCTCTCTGAGAACCTGGACCTGCTCTATGGCGCGGTCTATCTCGCCGACGAAGGCCACACCCGCTTCAGCCGCATAGGCGGGTTCGCGACCGACGTCGCCGCCGAACCCCGTGAATTTGCCTTGGGGGATGGCCAGGTGGGTCAGGCCGCTGCCGAGCGCCGTACCTTGCACATCCTGCCAGCCTCCGACAAGCAATTGCAGGTCTCTACCGCAACAAGGTGAAATCGGCCGCGCAATCGCTGCTCGCCATCATCAATGACATCCTCGATTTCTCCAAGATCGAGGCTGACTTCCAGCTCGAAAACGTTCTCGACAATCTGTCGAACATCGTCAGCCAGAAGGCCCACGAAAAGAATCTCGAGTTCCTCATCTCCACGCAGCCCGACATCCCGTCCAACCTTGTGGGTGACCCACTGCGCCTCGGACAAATCCTCATCAACCTCGTCAATAACGCTATCAAGTTCACTGAGCGCGGCGACGTGCTGGTGAGGGTCACCATGGAGGAGCAACTCACGGACCGCATTAAGCTGAAGTTCGCCGTGCGCGACAGCGGCATTGGCATGACGCCCGAGCAGAGCGCCCGGCTGTTCCAGGCATTCTCCCAGGCCGATACCTCTACCACCCGCAAATACGGCGGCACCGGCCTCGGGCTTTCCATCTCGAAGCGCCTTGTCGAAATGATGCAAGGCAGCATCTGGGTAGAGAGTCAGGCCGGTGTCAGCAGTACGTTCTACTTCACCGTCTGGCTCAGCGTGGGATCAGGCCCGAAGCGCAAAGAGTTCATTCCTGACCTGGCCGGCATCCGCGCTCTCGTAGTGGACGACAACGCCCAGGCCCGCGAAATCCTTACCGATGCACTGCGCGTCTTTGCCGTGCGAACGGATTCCGTTGCCTCGGGAGAAGACGCTGTCCGCGAAATCGCCGCTGCTGACTCCCGGGATCCCTACAACTTGGTACTGATGGACTGGCACATGCCCGGCATGGACGGCCTCGAAGCCAGCCGCATCATCAAGCGCGATAATCGGCTGCAACACGTCCCCAAGATCGTGATGGTCACCGTATTCGGCCGTGAAGATATCCGTGCACAAGCCGAACAAGTCGGCATTGATGCTTATCTGCTCAAGCCCATGAACTCGTCCCTGCTGTATGACGCCCTGGTCGATTTGTTTGGCGTGGCCCCGCCCGATAAGCAGCAAAAGCGCGGAACGAAAGCCGAGACACAGGCTCACGACGCTACGGGCATCCGTGTGCTGCTCACCGAAGACAATGCGATGAACCAGCAGGTCGCCACCGAACTGCTGGAGAGCGCTGGAGCTACAGTTACCATCGCCAACAACGGTGCTGAAGCCGTCAAGGTCCTCACCCAAAGCGAGCAGCCACCACCTTTCGACGTCGTTTTCATGGATCTCCAGATGCCGGAGATGGACGGCATCACAGCCACCAAGTTGTTGCGAAACGATGACCGTCTGAAACACCTGCCCATCATCGCGATGACCGCCCACGCATTAGTGGAAGAAATCAAGCGATGCATCGATGCAGGCATGAACGACCACGTCTCCAAGCCCATCGATCCCGACGCGCTTTTCGCGACCCTGCTGCGCTGGGCCAAACCGAAACCGAAGGCCGCAGAGGCGCCTCAGCCCGAAGCTCCTAAGACCGTCACCCACACTCCGGTGCCGCAGATTGCCGGCGTCAACGTCGCCGACGGACTCAAGCGCGTGGCGGGTAACCGCAAGCTTTATCTCAACCTGCTCTCTCAGTTCGCCAATCAGCAAGCCGATGCCGCCACACAGATAGCCGCGGCGCTCGATGCCGGAGATCGCAAGCTTGCCGAACGACTCGCGCACACCGTCAAGGGTGTTGCCGGCAACCTCGGTATCACTGACGTGCAAATCGCGGCACAAAAGCTTGAAAAAGCCATTCGTGAAAATCAGCCTGACGTCCCGGTGTTGCTCGACCAGTTCGCTATCACCATGCGCCTGCAGGTCAACTCCATCCGTCACCTACTGTCCGACGCCATACCCGCGCAAGCGGCCGGGGGCCAGCCGGCGCCTTTCAATCGCGAGCGCGCCACCAGAGCAGTCGACCGTCTCGAATCACTGCTCGAAGCCAGCGACGGCGACTCCCAGGAAGCCTTCGAGGTGTTACAGGAAGCGGTAGTCGGCGTGGTCGATAAGCCGCACCTCGAAGCCCTCAACGAATCCATCAAAAACTTTGATTTCGAGCAGGCGCTGACGAGGCTTCACGAGATCGCCGAACTCTGTAGACGGAACGGAAATTAACCGAACATGGAATCGAACGAACTGAAGAAAATTGTGCTGCTGGTGGACGACGCCCCCTCCAACATTCAGGTGGTGAACTCCATTCTTAAGGACCTCTACAAGATCCGCATCGCCACTAACGGCCCAAAGGCTTTGGAGCTGGTGAAAGTCGCTCCGCCGCCCGACCTCATCCTGCTCGACGTGCTCATGCCCGGTATGGACGGCTACGAAGTCTGTATGCGCCTTAAGGCCGATCCCGAAACCAAAGACATCCCGGTCATCTTCCTCACCGGCCAGACCGAGACGCAAGACGAAACGCGCGGCTTCGAAGTCGGAGCCGTCGATTATATCCACAAGCCCTTTTCGCCGGCTGTAGTGAAGGCCCGCGTGCAGACCCATCTCGTACTGCGCGGCATTCGCGAACAACTCGCCCAGCAACTCCTCGCCATCCAAAAAGAACTGGAGACTGCCCGACTCATCCAGCAGTCAATTCTTCCTGAGTCCGTACCGCAGATCGATGTGCCTCGAAATCGCCGCGCGCTACGTTCCTATGACCTCGGTCGCCGGCGACTTCTACGACTTCATCGTCGTCGACAACAGGCACGTCGGCATCCTTGTAGCCGACGTCTCTGGCCACGGCATGCCCGCGGCTCTCATTGCATCCATGCTGAAGATCGCGCTGGCAGCCGAGGCCGATCACGCCGCCGACCCTGCTAAGGTTCTGGACGGTCTAAACCAAGCGCTGTGCGGCAAGTTCCAGCATCATTACGTCACCGCCGCGTACGTTTTCCTAGACATGGAGAAGCGCATGCTGACTTATGCCGGCGCGGGACATCCGCCGCTGTTGCTTTTCGGCGGCTCGTCTGACGGCGTATGCGATATAGCCGAGAATGGACTCTTTCTTGGCAAGTTCGACTTCGCTGCCTATACCTCAGTCGAGGTTCCGCTTGCTGCAGGCGACTTCGGCTTGCTTTACACCGACGGCGTCTCGGAAACCAACAGCCCTGATCATGTCGAATTTGGTACCGAACGCTTCCGCCAGTTTCTCGCTTCCGAGCGAAGTCCTTCGGCTGATCAGCTTGCCGACCGCCTGCTCAATGAGCTGTCCGATTGGTCCGCCCGCGGCGAAGGCGAAGACCTTGACGACGACCTCACCTTGGTCGCGTTTCACGTCCAAGCTCCCGGCGCAACCGCCTAGCCAGCGCGCTTGCCCACCACTGCTGCAAAATTAACGAGGTCTATCGGGATCGTCCCGCAGAACTTTTCACGCTCCGATGGATTTTTCGAGGGCAGCGGCGATGGTCTTCACGTGACGCTCCATGGCCTCTTCGGACTCGGCTTCGACCATGACGCGGGCTAGCTTCTCGGTGCCGGAGTAGCGGACAACGACGCGTCCATTGCCGTCAAGCTCGCTCTCGGCAGCGCGAATGGTTTCCACGACCGAGGGCAACTGGTCCATGGGAAGCTTCTCGCGCACCTTGACGTTCTCGATACGCTGAGGAAAGACTTTCATATCGCTCACCAGCTCGGCGATCGGTTTGCCGGCGCGCGCCATCACTTCCATCACGCGCAGCGCGGTGAGGATGCCATCGCCGGTGGTGGTGTCCATGTCCCGAAAGAGGATGTGGCCGGACTGCTCGCCACCGAGCGTCGCGCCGGTTTTGATCATCTCTTCAAGCACGTACTTGTCGCCCACTTGCGTGCGCAGCATGCGGATGCCGCTGCGCTTGAGTGCGGCTTCGAGTCCCATGTTCGACATAGTGGTGGAGACCACGGTGTCGTTGTGCAGCCGTACGTGCGTCTTCATGTCGCGGGCCGCCATGAGCAGCACGCCGTCACCGTTCACGACCTTGCCGGAGGCGTCGGAGAACATGGCGCGGTCGGCATCGCCGTCGAAGGTGATGCCGAGATCGTATTTGCCGTTGGAACCGGCAACTTCGGCGGCGACGTGCTCGGGATGGAGCGCGCCGCAGTTGGCGTTGATGTTGCGTCCGTTGGGATCGACGTGCAGGAAGTCGGCGTTGATGTCGCAGTCGCGAAACACCATGGGCGCGATGGCGCTGGCGGCTCCGTTGGCGCAGTCGACGAGGACGCGCAGCTTGCCGAAGCTGCCGGGGCCGACCAGTGAGGCGAGCCACTCGGCGTATTGCTGGCGAAGCGGCGCTTCGCCCGGGAGCATATCGTATCCAGCATCATCGGCTTGCGCGGCGCCAGCCGCGAGTTGTTCAAGGTGCGCGAAGATGTCGGCCTCGATGGCGTGCTCGAGCTCGTCGGAGAGTTTGTAGCCGTCGGCGCCGAAGACCTTGATGCCGTTGTCTTCCCACGGATTGTGCGAGGCGGAGATGACGACGCCTGCGGAGAGTTCGTTTTCACGCGTGAGATAGGCGACGCCGGGCGTGGTGATGACTCCGGCGCTGATGACTTTGACGCGAGAGGCCTCGAGTCCGGTGGCGAGGATTTGGCTGATCCAGGCGCTGGACTCGCGGGTGTCCTGGCCGATGATGACCGAGGCTTGCTTCGCACGCTCGGCGAGACGCTGGCCGAGTGCGCGGCCAATGGCGTAGACCGTGGCGCGGTCGAGCGGATACTCGCCGGCGATGCCGCGAATCCCATCGGTGCCGAAGAGCTCGCGTTTGAACTTGGTTGGCGGCAAAACGCTCAAGGCTGGCCTGCTTCTCGAGAGGATTTTCCTGTCGTAACCGTCACGTGTATCGGTGCGGGATGCTGCACGCGCACCAGCGGATCGGGCACGTATACGTGGGTGGTGAAGGTTGCCTTGCCCATGACTCCGCTCACATCAACGGGATCGGTGATGGCGGTGTCGATGGCTTTGACGTGGTTCTCAGGACCTTCAATGGTGACGGTCGCGGGATCGGCGGAAACTTCAGTGATGCCGTATCCGGAGACGAAGCTGCCAATGACGCGCGGGTGAACTTCGACGGTGCGCGTGGCACTGGGGTTGAAGTCGATGTGAATCTGCGACGGGACGACGCGCGTAACGGTAACTCCGCGCGGCACCTGGACTTGCCTTGGACCGAGGTCAAAGGTGCGTTCACCGGGCTTGACACCGGTGAGATCGAGTACCGCGTTGATGTCAGCCGGCTTCATGTCGCGCACGGTGCGTTCGGGGCCGCTGATCATGACCTCGACTTCGAACGGGCTGCTGGAGGTCATGAGCAGATTGGCCGGTGTGTGATGAAATTCGATGGGAGCGGTGACGATGGACTCGACCGTGGGATCGCGGCCGAGGATCCACCAGAGGCCGATAGCAATGGCCACCGCGAGTAGCTTGAGGCGGAGGTCGTTGAGCACGTAGCGGCGGAAGAATTCGAGCATGGTTAGAGCTCCGCCCCGTTGCTGTAAGTCTTCTCTTGTGTCACCGGTTGGCGCGCGGCTTCGGAAGGCGCGAGATCGCGGTCGGTTGCAGTCGTGGGGAGCGTAGTGCGCGGGATGTAACGGCGCAGAAGCTCGCTAATGCGTTCGCGCAGGCTCTCAACCGTGAGGTCGCGCTCAATGGCTCCGCCGGACGCGATGCTGATGTTGCCGGTTTCTTCCGAGACGATGACCACGATAGCATCTGTCTCTTCTGTGATTCCGATGCCTGCGCGATGACGCGACCCGAGCTGCGAGGAAAGCTGCGGGTCGGTTGCGAGCGGGAGGAAGCATGTCGCCGCGGCTATGCGGTCTTTCTGGACGATGACGGCGCCGTCGTGCAGTGGTCCGTCCTTGAGAAAGATGGTGGCGAGAAGATCGTAAGACAAATTGCCGTCGATAGCGACGCCGCTGTCAATGTAGTTGCCGAGGTCGTCCTGGCGCTCGATGACAATGAGTGCGCCGGTCCTATTCTTGGCGAACAGGTTGGCCGCCATCACAATGTCATCGTAGGTTTCCACGCGGCGTCCACCAAGGCGCGACATGGAAAAATTCCGGCCAACCCGCACCAGGGAGTGGCGAATTTCGGCAGCGAACACGACGATCAGGGCAAAGATGCTGAGTGGCGCGACGGCGGAAACAAGCCAGTCGGTAGTATTGAGTCCTTTGAAATGCGCCCAGTAGACCGCCGCTACAACGATGGCAACGCCGACGAGCGCGGGCATGGCGTGCGTCCATTTCAGAAGCTTCAGGAAGCCGTAGACGACCAGAGCCACAAAGAGGATGTCGATGATCGAGGTCACCGAAATCTCTGGCATGCGGCCCAGGCTCTCGAACATTAGCGGTCCTTTCGCACGGTGAAGCTTGAAGCTGATTCCATTCTAATGCAGTGCAATTTTCGGTCCCGGCCGCCTGCACAGCACCACTGAAGACGCTGCAGAAGGAATCGTCATGAGTTTCGGGAGAAACACCGGCTAAAGCCTAGAACCAATTTCCGTACGTGTTTTGGCATGACTGAAGTCATGCCCCGATACGAATCTGTAGCGGGAGCGAGATTTTCTTACTCGGAAGCAACTTCAGGATTTACTTCGCCGACCTCGGCAGTGAATTCGCCGCGACCGAGCTGGGCGCGAACAGAGTCACCCCTCTGGAGCTGACCAGCGTCCTTCACCAGGTTGCCTTTGGCATCGAAGACCAGCGCGTAGCCCCGAGCGAGAATCGCCTTGGGCGAGAGTGCGGCAAGACTGCTGTGAAGACGCTCCCAGCGTGAGCGACGGCGCAATACTACCGTCTCTGCCGCTCGTCCCATCGACGCGATGAATTGATCGAGCTGTGTCTGCTTCGCGGCGAAGAGGCGTCGAGCGTGGGTTTCGAGTTCGGCGGTGCGCTGCTCCAACTGGCGTCGAGTCGTGGCGAGCCGTACGCGAACGTCCTGGTGACGCAGCCGGGTGTCGAGCGCTTCATGTTTACGGCGCAGGCTCGCCAGGTTTCGGGCTTGCGCCTGGGCCATACGATACACGAGGTCATCGACGCGCTGCTGACGGCGCGCGACGGCATCGGGCATACGCACCAGCGCGGGGTGTTGCGTCCAGTGTGCCAGCGCATTGTGCGCGCGAAGCAGTTTGTAATTCATGGCCTGGCAGAGACGATCGCGCAGCATCTTAAGGCGGCCGGCGAGCTCGTGCTTAGACTGAATGACGAGTTCGGCGGCTGCAGAAGGTGTGGGTGCACGCAGGTCGGCGACGAAATCGCAGATGGTGAAATCGGTTTCGTGGCCGACGGCAGAGATCACCGGAATCTTCGACGCGGCGATGGTGCGGGCGAGTGCTTCATCGTTAAAGGCGAAGAGGTCCTCGAACGAGCCGCCACCGCGGGCGATGACAATCACATCGATGCCGCGCAGGCGATTCAAGTGCCTCACGCCGGCGCGGACTTCGTCGGCGGCGTTCTCGCCCTGTACGCGCGCGTCGTAGATCAGCACGGAAACCGACTCGTGCCTCCGGCGGAGGATATTCAGGATGTCCTGCAAAGCTGCGCCGCGAGCTGAAGTTACAACACCTATCCTTTTCGGTAACGACGGAATTGGCTTTTTGCGTCCCGCATCGAACAGGCCCTCGCGAGCGAGCTTGGCTTTGAGTTGCTCGAAAGCCAACTGCAGCGCACCTGCTCCCTTAGGTTCGAGCATCTCGGCTTGCAGCTGCAGGTCGCCGCGCTCGTCGTAGATGGTCACGCGCCCGCGCGCGATAATCGCCATACCGTTCTGCGGGCGAAAGCGCAAGAGCCGGACTTGCGTGCGCCACATGACCACGCGCAATTGGGCGGAGGCGTCCTTCAGCGTGAAGTAAAGATGCCCGGACTCGGCCGGACGGCAGTTGGAGATCTCCCCTTCCACGTAGATGTCGGTGAAGGCGCGTTCGACCTGGGTGCGGAGCGCGGCAACCAGTTCGCGGACCGCATAAACTTTGCGCGGCGGAGCGGCAAAGATCAGCCCGAGTTGTTCGGTGCCGGCCATCTGCAAGGCAGTGTACCGCAGTAACTCGCAATAAGCGGATCGGCGGGCTATGGTATGAGTTGCCGACTAGAATCAAGACCACTCTGAATTGTCATTACGAGCCCCCGGGTTTTGGGCGCGAGGAATCTGCTTTTGGCTGGCCGCGGCAACCGCAGATCCCTCGGTCGCCACAACGACCTGGTGATGACAAATCTGGAAAGTGTCGCTAGATTTGTCACCATGAGATCGCGTAGAGATTTCCTTAAGACTGCCGGAGCGGCTGCGGTTGCGGCAATGGCGCTTCGTCCTCCGCTGGAACTCGCGGCCTATCCACTGGGACTGCCGCTGGGCTTGCAGCTTTACTCGTTGCGCGAGTTGCTGCCGAAGGACTTCAGCGGCACTCTGCAAGCGGTCGCGGCGGCCGGATACAAGGAAGTGGAGGCTGCCGGCTTCTACGCGATGAGCGCGCAGGATTTCAAGCAGTCGGTGGACACGGCGGGGCTTAAATGTGTGAGCGCGCATTATTCCCTCGCATTACTGGAACCGCAGTTGGAATCGATCCTGGATTACGCGAAGCAGTTGGGCCTTCAATACGTAGTGTGCGCGTCGCCTGCGCTGAAGGACCCTTCGAAGGTCAAGCTCTCGCCCAAAGATCCTGGCTACCACGAAGCCTGGGTGCAGGCGTTTACGCTCGACGACTGGAAGTGGAATGCGGAGCAATACAACGAAATCGGCGGCCGGGTGAAGGGCTACGACATGAAGTTTGGGTACCACAATCACACGACCGAGTTCCGCAAGCTGGGAAAAGTCGTTCCTTACGACGAACTGATTCGCCTCAGCGATCCAGAGCTGGTCACGTTCGAAATGGACTGCGGGTGGGTCTCCGTTGCGGGATACAGTCCGGCGGAATATCTGACAAAGTATCCAACGCGAATCACCATGCTGCACGTGAAAGATTTCGACCTCAAAAAAGGCGCGGAACATCCGCAATCGACAGAGCTTGGGCATGGCACGATTGATTACCGCGCAATTTTCGAGGCCGCAAAGAAAGGCGGACACATCATGCACTACTTTGTCGAGCAAGAAGAGTTTGATGTGCCTCCGCTGGAAGCGATCAAGATGGATGCGGAGTATATGCGGAGTTTGAAAGTTTGAAGGGTGATTGGTAACTAGTGGCGCATGCGGTTCACCACGTACAGCACGAGCGACAGCAGGACGCTCAGCACAATCGAGGTCATCAGTGGGAAGTAGAAGGTGGAGTTCTTGCCGCGAACTACGAAGTCACCCGGCAAGCGTCCGATGGGAAGGTTGACCTTGCCGGCGAGAATCAGGACGAGCCCCAACACCAGGACCAATCCACCAAGCCTCAGGAGCATGCGGCCGAGGTCGGTCATGCAGAGAGTGTATTCGACATAGTTTAGGGTGCGCATTAATTCAAGCAACTGCGCCCCTGAGCGTTGAAGATTTTACTCAGCAGTAGGGCCCCTTCGACTCCACCCGTCCAGCTTGCGGTCTCCAGTCACACAGGATGAGAAGTCGTAAAGCATCAACCAGTCATGACCCGCGTCGCTCGACTGGGCTTCTGGTATGCTGTCGAGTTTGACTCCGTGGGTGAGGCGATTCCCTTCCGGAAGGTCGGCCTTTGTCTGCAAATCCAGTCATGCTGGTCCATGGCGGAGCCTGGGCCATCCCCGATGCGGTGGTCGAGGCGCACCTCGAAGGTGTTGGGGCCGCGGCGGCGGCCGGCTTCGAAGTGCTCGAACGCGGAGGAAGCTGCCTCGACGCCGTCGAAGCTGCCGTCGTCACCATGGAAGACGACGAGACGTTCGACGCCGGGCGTGGATCGTTTCTCAATATGGACGGGCGCGTGCAACTCGACGCCTGCATGATGGACGGTCGAACGCTGCGCGCGGGCGGCGTGGGGTGCGTCGAGCACATTCGCAATCCCATTCGGGCGGCGAAGAAGATTCTCACCGAGAGCCCGCACGTCTATTTCGTAGGCACCGGCGCCGAGCGATTCGCGCAGGAGCACGGCATTGAACTCTGTTCCAACGACGATCTGGTGATTCCCCGCGAGGTGGAGCGGTTGCGCGACGCGAAACAGCAAGGCTATCTGCAGATGCCCGATGAGTTCGGGCCGATGCGCTCGCATGACACCGTCGGAGCGGTGGCGCTCGATCGCGAAGGAAATATCGCGGCCGGCACGTCGACAGGCGGCACACTCAACAAGGCTCCGGGGCGAGTGGGCGATTCGTCGCTGATCGGCTGCGGCTGCTACGCCGACAACCGCAGTGCTGCCGTATCCACCACGGGCTGGGGTGAACCGATGATGAAGCTCGTCCTGAGCAAATGGACAGCGGACCGAGTGGAACAGGGGCTGGCTCCGCAGGAGGCGGCACAGCGCGCGCTCTTTTACCTGAAATCGCGGCTCAACGGACACGGCGGCATCATTCTGCTCGATGTGAGGGGCCGCATTGGCGTGGCACACAACACTCCCCGTATGGCTTGGGCGCTGCATTCTACCACCTCGGTGTCGTCGAATATCAAGTTCGAAACCTAACCGAGATCGCGTGTCAACACTTTCACGCTTGCACTACAACCGCCCGTTGTTATAAAACCCGAACACCTGTTGGGGTACGTGCCGGTCATTATCGAACGAACAGGGCCATGATTTCCTACCTTAATTGCACGGCCGGGCGCCGAGCGCTTGCGATGCCCACATTGCGCGTGTCGCTCACATCAAGAGTTGCGACGAACCCGTGTCGGAAGAGGACACCATGATCGCTATGCGGAAAATGTTGTGCTTGTTGGCTCTGTTTGCTTGCCTGTTGGGCGGCGGGTGGGCGCAGGTGCAAACGTCGGAGCTGCACGTGCTGGTGAAAGACGCCAAGGGCGCGGTGGTCAGCGGAGCGAACATCACTGCCGCAGAGGCGGGAAAAGGCATCTCCCGAACGGCGACCACAAACGCAGAGGGAATCGCGATCCTGTTGTCACTTCCGCCTGGACCGTATTCAGTTACGGTCGAAGCTCCGGGTTTCGCCAAGATGGTCAACCAGTCGGTGCGGCTCACGATCGGGCAAGTTGCCGAGCTAACGGTGCAGTTGTCGGTGGCGGCAGCGACCGAGACCGTAACGGTGTCGTCCGAGGCCGAGATGGTTGAGACGACGCAGACCGCGTCGGGCACGACTATCGACCAGACCCGCATTGACAACTTGCCGATCAACGGCCGCAACTATGTCAACTTCGCGCTGACGAACTCGCAACTGGCTCGCGATACGACGCCAAGTATCGGGGCGGCTCCAACGTCGGGGTTGAACATTGGCGGCCAGCGCGGGCGTTCGAACCTGGTGAATATTGACGGCACCGACGCGACCGACAACTCGGTGAACGGAATTCGTTCGACCGTGTCGCAGGAAGCGGTACAGGAGTTCCAGATCATCACCAACGGCTACGCCGCGGAGTACGGGCGGGCGGCGGCGGGTGTGATCAACATCATCTCGAAATCGGGATCGAACGAATTTCACGGCAGCGCCTTCGGGTATTTGCGCAACCGCTACATCCAGGCAACCAACCCGTTCAGCAATGTGTATCAGCCGGCGTACACGCGGGCGCAGTATGGATTGTCGGCAGGCGGGCCCATCAAGAAAGACAAAACCTACTGGTTCTTCGCCTATGAGGGTACAGACCGCCATGAGAGCGGCTTTAATGATATTGGTGCGAACAATTTTGGACTGAGCTCGCAAGCCGACATTTCGCGCTTTGTGTCGGCGGCGATCGGGCAGCCCTTGCCGCCGAACACGGTCGTGGTTCCGGTGACAAGTGCGCAAGCGGCTTTCTTAAACGCAGCGCCCGTGTTGCCATCGACCATCCAATACGCGCTGTTGGCCGGAACGTCGGGACCGGTGGCGATTGCAGGAAAGAATCCGTTTACCCAGATCCTTGGCCTGGGGCCGAATTTCTTCGCGCCGACGAGCACAAGCTTTATTCCCTTCCCTGCTTCGTATGTCCCTATGCAGACGCTAGTGGGGAATTTTCCGGTACACGAGCTGACGGATATTTACTCGCTCCGCCTCGATCACAGGCTCACCAACAATCAGCAATTGATGCTGCGCGGTAGCGTCAGTCCCAGCATCGTGGACGGAATCGAGGTCAACGCGCAAGGCCCGCAGAATTTCGGCCAGAATTCGTGGTCGCGCACCTCCATGAACAACTTCCACGATTGGAGCCTCATCGCCGAGGACACATGGGCGATCGGCAGTAACAAAGTC
>Ga0306920_100003420_pt1 | contig 20123 bp, 20 predicted proteins | sample flu12Cox44000170_FD_204666 | JGI IMG/M metagenome (GOLD analysis project Ga0306920, IMG submission 204666) | Lab enrichment of tropical soil microbial communities from Luquillo Experimental Forest, Puerto Rico - flux4day.12C.oxic.44.000.170 (v2)... | ecosystem: Environmental > Terrestrial >... | reverse complement strand
CTTTCCAACCCTGCGGCTTTTTGGGCTGGAGGCCTGGCAAGAGCAACAGAATGGCTGATATCAGTCTGCAGTACCTCGACCAGCCGCTCAACAACGTAAGCGTCGGCTATAAGAACGACGACTTCTTTGGTGAGCGGATCTTCCCCATCGTCCCGGTGAAAAAGCAATCCGGGCGCTACTGGGTCTTTGCCAAGGAGAAGTTTCGTCAGTATGAAACCATCCGGCACGCCAAGGCCGAAGCGCGCGAGATTGCACCCTGGACGCTTGCCAACAACCCGTACTACTGCGACGACCACTCGCTGAAGGATGCTATCTCCGACGAAGAGCGGTCGAACAGTGACGGCACCGATCTCGAAGTGAACACCACCGAGAACCTGACGGACGCGATCCTGCTCGATTTCGAGATTCGCGCCCGGCAGACGCTGCTGAACAACGCCGCATCGCTCAGCTTCAACACCACCCTCTCGGGTACCTCGCAATGGTCGGACTACACCAACTCCGATCCCATTGCCGCCGTCGAGCAGCAGAAGACGGTGATCAAGAAGAACATCGCGATGAGCCCGAACACTCTGGCGGTGAGCTACCCGATCTACGCTGCCCTGCGACAGCACCCGCGCGTCATCGACCGCTTCAAGTACACGCAAGTGGGCTTGCTGCAGGCCGAGCACCTGAAGGCGGCTTTCGATGTGGACAACTTCTGGGTGATGGGCTCGGAATATGACAGCGCGAATGAGGGTCAGCCGCCCACATTGAACTTCATCTGGGGTGATCGCACTTCCGCGTCGCCTCCGGTGAACTCGATTGCGCTGCTGGCATTCATTCCTAACGAGCCGAGCCGCAGGATTCCGGCGCTGGGTTACACCTTCCGCTGGCTCTTCGGCGCTCCGGATCTCGGCGGGACACTGACGAAGCGCTATCGGGACGAGAAGCGCACCAGCGATGTGATCGAAGTGCATCGCTACGACGACATCGAACTGACGGCGCCCCTGGCCGGAGGAATCTGGCAAAGCGTCGTTGCCTAAACAAGGGCAAATGGGGAAATGGGCAAATGGGGAAATGGGACCTTTTACCCTTTTCCCCTTTTCCCCCGTTTCCCCTTGTGTGAGGAGAATATGGCGAAATTCAAAGTATTAACACCGGTCGAGCACAACGAAACCCACTACTGGCCGGAGCAGGATAAGGCGCCCAAAGAGTCGCCGAGCTTCGGCCACGGCCAGGCGATCCCGGTGGACGCCTCGGGCGTGATCGAGCTCTCGGACGAACATGCGAAGCCGCTGCTCGTGGGCGGAGCCATCGCGCCGCTGAAGGTAAAGGTAGAGAAGACTGACAGAAAATAACCCCTCACCCGCCCGCTGAGGGCGGGCACCCTCTCCCCCTGGGAGAGGGCCGGGGTGAGGGTGGAAGGTGGAGGAAACATGGCTATCGTAGTGACACCCGCATATCAGTTCACCGACACCGCCCTGCCTGGGCAGTATTTGAAGTATGCCAGGCTGACGGTGACCGGCCTGACCACGAACGCGAACAATACCGTCCCTCACGGCCTGACGGACGGTAAGGGCAACAGCGTCACGCCTCTCCAGGTCTCGATCGAGGCCACGTCGAACAACAATTTCTGGGAGTACCAGGCCGCCGACTCGACCAACATCTACATCGGTGTCGGGACTGGTTCCGGGACCTCGATCCAGATCTATGTTACGTACTGATCTTCACCGCAGAGGACGCAGAGGACGCGGAGAAACCAAAGCATGATCTCAGCTGGCAACTATCGGCCGTCACAGCACTGCGAACGCAGGCTGCCTGACGTGCGTCCTCCGTACTGTCGGCGACCACCGCGATTCGCTCGCTCATTATGTAAAGGCGGGTCGCAGCTGCTCACCTATCGCTGCGCTCGCTGTCGCGCTGTGGTCACCTGGAGAGTTGAAAGATGGCGCGTGACGCCAAAATTCGAGATGTGCACGTCCTGCGTTCGGGACGTGTTGGCGGCCTCGGAATCTTTTCACCCTTCTTCTGCTCTGTGCGCTCTGAGTTCTCTGCGCTGAAAGGGTTTCTGTAATGCCGACTCAAGCCGGTTACACAACAGTTGAAAACATCGCGGGTATGTTCCCCACGTTCGTGCGCGGCACAGCGCAGCAGAAGCCGGCAGACTCATTGATTGTGACGTATGGCCAGGATGTGGCAAGCGAGCTGAACGCGGTACTCGATCGGCGGTTTGCAGAAGCGATCGCCGGTCCTCCGCCCTACGCGAGCGTGAGCGCCTGGATTGCCGCGTTGGGCGCCGATGCGCAAAACATATGCGAGAAGATCAACCGATACGGGGCGGCCGCGCAACTCGGCCAGACGCTCGCGACGTTCGGCGTCGCCGGCGCCCGCGACATGGGGAAATCGTTCGAGGCGATCTACCTCGAGATGCTCGACGACCTCGACGCGAGAGATCGCAACGGCAAGCCTATGAGCGCGGGGCCCTACGACCACTTGTTTGATCCCGCGGCACGCACGGAAACGCCGCGGCCGGGTCTCCAGGCCGTAGCAGGCGGCGATCAGCCGGTCGATCAGACGGCACAGGACTTGGGAATGTCGAATGTGTTTAGCAAGTTCGATCCCCGCGAAGGCTAATCTCACGCAAAGGCGCTAAGGCGCAAAGAAATGCTAAGTCTTAAGACGGCGCCGAAAGAGAAAGCGAAAGAGGAAACGTACACGATTCACTTTGAGCAACTGGATATCAAGCTCTCGAAGGAAGCCGCGCTGCAGTTGCTTGCTACTCTCACCGAGGCTTTAGATGAAAAGAAGGTCTCTGCGTCTTAGCGTCTTTGCGTGAGGCATTTTTATGCTGACGTTTAACCTAGTGTTGCCCAACACGGACCCGATCTTCTTCGCGCTGAAGACGCCCATCCGCCAGCGGACCGGTACGCTGCTTGGAAGTTTTTTTCGGCGGGTCAGGCTTTATCCACGAGACGGGACCGACGTCGATTGGCGAAGCGAAAGCTGCCGGCCGCGTGTGGTACGAAACGCGGGGCTCCCTGCCGCTAGCCGCAGGAATGTAGGGGTAGCGCGGACCTCCGCATTTGAGGTCCGCGGATTTTAGGAACCGCAGACCGCAAAGACGGCGGTCTGCGCTACGTGATGTGATGCCTTACGTTGCCGCCTACAATGCGCTATTTGCCAAGCCGCTGCTCAACCAGCTTATCGCGTTGATTCAGCGCGACCAGGCGGGAGCAATTGCTATCGTGAACTCGGCGTTGAGTCCCATCAACGAATTCCACAAAGGGCCGGGCGCGCGCACCGCTTTTCCCTGGCTCACGCTCTCGGTGGACGGCCTGGCGTTCAGCGAAGAAGTTGCGCCGTATCCGAGCTCGGGACCGCGCGTCTGGGATGCGCATGTATCAATCGCGCTCGACGTGGGCCAGTTCGATCAGGAGATGGCGCAGGACAACGCCCAGGACTACGCCCGCGTGCTCGATATGATCATCACGAGCGCCGACTTGAACGGTAGCGGGCCGTACAGCTCCTGGGTGACGGCGCTGCCGATCACGCACGAGACGGTCCCGGCAGGATTCACCACGCCGAACAATCCGAGCGCCTTCAAGGAAGTGTTTATCGCGTCGCAACGCTATTCGCTCACGACGCGCAACGAAATCGAAACTCCGATCCTGACGGCCACGACTAGCGTGATCTTCAGGTTCCAGGAAACGTAGGGGCACGCCCCCGCGCGTGCCCTGGGGCAGGCACAGGGGCCTACCCCTACAGGAGGATGTATGGCAAATGCAGTCTTCACCGTGAACGGTTCGAAGGTCTTCGAAGGCCCCGGCCGGTTCTTCTACAACTGGTACGTGCCGGGCACGGGCGCCCGCACGATCGTTGACGGCTCAACACCGCCGCAGCTCGTCCCGCCCGTCTCGCCGCCTGCTTTTCAGACGGCGCACGTCTACAACCAGGACGACGCCTTCGTCGACGGCAATGGCAACATGCAGCGAGTGATCGCTGGAGGCACGACCGGCGGCACCGCGCCCACCTGGTCGCTAGCTCTCTTCGGCATCACCGTCGATGCGGCCGGCGTCGCCTATCAGAACCTAGGCACAATCGGCCTCCCGCTGGGCGCGAGCGAAGGCGCGCTAGCGGTGGACATCATCGACGATACCCAGGACATCGCCGCTGACCAGTTCCGCGCGCCGCTACAGCGCGTATCGAGCGACATCAAGGCGTCGATCACCATCGACCTGATGCAGTCGGAGCTTGACTTCATCGCGCGCGGGCTCGCCGCTGCGCAATATACCGCCGGCACGGACACTCTGCTTCCGGCCGGCGCCCAGACCTACGAGATGATCACCGGTGGTGGCCTGAACTCGCCGCTCGTCCCCAAGGTGTGCGTGGTGGCGGTGATGCAGAAGCCCGGCTGGATCAGTCCCTCGAAGTCGCATGTGGTCACCCTTTACGGCGCTTCGGTCGGCAAGCAAGCGCTGCAATGGCAAGCGCAATTAAAGAAGCACACCGCCTACAAGGTGAAGTTCGACGGCATGACCATCGCGAGCCGTGCCGATTACGATCAGGTGTATCAGTGGGTACACCAGACGTAAAAGTACTCAGTTAGTTATCAGTTCTCAGTTTTCAAACCAGCCTTCTCCCTCTGGGAGAGGGTGCCGAGCGTAGCGAGGCGGGTGAGGGTAAATATGGGCGAGAATGGAATAACGACGGCCAATGACTATCGCCGCGCGAGCGAAGCCTACCACGGCCTGCAGCGCGTCACGCTCCCTTCGGGCGGGGTGTTTCTGCTGCGCCGCCCGAGCCTGGCGTACCGACTCACGCACCTTGCGAGCTACCAGTCGGTCGCGACGCGAGGGCAGCAGGGCGGAATCTGGAATCCGGACTCGCCGGCCGAGCAGCAGAAGCTGGTCGAGTTCTATTACGCGGTGCTGTGCGAGGTGTGCGTGAGCCCGCGTGTGTCGCTGGACGCGCCGCGCAATGTAGCGCAGGGTTCGCTTTCTAACCCTGCGGTTGTTCAAGAACTGGAAAAGACGCAGGGTTGCAAATCGAACCCTGCGCTACATCCGGAGGAAATCCAGGCGCGCGACGCCTTTTGGATCGCGCGCTGGGCAGGAGGCGAGGTCGATGCTGCAGGCACCGATCTCGCTGAGTTTCGCAAGCGAGAATACGGAGCAGATTCTGTTCCTGGCTCAGGTAGCGCAGACGTGGAACTGCCGCCCGTCGGAGCTGCTGGGCCTAACGGTGAGAACTCTGGATCACAAACTGGAAACTCAAAAATGGAAACTGAAAACTGGCGAGAACGGTTCGTCGCCAAGTTCGATGCCGGAGGAACGACCTAGTTTCCAATTTCCAGTTTCTTTCTCCGCCGCAAACGCGGCGGAAATGGCGCTGCAGATTGACATCGCCTGCGCCGTTGCGCTGTGGCGCGAAAGAGAGCGAACCGCGAATCGTGAGTAGTGAATAGGGGAAACCCGACTGCCGATTCGCTACTCGCTATTCGCTAAGATTGTATGGATGGATTCGGCTTAACAATCGGCATCAACGCTGACCCTTCGCAAGCACAAGCGGCAACCGCCGGGCTGAAGACGTCGCTTGGCGAAGCTGTAGCAGCGATCGAACAAGCCGGCGAAGGCATGAGCGGCGGCCTGCTTAACGCGCGTCAGTCCCTGTACCTGCTCGCCGAAGAGATGGACATTCACCTCCCGCGCGCTGTCGTGCCCGATCAGCAGCAGCTCAGCGCTGAGCTAACCCGATACCAAACCCTGCCGGAGCTTGTACGGCGCGTCACTGAAGAAATCAACCGCGAGGCCGAGGCACAGGAGCGGCTGAAGCGTTCCTATCTCGATATCGAATTGCACACTCGCGCCGCTAAGCAGGACATGGAGAACCTCAACCAGGTCCTCGGTCAGCAAATTCCGCTGTACCAAGAGGCCGCGGTTCAGACGGAGAATCTGACTTTCGCCAAGCGCCTGGAGAACGTCGCCCAGGAAGCTCTGGCCGGTAGCTACGCCCAGGAGATCGCAGGCTTAGTGGAAATGATTGCTGCCAGGCGCGCGGCCGCCGCGGTGCTGGCGGTCTGGGATGCCGCAAAGGCGGCCGAAGCCTTTGCCGAATGGGATATCCCGGCCGGCATCAACTACACGTTGGCCAGTGCCCGCTACGCCCTGGTTGCTGGTGGAGTCGGAGCGGGTGGGGGCGCCGACGCCGGCAGCACGGCGAGGGGCCTTTCTCCCCGGGCGGGTGCTGGGTATGGCTATGGTCCGGGAGGATCGTCGCCGGGCTTGGCCCCTGGCGCGCTGGCACCCGGTTCTACGCCAGCTCCTGGCGGTCAATTGACCGTAATGGTGATGGGCGAGCCTTCGGCCGCCCAATGGCTCGCCACGAACGTGCTGAATCCGTTCGTTCGGCGTGGTGGCACCCTAATGGCGTCAACCGCCCAGCGCGTCCCAGCCTCAGGCGGGTAACCAATTCCAGTGGTAGGGGCGGCCCCCGTGGGCGCCCCGGGGCGGGCACGGGGACTGCCCCTACGGTCGAAACGAAACATGGCCAATCCGCAAATCATCTACAATCCCGGCACCGGCAACGTCACTCTGCCGTTCAAGTATCCACCGCATGCCGTGACCGGATTTAGCCTGGACGGAGCTGTCCACGACAACATTTCGAGTGCTGGGGTGCGCGAGCGCGTTGTCGAACGCATCGACAACTTCCTGGAGCTCGACATGCCCTACGTGGCGATCGGCACTGATCTGACGAACTGGCAAATGTTCTTGAACTTTGCCCTAGCAGGCGGCCAGTTCAGCTACTACCCCGACTCCTCTCAATCGAGTTTTACGAACTATTGGCTGGACGACGCGCGAACAACGGCCGCCTACAAGTATCCCGGGATCTACAGCTGGAAGCTCAGATTCCGCCAAGTGGTGACATGAACCAGGAAACTGGAAACTAGAAATTGGAAACTGGAAGTTTGCAATGGACTAGTTTCTATTTTCCATTTTCCGCGCGAAGCATGATTCAAGGTACTCCAAACTGGCAGAATTCCCTCGCGACCCTCGCGAAGCAGCCGATCTATCAGCTCGGGATTCCGGCTTACGGCGTGACACTTACTAGCTACCCGTCCGGAGCTGCTTCGGCGTCCCCGACCGTGCGGAAGTATTACGCGGGCGGGAGCTTTTTCTCTGATCTTCAGCAGTCGCTCGAATGGCTCTACAACCAGCAGTCGCCCCAGCCAGGAGCGTGGAACGGCAACGCCGATTCAACTGCCTTTCCTGCATCCTCTACGCCCGGCGCTCCATTGGTCCCTACGTCGCCGGCGCTGATCGAGTGCGGCATCGTCTATTCGCCAGGGACATTCGAGCTTGCGCAAACGGCGCTGGAGAACATCGTCATGGTGCCGCTCAGTGGCCAGGTCTACGACACATCGCAGGGCCCGGACGGCTTCCCCATAAACGAGTCGGCCTACACCGTGATTTCAGGATCGCTCATCATCCCGTTCATCCCGATCACGAGCGGCCAGATCGCGGCCGCATTCGCGGCTCTCAACGCAGCTTATCCCACCGGCAACACGATCTGCGGCACCCACTATTCGAACCCGGATGCTTACACGATGTTCGGCTACGTTTACGGACTGAAGAATCCCGTCACGAGCTACCGGGTGGACATTTTTAGCGTCACCGACCAGTTCTATTACCAGTCAAGCGCTCCCGGGACCGGGAATTACGTCGGGGGCCCGTGCAATGGGCAAGCTCCTGTGCCTTCGGCGTGGCAAAACCTTATGGTGCAGCAAGGCCCGAACGGCTACTGGGCAGCCAACGTGATCGGTGCTGGCCTGGTGATTGCCGCGCTCTATCCGACGAGTGTCGCTCGGCCTTCGCCCGGCTCATTTTTCAGCTCGCTGCCAGCCGGCTGGATCGCTCACACCAACACTGGCACCGGACAGAAGCTTTCGAACTACTGGGCCCGGATCTACGTGAAGACGGATATCGAGTACCTGCAGGAAGACAACATCCCCCTCCTGGTGCAGGACGGTTTTCACCTGCGCTGTGGGTCCTCTCTTGTTCCCGCGGCTGGCACGCCCACCGTGCACATCGTTTACAACGATCCGGTTGCCGGTCCTGTGGAAATCTTCGACTCGCTGCTGAACCAATCAGCCTACGCTGAGCTGCCTCGGTCCTTCATCATTCCCACTTCTGACCCGTTATATTTCCCCACGCCCGTCCCCGGAGCACTCCAGAACCGCAGCTTCATATATGACTGTGCTCTCGCCATTATGGCCTATGCTCAGGCTGGAAACTTCCGTGCGGCCGCGCGGGTGATCTCGCGGCTGGATGCGCTGCTTGCAGCGCCCGGTTATCTTGCGACAACGGTGCTCGAAAACGGCGAGGACGGTAACAGCAGCTCGCGCTGGTCGAAGTCGAGCGGAAGCGACACCATCACTGACGTAAACGACCCTGCCCAACCGCCTTACGGCGCGGGCCTGGTGGTCGATTTCCATGCCGCTGCGGCAAACGATTACTTCACCTACGCCGGTAGTGGATTCCCTGACACCACAGACACCGAGGTCCAGTTTGCGCACAAAGAGGCGGCCGCAGTCACCTTTATCTTCGATATTTCGGTGAACACGAACCATGGGAACGTGACCGACATTATAGTGACGAGCGGCGCCCCAGGACCTGCAACCTATAACGGCGGCACGAAGCAGATCACCGTGCCGATCGGTCCTGGCGCGTCGGTGTGGCGCACCACGGTGGTGAATCTCCAATCTCTGATTTCAACTCTGCTTGCTAGCGAGAGCCTGACGAAGATCACCGGCTTCAAGATCACCCTGACCGCGAGCGGCGACCTCTACTTCGACAACTTCAGCCTCGGCGGCCCCCAGCCCACCGGCTCGCTCGGCTTCTCCTTTGACGTGCTGTATGGCCAGATCGACCAGGCTTACATCCGAGCGGGAGCAATGTCTTGGGTGGTGTACGCTTACGCCTTCTACATGCAGGTGTCCGGGGACTACACGCCCGCGCTCTCCATGCAGTCGATGATCAACTTCATCGAGACTCTGAAATCAAGCGCCTCCGACCTCACGAATAGCCTCTACTATCTGGGCTACGGGAAGTACATCAATCCTGGCTACCAGTTCATCCCCGGGTTGCTTCAGATCGTTTCCACCGAGCATAACATTGACATCTTCTACGCTTGGAACCGCGCGGCGGCGATCATCCCGACGGCTGCCAATGCTCTCTACAAGAGCGGACAAATCACGAGCGGCCAGAAGACTTCGCTCTTGAACACCGGGACAACGATCGCCGCCGAAGCCTCGACCGTCTGGACGAAGTTGTCTACGAATCTCTATATCGCGCCCGGTGGGGGTATCCCTGGCCACTTCGCCCAGGGCGTCACAGGGAGCACGCTCGATCCCTCTTATGCACTCGACGCGAGCGGCTACCTCGGCGCCCTGATCGCACACGACAACGGCGACGACACGAAGGCGCTGCAGATGATCGAGTTTATCTACCAAAACTTCCTCGACACCAATCAGACCATTGTGCATTCGTCGTCTGCGGGCTCTTGGAATGAAGCCTATCAGCAGCTCACGCCCTTCATTGGCTTCCAGACCTACCAGAACTCGGCGGGTGGCTACGTGGGTGTGCCGGTGAGCGTGTGGCAGGAAGGGACGTGGGGAACAATCTGTGTGCTCTTGCGCTGCTACTCCATTTCAGGTCTCGCTGCCTTCTTCGCTGGCACTCCATACGGCTCGATCGATAACTTCATTTCAGCGCTCGTCAGCTCGCAGCAGGCGGTGAGGTCAACCACTGGCGACGGCTCGCTCTTAGGCTTTTCGCTGGCTTCAGTGAATCTTCCGTGGGAGTTTCAAGTGTGGCCTATGCTCGCGGCTACGGCATGGTTCTGGGTTGTCTCGACCAATCCGTATGCGTTCGAGAGTCTCGCAAGCCCGAACACTCTGCTAGACGCCATGATCATTCCTGCCGGCCAATCGCAGACGCCTGACGAGCTGAACGGGACCTCCTCGATCGGTACCATCACGATGGAGGCGAACGACCCGTCCGGCGTGCTGAAGAGCCTCGCCGCTCAGGATGCGCTGATCGGCCAGGTCTGCCCGTTCAGCCAGACATTTCCTGGCGCGCCGCCTTCAGACCTGGTGCAGCTCCACACGCTCCAGATTACGGCCGTAAACGAGACGACCGAAGGGCGTATCTCACTCACCCTCGAGGATCCACAGCGATTCATCGCTGGCCAGCAGATCTGGACCGCTGGCGGTCCGCTGACCTGGTCGCCAGGCCTGACCGCGGTTCAGCCGGTGGGCGAGTCCTGGCTCTATAACGGCTTCCCGGTGAGCAGCTCTAATCCTCGCTTTGTCCAGGGCAATCCTATCGACTTGCTGCTGGCGACCTTGCAGAATGAGCTCGGCGTCGGCCAGGACCCGGCGCTCTTTAATTCGAATTACGTGCTCACGCGGCTCGCGCCGATCTATAGCACGCAGCAGAGCTATCAGCCGATCCCTTACCCGGCCAACTGGGCGGTCTTTCAGCCCGGCAACGGCGCCGGGTCGACCGACGCGACGCTGATCAATCCGAATCCGTATATCGACGTGCCGGGCTTCCTCAACATCCGCAACACGCTCTTCAGCGGAGACTGGCTGGAGTTTGTGATCACGCGGCCCATCGACGGCAAGCAGTTCATCGAGGACCAGATCTTGAAGCCGCTTGGGCTCTATTTCATCGTCCGCGCCAACGGGCAGCTTGCGCTAAAGACGATGAAGCCTGTAGCCTTTGGTCAGCCGGTCTTTAATTTCAACACGAAGAACATCTTGGGGATTCCGCAGACTGATCGCCATCGGCTGATGAACACGGTGCTGGTGAAGACCGATGTCGATAACAGCTCCCTCACCACAGCGGCGCGCGCCTATGGTCTCCAGTTCCCGTTCGTGCAACAGACGAGCGTCCTGGAGTATCGCCAGGCGATCATGCAGCAGCTCGAAGCAACAGGTTTGCGCGTGAACCGCGGCGGTGTCCTGCGCAGCTTCAAGTACGCCGACTACGGATTTCGTCGGCATGCGTTCAAGCCGCCCGTTTATAAGTTCAAGTCGCAACTGCGCTGCCTGCAAGTCGAGCTCGGCGACGTCGTCTCTTTCACGCATGGCCTGGTGCTCGACTTTCAGACTGGCAAGCTCGGAGTGGTCAATGCGAGGTGTGAAGTCATCGATCGTCGCCCGGACTACGCGAGCGGTACGATCGACTTCGCGCTGCTCGATCTGCGCTTCTGCAACGTCGCCGGCGCTTACCAGATCGCGCCGCTCTCAGCCAGCGTGCCCTTCTGGACGAGCGCCAGCGTGCAGCAGAAGCAGCAATATATGTTCGTCAGCGAGTCCGCCCTGGGGGGCGAGAACCCGGACGGCACTCCGGGTAACACGATCTTTTGAAGCTTTGGAATCCGGAGTTCCGGATCTCGGAATTTGCGTTATGAAATCTCGAATCCTTAGAGCTGGAATCGCCGGGTCTTCACCCGGCAGCGGCCGCTCGCGATAATTGGTTCGAGTCTGTTGAAGATCAGAGAGTCTCCGAAGGCGTTGCAAGCGGCGAGTACCTGCGTAATAGGTTGGAAGTTGCTTTCCTCGCCGGCTATTAGAGTGGATGCCGGAATTCGGAATCCGGAATTCGGAATCGGAGAAGCAAATGAGCCAGCTCACGATAGCTTCCATTCCCGGCTTCTTTGATATCGCCGACAGCGCCATCGCCGGGGGTCAGCCTCTAACTGACGACTCAATCCAAAAGATCTCGCACAACGCCAAGTTCGGCGCCGTGCGCTGCGAACTGATTTACATGGGTTTCTTCACGGCCGGCAACACTGTGGGAACTCCGACCAGCCCGGTGGACGGTTACGCCTATTCTCGATCGGAGGTAATGTACATCCCAATTCTCGCTTCGAGCCGCTCGCCAGCAGCAGGTTTCACGCCGGGTCAGGCGGCTTTCCCATCGCTCGCTACCAGCGACCCAGGGACCGGCAATCTGATCATCTGCCCCTACCAGCTCGACATCAACGACACAACAGGAGTGGTTACTTGCCAGACTTATTGGTCGACGAGCGGCGCCGAGAATCAGGGAACAGTGAAGGTCTACGCGATCTGCCAACGCTCGAGTGTGAACACCGCAAACTAAGGAGAGCCGGGCAACGCGAAGGGTAACCAAATGTTAGCGTTGAGTTCACGATTTTAACAATGGAGGTACCGGATTATTGTGAGCGGGAAGCCGCCGTGAGACAGCGAAGGCTCAGGTTTGGTGAAGCAGCGCGCCGGGACGTCGGTTCGTCAACGATAGTTTTGAAATAATTTGGGAGGATAGTATGGACAGGTCAAAGGAAAAGCTAGAGATAGCGGTTGCGGGTCGTCTCTCCTTGGCGAAGTTCCGCACCCTGCAAGGGTGGTGCAACGGAACCTATCGCAAGCGTTCCGAGGTGGTCAGCATAGTGCTCGACCGGGTGCTGGAAATCCTGGAACAGGGGGGCAACGCCCAGCCGGTGGAGAGCTTCGTAGAGCGCTTGCGCGTGGACCCGCCGCAGTGACCTGTCGTTTTTTGTCCCGTATGTTCAGAACATTTGTAACATTCGGAACAAACGTAACAATACGAACAATCCGAACGTTGCGTAACAAACGAAAATGTTTAGAACAATTGAAATATTCTAAATCTTGCAATTGCCCTGGCCTCGGGCTAGGCTCGTTTCTGGCCGGCGATACGAGCGGTCAGAAAGGAGCTGATAGACATGCACCCATGGCCATTCTAGTGCCTGAGGCAAGGGTCTTTGCGGACGGAGGCCCGCGGCGATGAAAGTGACGACCTTCTGGATTCTGTCAGCGACGACGCTCTTTTGTTTGTCGCTGATCTATCTGCACCACGGTTATCACCGGAGGAATTTTCTTTTTGCGTGCTGGCTATGCTTTGCAGTCTGCATGCAGTTGCTGGCGGCCTGGGGCTTGGCGATGGGCGGAGCGGTGTGGCTTAGGCCTGTCGGCGTCCTGGCCGACCTACTGAGCTATACTCTAGGGGTGGGCGTGCTGCTGGTGGCGCTAATGCGCCTCAATTGCCCGGTGAATAGAATTCTGCTTGCCGGTTTAGGGGCGATGATGGTCTTCAGCCTGGTCAGCCGGTGGCTGGGAGACAGCGTCGACGCCACAACCCGGATATGGCTGCGTAACATCGCTTTCTTCGGGCCGGCCATCTTCCTGCTCGTTATGTTTGCCACCATGCGGGCGGATTGTCTGCCCTTGCTGGTGGACTCGGCGTTTTGTCGTTCCGGGACTGGAACCGACGGTCAAACTGGCGTAGCATTAGCCTTCAGGCCCAGCGCTCGCCGCTAAACACAGCCTGGAGCTGATATCTGTGACCACATCCCGCTGCTGCCTCTCTGTGCTCTTACTGGCTGGCGTATTGCCTTTCAGGGTGTTGAAGGCGGGCGCTGAGGCTCAGCCTTTGCGCCTCAAGCAGGAATCCGGCTTTACGTTAGAAGGCAAAGTTACGGAGAAGAGCGAGGGCAAACTTACCGTTAGCACCGAGGAGAACATCGTCTTCCACGTGCGCTACGATGAAAAGACGGATATTCGGCTCAAAGATGGCACGCAGGGTTCGGACAAAGACTTGAAGGCAGGATTGACGGTGAGAGTGGAAGGTGACCTCAGGGAAAGCGGCGAGATTTTTGCCCACAAGATTTTGTTGCTCTAGAGTGCTCGGCTCCATTTGGTTCTGATGGTCTCCGCGGAAAGGCAGAAGACCTGCGGAGTGGCGCTTATCCATGGAACGCCCGAACATCCTATCCCGCCTTATGAAGACCACCTCCTGGGTTCCAACCTTTGCGTTGGCGTGAAGCATTCGGTGCGGAAGCATCACCTGACCATACTCAGAATGAAGGGACATCCCACGATGTTATTGAAAATAAAGGATGACCCAAAATGCCGACGGGGATATCTCAGGATATTACTTGAAACAAAGGGCTTAGCAGTCTTTGGTGACTATTCTATTGGAAATAAACGCTTTGACTACACGCGTTAGAGCCGTACGGGAGGCGAGCATCTGCCAGGTAGGTAAGACTTCTTTCGTGCTTTATGATCGAAGCCGCTCGCCAAAGGTTCGTGGCCTGGGGTCAGGAAGGAACGAAGTGCCGGGAGCGATGCTTCTTATAAACCAAGAGTAAGACTGAAGTGGTGCGCGCCTGCTTGCCCGGGAGGACAGCTAGAGCTAGAGGACAGCGTCGTTTGGCCGATTAGTCTCCGTGGAGCCTTCGATGATTTGCTCGGGGCCCGATCACGGATTCGCTCCCCAGCGCGGATTCGCGCACCGGAGGGGAAAGCTATGCTTCCCAGATGGGCAATTCCCTTCCCCTGCCCTTCTGGCGCGCCTGTTGGTAGACAAATCCGGCGGCGGCCACGTCCCAGAGCGCGATCCCCGAGGATTTGAAGAGGGTGATTTCCTCCTCCGAGATGCGGCCGCGTCGGCGGCCACCGATGATGTCGTGCAACTCGATGACTTCATCCCAGCCTCCGGGAATGCTGGGCAGGCCCTGGACCAGGTCGCCCGCCTCTTCCTTAGCCTGCTCGAGGGAATCAACCGCAATCACACCGGCACGTGCAAGGGTGACGTCGTCAACCTCGCGTCGTATGGTCATGTTGGCGCCAATGGCATTGACGTGGACTCCGGGGCGCAGCCACTCGCCATTCAAAACCGGCTGGCTAGTCGTGGTGGCGGTGATCACGATGTCGCCAAAGCGGACGGCAGCTTCGGCGCTCTCGGCCGGCTCAACCTCCAATTGGAGTTGCTGGCTCATCTGGGTACAAAACTGGCTGCGCCGTGTTGCGTCGCGGCTGAAAACGCGCACCGCCTGCAGTGTCCGGACCTGCGCAACCGCCTCGAGTTGGGTGCGGGCTTGATGGCCAGTACCGATCATGCCCAGGCGACAAGCGTGAATGCGCGCCAAGTATTTGGTGGCCACGCCGCTCGCAGCGCCCGTGCGCCTGCGTCCGAGATGGTCGGCTTCGATCAGAGCCAGCAGCTCTCCACTTTCGGCGTTGAAGAGGAGCACCAGAAAGCGGAGAGTGTCACGCACAACAGTGTAGATCTTCATGCCAAGCAGCCTCTCGTCTGGCAGCGCGGCAGCCATGTAGTGCAGAGAACTCTCCGGAAGGAAGAGCCGCTGACGCGATCGGTTCACTGCTCGCCCGCCATGCTGTTGGATGAAGCTAGCCTCGACGCGCTCAAGCGCCCGCTCCATAGAGAAGAGTTCTTGCACGTCGGCTTCGGTAAGGAATAAGGCCATCATTCACCCGGTCCAAGAGTCTACGGTCGAATAGTCCGACAGCGCAGGCGCTTTCGACCCTTCGACCTTCAACTCCCCCACTTCTTTCCCCTCACAGTGCGACCGCCAGCAGATCCGCATAGGCATTTCGAGCCGCCCCCACTCGGGCGATCAGTTCCTTGCGCATCTGGCGCAGTCTGCTTTCCGCCAAAGGCGCGAACACGTGCTGTAGCAGGAGCCTAGTCCTGTGGCGCCACAGCGATGCGTATCGCCACAAGTACAGGCCTGAGATCGGAAGAGTCACCGCGTAGTATCCGGCCGCTGACCTACCGAACCATTGGTTAACAAGCGCAATGGCGCCCGCGTAGCAGGCGAGCACGAGGAACGCAGCCACAGCCCACTCTCCCGGCCTCGCCTGCCTTCCTAGTTTTTGCCACAGCCCTGTGACTGAGATTAAGAGCCTTGCTGGAAGGTGGTTGAGGAAACCATAGCAGGCAAGCGGGAGTCCCAACGTGCTTTCGACCCAAGCCAGGGTGCGGCACAAAGTGGACCTCGTCCACGCAGCGTCTTCCATCTGAAGGGTATCCAGCGACCAGTGCCGGTGCGCTTCGCGGCAGGCATTCAACGCTTGACGCAGAGTCACCAGTTTGTCAGGATCGAGGCGATTCGTTTGCTCAACCCATTCGGCTAGGAACCGGCTGAGAGTAAAGCCTTCCACCGTCTGTTTCCAGTTGGGCCTGGATGCCCAATCGTCAGCGAGATCAGCGCTCAGAATCTCAGCAAGTTCAGCGAGGAGTTGCGCGACATCATGCTGCCGCAAGGCAAAGGGATTCACGCTACAGGCGTGGGAGAGCACGCGGGCGAGTTCTGTGACTTGCTGATCGAGCTCCCGGCCGGGGAGGGGAAGAAAATCCCGGGGGAAGGCAGGCTCCCCAAAATGGATCAGCGCCTCGTTGAAACGAGCAAACGGGATCAGCAGATGAACAGGTAGAATGGCGCTCTCGACTGACGCGGGGGACTTCGATTCCACTTCGAGCGTCATCCGGGCGACCGAGGTCAGGCGTTCCGAAGCGCTCCCGCCCTTGACTTCTGGGTCTGCAAACAGGACGACGGTTCCTTTACTCTCCAGCAACTCTCGGCACGCCTCGATTCCAGCCTCACTGGGCGCACTCACTCCGGAGGTATAGACAATCACGCCCAGGCTTTGCGCGAGGAATCGCCCGGCCAGCCCGCTCGCCGTCGGGGCATCGATAAAGCAATGCAGTGGTCGGTCGATGCTCGCCACGAGCAACAGGACGTCCAAAATTCGCGGCGGGTGGCTGACCAGGAGTACGGTAGCGCCTGACGTCGCCTCATCTTCCGCTCCCAACAGGCGTATCTTGCGGAATCTAGCAGCGAACCAGATCCGCAGAAGTTGGCGTACAATTCTGTATGGCAGTGGCATAGTAGACTGCTGATCTTCGATTTTCCCTTCTTCTTTTAGTCGGCATTTGAAAATCGTCAATCGGCGACATGATGCCCAGCCGGCTGCCGCATCCGCTTTGCGCTCGGCCCTCCTCGCTTGGGCGCATGCGGTTGCGGTGGTGGCATCGCTTCGCTCTCCCACCCCGGTACAGTCCCGAGGGGGCGCACGATGGTAGAGAAGAGGCCGTACACTTTTTGGTACTTCGCGTTATCCTCGTCCACCAAGCGCAGTCGAAAGTAGGGTTTGTCCAGGCCGCGGACGACACGGATGGGAAAGTAACCGTTCAGGTTGCTTTCCACGTAAGCGGTTACGTACTTATGATGCTTTACCCACCAAGTGAATACGCGGATGTGGCTGAAGTCAAAGTCCTGTGTGCCGATACGATCTGCGACCAGATACTGGGGCACCTCGCGGCCACTGTCGTTGACAGAGTTAAGGACCAACCAAGCCACCAGGTTGCTTTCCTGCGCGTAGAGGGCTAACCCCTGCGGTATATCGAGGGAAACCAGGCGCCCTAAGACCCAGCCCGCTCTCGACCGGCCGCGGACCAGGTACCAAGCGTCACGCCTGGGTTTGGCTTGGGAGGCCGCCCCTTTTCCGCTTTGGCTCGCCGGTGTTCTGGCCACAATCTGCCGGGCGAAAACCTGGACGGGTAGATTCGCAGGGAATTCTGCCAATTGGATGGACTCGCGAGTCGGTTCAAGGTGCAGGCTGGTGACTTTCGTGGTGTGTCCCGTGGCCTGGGGTTCTAAAGGCTCCAACCCCTTGAGCAGTCCGTCAGCCTTCTGCTGCGTCGCAGCGTCGAGTAAGGCTTTCGCTTCCACCCAGCCCGTGCGTCCGTCAGCCAGACGAATGCACACCCAGCGGGCTGTCCGCGAAACGACTCCGACCCGCTCACCGCTCTTCAAGCTGGTCAGTATACTGTGGACTTCGGCAGGACTGTCCGCGACATCGACGGACGCCGGAACCACGTAGGCTGCCTCGGTGCTCTCTATTTTTTGCGGCTTGCGTCTATAGTGGTAATAGGCCGCCGCGGCAGCGCTTATCAGTATAAAACCAAGAACGATCCTTACCCTTATCGGACACCTCGAGAGACCGGCGGCAAAAGGTTAATGAATCTTAATTTGGTGCCTTCTGCCTTGACCGCCATTCTACACTAATTACTTCGGCTTGAGTCGTCGGCATGAATGACCTGCGCCTCTTGGGTTCCACCTTCCGTACAGAGGAGGGGACACGAAAGTCGAACGCCTGTCTATTCCTGGACCTGCTGGAGCGCTCGAAGCGCTTCTGGAATGGAATCCTCGGACCGCGGCGAGGTTGAGCGCGATCGTGTGTCATCCTCATCCCCTGTACGGCGGCACCATGCACACGAAGGTCGTCTTTCGCGCTGCCAAGGCAGCCCTCCAGCTCGATTTGCCGGTGCTGCGGTTCAACTTTCGCGGCGTGGGCAAAAGCGAGGGGGACTTCGGCCACGGAGTGGGCGAACGCGATGACGTCGGCGCGGCCCTCGATTACCTTCAGGCGCGATGGCCGCGCACGCCGGTTTGCCTAATGGGGTTCAGTTTCGGTTCTTGGGTCGGCTTGGCAGCCGGCGCCGCCGACCCTAGGGTGTCGGCTCTGATCGGGCTGGGGCTTCCTGCCGCCTGGAACTTCGACTTTCTCCGTCCGGTTACGAAACCCAAGCTGATCATCCAAGGCACGGAAGACGTCTACGGACCGCGCCCAACCGTGCAGGCGCTCTTCGATCGATTCGACGAGCCCAAACGCATCTATTGGGTTGAAGGTGCAGATCACTTCTTCACGCAACGCCTGGAAGAGGTTCAAGCGGTCATCCGCGGCTTCCTCGAGGAGGTTCTCGATGATCGACGAGGCTGAAGGGGAAGCACCCGAACTGCTCTACTGCCCGACGTGCGATCGGAAAGTGGACGACCCGCTGGTGTGCGGCGACTGCGCGGCGGTGATCTGCCGCCTCTGCGGGAGGCCTCTCGAAAAAGTGGACGAGCTTGGGATCGGCTGAGCTCGTCCACAGACCGCAAGCAGCAACCTACTGTCGATCTTTGGTTGTAGCCAGCGTCTGGGGGAGTGAAATCGTCACCGGTTCCGACGAACAAACCTTACCGGAGGCCCTTCAGTACGAGGCCAGTTTCCTTGCTGTGCTCAGGATGTCCCGAACCTGCGGCAGCACCGCGTCCTCGAGCCGGGGATGGTAGGGGACGTACACGTCCTTGGCCGCCAAGCGGCGAACGGGCGCGTCGAGGTAGTCGAACAGTTCATCGGCAATGCGAGCGGCGATCTCGGCCCCATAACCGAACGACAGGGTGTCCTCGTGCAAAACGAGGCCCCGATTGGTCTTCTTAATGGAGGCGGCAATCAGTTCCCAGTCGTAAGGCTGCAAGGAGCGCAGATCAAGAATCTCCGCTCGAACGCCGCAGTCCGCTTCGAGTTGTTTGGCGGCCTGAAGGCAGCGGATCACCGGCGACCCGTAAGTGACGATGGTCAGGTCTGCGCCCTCGCGTACCAGCTTGGCCTTGCCAAAGGGAACCATGTAATCAGGACCGGGGTAGGGACTGCGATTGTGCGTCTGGCGATAGAGGTGCTTGGGTTCGAAGAATAGCACTGGGTCGTCCGAGCGGATAGCGGTACGCAGCAGGCCATTGGCGTCGAGTGCGGTCGAAGGCATCACTATCCTCAAGCCGGGCAGGTGGGTGAAGATCGATTCGCCGGACTGGCTGTGATAGATGGCCCCACCTGCCAGATACCCGCCAATCGGTACCCGAATGACCACCGGGCAGGCAAAATCGTTGTGCGAGCGCCAGCGCAGGACGGCCAATTCGTCGCGGATCTGCATCATCGCCGGCCAGATGTAATCGAAGAACTGAATCTCGACCACCGGTTTCAGGCCCCGCGTGGCCATACCGATAGCCCTACCGATAATACCCGCCTCACCCAGGGGCGAGTCGTAGCAGCGCGCGCTGCCAAAGCGGCGCTGCAGCCCGTGGGTGACCTTGAAGACTCCTCCCTTGCCTTTCACCCGAGGGAGGTCCTGCTCGTGTCCGCAGTCAGCCACGTCCTCGCCGAAGACCACTACGCGTGGGTCGCGTGCCATTTCGTCTCTCAGGCAGGCGTTGATCAGGTCTACCATCGTTTTGGGCTCGCCACTGAACTTCGCCGGACGATCGAAGCGTTCCGAGGTCGGATCGACGGCGGGAGAATAAAGATAGAGCAACACCGAATCGGGCGAGGCTGGTTCGGCCCCTAGCGCTTTGTCGGCTGCCTCGCGAACTTCGCGGTCCACGCTGGCTTCAATCTCCTTCAACTCCTTCTCCGTCAACAGGCCCTGGCCCAGAAGATACTTCGCCCAGCGCTCCAGGGGATCGCGGGTGGCCTC
>Ga0306920_100003419_pt1 | contig 20124 bp, 16 predicted proteins | sample flu12Cox44000170_FD_204666 | JGI IMG/M metagenome (GOLD analysis project Ga0306920, IMG submission 204666) | Lab enrichment of tropical soil microbial communities from Luquillo Experimental Forest, Puerto Rico - flux4day.12C.oxic.44.000.170 (v2)... | ecosystem: Environmental > Terrestrial >... | reverse complement strand
GTCTTGCGATCGATGCGTATGCAATACGACCGGGATTGGGCTTCGAGAAAAAGGACTTGGAGGATTGGCGGCGATGCCGTGACTTTGCCTTACGGACGCCCCGGCCAAGCCAAGCTTCGATGTCATTGAGAGCATTAGCGCCCGGAGCGCAACAGCGTGGGGCCTGGCGGCGGCCTCGGAACAAGTCCGGGCTTTAAGCGTTCTAAAGCCAAGCACGGGTAATGATTTTATGGCATTCTTGGCGCGTCGGCGGGTCGGCCTCGGCTTGATTACTAAGCTGATCGAACGCTCGCCTATAATGGCTGGCGGGCTTTTGCCGCGCGCGGCAACGCGCCGCGGCGGGCCGCTTGACCTGCCGCCAGGCTACGAGGACGTCGATCTCTTTATCCTCGGCTGGCTTGCCCGTGAGGCCTTCCGCAGGCCTCGCAATTATCTACCGCTTTAAACGGCAACACCCTATTGGGTTGTCGCGCCCGGCACGGCCGTAATTGACAGGCCAACGGTCCGACCGGGGAAACCCGCCACATCGAAATAGCGCGTCGGCCCGACCTGTTGCATGTCGAGGACGGTCACGAGGCCATTGGCTGCCGGCTCGGATGTAATGACGCGGCTCGAGACTTCGGGCAGCGCGCCCCCGAGCAGCGCCTCCGCGAGCACCCGCCCGACAAGCTTGCCTTTGTCACCGACGTCCAGATGCATCAGTTGGGCGATGGTGCGGCCGAGATCCGCATTGCTCACCGGCGCGGGATCCACAAACTGCGCTTTGAAATCGGGCCCCTGCAGAGCCATGAAATTCCAGGTGTCGGCGCGGCTGAATGAGCCGTGCATGCCCTGGCCTTGCTGCAGCACGCTATCGGCGACTTCGACGGTGCAGCGCACCGGTTCGCCGCAGATTGTGTCAAACGAACGGAAACTGATCGCGATCGCTGGATGCGGAGTGATCGCCGAGCCTTCCAGCGCAATGTCGTCGAGCGATAGCGTGCCGGGGAATTTGCCAAGCTTGGAATCGACAAATATTCCGCTGACGTAATCCTGCGCCACCAGGACATCGATGATCCGTTTTGCCATGGCTTTGTCGCCGTCGGGCACGTAGATCAGATCCGAACCGCCGTTCGCGGCGACGACCACCTTCGGCTTGTTGCGATCGCCGCCGATGAGCCCATTGCCCATCTTGCTGTGCTCGCCTTCGCCAATGGTCCGATAACCGTCGTCCGGGTCAACGAGCGGCAGATTGAGCGCGTGCGCCAAATCAAGCGCGACGAAACCGACGGGCAAATGATCGGGCAGCGCGTCGGCGAATTTGGCTTTGACGGTGGAGCTGGTGTGGCTCTCCTTCGAAATGGTCGAAAAGCCGTGATCCGAGGTCGCAATGATATCGGTCGTATCCAGAAGCCCGAGTTCGTTGAGCGTCGAGCGGATGCGGGAGAGGTCGTCATCCGCGTTGCGGATTGCGGCGAGCGAGGTCGGACCGTTGATCCCCGGCGTGAGCACGTTCAAGCTGTCGCCCTGATTGTGCTGCGTACCGTCTGGATCGCGCGACCAGAATACCAGAACAAACGGCTTGTCGCGGTCTTTGAACATCGGCAGTACGACCCGCGTCGCCACCGAAGCAAAATAGTCCTGTTGCACAACGTTGGCGCTTGACGTGCCGGGCTTGGCAACAGTGCCGGGAACGCCGTTGGCACCGCGCGTTGGTGCGGCGAGCGGCAGGTTGACGCCTTTCAGCCGTTCGGTCACCTCCGCCGATAGCGGAATACCCTTTGGCGTACCTGTCGCGTCATCGATCAGGATGGTTTGCTCGCCGCTGCGTTCCGTCGGATCGAACACCAGAGCCGGTCCGATCTTGCCGATCGAAGCCGTGCTGTAGCCTTTGTCGCGGGCAAGCTTGAGGATGGTCGCTTCGTCGAGGTAATTGCCGGCAAAGTGCTCGTCGACGTCGCCCAAGACGACGTCGTTTTCCAGGAAAGGTGTGAGGCTGCTGCCGGCGCCGGGAACCTCGAAGCCCGTATAGATGGTATTGGAAAAAGTGCCAGTGTCGCCGAGCATGTGCCCGGTCGCCATGCCAGATGCGTTGGCCATCGTGAAGGTGGGGAACAGCGCGTGACCGTTGCGCAGGCTCACGCCTTGCCGCGCCATGGCCGCCATTGTCGGGGCGGTGTTGTCGTCGACCATGCGAAAGCGCAAGCCGTCGGCGATGAACAAGACAACATTGTGCGGCCGTGCTGTCTGCGTTTGCGCCACGGCAGGTGTGCCGGCTTGCCCGAGAACGATCTGCAGAAACGCGGTACCGAGGAGAAGCGGCCGGCGCATGATGAGCTCCGTGGAAAACGGGGGGAATGGCCGTTGTGGCGAAGCCGGATGACGGTCGTGTGACAAGGCGGATGCGCGCCGGAATATGCCATTGAGCGGGCGTGAATAAAAAGGCGGCCCGAAGAGGGCCGCCTAAGTTCCGCACAACAACGCGGCGGGAGAGCCGACTTGCGGGCGGCGCGCATGCCACCCGCAACGCCGGACAGTGAACAATTACTCGCCTTCGACGCCGATCGCGTAGGCGGTCTCGCCGTGCACTGCGTCGTCGCCGACCTTTAGGGTGGCTTCGTCCATGCGTAGCGGCACGATGAAGCCGATCACCTTGAGGATGATGTAGGTGGCGATCGCGTTGTACACGATGATGAACGCCGCGCCCAACGCTTGCAGCCAGAGCTGCGACGGGTTGCCGTAGAGCAAGCCGGTGATGTTGACGCCGGGCGCCTCTTTGTCGGTGCCGATGTACATCAGCATATCCGGGTTCGCCAGGATGCCGACCAAAAGGCCACCGGTGAGACCGGCTACGCCGTGCGTAGAGAACACGCTCAGCGTATCGTCCACCTTCATGAACAAGCTGGTCTTCTGCAGCTTGTTCATGCTGAGCCACGGAATGATGCCGGCGCAGATGCCGATGATGATGGCACCCCAGCCATCGACATAACCGGCAGCCGGCGTGATGGCGACCAGACCCGCGATCATGCCGTTGACCGCGCCGAGCACCGACGGCTTGCCATAGGCCATCTTATCCATCAGCGTCCAGACCAGGAGGCCGACGGCAGTCGCGGTGTTGGTGTTGAGCACCGCCGCTCCCGCATCGGCGTTGGCGAAGTACGGGTCGCCGCCGTTGAAGCCGTTCCAGCCGATCCAGAGGATTCCAGCGCCCACGAGGGTGATCAACAAACTATTGGGCGGGAAATTATCGCGGTCAGCCTGAAGGCGAGGACCTATCACAGCGGCTGCGACAAAGCCCGACGTTCCGGCGGCGAGATGGATGACGTAGCCGCCGGAGAAGTCCGCGACGCCCAAGCCGGCGAGCCAGCCGCCGCCCCAGAGGCTGAACGCGCCGACGGTATAGACCAGCGTCATCCAAATTGGGCAGAAGATCATCCAGGCGGTGAAATTCATGCGGCCGAGTAACGAACCGGCGAGAATGATCACCGTGATCGCGGCGAACACGAATTGGAAGTACATCAGCGTCGACATGGGAAATGTGAGCGCCGGCATACCGGATGCGGCTTCCGGGACCGTGGCTTGGCCAAGAGTGAACGCCGCCGATGTCGCTAAGCCAGGCGTGCCGAGAAAACTTTGTCCCGCCACCGATAGCCACGCCGGCCCGAACGCCATGTTGTAGTCGAACAGAACCCAGACAACCAAAACCGACGCGAAGGCGTACATCGACATGAAGGCGGAGTTGATCGCCCACTTTTTCTTGACGATGCCGCCATAAAGGACGGTCAGACCCGGAATGCTTTGCAGCCCGACGAAAGTTGCCGCCGCCATCTGCCACGCATTGTTTCCCGAATCCAACCACTGTGGTGAGGGTGTGAGTGCCATGTGCCTTTCCCGCCTTTCCCCAAAAAGATGCCCTCAGTGCGCCGATGGCACACGGGCCGACGTTTGAGCGGTCGCAAAAAATATGCCAGTTAGACGCTCGTTACCTGACCGGATTCCGGCCTCTAATGGCCGCAAATCGAGCGATCGCTGACTAGAAACTTCGCAGCATGAACATAAAATGGGCAAACCTGATGGGGAGGCGAAGGTGGTAGGTCGGCCATTGGCTGCGGCGTTGGCATGTCTAGGTTGGGGGATGGTGTGGGGGAACTACGAGCCGATCGTCGCGCTGTCGGCCGAAAGTGCCGTCACCTGCACCAATCCGGCCAGCGGCGCCAACTGGCAGATCAAGATCGACTACGAGCACAGCACCGTTGACTCCTACCCGGCGAGCATCTCCGAGGCCAAGATTTCGTGGCGCGACGCCTCCGACGGCGGCAATTACACGCTTGATCGCAAGTCCGGAAATCTCACTGTGGTCGTTGCCTCGAGCACCGGCGGCTACTTCCTTTATGATCGCTGCAAGCTGGACAAATAAGGCCGTATCTGCGGTGTGGACGTCGATATTTTTGACTTCATTCCCGGCGTCTCAACTCTCGGAGCGCTTGCCGCCGCGCCGGTGGAGCGGTGGTCATGGCTGAGATCACGCCTGCGATCAAAGCGAGCGTGGGTTTTGCCTCCGAGACAGGCCCCCGTGAACGCAACGAGGATTTCGCCGGCGCCGTTTTCGGCATGGAATTACCGAAGCCGCGCCGCGACATCATCGCCGCGATTGCCGATGGCATCGGCGGCGCGAAGGGCGGTCGTGTAGCCGCAGAAACCGCCGTACGTGGATTTCTTGACGGGTTTTGCGACCTGCCCGAAACCATGGAAGTTGGTCGCGCCGGCGCCACGGTCCTCAACGCCCTCAACAGTTGGATTTTTTCCCAAGGGCGCCGTGACAACAAGCTGAGCGGGATGGGCTGCACCTTCACGGCCGTGGTGCTGCGCGGCCGCATCGCACATATCCTGCATGTCGGCGACACTCGAGCCTATCGCTTGCGCGGCGACCGGTTCACGGCCCTGACCACGGATCACGTGCGCGAGGACGCGGGCGGCCGTTCCAATATCCTCAATCGCGCGCTCGGCGTGGAGACAGAAGTCCGTCTCGACTACGCGGCCCATCCAGTCGCTTTGCATGATCGATTTTTGCTCTGCAGCGACGGCGTGCACGGCGTTCTGAGCGTCGAAACCATGGCCGACATGCTGCGCGTTCGATCCGCATCGGAGGATTCCGCCCGAGCGCTGGTGACCGCGGCGCTGGAATTCGGCAGCACGGACAATTGCACCGCTCTCGTTCTCGATATCGTCGCGCTGCCCTCGGTCGATTCTGCGACGGTCGGCGCCGATATCATGCAATTGCCGCTGATCCCAGTGCCGATCGACGGTCAGACCGTGGACGGCTTCGTCCTCAAAGTGCTGATCTCGGACGGGCGCTACACGCGCCTGTTCGGGGCAATGGACGAAGTCGAGGGCGGGGAGGTGGCGCTCAAATTTCCGAAGCCTCAGGTCGCGGCCGCGGCGACCTATCATGCGGCATTCGTGCGCGAAGCTTGGGTCGGTGCACGCGTAAACAGTCCGTGGATCGGGCGCATCATCGAATTGCCGCCGGGACGGCAGACTTGTCTCTATACCGTGATGCCGCTTTACCAGGGCGAACTGTTGTCGACCCGGCTGGCGCGCCGGCCGCTGGTTGGGCTCGAAGAGGGACGCAACGTCGCGATCAAACTCGCTCGCGCAGTGGCGGCACTGCACCGCGCCGGCATCATTCATCGCGATATCAAGCCGGATAATGTGATCCTCGAAAGCGAAGGCGCGCTCAAGCTGATTGACCTCGGCGTGGTGCGGGTGCCGGGCCTCGAGGATTTTCCCCCTGAGGATATCCCGGGCACGATGGCCTACATGGCGCCGGAAATGCTCGCCGGCGAACCCGGTAACGAGGCGACCGATGTTTATGCGCTCGGCGTCACCATGTTTCGCGCGTTCACCGGCGAATTCCCCTATGGCAATCTGGATGCCGTGAGCCCTCCTCGGCGCGGCCGGCCGACGCCCCTCGGCGAACTTCGCCCCGACCTGCCGGCTTGGCTGCAGGCCGCGCTGGGGCGCGCGATCGCGACCGATCCGGCCGAGCGCTTTCGCGACGTGATGGAATTTGCCATCGAGATGGAAGCGGGACCGTCTCGCGCACCGGCCGCCCCGCGACGGCCGCAGACGCTTTACGAGCGCTCGCCCTTGCGATTTTGGCAGGGCGTTGCTGCACTGCTGGCTCTGGCGCTGATCCTGTCGCTGTGGTGGCGCTAGGCACATGGCAAGATTGCGGAGGACAACATGAAGCGCATCGCGGCTTTTGCGTTCGCATTCATGGCACTCGCGATGGAAGTGTCATTTGCCCAAGAGGCGTGTGCTCAACAAGGTTCTGCCCAGGATTATCCGACGCGGCCGATCCGAATTCTCTCGCCTTACGCGCCCGGCGGTATTTCGGACATTGCCGCGCGAATTGTGGGCGGCAAACTGACTGAGGCTTGGGGACAGCAAGTCATCGTCGAAAACCGGCCCGGTGGCAACGGCTTCATCGCCGTGACGGATGCAGCGCGCGCGACGCCGGATGGCTACACCTTCGTCATGGCAACCGCCGGCGACGTGACGATCAACCCGTCGCTGTTCAAGAACGTTCCTTACGATGTCGATCGCGACCTGGCGCCGATCTCCGCGGTGAGCGACGCGCCGCTGGTACTCGCGGCCAATGGAGCCGCACCATATAAAACGCTAGCCGATGTCATCGCCGCTGCAAAAGCACAACCGGGCATGCTCAATATCGGCACGCCAGGATACGGCAGTATCAATCATCTGGTGCTGGAAACAATTTCACTCAACACCGGCACAAAGTTCACCCACGTGCCGTACAAGGGCGGCGCGCCGGCGGTCCAGGCCTTGGTTGCTGGCGATATTCCGCTTGCCATCATCGCAAGCTCCACCGCGGCGCCTCATGTATCGAGCGGCAAAATTCGCATTTTGGGTATAACCACCGGCGAACGTTCGCCGCTTAATCCGGAATGGCCGCCACTGGCGCAAGAGGGTGCGGGGGACATTAACGTTTCAAACTGGACCGCGCTGCTCGGGCCGAAAGCGATCCTGCAGCCAATCATCCAAAAGCTGTCCGCCAAGGTGATCGAAATCCTCAAGATGGCTGACGTCAAAGCCCGGTTCGCCGCCGGCGGCGTGTCGACCATTCCCTCGACGCCGGACGAGCTCGCCGCCAGGATCAAGCGCGAGCTGGCGACTTACCGGGGCGTCATCGAAAAAGCCGATGTACACGTCGACTGAGCAAGGGTCGCGGGATTCATGGTGGCATGTTCAAGCGAATTCTGATTGCCAATCGCGGCGAGATCGCCTGCCGCATCATCAAAACCGCGCGGCGCATGGGCATAGCGACGGTTGCGGTCTATTCGGATGCAGACCGCGATGCGCTTCATGTCGAGATGGCGGATGAGGCAATCGCAATCGGACCGCCGGCGGCGGCGCAGAGCTATCTCGACATCGAAAAGATCGTTGCTGCCTGCAAGCAAAGCGGAGCTGAGGCGGTGCATCCCGGTTATGGCTTCCTGTCCGAGCGGGCGGCATTCGCCGCGGCGCTCGCGAAATCCGGGATCGTCTTTATCGGCCCGAACGCCAAAGCGATCGCCGCGATGGGCGACAAGGTTGAGTCAAAGAAGGCTGCATCGCGCGCCAAGGTTTCGACCGTTCCCGGTCATCTTGGCGTAATCGAAGACGACAAACAGGCCATTGCCGTCGCTGAGCAGATCGGCTTTCCGGTAATGATCAAGGCGTCGGCCGGAGGCGGCGGCAAGGGCATGCGTATCGCCTTCAGCAAAACGGAGGTTGCGGAGAATTTTGCCCGCGCGCGTTCCGAAGCGAAATCGAGTTTCGGTGACGATCGCGTTTTCTTGGAAAAATTCATCACCGATCCGAGGCACGTGGAAATCCAGGTGATAGGCGACAAGCACGGCAACGTGATCCATCTCGGTGAACGCGAATGCTCGATTCAGCGCCGCAACCAGAAAGTCATCGAAGAATCCCCGAGCCCGCTCCTGGATGAGAAAACACGTAAACAGATGGGCGATCAAGCAGTCGCACTGGCCAAGGCCGTGGACTACGACTCCGCCGGCACCGTCGAATTCGTGGCAGCGCAGGATCGCAGCTTTTATTTCCTGGAAATGAACACGCGATTGCAGGTCGAACATCCGGTGACCGAACTCGTCACCGGTATCGATCTCGTCGAACAGATGATCAGGATCGCGGCCGGCGAGCCGCTCAAGCTCAAACAAGCCGACATACGATTGTCCGGCTGGGCGGTGGAGACGCGGATTTATGCCGAGGACCCGTATCGCAATTTCGCGCCGTCGGTCGGTCGGCTGGTGCGCTACGGCCCACCCGCAGAGGAGGTTCGCGACGGGGTCACGGTGCGCAACGACACCGGCGTAAGCGAGGGCGGCGAGATCTCGCTCTACTACGATCCGATGATCGCCAAGCTCGTCACGCACGCTGCAACACGGCTTGAAGCGATCGAGGCACAGGCGGAAGCGCTTGACGCCTTCACCATCGAGGGCATTCGCCACAATATCCCGTTCCTTGCCGCGGTCATGCAGCATCCGCGCTGGCGCGCCGGCAAGCTGAGCACGGCTTTCATCGCCGAAGAATTTCCTCGCGGTTTTGAACGCACACCGCCGAAGGGCGAGGTCGCACGCGCTATCGCCGCAGTCGCGGCCGCAATCGATCATGTGCTCGGCGAGCGCAAGCGCAAGATATCAGGTCAGCTGAACAAGACGCTGACACGCGAACGGCGGCGCGCGATCTGGCTGGGCCCGGACGAAATTCACGCCGACGTCGAACACCTAGACGAAGCAATCCTCGTCACCTTTGAGGACGGTGCTCGGCACATCCTGGCGTCGGACTTCGTGCCCGGCATGCCGATCTGGGCCGGCACAATGGACGGCCAGCGCGTCGCCATGCATGTCCGCATGATCCCCAATGGTTTCGAACTCGCACACCGGGGCTTCGAAGTGAAAGCCTTCGTTTATACGGAACGCGAGGCCACCTATGCCCGGCTGATGCCGCTGAAGAAGCTTTCAGGGAGCGAAAAGGCGGTCCGCAGCCCGATGCCGGGCCTTGTCGTCTCGCTCGCGGTGAGCGAAGGCCAGGAGGTCAAGACCGGCGAAACACTGGCTGTCATCGAGGCGATGAAGATGGAAAACGTCGTGCGCGCCGAGCGCGACGGCGTGATTAAGACAATTCGCGTAAAACAAGGTGACAGTGTCGCGGTCGATGCCGTGGTGATGGAGTTTGCGTAAGCTCAGGCCGTCATACGGGATGGCGGGAGCGGGAACATGCACGCCATAACCCTCATTTCGCCACAAGGCCGGCTGCGACCGCAGCCGTTCCTTGCAGCCATCGCCGTTATTTATATTGTCGGTGCGCTGTCGCATTGGCTTACGGTGCCGAATGTGACCGCGCGCCTCGGGTTGTGGGCTTTCGCCGCTGTGCAGGCAGCGTTGACGTGGTTGTGGTTCGTCCTGCATGCCAAGCGTCTCCACGATGCCGGCCGCACCGAGGGCCTGGCGATTGCGGTGGCGCTCCTTTACGTGCTTTCGCTCATCTTGCTGTTGCTCCTGGCGACCAATTTCTTTGCCGGTTCCGAGAGCGGCTCATTGGGCAATGCCAGCGCAACCAGCGCGCTTCAGCTCGTTCTGTTGCTTTACATCGTGATGACGCTCGCGGATCCGACGCAATACGATCTGACCTGGATTGTGGTTGTCATCCTGACTCTGTTCGCCTTCGTGCCGCTGCTTGTCGCCCTGTCCTTCACGCTGTGGGCCGCAACGCGAACAAGCGGGGCACGACCGTGATTGCAACCGCGTAAAATCAGAACTCAATGCTGCACTTCGCTTATGGCTCGAACATGCATCGCGCGATAATGCGCAAGCATGCGCCGGAGGCGGTCGCGGTTGGTGTTGCTTGTCTTAAAGGCTATCGCTTCATTGTTACGACGGATGGCTACGCCTCGGTGGCGCCGCGTCCCCGCGAATCGGTGCATGGAATTCTCTGGCGGCTCACGGCGCGCGACCGCGTGACGCTTGATCGTTGGGAGAATACCGCGGCCGGACTCTATCACGCGGAAATACTGCCGGTCGTTGCCGCCGGCAAGCGGCGGCGCGCTCTCGTCTATGTCGCGCGGGCACGCCCGCGCGGCGTGCCGCGGCCAGGCTATATGGAAATCGTGCTGCGGGCCGCGCGCGAATTCGAATTGCCGGCGGACTATGTGGCGTCGCTGCGGCGCTTGCTGCCCAAACAAGTTCTGGCCGCCGGACATCGCAGACTTGACCGCACGCTCGGAGAATCCGGGTGACGGTGCACCGGCACGTTCTTATTCGCGGCCGCGTGCAAGGCGTTGGTTATCGCGCTTGGACCGAGGTCAGCGCGCTTGAACACGGCCTTGAAGGCTGGGTGCGCAATCGCCGCGACGGTTCGGTCGAGGCAGTGTTTGGCGGAGCGGAGGGTGACGTTGCGGCGATGGTCGTGGATTGCCGGCGCGGCCCACCCGGCGCGCGGGTCGACGCCATCGATCAGCGCGAGGCGACCGCCGATGAAATCGCATTGCGCCGCGCCGACGAATTGTTCTCGGTGCTGCGCAGCGTCTGATCCTCCGCGACTGCACCGAACAGCGGCGTGAATTCTGTCCGGAGCGCCGTGTCCACCTCTGAAAGCGAAGCCCCGCAGCCGAGCTCTACAAGCGAGGTGACGCCGTAGCGGGCGTCGGATACCCCGCATGACACGATTCCAGCGAAGTGCGACAGATCGGGTGCGACATTGAGCGCGAAACCGTGCAGGGTCACCCAGCGCTGCACGCGGACACCGATCGCGGCAACCTTATCCTCAAAGCCTTGCCCCTTATCGGGGCGGCGCACCCAGACGCCGACGCGCTCGTTCCGGCGTTCGCCTCGCACGTTGAAACGGGCGAGCGCGCGAATGATCCATTCTTCCAGCGTGGCAACGAAACGGCGTATGTCGGGCGCACGCCGCTTGAGATCGAGCATGACATAGCCGACGCGCTGGCCAGGGCCGTGATAGGTGAATCGACCCCCGCGCCCGACGCTGTGCACCGGAAAACGCGCCTTGATCAATTCGGCAGGCTGTGCCGAGGTGCCGGCCGTGTAGAGGGCAGGGTGCTCCAACAGCCAAACCAGTTCCGGCGCCTCGCCGCGTGCAATTGCCGCCGAGCGCGCCGCCATCACGGCGAGCGCATGGTCATAGGCCACTAAGCCATCGCTGACGCGCCATTCGATCGACGCCGAAGGGCCAGACGGCAAAAGGCCGATAGTGACGTGGTCGCGCGTATTGACCGGTTGATTCATGGTCCGAGTAAATGTCCGAGCAGGCGTTCAAGTAAGACTTAATCTCGCAAGATTCACATGGCTATAGGTACAGATTAGCGCGATACGGGCTCGCTGCCGAAATCACCGGCGCCGCAGCGCCTTGTCCCCGTGACTGGGCCGCCGAGCGCGGCCTTGTCCGGCCGCCGCCTAGCTGTTACATCGGCAGCTTACGCGTTCGGCCGCCGGTCGGGCGCGTCACCCCACATGCGGTCGTGGCGGAATTGGTAGACGCACTAGCTTGAGGTGCTAGCGGGGCAACCCGTGGAGGTTCGAGTCCTCTCGACCGCACCAATCCATTGAGTGAAGCGCCGATGCGAAGCCGCAATGGACTTCGATTACGCAAACACCAGACTGATTGGATAAGCACGCGAACGTCGATCGTTCACGCACCTTCGTTCGGGTCACGATAGAGCTCGCCGACGATTCCGGTTGATCCAGGCTTCGCCCTGCCGAGATAATATCGGCCGTCGCGGTCGCGGCTGAGACGACCGGCTTGGCGCAGCTCGTCGAGTGCGCACGCCACTTCACGGCCGTCCTGGCTGCCGACGGCTTCGACGATATCGGCATAGAACAACGGCGACGCCGCAAGCGCCTGCTCGACGTTCTGGTAACGTGCGGGCCCTTTGAATGTTTTGGCGGCGCATCGCATCAGCGGGATCTGTCCGTCGCGGCCGAACGGCTTTGTGCAGTCGAAACCGGACTTGGCGCCAGTGCGACGTCCGTTCAGTGAGGGATCCATCGTCATTCCCAACATCCCTTGCAAAACAACGAGGTCCTGATCGGCTTGGAAGCGTGTGCCAAGTGCCCATTCCACTTGCCCGTCGTCGCGGATGTCGATGTCCTCGTCGAACACATAGACGTGTTTGAGCCGCATGATGCCGCCGAACAGCGCGGCGATCGCCGCGCGCGCCTCGCCGAACGCGAGTTGTCTGATCGAGACGCGCAGCGTATTGGCGCCGCCGGAGATCGCGCGCAAATAGACGGCGCGCGGCTCGCGCACGCACGATCTGAGAATCCGCATTGCCTCCGCCTCCGCGCGTATCGCCGTGATGTTGGCGCTGTCGGTTTGATCGAGCACGAAGGCGGAGCCGTGCAGCAGTGTGTGGTGCAGCACGTCGGAGCGCATGGTGATCGCGGTGCAGTGAAATACCGGATCCATGTGAATCGCGCCGTAATAGCCCATATACTCGCCGAACGGTCCCTCCGGCTCGACGTAGCCGCGCTCATCGAGATAGCCCTCCAGCGTCAATTCGGCGTCAGCCGGCACCAAAATGTCATTGGTCAGGCTTTTGACGACCGGCGCCGGTGCGGCGCGGAACCTTGCGACCAAGTCGAGCTCATCGCCACCTTGCCGCGTTGTCGCTGCAAAAAAATCGAGTGGATGCGCCCCGACTGTGAATGTCACCGCTAATTTTTCGCCGCGCGCCACGCATGCCGTGTAGATGCGCTTGAGGTCGGACGGAGCGGTGACATTGGTGCCGGCTTCGTAACGGTTGCGCAAACTCAGCCTGCGGCAGCCGACGTTTCTCCGACCGGTCGCCGGATCGATCGTATAATCGATCGCTGAACTCAGATAACAGCTGCCGTCGAATGCATGCTGTGGATGGAACGGCAGCTTGGTGAGATCGACATCCTTACCCGTGATCTGAATCTCGTGCACCGGGGCGTCGGCAGACGGCACCTCAACCAGAGGCTGGGGATTTGTCAGCCGTTTGAAATATTCGTCGTAGAGGTTGTCATCGCTGGTTTCGAAGGCGGCGGCGATGCGTTTGCGGCTGCCGGCTGTCTTGGCGGCCATCTCGACCCGTTCTGGCCCCGCGTTCTTGAACAACACCGCCTTGTTCGTGTGTTCGATAATGTGGCTGAGTTCCGTCAGCGGCACCGGTTCGTGATGCACCTCCACCTCGCCGAGTTCGATCAGGCGGTCGACGAAACCGCGCAAGCGGTATTTGTCAAAATTCAAGGGGGTCGTTGCGCGATTCATCGTTAAGCGGCCTTTCTAGCTTTATGGATTGCCTGCCAGATTTTTTCCGCAGTCAACGGCATGTCGATCTGGCTCACGCCGAATTCAACGAGCGCGTCGACAACCGCATTGGCGACGGCGCCGAGCGCGCCGGTGGTGCCACCTTCTCCGGCGCCGCGCACGCCCAGCCGATTTGTCGGGGTCGGCACCTCGCTGATGTCGGTGGTAAACGACGGCAGAAGATCGGCGCGGGGCATGGCGTAATCCATCAACGAGCCGGACAATAGCTGTCCCTGCGCATCGTAGGCGCACAGCTCCCACAGGGCCTGGCCGATTCCTTGAGCGGCGCCCCCATGGGTCTGTCCGTCAACAATGAGGGGGTTGATCGCTCGACCGACATCGTCGACCGCCGTATAGCGAACCAGTTCAAGTGCGCCGGTCTCCCAATCGATCTCCACCTCGCAGACATGGGCGCCGTAGGGGAAACCAAGCTGCAGGATGGTTTCATCGCAGCTTGCCTCAAGCGCACCGGACAAGTTTTCCGGTATGCCTTTGCCATTTGCGGCTGCTGCCGCCACCTCAAAAATTCCGACCGAACGATCTGTGCCTTGAACCGTGTAGCGACCGTGCGCGAATACGATGTCATATTCGGCGGTTTCAAGCATATGGGCGGCAATTTTCTTGCCCTTCTCGATAATGGCGTCACTGGCTTTGCCCATGACGATGCCGGCGAACCGCATCGACCGAGCGGAGTGTGAACCGCCACCTTCCTTGACGATGTCGGTGTCGTTTTCAAACACGTATACGTCGTCGAACGATACGCCGAGCCACTCCGCCACGCACTGCGCGAACGTCGTCTCGTGGCTTTGTCCACTGGAAAGCGTGCCGACCACGACATCAACCCTGCCGCTGGGCACTACCTTGATGTCGGCGCGTTCGCGCGGATAGCCACCGGTCGTCTCGAGGTAGCAGCAGAGCCCGATGCCGCGCAGCCGCTTGCGTCTGCGCGCCTCAGCGCGCCGCCGCTTAATTCCTTTCCAATCTGCGAGCTCCATCGCGCGCTCCATCACTGCGCGATATGTGCCGTTGTCGTAGGTGATGCCTTGCGCGTTCTTGTAGGGAAAGGCGGACGGCGGAATGAGATTGCGCCGTCTGAGCGCGACACGGTCGAAACCGTGCTCAAGAGCCGCTTTGTCGATCAGCCGCTCGATGACGTAAATCACCTCTGGTCGCCCGGCACTGCGGTAAGGAATTGTCGGAACCGTGTTCGAGAGCACGGCGCGCGCTCGCACATGCGATAGCGGTATGCGATAGCCGGCGGTCGCCAGGCCGACACCTTTAACCAGCGGAACGTAGGATCCCGAGTGGGCGCCGATATTGCTGAGATTGGAAGTACGCAACGCGAGAAAGCGACCGTCCGCATCAAGCGCGAGTTCGGCCGAGACCGTGAGATCGCGGCCCATATAATCGCTCAGGAACGCCTCGTGACGTTCAGCTGTCCATTTAATTGGCCGTCCGACGCGCTTGGAGCCCCAGGCCACCAGCGCAAATTCCGGAAAAAAACTGTTGCGGGTGCCAAAGTTGCCGCCGATCTCTCGAGCGACAACGCGCACGGCTTCGGGGGAAACGCCGAGAATGCGAGCGAGTTCGCGCTTCTGGCGCACGATGCCGCCCGAACCGGCGTAGAGAGTGTAGCGCCCACTCGTCGGGTCATAGATGCCAACGGCGGCGCGTGGCTCCATTGGCACGCCGGTGACACGATTAATCCAGGTATCGAGCCGCGTAATGTGAGCGGCCTTTTCGAAGGCTTGGTCGACTGCGGCGACGTCGCCGATTTCAGCGTCGATCACGACATTGCGGATATCGTCGTAAAGCCGTGGTGCACCGGGCGCGAGCGCGGCATTTGCGTCGGTCACTGCTGGCAACACGTCGTAATCGACGATGATGCGTTCGGCGGCGTCCTTCGCTGCAGCAAGCGTTTCGGCGATGACGAAGGCAACAGCGGTGCCGACATGACGAACGCGGTCGCAAGGCAGTACATGATGGGGCGCCACCGGTACCGGCGAGCCGTCGCGGTTGTGGAGGACGATGTCCGGCGGCGTTCCCGGCGTCGCCAGATGAGGAATGGCGTTGAGCCCGTCGGCACGGGCATCCTCGCCGGTCAGCACTGCAATCACCCCGGGCATTTTGCGCGCCGGCATCGTGTTGATGCCGCGGATTAAGGCATGCGCATGTGGTGCGCGCAGCACGGCGGCATAAGCCTGTCCAGGAAAATTGAAATCGTCGCTGTAGCAGCCGCGGCCGGTGAGGAGGCGCAAGTCCTCCTTGCGGCGTACCGAGTCCCCGATGCGAGCTTGCATGACCGTAAATAATACAAGAATGAGGTCCGAAATATTCTCACGGCGCCGCTGACACCGCTAGTACCCTCGGCGCACCCGCTACAGATGCAACCGTGCAGCCATTGCTTGGGGACGTTGTCGTTCGCAAGACTGCAGAGTTGATTTTTATTCGCTGGTAAGTCTCGTCAGCTGTCCATTGGCTCTGGCCGAAGCGGTGTGTACGTTTACAACGTGGGCCAAAATCCATGAAGCTTCGCCGCCGCAAATTCCTTCATCTGGCCGCGGTTACAGTTTTGCTGCCGTCCGCCTCGCGTTCTGTACGGGCGCAAGTCTATCCGACGCGGCCGGTACGGATCATTGTGGGTTTCCCTGCCGGTGTTGCACCCGACATCGTCGCGCGGGTCATCGGTCAAGCGCTGTCAGATCGGCTCGGTCAGCAATTTGTCATCGAGAACCGGCCTGGCGCAGGCAGCAACGTTGGTACCGAGATCGTCGTTCGGGCGACCCCCGACGGTTACACGCTCCTTCTTGCAGTATCGTCAGGTGCCATCAACGCAACGCTCTATTCAAATCTCAGTTTTAATTTCGTCCACGACATTGCACCGGTCGCGATGATAGGCCTTGGCCCCTTTGTGATGGTGGTCAATCCTCAACTGCCGACCAAAACCGTTCCCGAGTTCATCGCTTTTGCCAAAGCCAATCCTGGCAAGATCGATATGGCGTCACAGGGCACCGGGCTTGCGTCGCATCTCATGGGCGAACTTTTCAAGATGATGGCGGGCGTGAACCTGGTTCACGTGCCGTACAGCGGAAATTTTTTAGCTGATCTGCTCGGCGGGCAAGTGCAGGTCGCGTTTATTCCAATAACGAATGTGATCGAGTACATCAGGGACGGTCGACTGCGTCCGCTTGCTGTAACCACTGCGACGCGGGCCGAGCTTCTACCGGACATCCCGGCCATGAGTGAGTTTTTACCTGGCTACGATGCAACCGGCTGGAACGGGATCGGCGCGCCTAAGGAGACGCCGTCCGCAATCATCGAAAAGCTCAATAAAGAAATCAACGCCATTGTATCGGATCCTGCCATGAAGGCGCGTCTTGTCAGCTTAGGTGTCGAGCCGCTGTCGATGACGCCTCCAGAGTTCGGAAAGCGTATTGCCGATGACACCGAAAAATGGGCCAAGGTGCTCAAGTTTGCGAAAATAAAAGTCGAGTAATCACGACATTTCTCTTGGAAATCGTGAATATTAATTCTGTGAGAAGTGAAGGTGCTACTGATACAAGATAAGTTCGAGCTATAGCCTCAAGCTATGGTCGGTCCCTCGCTTAGCGCTATCTCATAGAAAAACTGTGCGTGACTTCTTCACGTCGCCGAAAAGTCGCAATCCGCAATGTAGAGTTTGTGGTCACATGGCTAGTCGGGGGACGGGCCGTGACCCTTTTTGATTATGTCGCAATCGCAGCGCTCGCCGTTTTGATCGTGTGGGCAGCCGTAGGATTTTTCCCTCGGGGCAAGTTATAGAGCGTTGGGGCAGCGCGAAGCCACCGAAGGCGAAGCAATAAAGACAGTGCAAACGCGATCACGAACGAGATCGCGACGTTAATGGCGCTGGCACCACCGTCCGACTGGGGCATGGCGCCCCCTCATGAACGGCTAAAACCCAGAGTCTAGTAACGGGAAGCAGCTCTCCGTGATGGCCGTCACAACGCTGCGAGCAATCGGAACTTCGCAGCATTTCTGTGTTGTGCATCACTTTCAACGTCGCTGATTAATGTTCGAATCGACCCGCGTCTGACAACACGGCCGTTCGTCCCCTTGTCATGACGGTCGTCTCGGACGCGATACCTGGAGAACTTGGCCTCGTCGGTTGCCGAGGCCATTTTTTTTGTCCAAGCCCGTTTTCCCAAAAAAGGTCTGGCGGCGTTCCTGATTCGACGGGGTCGCGGCGCGCCAAACGGCGTTATAGCCGTGTTGATGAAACTTATTGCACCGACGTGGGTAGAGCGCTGAAAGCCTTCATCCGCGAGGTGGCGCCATAATCGGCATGATGACCTTCGACGCCAGCGCGGATTCGTTCGTGTCGAGCCTTGTGTGCATGCGTCGCCGGGTGTTGCGGTTTGCCGTCACGAGCGAGGCGTTTGCGTTTTTCTGACCAGCCCGCGAATTTGCGCTTGTGGGCGCTCTTGTTCTTGGCCACAGCGGGTGTCGCGACCGGCACCTGCACAGGCCATTGCACGTCGGCGACGTCCTCGCTCGGCATCGCATCGGGTTCGAACGCCGCCGCATCAGGGACGGGAAGCGCCGCATCCTCCGCAGCGCTGTTGGCCACCGCCTGCGGCCAGCGGGGCGCCCCGTGGTCGGCATCGTCGCCGATAATCGGCTCGCCTGCGAAAGCCGAGGCAGCTATCCGCGCGTTGGGCTTGTTCGCCATCGCAATGACATAGGACGCCGTCGGCACCAATTGCACGATATGAAAGCCTTTATCTTTGAGCTCCTTGAGGATTCCAGGAAGTGCAGCGACCGTTGCTGGATGAATATCGTGAAGAAGCAACATGCCTTTGCCACGCGCTTCAAGCCGTTGTATCGCCGCGGCGGTGATCCCCTTGGCGCCGATGCGGCGATGCCAATCGTCGGCGACGGTGTCGGAGGAAAAAACAATCAGCCCACGTGTGGCAAGCTCGCTCTCGACCAAATCGGATCGCGCCAAACCGGGAATGCGAAAGAATGGCGCCAGATATTTGGGATCGCCCAAGGCCGCGCTGACGTCTGAAATGCCCCAATCAATCTCCTGTCGCATCTTTTTAACCGGCAATTGGCCGAACCGGATGGGATGATCCTCACTATGGGTGCCGATCGTGTGGCCTTCTTCGTAGATCCGGCGAACCATCGCCGGAAAAGCGCGAGCCATCTCGCCGACGAGGAAATAGGTGACCTTCACGCATTGCGCGGCAAGAATGTCGAGGATTTGGCTCGAATAGGGAGGCAACGGACCGTCATCGAACGTCAGCACGACTTCCTTGTCGTTGAGCGGAAGCAAGTCCGGATATTGCATGTGGCCGACACGGGGATATTTGGCAGGATCGAGCGCGAGCACGCGGCTCGTGCCAAGAGCGTCGGGATGTCCCGGACAGGTTGCGGCTTGGCTTGCCGCATTTTGCGCGGGTTGCGGATCGGCGGCCTGGCTTGTGCCCTCAACTGCGGTTTGATTGGCTGCGGCTCGGATAGCGGCTGCTTCGGCAGGCGCTTCTTGCGCCGAGGCTCGTTCAAAGCACAGCGGTGCACCGCTCACCGCCGCAAGCGCCGCCGCCAACAAAGCTGCCCCGGCCTTGCTCATTCCCGGCCCCGACATCCGCACCCCAGCAACAGCGCCGAACGGTCGACCAACGCAGATCTCCTAACAATACGATCCGGCTGAATCTTAGGACTGGCAGACATTAACGGCGACTGAACGGGGCGGTCCCGTCTACGCCTCAGCTGTTAATAAAACACAGATTAGGGGCATCAGCTAAGTGCCTAATTTACAAATAATAAATGTTATGCACCGGCGGCGCCGTCGTTGCGTTGTCGTCGGGCTATGCGAAGGGCTCCAAACCCTATCCAAAAGGATAGTGGGAGCCGCGGGTAGGGGATGCGCCTTTCACTAGCGGGCGGGAAGCTCCTCAGCCGCAATTTTTTTCGAACTAATGATCGCAACGCCCGTTTAGCCTGCGGACGCTTTCCGTCCGCACAGCACGGGGAGATCGCAATGATGAGAGCTCTTGTTCTCGGAACAGGCGCCTTGGCGCTTTCAGTGGGTGCCGCATTAGCCCAGGCATTGTATCCCAGCCACGACTACGGACCTTATGGTTACGGCTATGTAGCTACAGCTCCGCTCTACGATTATGCAGGTCCAGCCTCGGGCCGCGCGACACCGCTTGGTTACGGGCCACTGATTTACACACCACAACTCTACGTACCGACTCCTGCCTTCCCGGCGCCGCCAGCGGAGCCCGGCTATTACACAGCGCAGTCAGTCGTGGTTTCAAAGCCCTTATATGACTACGCACCCGGCTATTGGGCGCGCTAAAGACACGCCTCTAGGGAACCTACCGACACGGAGCGCGGTGGTGACATCAACGACGCGGTGATGTCATTGCGGCTGGCGTTGCAGGTTGGCCGGGCGCCGTGCCTGTCACAGTAACCCTGCGCCCGTCCCTTGGCGGCGCGTGGTGTAACCGTGGTCACAGATACCATCCCGGAGCCGTGCAAAAACTCTTCCGTCCCTTGGGAATAATTTCCGAACTCGCTCCATCGGCTTGATGGAGAGATCATGAGGAGGGAGCCATGAACACTCCCGCAAATGGCGGCGTAGTCGTTCGTACGCCCCACATCTACACCTTTGCTGTCGGTCTTATGTGTATCGCGCTGGTCGCCAGCGCGATCCTATTTTTGATGATCGATCTTTAAGGCAGCTGGCTCGGGAAACTGAGCTGGTGCCGTGCCTGCCGAAGTGAC
>Ga0306920_100003417_pt1 | contig 20130 bp, 15 predicted proteins | sample flu12Cox44000170_FD_204666 | JGI IMG/M metagenome (GOLD analysis project Ga0306920, IMG submission 204666) | Lab enrichment of tropical soil microbial communities from Luquillo Experimental Forest, Puerto Rico - flux4day.12C.oxic.44.000.170 (v2)... | ecosystem: Environmental > Terrestrial >... | reverse complement strand
AGTTGTGTGCGTCAAGTTCAGCAATTTGATCGTGGTGTTGGGTGACGCCGGGTGAACCTCCTGTGTCAGTCGCGACCGTAGCCGCGTGGCGGATCGATCGCCTTCAGGTCCTCAAAGTCGAGTTCGGCAATGGCGTGCAGCTTCTCCGCCAGCGTCGACCCTTCGAGACTGGCGGGCAGATGGTCCAGCCAAGCGCGGTATTCGTCCTGTAGATCGAGGAGTGCCGCTACCGCCGCCGCCCAGCGTTTGGGCCGCGAGGGGGTGCGCCGCGCCGGCGGCGCAGGTGGCGTGTGGTTCGCGCGGCGGAGCCGGGCACGGCGTCGGGCTTGGCGTTGGGCTGGGGTCATTGGGCGGTGCCGATGCGATGTCTGGGCATGTCCTCACCCCCGGCGGCAATCGTGACCGTCACGTTTGCCAATTGGCTCAGCCGATCGATCCGGTGCGTGCTGTATTGGGGTTTTCTGCCAGTTCTTTGTTCGGAGCGGGAACGGCCGTTCTTCGTCCCGTCGCCTAGGATCGGCTTCCCGGAGCGCGCGCAAGGGGTCAAGGGACCGAAACGCTAGAGCAGCTTGGCGGCGTGCCGCCTTAGCGCAGCTTGTGTTTGGCAGCGCCTTGAGGCCTGAGCACGCGCAGGGACAATCAACCGTCAGACGGGCGTTTGCCGGCCCGAGGCGGCGGGGTCGGGGCGCGATCATGCCGCCTGCCTCAGCGCTTCCTTCTTGTGTTCGGCGAGATGCTGCATGTTCAGATAGCGGGTGCCTTCAAGCCAGTTCTCATGCATCTCGACGGCCAGCGCCCGCACCAGCCGTAAGCAGCTTTCCGCATTGGGGAAGATGCGCACCACATGTGTGCGCCGCTTGAGTTCCTGGTTGAGGCGCTCGAGCATGTTGGTCGACTTCATGTGCTTGTGGTGTGGTAGCGGCAGCCGGTAATAGGTCAGCGTCTCCTCGATGTTCTCTTCGACCCAGTCGCAGAGCTTGGCGTGCTTGGCCTGCCATTTGCCCAGCCACGCGGCAATGTCGCGGCGGACCTCGGCGAGCTCGCGCCGGTCATAGATCCAGCGCAGCTCCTGCAGGCAATCGTCGGCCAGCTTGCGCGGCAGATGGTCGAGCGCATTGCGCAGGAAATGGACATAGCAGCGCTGCCAGGCAGCGCCCGGCAGAACCTCGCGGATCGCCTGCTTCAAGCCCTCGTGATCGTCCGAGACCACGAACTCGACACCGAACAGGCCGCGCTCCTTCAGCCCCGACAGAAAATCGCGCCAGCTCGTCCGGCTCTCCCGGTTGGCGAGCTCGACGCCGAGGATCTGGCGCTGCCCCTCGCCGTCGACCGCCACGGCGAGTAGCACCGCCTGGCTGATGATGATCCCGGCCTCACGCACCCGCTCGTAGCGCGCGTCGAGGATCAGATAAGGGAAGGGTTCGGTCAGGGGCCGCTCGGCAAAGGCCCGCAGCGCCGCGTCGAGCGATTTGTTGATGGTGCTGATCGCCGAGGCCGAGAAACTGTGCCCGCATAACGCTTCGGTCACCGCTTTGACCTTGCGGGTTGACACGCCCTGCACGTACATCTCTGCTAGGGTGCCAACTAGCGCCTTCTCCGAGCGCTGATAGCGCTGGAACAATTCGGTCGAAAACCGCCCGTCGCGATCCTGCGGCACCCGCAGCTCCAACGTGCCGACCCGCGTCATCAGCGAACGGGTGTAATAGCCGCTGCGGTAGGTCAGTCGCGTTTCCGTCCGCTCCCCTTTCTCGGCTCCGATCGCTTGCGTCATCTCCGCTTCGAGGGCCGCTTGCACCAAAGCTTGCACCGCGACACGCAAGAAATCCTCGTCCTGTGCCAACAGTTCTTTCAGTTCGATAACGTCTGCCTTACGCTTGCCCTTGGTCATGGTGTGTTCCCTTCCTACGGGTGGGTGACGTCGACATCACCCGCATACCATGACCGCTCGTGTTCAACGCGATTCTATGAATTCGCGCTCAACCGAATTTGCAGAACCTTCCGCACACTATCTTCCATAGGTGGTCCGCCCGGAATAGGAGGTGAGTTTCGGCGAATTATCGCAGTCGAAATGACCGTCGAGTTGCCCCGGTGTTGCCCCTATGGATATTCGAGGCAAGATGTAACCGCGAACCTCCGTGAATAAGAGAAATTTTGCGGCATCTACCGCGGGATGCCCGATCCTATGCTCCTTTCAGGGCGCGACAGACAGCAGGCGGGAAGCACAAGATCGATCACGATTTTCACGCTCTCTCGATCCCGGCAATCCGCCATCGAAAGCTCGAAGCCGGGCAATCTAGGCGCGGGTCGAAAAAAAAAAGCAGCCGCTAGTTCGTCGCCGGGCTGTCTTCAGTGAATTTATAGCGCATGTCTCGGGGCTCCGTTGTGGGAGCGCAGACCACGTCATGATGACGCCGTCAACATCGAGGTGCCGTCTCAGGCTGGAGTGTTACTGCCGGTGCTCTCGACGATGTCCGCTATCTGAGCCAATTCAGAGAACATATGCTCACTGAGAGCTTTACCGTCCTTGACCCAAACCGGTCGTTCGACCTGGATAACGACGTATTACCCGGGACATGCCGAGGGGTTCAGCGATCGTTTGCTCGGCCGCGATCGTCGATTGACGGCCAGCAGGTGAGTGGCTCCGGCGACACAATAGGCATAGATCTGACCCGCGGTTACGCCGGGCACAAAACATGCCAGCAATGGTAGGTACGGCCCCGAGCGGAAAGCTCTTGCCCGATCGGTGAGCCGCGACGGCGGACATGGTCTAGGTCCCGGTCTAGGTGCATGTTAGTACATGTGCTGGTAGGATGCGATCGTCATCTCGAAAGCGCCCTTGGGAGGGGCACATGCACTCCACGACTGAAGCCCGATCCATCAGCGCCTACGGTCCGGCGCGTTCGACCCTGCAGGGCACGCCGCTCGAGCCGGAAGAGTTGCAGCGGATGCAGGCCTATTGGCACGCAACCCTATTCCTGTCGGCCGGGATGATCTACCTGCGCGACAATCCGCTTCTTCGTGAACCGCTGAAAGTCGAGCACGTCAAGCGGCGCTTGCTCGGCCATTGGGGCTCCGATCCGGGCATGAGCCTCACCTACATTCACCTCAACCGTCTGATCAAGAAACATGATTTGAACGTTATCTTCCTCGCCGGGCCGGGACATGGTGCCCCGGCTCTGATCTCCAACGTGTATCTGGAGGGCACCTACTCGGAAATCTATAGCGACATCTCCGAAGATACAGACGGGCTGCAACGACTGTTCAAGCAGTTTTCGTTCCCGGGCGGTATCGGCAGCCATTGCACCCCGGAGACACCCGGTTCGATTCACGAGGGTGGCGAACTCGGCTACTCGATTTCGCACGCCTACGGCGCCGCGTTCGATAACCCCGACCTGATCGTGACCGTGATGGTCGGCGACGGCGAGTCGGAAACCGGACCGCTGGCGACGGCGTGGCACTCGAACAAGTTCCTTAATCCGGTTCGCGATGGCGCGGTGCTACCGATATTGCACCTGAACGGGTACAAGATCGCCAACCCCACCATCCTAGCCCGCATTCCGCACGAGGAGCTGGAGTTCCTGTTCCGCGGCTATGGCTACGAGCCGTATTTCGTGGAGGGTTCCGATCCCGCCAGCATGCATCAGGCGATGGCAGCGACCTTGGAACACTGCATAAGGGAAATCCGGCGCATCCAGCAGGAGGCACGCCGATCCTCTTCCGAGGTTAAGCGGCCGCGCTGGCCGATGGTAATCCTGCGCAGCCCGAAGGGATGGACCGGCCCCAAAGAAGTCGACGGGCACAAGGTCGAAGGGTTCTGGCGCGCCCATCAGGTGCCGATGGCGGAGATGCACGAGAAGCCGTCGCATCTGGCACTGCTTGATGAATGGCTGCGCAGCTACCGGCCGCAGGAGCTGTTCGACGAGGCGGGTCGCCTGCTGCCGGAGCTCCGAGAGCTTGCCCCAAAAGGCGAGCGGCGGATGGGGGCCAATCCGCACGCCAATGGCGGGCTCTTGCGTCGCGGGCTGAAACTGCCGGACTTCCGCGACTATGCGGTCAAGGTTGAGAAGCCAGGCACGATCGAGGTCGGACCTACACAGATCCTGGGCCAGTTCCTGCGCGATATCGCGCGTCACAACCCGACCAATTTCCGGGTGTTCTGTCCGGACGAGAACGCATCAAACCGCCTAACGGCACTTTACGAGGTGACCAAGAAGACCTGGCTTGGCGAATATTTCCCCGAGGATGCCGACGGCGGCGAGCTGGCTCCTGACGGCCGGGTCATGGAGATGCTGAGCGAACACACATTAGAGGGCTGGCTCGAAGGCTATCTATTGACCGGCAGGCACGGCTTCCTGTCCTCATATGAAGCCTTCGTTCATGTCATCGATTCGATGTTCAACCAGCACGCAAAGTGGCTGGAAAAATGCAGCGAACTGCACTGGCGCGCGGATGTTGCTTCGCTCAACCTGCTGATTACTTCCACCGTGTGGCGGCAGGACCACAACGGCTTCACGCATCAGGACCCCGGGTTCCTCGATGTCGTCGCCAACAAGAGCCCGAGTGTCACGCGCATATACCTGCCGCCGGATGCCAACAGCCTGCTGTCGGTGGCCGATCACTGTCTGCGCAGCACTAACTACGTCAATGTCATCGTCGCCGATAAGCAGCCGCATCTTCAGTATCTGAACATGGACGAGGCGATCAAGCACTGCACCAAGGGCGTGTCAATATGGCGACAGGCCAGCAGCGATCAGGACAGTGAGCCCGACCTGGTGATGGCGAGCTGCGGCGACATCGCGACGATGGAGGCCCTCGCCGCCACCGCCATGCTGCGGCAGCATTTCCCCGAGCTGAAGGTGCGTTTTGTCAATGTCGTGGATCTGTTCAAGCTGGTGCCGAGCACCGAACATCCGCATGGCCTCACCGATCACGAGTTCGACGCGCTGTTCACGACCAACAAGCCCATTATATTCAACTTCCATGCCTATCCGTGGCTCATCCACCGGTTGACCTATCGCCGTAACAATCACCACAACCTGCATGTGCGCGGCTACAAGGAGAAGGGTAACATCAACACCCCGATGGAACTCGCCATTCAGAACCAAGTGGATCGCTTTACCTTGGCGATCGACGCGATCGACCGCATCCCGTCGTTGCAGGTGCGCGGCGCGCATGCGCGCGAGGCCTTGCTGAACGAGCAGCTCGACTGCCGCAACTATGCCTACGAACACGGCATCGACAAGCCGGAGATCGTCGACTGGCAATGGCCGCTCTAGCCAGTCCGGCTTAAAACGGGCGTGGGATCGATCAATGCGTGACTCGACACCCCCGCGAAAGCGGGGGGACTAAAACAGCGGCGTTAGCGCGCCGACCCCAAAGGGTGGTCGCTTAGCACTTCAAACCCGCTCACTGTGCGTCCCTGACTGGTTCCAGGGACGTCACCTTGCCCAGCCGGCGCAGATGTCGGTCGGCCTGACTGAACACGGCGGCCAAGAAGGTCTGGACCAGGTCCCAAGCCACCGCTGGTCCGACTGTCCGACCACCCATGCAAATAACATTCATATGATCGTCCTCGACCCCTTGGCGGGCCGAGAAATGATCGTGGATCAGCGCGGCGCGAACGCCAGGAATCTTGTTGGCACACACAGACGCCCTCACGCCGCTGCCGCAGATTGCCACGCCACGTTCGACCTGCCCCGCCGCTACAGCCCGGGCGAGCGGGGTGACAAAGTCAGGATAGTCGTCGTCAGGGCTCAACATGTTCGCGCCGAAATCGACGACCTCGTGACCGGCCGCGCGGAGCTGGGCGACCAGCTCTTCCTTCAAGCCGAAGCCGCCGTGATCAGTGGCCACGCCGATGCGCATCTTTTCGTTTCCTGTATCGTCACGAGAGTTCTTTGAGCTTGCGGTAATGGCGGATCAGCGCATTCGTCGAACTATCGTGGCCGAGCTTGGGCTCAGCCATGCTTTCCAGTTCGGGAATAATGTGCAGGGCCAGCACCTTGCCGAGCTCGACGCCCCACTGGTCGAACGAGTCGATGTGCCAGATCGCGCCCTGGGTAAACACGCTGTGCTCGTACAGCGCAACGAGCTTGCCGAGCGCTGCTGGGGTCAGGCGTTGCAAGAGGATCGTGTTGGACGGACGGTTGCCCTCAAAGGCGCGGTGGGGGACGAGCCAGTCGGGTGAACCCTCGGCGCGGACTTCCTCTGGCGTTTTGCCGAAGGCAAGCGCCTCGCCCTGAGCGAAGACGTTGGCGAGCAGCATGTCATGCTGTTGGCCTAGAGGGTTCAGCGGCTGCGCGAAGGCGATGAAATCGCAAGGGATCAGCCGGGTTCCTTGATGGATCAGCTGATAGAACGAATGCTGACCGTTGGTGCCGGGCTCACCCCAATAAATGGGGCCAGTATCGTATCCGACATGGTCGCCGTCGATGGTGACGTGCTTGCCGTTACTCTCCATCGTCAATTGCTGGAGATAGGCGGGAAACCGCTTCATATACTGCTCGTACGGGAATACGCCGACGGTCTGGGCGCCGAAGAAGTTGTTGTACCAGATGGCAAGCAGGCCCATCAGCACCGGAAGGTTGCGCTCGAACGGTGCAGTACGAAAGTGTTCGTCGATCTCCTGGCAACCATCGAGCATCGCGCGGAAGTTTTCCGGGCCGATCGCGATCATCGTCGAGAGGCCGATCGCCGAATTCATCGAGTAGCGGCCGCCGACCCAATCCCAAAACGGAAACATGTCGGCGGTGTCGATGCCGAAATCCCTCACCTCAGGCGTATTGGTCGAGGCGGCAACAAAATGCCGGGCGACCGACTTTTCATCCCCGCCGAGACCGGCGAGCGACCAGGCCCGCGCCGCGCGCGCGTTGGTCATCGTCTCCAAAGTCGTGAAGGTTTTCGACGAGACGATGAATAGCGTCTCTGCCGCGTCGAGGTCGCGCACCGCTTCGGCAAAATCGGTGCCGTCGACGTTCGAGACAAAGCGGAAGGTCATGGTGCGATCGCTGTAGTGCCTCAGCGCCTCATACGCCATCACCGGCCCGAGGTCGGAACCGCCAATGCCGATATTGACGACATTGCGGATTCGTTTCCCGGTATAACCTTTCCAATCGCCACCGCGGACGCGGTTGGAGAAGTCGGCCATCCGGTCGAGCACCACGTGGACCGCAGGCATCACATTCTCGCCATCCACCAGGATGGACGCTCCTCTCGGCGCACGCAGGGCCACATGCAGTACGGCGCGCTGTTCCGAGATGTTGATTTTCTCCCCTCGGAACATGGCATCGATCCGTGCGCGCAAGTTGGTCGCCTCCGCGAGATCGAGCAGCAGCCGGAGGGTCTCTGCGGTAATGCGGTTTTTAGAGTAATCCAGGTAGATCCCGGCGGCCTCGGCGGTCATGCGCTCGCCTCGCTCGGGATCATCCGCGAAGAGTTTTCGCAAGTGCAGAGTGTGAACCCTGTCATAATGGGCCCTAAGGGCCTTCCAGGCCGGTTGCTCGATACGTGACTTGGTGCCTGCGGTCATAATCATGCTCCTTGCCGGTCGAGAACAGTGTTGGAGTCAGACAACACTCTGTTTGAGGTTTCGTCAATTCGTGCAACCATTCGAAGGCGGCCGGCGTCAAGATGTCTTCCGTGCACCGGCAGCACCAATTTCCTTCGGCCCGACCGGGCCGATTCATCCGGGCGTCGTTCCCCAAGTTGAGAAGATTCTGCAATGGGGCAATCGCCAGTCCAGCTACGGATGACCGTGCCAACCTGGATCTACATCGCTCCCACACAGCTTCTCATCAGGAGATTGACGCATAGTACAACACTTACGAGAATTATGATGCAGACACTTAATCGCAAAGGTGGTGAGCCACGGGCGCTACGTGACCTTCAAGATGGCCGAGGTCGCGGTGCCGTGGCAGCTGCTGGCCGACATCCTGTCGCTGATCGCCCGGTTGCGGGCACCGCCTGCGCCGGCATGAGGGAGCAAGGGATCAAATGCGGAAGGCGACGACGGCAAAGGTGTGCCTGGATCTCGCCAAATCAGCGCGCTTCACCGTTCCGGTGCTATCAACCGCGGGCTTCGATCGCCCTTTGCTCGCATTCGGCACGATTTGCCGTTGCCCGAGCCGGTCAAAGGAACGATCCTGGCCCCGAAACCGCGGGAATCTGGTGAATGTTGGTTGAAACGACTTTCCGCGTTTGCACGTTAATCGACTGACAAGCGGAACGACGGATGCGGATCGCGCAGATTTCCCCGCTAATGGAAGCCGTTCCTCCGAAACTTTACGGCGGCACCGAGCGGATCGTCGCCTATCTGACCAACGCGCTGGTGGGCATGGGCCACGAGGTGACCTTGTTCGCCAGCGGCGACAGCATTACGGCAGCGACCCTCGCAGCGGCGTGCCCTCAAGCGCTTCGCCTCGACCCGACGATCCGTGATCACGTCGCGCCGCTGATGGCGATGCTGGAAACTGTGGCTCAACGAGCAGGCGAATTCGACGTGATCCACCTGCACTGCGACTATCTTGGATATTCGGCTCTGCGTCGGGCCGGCACGCCGTTCCTAGCTACCTTGCACGGTCGCTTGGACCTGCCGGAGCTGAAGCCGCTCTATGGCGTCTTCTCTGATGTGCCGGTGGTCTCGATTTCGGATGCCCAACGTGCCCCATTGCCGCAGGCGCGCTATATCGGCACCGTGCCGCACGGCCTACCCAAACGGCTGCTGCTGCCCGGCTGCGGCACCGGTGGCTATCTTGCCTTCCTTGGCAGAATCTCGCCGGAAAAGGCGCCTGACCGCGCGATCCGGATTGCTGCGCTAGCTGGCATGAAGCTAAAGATCGCGGCCAAAATCGACCGTGTCGATCAGGAGTACTTCAAAGAGCAGATTGAGCCGCTCCTGACGCAGCCGCATGTCGAGTTCGTCGGCGAGATCACCGAGGCACAGAAGACCGAATTCCTCGGCAACGCGGTAGGCTTGCTGTTCCCGATCGCTTGGCGCGAGCCGTTTGGGCTGGCAATGATCGAGGCGATGGCCTGTGGAACGCCGGTGATAGCAATGCGAAACGGCTCGGTTCCAGAGGTCGTCGACGATGGAGTCACCGGTTTTATCGTCGCGAGCGAGACGGAAGGAGCGTCGGCTGCGCGGCGATTGCATCTGCTCGACCGCGCCCGAATTCGGCAAGTGTTTGAAAAACGCTTCACGGCGCAGCGAATGGCGGAAGACTATGTCGCGTTGTACCGCCGTCTGATCGCCGGCGCAGAGCCCGCGGGCGGCGATACGCTGAAGAGGATACGCCGCGATGTTATGGCCGTTTGACCCGGCGCGCGAAATTCGTCGCGACAACGCCGACTGCCGGCAAAATCGGCTGGCTGGCCTTCGGGGGGCCGCCGGCGCGCTGATCATCACGATCGCAACGGCTGCCAACCCGTACGCTGGACAGGGACCCGCGCTGGATGAGGGGGGAGAGACGCTGTCCACCGACGGCGCACGCCTGCAGCAGTTGGCCCAAACCGAGTTATTCCGATTAATACAGGAAGCCACTTCACCACCCATTTGATCGTCACCACCTGCTGACCGGCCGCACGACTACCGAATTCTCTCGAGTCAGCTGAACTTCTTCCGTCTCGTGGCGGATCGCAAGGCAATCGCCCTCACGCAGCGCGTATTCCACCTTGTCCAGACCGATTTCGACTTCCAGCATCTGGCCGCGGTAGGTCACTGAAAACCGAAGGATCGCGTTGTCCTCTGGTGCGCGACGCGGCCAGAATGACAACATCCCGTCATCGTCCCGCATGCCGCCAAGCCCATAGGTCAGCATCATCCAAGTGCCGCCCATCGAGGCAATATGACAGCCGTCCTTTACGTTACCGCCGACGTCGGCCAGGTCCATCAGCAGCGCCGCCACCCCGTACTGAATGGCTTTCCTAATATCGCCGACCTGCGCAGCAATGATAGCCTCGACGCAGGACGACAACGACGAGTCGCCAGTAGTCAAGGGATCGTAGAATTCAAAGTTACGTTTCTTCTCCTCCGGAGAAAATGTATCGCCCAGCAGGAACATTGCCAATACCACATCCGCCTGTTTGATCACCTGCTTCCGGTAGATGTTGAGCGGATGGTAGAACAACAGCAAAGGATAATGGTCGTGCGGTGTGTTCCGGAAGTCCCAGGGCTCTCGATCCAAAAAGCTGTCATCCTGTGGAATGATCTTCAGCTTCTCGTCATAGGGCACGTACATTCTATCCGCCGCGTGAGTCCATGCCTCCACCTCAGAGGGCTCGAGCGCGGTTTTGTGCACCAATGCGTTGTACGCATCCGAGTCTGTTGTCCGCAGTGACCCGACGGTTTGGGCCGCATAGCGTAGATTCTCCCGGGCCATCAAATTGGTGTATGCGTTGTTGTTGACGACTGTGTTGTATTCATCGGGCCCGGTGACGGAGTTGATGCAGAACTTCCCCCCTTTTGCATCTGAGTAGAAGCCTAGACTCAGCCACAGGCGTGCCGTCTCCACGAGCATCTCGGCGCCGCAGTCCCGCAGGAACGCTGCATCGCCGGTCGCCTGCACATATTTGCGCAGCGCATACATGATGTCTGCATTGATGTGGTACTGCGCGGTCCCAGCGGCGTAGTAGGTCGATGCTTCTTCGCCGCTGATCGTGCGCCACGGGAACGTTGCACCTCGATGGCCGAGTTCTCTGGCTCGCGCTCGCGCCTGCGGCAGCATTCTGTAGCGAAAGGTCAGCAGATTCTTGGCGATCCGCGGGGACGTATAGATCAGAAACGGCAGCAAGTAGGTCTCGGTGTCCCAAAAGTAATGCCCCTCATAGGCCTGCCCGGTGAGGCCCTTGGCGGGCACGCCCGTGTCTTCGGCGCGCGCTGAGGCCTGCAGGATGTGAAAGAGGTTGAAGCGGATTGCCCGCTGGATCTCCACCGTACTGCGCTTTGTGCGTTCTTCGCTGATATCCCTGACTCGGACGTCGCTGCGGCGCCAGAAATCGTCCATGTGCTGCTCTTGGGAGGAGAGCAGCTGCTGAAACCCTTGGGTCGTCACGCGATCCATGGTCCACTCGGCACGGCCGCAGAGTTCTTCAACCGAAGCGGTCTGCGACGTGTGATAAATCATGAATTTGGTAAGATTTATCGGACAATCGGGCCGAGCCTCGATTGAGAAAGCGACCTGGCCGAAGTCCTCGGTGTGGGCAACCTTGAATGCGTGCGGGCACGAGGTCTCCAGTGCATGGTCAGTCGCGCACGCTAGGGTCAGACGGCTCTTTTCCGTCGCATGGCACAGCACGATCCTCCGGTCCTTGGCATAGCTGGTTCGGTGATGGAGTATCCGACCTGCAAAGAGTCTCGTCTGGCGCGGGTCGTTCACGTCGGTGGAGCCGCTCGCTTCATTCGCCGTCATCTCTGAAGAAATCACGAGGGATGCCGTCGCGTTAAGCAGCGTCACATTGTAGGAGATCGCGGCCACGTGCCTGTTGGCGAAAGAGACCAGACGCCTGGATGTAATCAATACTTGCTTGCCGGCAGGCGTCTCCCAGAGGATCTCGCGGTCCAGTGTCCCAGACTTCATGTTGAGCCGGCGGTCGTAGCGCAACAGTTTCGCATTGGGCAGCCAGAAGGGCTCGTCGTCGACGAAGAGCTTGATGATCTTGCTGTCGGTCAGACCGACGATGGTTTGGCCAGTCTTCGCGAATCCATAAGCGGCTTCTGGATACACTATGGGGCCGGTTTCATAAAACCCATTGATCAGAGTACTATTTTCGGCATTGGGGCCGCCCTCCTCCGGAGATGCGCGCATGCCGAGATATCCGTTTCCGAGCGCCATCATTGTTTCCAGCTGAGCCAAAAATTCCGGGTGGAAGCCTTTCTCGATAACGTTCCACTCATCGGCCGGGAAATCTCGGGACGGCGGCCTGAGGGGTACATGATGGATCATCGGACTGTTCCTCCCAAGGAAGATTGGCGCGGTCCAGTCGACGAACCGCGACGAAGGGCGCCGTCCGCGCCGTTAAACCTTATGGACGTGTGGCGGGATCACCGCAACCAGGCATTGGGCCAATCGATCACCATGGGGTGCGACGCATTGCCCAAAACGTTTCGGGGATGAAAATCGCCGTGGCACTGGTGATCGCCATCGGGCATCTCCCGGAGGCCAAAAATTCCGGGTGGAAGCCTTTCTGATAACGTTCCACTCATCGGCCGGGAAATCTCGGGACGGCGGCCTGAGGGTACATGATGGATCATCGGACTGTTCCTCCCAAGGAAGATCAGCGCGGTCCAGTCGACGAACCGCAGCGAACGGCGCCATGTGCGCGCTGTTGAACCTTGTGGACGTGTCCGGCCGCAACGGCGGGCTGGCAGCCTAGATCGACATCTGCAGCATCGCACCCGATGCCAGTTTCGCCGTGGTCGCTCCGATCCGCATGTCCATCCCTTCGCCCTCGACCAGCGTCACCTGCACTGTGTTGCCAGAGATGCCGATTGCCACGGAGCGGCCCCTCCAGGACACGCGAAACGACAGGCTGTGCCACTGCGGTGGCAACCTCGGGTCGACGCAAAGCACACCGCCTTTCAGGTCGAGGCCGGCGAACCCAAGTATGACCGCCTGCCACAGTGCGCCCAGCCCGGCGATGTGCACGCCGCCGGCGGTGTTGGGGTCTGGGTCGAGGTCGGTCGCTGCGGTCGCGCGCAGGTAACGCAGTGCCATCTCGGCATCGCCAAGGCGCGCCGCGACCCGCGCGTGCATTCCCGTGCTGAGCGAACTGCCGTGGGCGCAGCGCGGCTCGTAATAGCGGAAATTCGTCTCCGCCGTCGTCCCGGGGAATTCCTCCGACAGCAGCGCAATCAGTGCCACGACATCGGCCTGTTTCACGACCTGCGACCGCTGTGTCAGCTCGCGGCCGATCACGACGTCGATAGGCACCTTGCGGTCGGCGTAGGCGGCGAGTTCGAGCGGCTGCAGCGCGTGGAAACCGGCGAATTCCTCATAGATTCCGGTCGCAGGATCGAGACCGGTTACGATGCGCGCGATCGCGTCGCGCCAATCCGCAAGCTCTTCGTCGCCGAGCGCCAGTTTTTCCCGCAACGCGGCTGCGTGGTTGGGCCAGTGCTGGCGCAGCACGTCCATCGTCTCGAGCCCGCGGGCGATGTTCCAGCGCGCCATCACGTTGGTGAAGGCGTTGTCGTCCACGTCCTCGTGATACTCGTCCGGCCCGATCACGTGGCGGATATGGCGCTTGCCATCCGCCTCCGCGACGGCGCGGGATGCCCAGAACCGCGCCGTGTCAAGCACGATCTCTGCGCCGGCGCGAAGGAAAAAATCGTCGTCACTGGTGAAGCGCCAGTATTGCCACACCGCATAGGCGACGTCGGCGCTGATGTGATGCTCCATCCTGCCGGTCAATATATCGATCAGCGTGCCGTCGGCTCCGACAACACGCTCGGGCGTGGTTTCTACGCCAGTGTCGGCCGATTCCCAGGCATAGAGCGCGCCGCTGAAGCCGAAATGGGCTGCCTTCGCGCGCGCGCCGGCCAGCGTGTGGAAGCGGTACATCAGCAGCGCCCGCGCCGCCTCAGGCCAGACGGCGATGTAAAAGGGCAGCAGGTAGATCTCGGTATCCCAGAAGACGTGGCCGATATAGGCGTCACCAGTGAGAGCGCGCGCCCCTATCGATACGCGGTCGTCCTCGGGATTGGCGGTGCTGGTGAGATGGTACACGGCGAAGCGCACCGCTCGCTGCATTATATCGTCGCCGTCGATGACTACGTCGCTGGCGGCCCAGCGCGCATCCCAGGCGGCTTCGTGCTCGGCGAGCACGGCACGCCAGCCCAGTGCACGGCTGCGAGCCAGCGCGGCGACGGCGTGCGGCGCCGGATCATCCTCCGGTGTGTCGGCTCGCGCCACCGCGACGAGACGGTCGAATTCGGCCACCTGCCCGGGCACGGACCGCCAGCGCCAGGTCCAGCGCAACGGGAACGGACGTTCCGGCGTGCGGGGATTGTCGCCGAGCAGCAAGGTCGCGGCGCCAGCCATCACCACGCCTTTACCTGAGCCCTCCAGGTGCCAGGCGCCAAGGTCATGCTCCAGCCGCACGGGCTCCATGCCGAGGCCCGCCATCTCGAAGCTGGCCTCAAGCGTCACATCGACGCCGGCGCGGTCCAGCGAGAACCGCAGAAGCTGCAGTCCTGCCGCGCGGTCTGCCAACGACAACAAGCGCAGCTCATGCCCCTCAAAGGTGATCCCGGCGGGTGTGCGATGCCTCCAGGTCGACAGCAGCAAACCGCGGCGCAGGTCGAGTTTGCGGATGCCGATACGCACTTCGCCCTCGCGCCCGAGCAGCGGTTCTCCGTCCAGCAGGATGCGGACGCGGGACCAGTCGGCGACCGGCACCAGCGCCGGCACCGGCGGCTCGATGTTGGGCACATCAAAGAGCCCCGCGACGTAGCAGCGCGGCCAGGATGCCCATCGGCTATATCCCAGCCAAGCTACCCAAGTCGGGCCGCGGCTGATCGACCGGGCGGCGCGCATGCCCAAGAACCCGTTGCCGAACGCGAAGCGGGACTCAACCGCGCTTTCGGTCAGTACGTTGTAGCCTTCATGGCTGAGGACCCAGTCGGGGTCTTGCGTCGCTTGCAGCGCCTCGAGCATCTGGCCGTTTCTCCCAAGGCAGTGCGGGCGGTGGTCAGGCAACCAGTTCGCCCAGATCGTTCACCACGAGATGCGCGCCATGGCGTCGAAGCTCATCGGCATTCCCCTTGCGCGCGACGCCGATCACAAGCGCGAAGTTGCCGGCGCACCCGGCCTCCACTCCCGAGAGGGCGTCCTCGATGACAACCGCCCGCGCCGGCTCGACCCCGAGTAGCTTTGCTCCCATCAGAAAAGTATCCGGAGCAGGTTTTCCGGCCAAGTGCTGCACATGAATCATGTTGCCATCGACTTGTGCGTCGAAGACGCCCTCCAATTTGGCCGCCTTTAGAACAACCGTGCAGTTCTGGCTCGAGGTGACGACGGCGAGCTTGAACCCCTGATGGCGCACCTGGTGGATGAGTTCAACGCTCCCCTCGTAAGGCTCGACCCCTTTGTCTTCGATGATCTTGTTGACCAGGTCGTTCTTGCGGTTCCCGAGGCCATCCACTGTTTCGGCCTGCGGAGGATCGTCAGGACTTCCCTCGGGGACTTCTATACCGCGCGATTTGAGAAAGTCGCGAACGCCGTCGTAACGGGGCTTGCCGTCCACATAGAGCCGATAGTCCGTGGCGATATCGAAGGGATGAAATGCTTCGCCTTTCTGCGCCGCACGCTTTTGAAGGTACTCGTCGAACATCTGTTTCCAACACGCCGCGTGAATGCTGGCGGTGTCGGTGATCACACCATCAAGGTCGAGCAGGACGGCATCGTACCGGTCACGGGTGATCGCACGTTGGGTATCGGGTTGTCTCATTTCTTCCTCTCCTGCTGCCAATGCGTTTCTTCTTATTGCGGGGCAACTGCCCTAGGCCGTGTGACCCGGCAGAGGCCCGTTCCAAATCTTCACGGCGGGGACGTCGCGGTAATAGCCGAGCACGCACAGGGTGCCCCGTGTCCAGCAGAAAATGCTGCCCCGCGCCCGGCGGCGACCCGATCCAGCGCGCGGCGAGCACGCGGAGCACATGCCCGTGGGCGAACAACGCCACGTCGCCATCGGCTGCGCGGGCTCGGGCGATAACCCGGTCCAACCCGTGCACCTACTTGCTCCGGCGATTCGCCGCCCGGACATCCATCCTGGAAAATCAGCCAGCCTGGCGCCTCCTCATGGATCTGCTTGGGCGTCAGCCCTTCATACTCGCCGTAGTTCCACTCGGCAAGATCGGGATCGATGACGGCGGCGTCGCCGAGACCCGCCAACTCGCAGGTCTCCCGTGCTCGCTGCATCGGACTGACGAAGACGCGCGAACGCCTCCTTGGCGAGCACCGGGCGCAGCCTTTCGGCGAGCCGACGCTCGTTATCGGTCAAGGGCATATCCGTTGTGCCCGTATGCTGACCGCTCAGGCTCCACGCCGTCTCGCCATGCCTGATCACAAACACGTTCACGTGCCTATACCCCTGTTCAGGTGTGGCCGGTCTGGGTCGAACAAATTCCCAGGTCCCGACCATTTATATCAGTCTTATATCGGTATTATATCAGTCGTCGCGCCATTCGCGGCGATGCGACGGAGTACCAACGATCGCCGGTATCGCCTCCATCTCGTGCGTGTACTGCCCGAGACTGGCCGCACTGTTGCAGCGGGCCCGCAGGTGTAAGGCCTGCCGGCCGGCCTCCAGGTTGTCGTCCCGGCCATGCCACGTCTCCAGTGCGTGATCCTGGAGGGCGCGCCCGTAGGAGAAACTGATCCTCCATGGCTTGGCCCCGCGAAGTCGGTTGATTTCATTCAGATGAGCGCTGGCCAACCGATCTTCCTGGCCACCCGACAAGAACACGACGCCGGGCACCGCCGCGGGTACGTGGCGACGCAAGCAGCGCAGTGTCGCGGTTGCGACCTCCCCCACGGAGGCCTGGCTGGCGCACTCTTTGCCTGAAATTATCATGTTTGGTTTGAGCAGCATGCATTCCAGCGCCACGCGCTGCTCGAAGAGAGCATTAAACACAGCGTGCAGCACCGTGCCGGTGACCTCCTCACAGCGCTCGATCGAATGTGATCCGTCCATAAGCACTTCCGGCTCGACGATCGGAACGAGGTTCTGTTCCTGACAGAGTGCGGCGTACCGCGCCAGCGCGTGCGTATTCGCGCTAACGCAGGCGGGGCTCGGCAGAGCGTCTGTGACATGGATCACCGCCCGCCACTTGGCGAAGCGGGCACCCATGCCATGGTACCCCGTGAGGCGATCTCGAAGCCCGTCGAGCCCCTCGGTGACGGTTTCACCGAGAAAGCCGGCGAGCGGCTTTGCGCCGGTGTCGACCTTAATGCCGGGAAGGATGCCCTGCTTCGAAAGAACCTGGGCAAGCGGCGTGCCGTCCGAGCTCCTCTGACGGATCGTCTCATCCTGCAGGATGACACCGCTGATGAACTCCGCCGCACCCGGCGAAGTAAAGAGCATTTCGCGGTAGGTGCGCCGGCTCTGCCCGGTCGACTGGATGCCCAGCGTATCAAACCGCTTCGTCAAGGTGGGAACGGTCTCGTCGGCTGCGAGGATCCCCTTCCCATCTGCGACCAGAGTCAGAGCGACACTCTCGAGATCATGGCTCATGGTTCTAACCCCTATTTGCTCTAATATGTCTCCCGATCCTAACAGGCCACCAACCCGGAAGACGATCGTTCTCTCTCAGTCCCTCGGTTGGTTGTCGAGGAACACCACGGTATGCGCGTTAACCGCGAGGGGGTGAGTGCCGAGCGTTCCGTCAGCACATCATCTCGCCGAGTGCCTGCAGCTTTGCCTGGAGAACCCGTTGTTCGCGTTCGAGGCGATGGAGCTCGATGGTCAGGCGCTCGCGATCCGTGTCGGCGGTCCGCGCGACTTGATCGCGAAGGCTCGACAGATTACCCTCCACGATCCGCAGATCGGCCTCGATCGCGCTTCGGTTCAACGCATCGGGCGAGATGCCTCGTCGGCGAGCACTGTGCAGCGTTCCGGTGTCACCTCGGCGATACCGCTGACGACAAAGACCCGCCGCGTTACCGTCTGCGCCTGGTAAATCTCGATCATCCCCGACCTGACCGTCGAAATCAGCGGCGCGTGACGCCGCAGCACACCGAAGTTTCCCTCGGTGCCGGGCACCACCACCGTGTCGACCATATCGGAGAACAACAAGCGCTCCGGTGCGACTAGCTCGAACTCGACGCGATCGGCCATCGAGCTCTACCCGGGCTTCACGCCGCCTCCGCCGCCATCTTTTGCGCTTTCGCGAGCGCTTCTTCGATCGTGCCGACCATGTAGAAGGCGCTTTCCGGCAGGTCGTCGTAATCCCCGGTGACAATGCCCTTGAAGCCCTTGAAGCCCTTGATCGTGTCGAACACGACGGGCGCGCATACGAAGAATGTCTCTTGTTGGCATACCTCAGACTCGCCGACTAGGAGAGGTCGGATCATTGGCCTTCAACGGACGCGCCCGCGAACCGATGCGGTTGACCCAGCCCCGCGCGTCACGATGGGCTCGCGCGCCGCTGCAGAGAGGCGACGCGCACCGAGCTAAAGCTCGCGATTTTTGACGCTACCGCGACAATCGAGTTAGCGTGTCAGCACGGCGACTCGGCGAACGCGCCTCGGGTCCCTCCTAGCGGACCCGATTCGAGTCAACCATGTTCCGCGGCAAATACCGGATTTACCCTCCAGTTGGTGCTGTAGATCTTGGTCGGTGAGCATTGGATAAGCTCATAAAGGCAAGGACATCGTCGTCGCCTTTATCGCCCCCGCCTTTGCCGGACGACTCCGAAGTGACTTGGTTGTAATGGTGCCAAGTCGCCTGTCAGCTCAGGCCCAAGGTCGCCAAGCTGGCCGCGCTGAAGATCGATGAGGCCGAAGTCGATGGGCCCTTGGCCTCCTTCGCGGTCCTTCGCGGCGAGCATCCGACCGTATTCGGTCACTTCAGCGTCACGCTCCCATCGGGTGACGCCGGCTCGGCCGTGGCGCTTCCGGGGTTTCGGTCAAGCGAAGATGTCGCTCGATCTCGGTTAGGCGGCGGAGGATCGGCTGCAGGCTCTCGCTCTCGCTACGTTGGTTCTCGCGGAGCCGCTGCACCGCCGCAGTCAGCCGGCGCAGTTCGTCAGCGAGCTGATCGCTGGATTGCCGCCGATGGGGAAGCTGCGGCAGGTCGCGCAATAGCTGCTCGGCGGCCTCGCGCAGTAGCGTGCTCCTACTTTTCGGACGGCCGGCACCGGAACGTCTGCCGCCATGGCCGTTCAGATTGGTCATCGTGGGCAACCTTGATTAGATGCCGAAATCAACCGGGCCTGCCTACATATCGCGATCGTCGGTTGCGATCCCAATGCCTGAGGGGCAGCCCCCTGCAGGCAGCAGTCTATCACGCTGAGGCCAACGCGAGCCGGTGACGGGCCGGATATCCTAGACCCACGAACATCCGGTCTGACCTCGCCTTTGCCGCCGCTCACCGCTTCTCCGCAAGCCGCTGCAGGTGCTAAGAATATCTTTCGCAAGTTCCAGCGCGATGGCGCCTGGGAGGCGATCTGGGCCGAGCTGCATACGGCGGTGCGTGAGCGATGGGCCGAGAGGCCAGCCCCTCGGCGGCTGTTCTCGATAGCCAATCGGTCAAATCGTCGGAAAAGGGGGCGGAAAAGACCACCAGGTGGGTTACGACGCCGGTAAGGTCAAGGGCCGCAAAATCCACGCCCTGGTCGACAGCGAAGGACTGCCGTTGCGGGTCGTCGTCCACTCGCCGCGATTCAAGACCGCGACGGGGCCGGTTTGGATCTCGACAAGATACGCCGCCGCTTCTCTTGGCTCGACCTGATCTGGGCCGAAGGCGTCTACAACGCCTAGCAGGCTGACGCGGCGGTGGCAAAGGTGCCGCCGCTGCGCCTGGAGATCGTCAAGCGGCGCAACGATAAGAAGGGCTTCGTCGTCTTAGCGCCGCTAGGTGGTCGAGCGCACCTTCTCCTGGTTCGGGCGCAACCGGCGTCCCGTTAGGGACTTCGAGAACCTCGCGCAAACCCTCGCTACCTTCGTCATCCTCGCTTCCATCCAGCTGACCCTCAGACGGCTTTCCCGGGCGTAGTCCTAACCTCAACAAACGCCGGTCGAGATGATGGCGCCGGCCCGCTACCTACGACGAACGACCGTTGTTGGCTCGGTAAAGAGACCTTCGCGGGAACGCGCGGCAACGACGGGGTTGCGCCGATTCCGGCCATCCGCGGGGTGGCTACCGAGCCGCCAGGTTCGACCCTAACCGGTCGTTGATCGCCCCCTTGTGGCGATATAGGCCGCTCGCCATCGGACGCTAGCAGCACCTCAGAAGGAGTTAGGGCGCAGGACCTCACTCTCATCCTCGTGGGCCATTGAACCCCGAGCGTCGTGTAGATTTACCCGCGTCTCGTCGCCTTCGAGGGAAGCCGAAATGAATTGGAACCGCCGGTACGCGATCAGGAGCTACCTTCTATCCACGATCTGGACGGCGCCGGTGGTTGCGCTCGTACTC
>Ga0306920_100003416_pt1 | contig 20132 bp, 19 predicted proteins | sample flu12Cox44000170_FD_204666 | JGI IMG/M metagenome (GOLD analysis project Ga0306920, IMG submission 204666) | Lab enrichment of tropical soil microbial communities from Luquillo Experimental Forest, Puerto Rico - flux4day.12C.oxic.44.000.170 (v2)... | ecosystem: Environmental > Terrestrial >... | reverse complement strand
CGAAGCACTGCTTGGCGCGGCGGACACCAATGCCTGAAGGCAAACAGGTAATCCGCGCATAGTAAGAAGCTAGCCTCCGGTATTGTTGGCTCAGCGTTTAGAATAGGGGGACTCTGTCAAGCCTAGGATACGAGGGGACACGCTTATGCCGGAAGCTGCGGGTTCTAATATTGAGGTAGCCCATCATCTGACGGAACATGTCGGGCCTCCGGAGTCGCGGGCGCACGAGATATTAGAAATTGCTGAAGCCGTTGTACTTGCGATCGTAGCCATTAGCACCGCCTGGAGTGGATATCAGGCAGCGCTTTGGACGGGACATCAGTCCGAGCTGTACGGCCTTGCCAGCAGGTATCGGGTCCAAGCCGAAGGAGCCACTACCACCGCCAACCAGGAACGCCTCTACAACGCCTCGACCGTAGTCGAATGGCTGAAGGCGGAAGCCACGGGGCAGAAGAAGCTCGCCGACATCTTCGAACGGCGACTCCTTCCCGAGTTTCGTCCGGCGTTTGAGTCCTGGAAGAAACTCGACCCACTGAACAACCCCGATGCTCCCCCAGGCCCGTTCTTCATGCCTGAATATCGCAGCGCCAAGACGGAAGAGGCAGCGAAGCTAAGCGAGAAGGCCACGGAAACATTTGAGGTGGGTAATAGGGCGCGGCAGCACTCTGACGAGTACGTGCGCGTAACCGTGACGCTGGCTACAGTGTTGCTGCTGACGGCCATCAGCCAGCGTTTCAAGATCCACGCTGTGCGCGTCGGACTAGCGGTAATTTCTGCCCTGCTGCTGTGCTTGCCGATTTATCACATCCTCACCCTTCCACGCGCCTAGAGCGGTTCAACTTACGGGTATTGAGGGCGAGTATGCACATGCAGAGTGATCGGCAGTGGGAAATGCCTGCTAGTTCCGTCGAAGGCCGGATCAAACGCGCTCACCCGGCAAGACTCGACTGCTCCGGCGATACTGCGTGCTCTCGCGTGCCGGCCTTGTGCCGACGGTGTTGCCACAGGTAAGCAAAACCCGCCACTCGCTCGACATGAAGCGGCATTTGAATTCGCTTCTTCCGGGTTGTGGTGGACCATGAGACTGAGCTTCAGTCGCCCTACGTTGGGAGGTACACTCGTACGGTCTGCAGCAGCAGTTCTTTTCTCCTCGGCTCGGCGCTCAAGAAGAGAAGCAAACGGGCAAGGCCCCTATCGACCTCGTAGTTTCTTCTGAGTCGCCCCCTGGTCTCAACGATGTCTCCGTTGCCATAGCCGGCGCGTGAGAGTTACGACACACAAATCGAGACACACAAATCGACTTGACAAACGGTTCGCTAGGCGCAATTATGCAACGACCAATGAATTGAACGGCTTGGCAACGTGCAAAAGTGTCCTGCCAGTTCCGTCTCAACGCCACCCTCTCGTCGAAAAGTCAGAACAATCTTGGCCAAGGGATGCATGCACGTGCAGGGATGTTAGAAACTGGGTGGCGATAGCTCCCCTGACAACATCTTGGAGCCAAAGCGAATGCACCGACACTTCGGGTCTCGCTTGTCACCTTGCGCCATCTTGGCCATAGTCTCCATGTCCGCGACGAGGGTCGCCGTTGCCAGTTCGCTGCGGTCTCCGCAGACCAGTATTTTTTCGCCTGTTTCCACACCGGCAAGCGACATTTATCACTTATCGCTCCTTGTATTAGCGATTTGCGCCGCCATCTTTCTGGTGGTGTTCAGCCTGCTCCTCTATGCGGTCGTGAAGTACCGGCGTCGCCCCTCGGACGACGATCGCGAGCCTCCTCAAATCTACGGCAGCGACCAGGTGGAAATCGCCTGGACGGTAATCCCCGTCCTTATCGTGGTTGTGCTGTTCCTCGCTGCTGCGCGCGTGATTCATGCCATCGAGGACGCGCAATTTCCACCGGGGGTGCTTGAAGTCACCGCCGTCGGCCACCAATTCTGGTGGGAGTATCAATATCCCGGTTACGGCTTTGTTACCGCTAACGAATTGCACGTACCGGTGAGCGAGCCAGGCCATCCCACTCCGACACACATCATCCTTCTTTCGGCGGACACGGACCACAGTTTCTGGGTGCCGAAGTTGGCCGGAAAAACCGATCTGATTCCCAATCGCCGAAATGAAATGTGGATCGACCCGCACGAAGTAGGAACCTATCTTGGGCAATGCGCGCAGTACTGTGGAATTGAGCACGCCAAGATGCTGTTGACGGTGGACGTCCAGTCTCGTGATGACTTTGAGAGCTGGGCACAAGCACAGAAAGCCCCAGCGGCGGTCTCCGACCAGGTCGCGGCGGGACGCCACGTGTTCGAGACGACGGCCTGCGTGAACTGCCACACGATAGCGGGTACTGCCGCCCACGGAAAGTTCGGACCGGACCTGACACACCTGATGAGCCGCAGGACGATTGCTGCTGGAGTAGCCGAGAATAGCAAAGAAAATTTGCGGCTATGGATTACAAATCCTGATGACATCAAGCCCGGCGCACTGATGCCGGCTATGCAACTGCCGAAGCAAGACATTGATTCGTTAGTCGCGTATCTCACGAGCTTGAATTAGCGCCAGGAGAAACTGATGTTCGACGCACAACCACTGTCGCCGCCGATAGTCGTCACGCCTGAGCTGGAGTCTGCCAAGCCGCTGTTCGACCGTGTTCACGAGTGGGTAGTCACGGTCGACCATAAGCGGTTGGGCTTGATGTATTTCTGCTACGGCATTGTGTTTCTGGTGATCGGCGGTATTGAGGCCTCGATCATGAGGGCCCAACTATCGGTCGCCAACAATCATCTGGTCTCGCCGGAGACGTTCAACCAGATGTTTACCATGCATGGCACGACCATGATCTTCTTCGCTGCCATGCCGATCGTTTTCGGGTTTGCGAATTACCTCATGCCGCTGATGGTCGGCGCTCGCGACATGGCCTTTCCACGTCTGAATGCGTGGAGCTTCTGGATGAGCGCGCTTGGCGGCATCATCCTTTACTTCAGCTTTGTCGGTGGCAGCGGTTTGTACGGAGCAGGAAGTGCCCCCAACGTTGGCTGGTTCGCTTATGCCCCGCTTACATCGCGGGCATTTTCGGTTGGACATAGCACCGACTACTGGATCGTCGGGATATTGGTCAGCGGCTTCGGCAGCGTCGGAACGGCATTGAACGTTCTCACGACCATTCTGGCTATGCGCTGTCCTGGCATGACACTGAGACGGATGCCGCTGTTTGCCTGGCTGAATAGCGTCATGGCTGTGCTGGTTTTCCTGGCGCTGGGACCCTTAACCGCCGCGCAACTGATGTTGCTAATCGACCGCTATCTCGGCGGTCACTTCTTCGATACCCAGGCCGGCGGATCGGCTGTCATCTGGATGCACTTCTTCTGGATTTTCGGTCATCCCGAGGTGTATGTCCTCGTCGTTCCAGCGTTCGCGATTGTTTCCGAGGTGGTTCCGGTTTTCTCGCGCAAGCCGATTTTTGGCTATTCGGTCATGGTGGCAGCGACGGTCGCCATCGGCTTCATCAGCATGGGCGTATGGGCTCATCACATGTTCACCATCGGGATGACCTCCTACGGCAATGCGTTCTTTGTGGCGTCGACGGCCGCGATCGCTGTTCCAACGGGAATCAAGATTTTTAACTGGCTGGGAACAATGTGGGGCGGCAAGATCCGCTTCGCCGTGCCTATGCTGTTCTGTATTGCCTTTCTCGGTCAGTTCCTCATCGCTGGATTAACGGGCATCATGTTGTCGGCCGCTCCCTTCAATTGGCAACTCAGCGGTTCGTACTTCGTGATTGCACATTTTCATTATGTGATTGTTGGCGCAATCATATTCGCGGTGTTCGCAGGCAGCTATTACTGGTACCCAAAAGTAACCGGAAGAATGCTGGATGAGAAACTGGGCAAATGGCATTTCTGGGTGTTTCTCATCGGCTTTCATCTGACCTTCGACTTCATGCATATTCCGGGACTGCTTGGCATGCCACGGCGAATTTATACCTATCAGCCGGACCGCGGATGGGACATTTGGAACCTGATCGTCTCCACCGGAGTGATCTTCCAGGCCGCAGGGGTAGCGGTCTGGGCCTTCAACGTGGTGCGGTCGTACTTCAAGGGTAAAGTGGCGGGCAACGATCCGTGGGACGCGTGGACGCTGGAATGGTCGACCAGTTCACCGCCGCCGGTCTACAACTTCGCAACTCTTCCGGTGGTGCGCAGCCGTCGTCCGCTGTGGGATTTGAAGCACCCAGAAGATCCCGACTGGAAGTACGAGTGAGCGCAGGTAAGCCAGGCAAGAGCGGCTGACAAGCCACGAAAGGAGGGTCCGTTGGCAGCATCGACGATCGCCGTACCACCAAGCGAAATGCCAATCTCCGCAAGCCTGCGAGGGCGGGTAGGCATGTGGTGCCTGATCGCTGCAGAGTCGGCCATCTTCTGCATTTTCGTGGTGGCCTATCTCTATTACGCTGGAAAGAGCCTTAGTGGTCCGACTCCTCGTGAGGTACTTGCAATACCGTGGTTCAACTCGATCTGCCTGTTCTCCAGCAGCTTAACGATCGTACTCGCGGAGAAGGCGATACATCGGGGCGAGATCAAGACCTTTGGGATCTTCTGGTTTCTGACGATCGCCCTGGGTGTCATCTTCCTGATCGGCACGGCGCGTGAGTGGCATCGTCTCATCTACCACGAAGGTTTGACGATCAGCAGCAGCCTGTTCGGCACGACCTTTTATTCGCTCGTCGGACTGCATGCCTTCCACGTTATTGTGGGCGCAACCGGCTTGACGATCATTCTGATCTTAACGATTTTAGGTTTTGTGACACGGCAACACGCTGAGCGAATCAGTGTGTTTGCGATGTACTGGCACTTTGTTGATGCGGTCTGGGTCGTGGTGCTGTCGGTGGTGTACTTCATCACACGCTGACGCGCAGGAAATCGGTTCATGAGCACGGAAAACACACAGCCAGCGGAAACCTCGGATCGCCAATTCGTAGAGATGCCGGCGCCTACGGTGTGGCCCTTCGCCATGGCATTGGGCAGTTCCTTAATGTTCGCCGGCCTGTTGATGGGTGTGTCAGTCAGCGTCCTGGGAGCGGTCCTGGCCGTCTGCGGCGCGGTAGGATGGTTCCGCCAGGTGCTGCCCCATGAGCAACACGAGCCCATACGAGTGCCTGCCGCCGAGCCGCCGCCGGTTGTTCCGCCGCGCGAAGTGATGCGCCTGGAAGTTGCGGAGAAGGTGCAGCGCGCATGGTTGCCACTGAGAGTGTATCCGATCTCGGCCGGGGTCAAAGGAGGCCTGGCGGGTGGTGTTGCGATGGCGCTGCTTGCCGTGCTTTACGGTGTAATTTTCTACGGCAGCGTCTGGTATCCCATCAACCTTCTGGCGGGAACTTTGTACACTCCCGCGGCGACGCCCTCGATGGAATCGATGATGCACTTCAGGGTCGATTGGTTCCTGTTTGCGCTTGCCCTGCACATCACCATGTGTCTGCTGGTAGGCGTGCTCTATGGCGCGATGCTGCCGATGCTGCCCACGCGTCCGATCATTCTGGGGGGAGTCATCGCCCCGCTGCTGTGGACAGGCTTGCTCTACCAGATCCTGGGCTACATAAATCCGTTGCTGGATCAGAGGATTGACTGGAAGTGGTTTGCCGCCTCGCAAGTTGCATTTGGGGTGGTCGCCGGCCTGGTGGTGGTGCGCCAAAACAAGGTCTGGACCCATGAAAACGTGCCGCTCGCTCTGCGCGCAGGAGTGGAAGCACCCGGCTTGATGCGTGAGCGCGATGATGGAGACGAAAAGCCATGAAGTCGGGCTTCGCATGGATGGCCTTTGGTCTCGTCGCGATGCTCGCACTTCCTGCCTGTTCGCATCTGAGTGGAAAACCTGCGCCCGGCCCTGAAGTGCCTCGGCCAGATTCCATCCTTGATCCGGTTGTCTTGTTCAATCAAAATTGTGCCGGGTGTCATGGCGCCGATGGGCAGAAGGGCCCGGCCATGTCGCTCTCCGACCCGGTCTACCTGGCGATCGTCGACGACGATACGTTGCGCAGCACGATTTCCCGAGGCCGGTCGGGCACGGCGATGTCAGCCTTCGCACAGAAGCAAGGCGGGATGCTGACCGATGAGCAGATCAACGCAATTGTTCACGGCATCCGGGAGCGCTGGAGCAAACCCGGCGTGCTGGCGGGCGTGACCACTCCTCCATATGCTGCCAAAGTCGCCGGCAGCGCCCAGCGGGGAGAGGCGGTGTATGCCACGTTCTGCGCTTCGTGTCACGGCCGCGGCGCAGCCGGAGGACCCAAGGCAGGTTCCGTCACAAACGGCGCTTACCTGAATCTGATCAGCGATCAGGGACTGCGCACTATCGTCATCGCTGGCCGTCCTGATTTCGATGCGCCCGACTGGCGCGGCAACGTGTCAGGTCGCCCCATGACCGACCAGGAGATCACGGACGTAGTTGCGTGGCTCGTCTCGCTGCGGCCCACGGGAGCGCAGACCGTGTCTTCGTCTTCATCGGGAGGTGTTCATTGAGTACGCAGCCCACCGGAGCGTCAGAACAGAGCGACAAGGAAAAACGTGATATTTCGCGGCGCGACCTATTTGCCAAAATCGGTTTGCTGCTGAATGGCCTGGCAGTCACCGTTCTGGCGGTGCCTGTGGTTGGTTATCTACTTTCTCCAATGGTGCGCGGCGAAAATGGACGTTACAAGAGTTGGGTCTCATTGGGCGATCTCGATCAGTTTCCCGAGGGCCAGACGCGCCTTGCCAAATACCAGAATCCTGGGTCCTCGCCATGGGACGGTGAAACCGACCGCATTCCTTGCTGGGTGCGGCGCATCCAAGGTGAGCAATTCCAGGTCTTCGCCATCAACTGCGCGCATCTCGGGTGTCCGGTTCGCTGGTTTGCGCAGTCCGGCTTGTTTATGTGTCCGTGCCACGGCGGGGTGTACTACCAGGACGGCTCGCGAGCTTCCGGACCGCCTCCGCGCGGGCTGTTCGAATATGCCTATAAAGTCGAAAACGGCAAGCTGCTAATCAACGCTGGACAGATTCCCACTCTATCGACAACAGCGAGCCTGCGCGAAGGAAAAACGGGATGTCAAGGCTAGGAAAAATAGGGAACTGGTTCGGCGAAAGGTTGCAGCTCGGTCCAGCCATCCGGGAGACCGCGGCCCATGAGGTGCCACGCAAGTCCGCGAGTTGGTGGTATGTCTTCGGCAGTGCGGCGCTGACCGTCTTCATGCTGCAGATCTTCACCGGCATCATGCTGGCGATCATTTATGTCCCGTCGGCTGGCGAAGCCTGGAACAGCCTGCAATATCTCAACCACGGCGTAACCCTGGGATGGTTCCTGCGCGGCGTGCATGGCTGGGGCTCAAACTTCATGTGCGCGTTGGTTCTCATCCACATGTGCCAGGTGATTCTCTTCGGTGCCTACAAGTTTCCGCGCGAGTTGACCTGGATCATCGGCATTTTTCTGCTGTTGCTGACGCTGGGCATGGCTTTCACTGGCCAGGTCCTGCGCTTTGACCAGGACGCGTACTGGGGGCTCGGGATCGGAGTTTCTATCGTTGGCCGCGTGCCGCTGATCGGCGCCTTCCTGGTGCATATGTTGACCGGCGGCCCAATCATTGCCGGCGACACGCTCTCGCGCTTCTTCGCACTACACGTTTTTGTGATTCCGGGAATCTTGATTGGACTGGTTTGCCTGCACTTGCTGCTGGTACTGAAGCTTGGCATCAATGACTGGCCGATGCCGGGACGCATGGTTCGCCGCTCGACCTACATCAAGGAATACCACGAGATGACACGCACCGACGGTGTTCCGTTCGTGCCTGAGGCGGTGTGGAAAGACATGTTCTTCTCTGCCGCCATCATCGTCAGCGTCATGATATGTGCCGCATTCCTCGGGCCATTCGGCCCAAGTGGCTTCCCGGACCCAACTATTATTCAGACCGTTCCTAAGCCGGACTTCTTCTTCCGCTGGATTTACGCAATGCTGGCATTGCTGCCCCCGGAGATGGAAACGCCGATCCTGCTTATCGCGCCGGTGGTCGTGATCGGTTTTCTGATTCTGCTCCCGTTTCTATCGGGCGAAGGTGAAAAGAGCTGGAGGCGCCGCCCGATCGCAGTCGTCACATTGCTGTTGACTGCGGTTGCATTGGGGACGTTTACCGAACTGGCCAACTATTCTCCATGGAGCCCGGTGATGGATGGCTGGAGTGGTGATCCCGTCCCACTTGAATACCTGCATGGGCGCTCGCCACTGGAGCGGCAAGGCGCCTTGGTGTTTCAAGTCAAGCAATGTCGAAACTGTCATTCCATAGGGGGCACGGGTGGCAAGAGAGGCCCGGCCCTTGATCGGGTGGCCACGAACATGACGCGCGATCAGCTTGTGCGGCAGGTGATTCAAGGCGGCGGCAATATGCCGGCATATGGCAAGAATCTGAATCCGGCGGAAGTAACGGCCCTGGTATCGTTCCTCGAAACCCTGCATCCGGCAAATCAGCCTCCTGCCCGCGACGCAGCGCGGACGTTCGTTACACAGCAGGAGACAGCAGGAGCCGGCGAGAAGAACCGCTAGCCAGCGATGTCGCCTGCATTTCAAGCCGCGCTGCGATCCTGGTCCATTCCTCCCGCTGCGACCTTCCTCATTCTCTTAACAGCACTGGTTTATCTGCGTGGCTGGTGGTTGCTGCGACGAGCCGGGTTTCCGTTGATTCCGCCGTGGCGAACCGGGGCATTCCTTGCGGGTCTTCTTTCCCTTTGGATAGCGCTTGCCTCCCCGATGGATGTTTTGAACGGCTTCGCGCTGACGGCACACATGTTGCAGCACATGCTGTTGATGATGTTTGTGCCACCACTGCTGCTGCTCGGCTCTCCGCTTATTCCGCTGGTGCGGGGATTGCCGATTTTCGCAGCGCGTGAGTTTGCCGGGCCGTTCGTGAATTGGTCCGTCGCCAACCGGGCCGGGCGGGTGCTCACTCATCCTGTGGTTGCGCTGCTGCTGATGGGCGTCACGATGTTTGCCTGGCACGTGCCAGCCGCCTATGAGTTGGCGCTGCAATCTTCCGGATGGCATCAGATGGAACATGCATGCTTCCTTCTGACGTCGCTCATTTTCTGGTGGCCGGTGGTACAGCCCTGGCCAAGCCGCGCGCGATGGCAACGGGGCGCGATGGTGCCTTACCTGCTGGTCGCCGACCTGCAGAACACCGTGTTGTCGGCGGTGCTGGTTTTTTCCGATCGAGTGCTGTATCCCTCTTATGCGGCTATGCCTCGGGTGTTTGGGCTATCCGTGTTGCAGGATCAGGTTGCGGCGGGAGCCATGATGTGGGTGCTAGGCTCCCTTGCATTTATTCTTCCGGCTGCGGTGATTGCAGTTCAGTACCTCTCGAGAAGGCCCGAGCCGATGAGGTCGGCAGGGAGAAGCGAGCCGTCCTATCTGGATACTGTGTTCGCAGATCCGCCGAACGTTCCAGTCTTTAGCCGTTTCATGCGGCGCCGATTTAGCCCAAGCAGGCTGGAGGCAATTTGGTTTGTGATTTTGTTTGTTTCAGCCGGCTTGTTTTTCGCCAGACTATCGTCGACCGCCTCCGATGATGACGATCAGGCGCTACGTTTCAGGCAAGCCTCAGGTCGGTTCGAGGTTGCCGTATTCGCAAACCGCGAGCTTCAGGCCGGGCCTGCTCCGTTCAGCGTCTTGGTGCAGGATCGAGACACCCAGGAAGTCCTTCTCGACACTAACGTCAGTTTCGAGGCAGATCAGTCCGGCCAGACTTCTCCTAACTCAACAACCCAGGCAAGCTATCAAGACTCGGAAAACAAGCTGTTGCAAAGGGGAGTATTAGATCTGCCGGCATCGGGTGATTGGCTGCTGAAACTCCTCGTCAACCGCAATTCGCAGGCTGCACAATTTTCATTTCCACTGCAGGTGGAACCAAAGAAAGCTGAGCTGGAACTTCCATGGCCATATCTTGCTCTCGGTGTTATTGCGGGCTTGTTGGGATTCAGTTACCTCCGGCGACATCGTCGCAACAACCTTCATTCGCGGGTCGAATACGGTGCTGAAAGATCGCGAAGCGCAAAGCCACTGATTTAATAGTCATGGTTTCCAAGCGTTCTTATAGGCCGATAAAGCCTTTCTGATCAAGGCAGGAGCCCGTGGGGAAAATTGTTAAACGCAACTCGCCCAACCACGCCGCTGGATTTTGCTGACCCACGGCGAAGGTGGACCCGGGATGCCCGCAGACGGTGCTGCCCGAATTTGCCAAGGCCGGCTTCAATATCGACGCGCTGGCGGACAGTTGCAATCCGCGGGAGCCAAGTCGTTCGACAACTCCTGAAACGATCTCATGAAAGTCATCGCGTCTAAGAGCGCAGTTCTTCCAACGGCATGACCAGGCGAACAAGGAAAAGGCAGCGCATGAAAGTGTTAGTGATCGATGTGGGTGGGACACACGTAAAGATACTTGCTTCCGGGGAAAGAACGCCGCAGAAGTTCGTATCGGGCCCCAAGATGACAGCCAAGCAGATGGTGTCGCAAGTCAAGGAACTTGCCGCCGGATGGGAGTATGATGCCATCTCCATCGGATATCCGGGACCGGTGCTGCATGGCCGTATCCTCCACGATCCGCACAACCTCGCTCCCGGGTGGGTGAGGTTTGACTTTAAGAAGGCGTTCGGATGCCCGGTAAAAGTGATTAACGACGCGGCTATGCAAGCGTTGGGCAGCTACAAAGGTGGAAGCATGCTGTTCCTTGGCCTGGGTACGGGCCTCGGCTCCGCCATGATCGTCGACGGAAGTTTGGAGCCCATGGAGCTCGGCCATCTTCCCTATCGCAAGGCGACGTACGAGGACTACGTCGGCATTCGGGGCCTGAAGAAATACGGGAAAGAAAAGTGGCGGAAATACGTCGATGACGTTGTTGAGCGCCTAGCGACGGCCCTCGAGCCCGACGACATTGTTCTTGGCGGGGGCAACGTGAAGCAACTCAAGAAACTGCCCAAGGGCTGCCGTCCAGGCGACAACGCTAACGCATTCGTAGGCGGCTTCCGGCTGTGGACGAAAGCAGGACCCGTATGAGTGCTGGCAATGTAAGTACCGCTCGGCCAATGGCGCTGCACACTGAGCGGCGGGCGTGGGAACGCCTCCAGTCCCCTCGACATGAAGATGCGCGACATCACCTGGGGACGCTCTTTGCGGACGATCGGGGCGCGCCAATGCAGTGCGTCCAGCAGGCGGTTTTTCCTGAGTCTCGAAAAGCAGGCAAGACCAAGGATGGAAGAGAAATTTTCCGAAGCTGGAGGGGGAGGCAGGGCAACACGCGGGGGAGCAAATGAGGAGCTCTGTATTCGGACCTCCCATAACAAATTGCGGCTACCTGTCTCAATTGACAGTTGCCAAGGAACCCGCTTTTTGAGTGTAATGCTGACGAAAACAACTTTACACAAGATCGAAACGATCTTCGAAAAAAGGTAAAAAAACCGTTAAAAAAGTTTCCTGGGTGGTGCTGCCTTGCTAGCAATTTGTATTCTGCTTGTATCTGCTTGCGACATGGCGCCGCCCTGCCGGTCATGATTTTCAAGGTGCCTTCGTCATTTTGGGCCACGGCAACGCAAGTGCCAGCTGGTACGCGCGTTGGTCCAGGCTGCCAGCGGGCAAGAGGGGATAGTCATGCTGCAAAATGGCAGCGGCTACCCACGAGGTTTTTCTGTAGGTAGCCCCATTTTCATCAACGGGCTCGCCCAATGCGGCGAAGTGGCATTCGACAGGATAAGGAAAATGGATATTGCCTCTGGGCTCTATACGGCGGATACCAGTGTCGTCCCACCATCGGAGACCAGGTGTTAGAGAGCAGGGCAGAAGCGTGGTCCGCAGTTGCTCGGCCGCTCGGACAAAGCGCGCATTGACTTTTAGGGCGAGCAGCCCAACATGATGGCCGACACCGCGAAATAGAAGGGGTATTTCGGACATATGCTTCCACAACAGGCAGGTACAGATGTAGCGACAGATATTGATCAGCTCGCGATCAATACCATCCGCACTCTCGCGATCGACGCAATCCAGAAAGCAAATTCCGGGCACCCGGGCACTCCGATGGGCGCCGCGCCCACCGCTTACACACTGTGGCAGCGCTTCCTGCGCTACGACCCGGAACAGCCCGTGTGGCCGAATCGTGACCGCTTCGTGCTCTCCAGCGGCCACGCTTCCATGCTGCTTTACGCGCTGATTCACCTGGCAGGTGTGAAGGCGGCCAATCCTTCCTACGAAAAAGTGGGATCGGAGGCGGTTACGCTGGACGACATCAGGACTTTTCGGCAAGAGGGAAGCCGGTGTCCCGGCCATCCCGAGTATGGCTGGACGTCAGGCGTGGAAAGTACGACCGGCCCATTGGGCCAGGGAGTTTCAACCAGCGTCGGCATGGCGATCGCGGGCCGATGGCTGGCGGACACCTACAATCGCCCAGGTTACGAGCTTTTTGATTTCAACGTCTACGCCCTGTGCGGCGACGGCGACATGATGGAAGGGATTTCCAGCGAAGCGGCCTCCATTGCCGGCCACTTAAAGCTTCCGAATCTCTGTTGGATCTATGACAGCAACCGGGTCACGATTGAAGGGCACACCGATATTGCCTTCACGGAAGATGTTGCGGCGCGTTTCCTGGGATATGGATGGGAAGTAACGCGAGTCACCGACCCGAACGACACGGAACTCGTCGCGCGTGCCTTGAAGAAGTTTCTGGCGGCAAAGCGCCCGACGATGATCATTGTGCACAGCCACATCGGCTATGGCGCTCCCCACAAGCAAGACTCGCCCTCGGTTCACGGTGAACCGCTGGGTGCGGAGGAAGCACGGCTCACGAAGGAGTTCTTCGGATTCTCTCCTGATCAGTCGTTCGTCATACCTCCGGGAGTGAAGGAACACTTCGCCGCGAACATGGGCGCGCGCGGAGGACGATTGCGCAAGGAATGGGACGAGCAATTCACCCGCTATCGTGCGCAATATCCTGACCTGGCGGACAATCTTGAGCGCATGCAGAAGCGGGAACTGCCTGCGGATTGGGAAAAGGCTCTGCCATCATTCCCGGCGAGCGCAGGCGGCATTTCGACGCGCGACGCTTCCGGCAAGGTGCTCAATGCGCTGGCAGAAAAGATTCCATGGTTGCTCGGAGGAGCGGCCGATTTATATCCCAGCACGAAGACGCGGCTCACCTTTGAGTTCGCCGGCGACTTCCAGGCGAAGGGTGACTTGGGCGACTACCGTGGCCGTAACTTTCATTTCGGCATTCGCGAACATGCCATGTGCGCGATCGTCAATGGGATGGTGCTGACGGGGTTGCGGGCCTTTGGTTCCGGCTTCCTGATCTTTACTGACTATGCGCGGGGTGCCATCAGGCTTTCTTCGCTCATGGATCTTCCGACGCTTCACATCTGGACGCATGATTCGATCAGCCTGGGCGAGGACGGCCCAACGCACCAGCCCATCGAACAACTGGTTTCGTTGCGGGCGGTGCCGGGCATGGTTGTTCTTCGCCCTGCCGACGCCAACGAAATGGTCGAGGCCTATCGCGTAGCGTTCTCGCTGAAGGATAGGCCGTCGGAGATCATCTGCACTCGACAGGCATTGCCGATTCTCGATCGCACGAAGTTTGCGCCCGCCGCTGGCTTGGCCAAGGGCGCTTATGTCCTGGTCGATGCTGCTGATGGCAAGCCGGCGGTAATTCTGATTGGTTGCGGGAGCGAAGTTTCGCTCTGCCTGGGCGCATGGCAGCAGTTGACAGCACAGGGAATCAAGACGCGGGTGGTGAGCATGCCCTCGTGGGCGCTGTTTGATGCCCAGGATCAGGCATACCAGGATGGAGTGCTTCCGCCGGCTGTGAAAGCGCGCGTGACCGTGGAAGAAGCGTCGCCTATCGGATGGGATCGGTATGCGGGACGCCACGGCGTGGTGTTGGGGATGCGTACGTTCGGCATGTCGGCACCGATGAAAGTCGTAATGGAGCATTTTGGTTTTACCGTCGAACACGTAATTTCGGCTGCGAAACAGGCGATGGCGCAATCGAACTAAAAGCTTGGTTGACAACTCTGACAGGAGACGGACGATGCAACTCGGGATGATTGGTTTAGGGCGTATGGGTTCCTACATGGTGCAGCGCCTGATGAAGGCAGGCCACAATTGCGTTGTCTTCGATACCCATCCCGAAGCGATGCAGGAACTGGTGAGCAAGGGAGCCGCGTCAGCCGGCACGCTAGCGGAATTTGTGAAGAAGCTGACCACACCGCGCGCGATATGGCTGATGGTTCCGGCAGCCGCCGTCGACTCGGTGCTCGGCTCATTGAAACCAATGCTCAAATCAGGGGACATCGTGATCGATGGCGGCAATTCGTATTATCACGATGACATTCGGCGCGCTGGTGAGCTGAAACCACTCGGCATCAACTACGTGGATTGCGGCACCAGTGGCGGTGTGTGGGGGCTGGACCGCGGCTACTGCCTGATGATCGGCGGCGACAAGGCTGTCGTGGAACATCTCGATCCGATCTTTAAGGCCTTAGCTCCCGGAGTCGACGCCGCGCCGCGTACTCCCGGAACATCGGGAGAGCCTTCCAATGCCGAACACGGCTATTTGCTCTGCGGCTCAAACGGAGCTGGCCATTTTGTCAAGATGGTGCACAACGGCATCGAGTATGGGGTGATGGCGGCGTTTGCCGAAGGGCTGAACATCATTCGCAACGCAAATGCGGGCAGGGCCAAGCAGGAGGTGGATGCCGAAACGACACCACTGCGCCATCCCGAGCTGTACCAGTTCGACATGAACATGGTCGACGTAGCGGAAGTCTGGCGACGTGGCAGCGTAATTGGATCATGGCTGCTCGATCTGACAGCTGCTGCGTTGCGTGAAAATCCCGAGTTGACCGACTTTGCCGGGCGGGTTTCAGATTCCGGCGAAGGCAGGTGGACTTTGCAAGCCGCCATCGATGAGGGCATTCCCGCCCCAGTCATCAGCGCGGCATTGTTCACGCGCTTTGCATCACGTGGGCATGAGGAATACGCCGACAAGCTGATGTCGGCAATGCGTTATGAGTTCGGCGGCCACCTGGAAAAGAAAACCGGCAAAGCAGGTACGAGCTAATGCCAAACGAAATGTCTGATGCTTTCGTGTTCTTTGGCGCGACTGGAGATTTGGCCTACAAGCAAGTAATTCCTTCCCTCCAGAAGCTGATCAAGGACGGGGGATTCAATCTGCCGATCGTAGGGGTCGCCAAAGCCGGCTGGTCGGTGGATCAGCTCAAAGCGCGTGCCAAGGACAGCCTTGAGCACCATGGCGGGCTTGATCAGGCGGCGTTCGACAAGATGGCTGGGCTATTGCGTTATGTGGATGGGGACTACGCGAATGCCGCCACTTTCACCGAGCTGCGCAAACAGCTGGGACAAGCCCAGCGCCCGCTGCATTATCTGGCTGTTCCACCGAGCCTGTTCGGAACCGTGGCGGAAGGGCTCGCGAAGTCTGGCTGCGCCACCAATGCAAGGGTCGTCGTGGAGAAGCCGTTTGGACACAACCTGAGTACGGCGCAGCAGCTCAATCGAACCTTGCACCAGTTCTTTCCGGAAGAAAACATCTATCGCATCGATCATTATCTCGGCAAAGAGCCAGTGCAGAACATTCTGTATACTCGCTTCGCGAATCCGATCTTCGAGCCGATATGGAATCGCGACCACATTCGCAGTATCCAGATCACGATGGCCGAAAGCTTCGGGGTGCAGGATCGTGGCCGGTTCTATGACGAAACCGGCGCGCTGCGCGATGTTGTCCAGAATCATATGCTCCAGGTGGTGGGGAACCTCACGATGGATCCGCCAACGGGTGAAGATCACGAGGCGGAGCGTGATCAGAAGGCAGCCCTGCTGAAAGCCGTCCGTCCTTTGACCCCAGACTCGGTGGTACGCGGCCAGTACAACGGTTACAAATCGGTGCCCGGCGTCGCTCCTGGTTCCACGGTGGAAACGTTTGTGGCGATAAAACTCTTCATCGAGAGCTGGCGATGGGCTGGCGTTCCGATTTACATCCGCGCCGGCAAACTCATGCCGGTGACGTGTATGGAAGCCTTCATTGAGTTCAAGCGTCCGCCGCGGGAAACCTTCCATGAGATTGTGCCCTGTAGTTCGTCACATATGCGCATAAGAATCAGCCCAGACATCAGCATCGGATTGGGTGTCCGGGTTAAGGAGCCGGGCGAGCAGATGATAGGAGTGGATGTCGAACTCGACTTGAAGAGCCACGCAACCGATGAGATGCCACCTTACGAACGGCTCCTGGGTGACGCGATGCGGGGAAATGGAGAGCTTTTCGCGCGCCAGGACTTGGTCGAAGCGCAATGGCGCATTGTGCAGCCAATACTGGATAACGTCCCACCCGCATATGCATATGAGCCACGTACGTGGGGTCCGGCTGAGTCTCATCAGCTCATCGGCAACGATGGGCCATGGGTCGACCCCGTGGTGACGTAAGGAGAGCAATGATTCCCCGGCACGATTTGGTATTTCTGTTCGATGTAGACAACACACTGCTCGACAATGATCGGTTGCAGAACGATCTGTTTCGACATCTGGCTCGCAAATTCGGCGCAAAGGCTCGGAGCCGCTACGAAGCAATTTTTGAAGGGCTGCGCGCAGAGTTAGGATATGCAGACTATCTCGGCGCGCTGGAACGATACCGGCTTGAAAAGCTGCACGATCCGCGTTTGTTGTGCGTGTCTAACTGGCTGGTAGATTATCCCTTCACTGCCCGCTTGTATCCTGGAGCACTCGATGTGATACAGCGACTGAAACGTTGGGGACGTGTGGCGATCCTGTCCGATGGAGATGCCGTGTTCCAGCCGCGCAAGGTGGAAGGCTCCGGTCTATGGAAGGCGTTTAACGGACATGTGTTGATCTTTATTCACAAAGAGAAGGAATTGGCAGCGGTGGAACGCTTCTATCCTGCGAAGCACTATGTCATGGTTGATGACAAGCTGCGCATTCTGGAGGCCGTTAAAGACATCTGGAAGGACCACGTCACCACGGTGTTTCCGCGACAAGGCCACTACGCCAAGGACAAGAAGGCGCTCGCGAAATACCGGCCTGCCGACGTCAGTGTCCGGCGCATCGCTGACCTACTTGAATTTGGGCGAAGCGCATTTCTGGCCCCTTAAGGAGAAGTAACCATGAAGGGCACTCAGCAATTGCATGATGCCGGGCAGAGTCTCTGGCTCGACAACATAACCCGTGATCTGCTCGATCGTGGCACGCTCGAGCGATATATCAACGAGCTTTCTGTTACCGGATTAACGTCGAATCCCACGATTTTTGATCGCGCGATCAGTCACAGCAACTCGTATGACGCAGAGACAGGAAAGCTCATGGCCAGCGGGCTTTCGGGAGAAGATGTATTTTTTGAGCTGGCTTTGGAAGATCTGAGGCGTGCCGCCGACTTGTTTGCTCCGGTTCATGAGCGAACGGCGACTGTGGATGGCTGGGTGTCGCTCGAAGTTTCGCCGCTTCTTGCCTATGACGCCAAGACTAGCGTTCAAGAAGCTAAAGCACTGCATGCCAAAGCGGGCCGGCCGAATCTCTTCATCAAGATTCCAGGAACCAGGGGAACCACCGCCATTGAAAAAGCTATCTTCAGCGGCGTATCGGTCAATGTGACCCTGCTGTTCGGTCGCGAGCACTACCTCGGCGCAGCTGAAGCATATATGCGAGGCCTGGAGCGGCGGGTTGCCGCCGGACTTAGCCCGGATGTCTGATCGGTCGCTTCACTGTTTGTGAGCCGTTGGGACAGGCGACAATGGACAAGGTTCCGGCCAACCTCCGCGACAAGCTGGGTATCGCCATTGGCCAGCAAACCTACAAGGCCTATCGCGATCTGCTTGATTCGGACCGCTGGCAGCGGCTGGAGAACCTGGGTGCCCGGCCGCAGCGGCTGCTCTTCGCCGGCACCGGCACAAAAGATCCTAAAGCTTCCGATGTACTTTACATTGCCGCTTTGGCTGCACCGAATACGGTGAACACCATCCCAGAGGAAACGCTGCGGGCATTCGAAGAGCATGGGAAGGTGGGGAGGGCGATGGCTCGCGATGGTGGCGATTGCGAGGAAGTGCTGTCGTCGTTCACCAAAGCAGGCATCGATTTGGCGAAGCTGGCTGCGGATTTGCAGTCGGAGGGTGCTGAGTCGTTCGATGGATCCTGGCAGGACCTTTTGACTTCGATCGATACCAAGAGCAAGGCTTTGAAGTAGGAGAACACAATGAGCAGAAAAATGGCGGAAGCGACGATGGCAAGCTCACGGCCGATCGATGCTCCAGCCTGGGGAGCACTTCAGTCGCATTACGAAAAAATCAAGGACGTTCATCTGCGGCAGCTTTTTGCGGAAGACCCGAAGCGCGGAACCCGGTTAAGTGCGGAAGGCGCTGGTCTGTACCTGGATTATTCCAAGAATCGGGTCACGGATGAAACCATGGGCTGGTTGCTTGAACTGGCACGGGAGCGCGGTGTGGCGGAACGTCGCGACGCCATGTTTCGCGGTGAAAAGATCAACATCACCGAGAAGCGCGCGGTTCTGCACGTAACCCTGCGTGCGCCGCGCGGAACCAAAATTGAGGTGGACGGCAAAGACGTAGTCGGCGACATCCATGCGTTCTGGACAAGATGGCTGGGTTTTCCAAGCGGGTGCGCAGCGGTGAATGGAAGGGGCATACCGGCAAGCCGATCAAGAACGTGATCAACATCGGCATTGGCGGCTCTTACCTTGGGCCGGAGATGGCGTACGACGCACTGCGGGACTTCACTGACCCGAGCATGCGATTCCGCTTTGTCGCAAATGTCGACGGTGCAGCGTTCGTGGATGCAACTCATGATCTCGATCCGGCCGAGACACTCTTCATCGTGTCGTCGAAGACCTTCACTACGCTAGAGACGATGACGAACGCAGCCACGGCGCGCAGGTGGATTGTGGATTCGCTCAAGAGCGATGCCTCGGTGGCGAAGCATTTTGTCGCTGTGTCTACAAATACGGAAGGGGTGGAGAAGTTCGGTATCGACACAGCCAACATGTTCGGATTCTGGGATTGGGTTGGCGGCCGATATTCCATGGACTCGGCGATTGGCCTGTCGACGATGATCGCCGTCGGCGCAGAAAATTTTCAGGAATTGCTGGCTGGATTTCATGACATGGATGAGCACTTCCGCACCGCTCCGTTGGAGAAGAATCTGCCGGTGCTCATGGGCCTGCTGACGGTTTGGTACAACAATTTCTTTGGGACGCAAACCGTCGGTATCATGCCCTACTCTGACAACATGAAGCGCTTTCCGGCATACCTGCAACAGTTGCAGATGGAAAGCAACGGCAAGCACGTGGATCTTCAGGGCGACCACGTTAGCTGGCAAACCGGGCCGATCATCTGGGGAGAACCCGGGACTGACGGCCAGCACTCGTTCTACCAGTTGATCCACCAGGGTACGAAGTTGATACCATGCGACTTCATTGCTTTCTGTCAGCCCCTAAGCTCGTTGAAAGCAGCACGACCTGCTAACGGCCAATGTGTTCGCTCAGGCCGAAGCTCTTGCCTTCGGCAAAACCACTGAAGAGCTCAAGGCCGAAGGGTCGCCTGACTTCCAGACTCCCTTCCGGGTGTGCGAAGGCAATAGGCCAACCAACACAATCCTGGTACAGAAGCTTACACCGCGCGCTCTCGGAACGCTTGTGGCGTTGTACGAGCACAACGTATTTACTCAAGGTGCGGTGTGGAATATTGACTCCTTCGATCAGTGGAGAGTGGAACTGGGCAAGGTGCTGGCGAAGAGAATTATTCCGGAGCTCGAGAGCGCAGCCGCGCCTCAGCTCAGGCACGACAGCTCCACGAACAACCTGATCAGCCGCTATCGGCAGTCGCTCGGCAGGAAGTGAGCGTGGCGCGGGTGTTTGACTTTGCTCGACAAAAGGCAACCCCGGAATCAGGAACGGCGGTGAGGTGGGACCGGCTCAACCGCCATTTCGCCATCCCCATATAGACAAACTTCTTGAAACCGACGAGCTCAGAGACATTTAGACGCTGTCGTCCGTGCAAGGGCAATGAACGGTTATGGTTTTCAGTTGGCACGCACTC
>Ga0306920_100003415_pt1 | contig 20139 bp, 13 predicted proteins | sample flu12Cox44000170_FD_204666 | JGI IMG/M metagenome (GOLD analysis project Ga0306920, IMG submission 204666) | Lab enrichment of tropical soil microbial communities from Luquillo Experimental Forest, Puerto Rico - flux4day.12C.oxic.44.000.170 (v2)... | ecosystem: Environmental > Terrestrial >... | reverse complement strand
GCCTTCTTGCGGCATGTTCGCCAGATCGAGCCAGGTGCAAAACCGGTGTTGGTGGTATGTCCCACAAGCCTGGTCTTCAACTGGCGCGCAGAGGCCGAACGATTCACAACATCACTCAAGGTCCTGACTCTACACGGTCCGGAACGGCACCAACAGTTCGACGACATACCCAAGACCGACCTGGTCATCACCAGTTATGCCGTTCTCCGGCGCGATGCGGAACGGTATCGCACCCTGGAGTTCGATACTGTCGTCCTCGACGAAGCGCAGCATATCAAGAACCGGCAGACCCAGAATGCGCAGGCCGTCAAATCAGTCAGGTCTTCGCATCGCATCGTACTGACCGGAACTCCCCTGGAAAATTCTGTTTTCGATCTGTGGTCCATTTTCGATTTCCTGATGCCGGGTTATCTGGGAACTGCCAACGATTTTAAAGAACGGTATGAACAGCCGATCGCGCGAGACAAGGACCCCAAATCCCAGGCACGCCTGGCCCGGCGGTTGCGACCGTTTCTTTTGCGCCGCCTCAAGAGCGAGGTGGCCGCGGATTTGCCGGCTAAACTCGAACAGGTGTCGTTCTGCGAATTGGCATCCGAACAACGCCAGGTTTACCAGCAGATCCTCGAGGCGAGCCGAAAAGAAATCCTTGAAGCCACCGGACCGGAAGGTTTGGCCAAAAGCCGGATGCTGATCCTGACCACGCTGCTGCGCTTGCGGCAAGTGTGTTGCGATCTAAGGCTGCTGCAACTGCCCGACGTGAAGCCCGAGATGACTTCGGGAAAACTGGATATGTTCAGCGAGTTGCTTGAGGAAATCATAGATGGCGGACATCGGGTCCTGGTGTTCAGCCAATTCGTTGGAATGCTCACACTCCTCAAAGAGAGACTTGCCGCAGAAGACGTAGAGTTCTGCTACCTGGATGGCGCAACGGTCGATCGCGCGGCTGTGGTGAGTCGCTTCCAATCGAGCTCAACCATTCCTGTGTTTCTAATAAGTCTAAAAGCCGGTGGTGTTGGCCTGAATCTGACCGGAGCCGATACGGTCATTCATTTTGATCCCTGGTGGAATCCGGCGGTGGAGGCTCAAGCCACCGACAGAGCCCATCGCCTGGGCCAAACCAAAGTCGTCACCAGTTACAAGCTCATTACCCGGGACACCGTAGAAGAGAAAATTTTGCTGCTCCAAAACCGCAAACGCGAACTCATCCGCGCCACGATCGGCGACGATGAAGAGTTTGCAGGCGCCCTTAGTTGGGACGAAATCCAGGAGCTCCTCTCTTAGTCCATATCAACCACGAATGGACACGAATTCAGACCAGAGCTTGAGCCGACCTAAGGAGAGATCTCTTTCCACCTAGTGGCGGCAACTCTAACGGCTCTTTTTATTCGTGTGAATTCGTGTCCATTCGTGGTTACCGCCGCGAGAACTTGTCGAAAGCTTCAATAACGGGCAGAGCGTTGCCGTCGTCATCGAAGAAACCACGATTTCGCAACGGTCCGGCGACGGCCGGTTCCCACCAGAAAATGCCAATCCCCTTCCCTTCAGGAGCGTTCAAGACAAGTCGGTTTACTTCTTCAAGAAAATTGCGCTGTCCTTCCGGCGTCTCAGGAAAAGGTCCTTTTCTTTGTTTGTACTCGGTGGGGCGCCAGCAATACGCCACCTCCACCAGGATAACGTCCTTCTGGTACTCGCGGGCCATGAAGAGAAGGTTCTCGCGCAAGTCGAGCAATGAGCCGTGCCACCAGGGATAGTACGACTGACCAATGACATCGTAAAGCACTTCGTATTTTTTGATGTTGTCGAAGAAGTACTTTGTAGCTCGCTTGTCTCCGCCGCGATCGATGTGAAGCATGATACGCGGGCGCTGGTTTGTACCTGAGCCCGCTTCAACCCCGCGGATGGCTGCTCTTAACAGGTCTGCAAAATTCAGCCAATTGCCAGGCAACCTTCCATCCGGCCAGAGCATTCCGGGAGTGATTTCGTTGCCCACCTGCACCATATCCGGCAGGGCATTCGAATTGCTGAATGTGGCGATGGTGTCCCGGGTGTACTCGAATATAGCTTCGACCAGCGCGGAGTGAGATTTGCCTTTCCATGCTGCCGGCATGATTTGCTTGCCTGGATCGGCCCAGGTATCGGAATAGTGGAAATCCAAAAGGAACTTGAAACCCAGGCCCCGCGCGGCCTTGGCCGAACTCAGAGTATAATCGAGGTTATTGGGCAGCTGCGCAGGAGTGTGAAACAAACGCAGGCGGATCCAGTTGTAGCCATGCTCCTTGAAAATTTGCAAACCGGGTTTTGCCTCACCATTTTCTTTGAAAACTGTTCCTCGCTCCTCCGCTTGCTTCAAAAAGGAAAGGTCTGCTCCAATGGCGTACTCAGCGGATTCACAGCGGGAAGTCAACAGGCCGGCAAGGGCGGCCGCAACAAGGTAATGGGCCTTGTTTAACCGAACTTTCATTTCGCCGTGGCTGGCAGCGGTTGTGGTGAACGAGTCGGGCCAGCTAAGCTCAGTTGTCGATTTTCCTTGAGCTGCAAACGATCGATGTTGATCGCTCGTCGTCCGTATGGATTGGCAGGGTCAGCAAATGATTCGTAAACCAGAAACCTCTCGACGCCACCCAACGCACGGAAGACCGAACCTTGTCCGGGACCGACGACAGCGAGTTCCGATCGAGTGGAGAGCAATGGATTGTCCATGGCTTTGGTCCAGGTACCAAGCGGTTTATCGGCGCGAGCATAACCGATGGCGCGCTCGGCCGAGAGAGGGTCGTTAGCGGAGTAGGTCAGATAATATTTGCCGTTTATCTTGAACACGCGAGGCACTGCGTTGTAGCGCACTGAATCGCGCCTCACCAACTCCCAGCGCTGTGTTGCTTCGAGCAACTTTACCGGTGTCCCAACAATCTTCGAGAGGTCCCCATTGAGCGCGACTCCGTAGATGGTGCAGTAGGCACAGCCTTCCCGCGAACTGGCCTGAGTGAAGGTCAGATAGGCCTTGCCATTATCGTCAATAAACACATCCCCGGAGGTGCAGGAGTCTCCGAGTGCAAGCCAGGGCACGTGAAGATCGTGATAAGGACCCTCCGGCTGGGTAGCTGCTGCCATAGCTAATCGAATTCCATTCACCATTCGCGCGCTATAAACCAAACAGAACATGCCCTGGTAGAAAAATACCTGAGGCGAATGCAATTCACCACGCGCGGCACGCAACGCTGATTTCTTCCAGGCCCAGCCATCGAGCTTCCAATTCACCAGATCTGAAGACTCATAACACTGGAAGCCTTCCGTAGGTGAAACGGTGCCAAACAGATAATATTTCCTGGCATGGACGAACATGTAAGGGTCCTGCAAAGAAATCTGCGGATCACCCAACGGATTGAGGTAGTTGTCAGGAGGAACATCTCGCTTACCCGAGGTAGTCTGTGCAGGAAAAGCGCAAGCACAGAGAAAAAACTGGATCAGTCCGATAATTAGCCACACCGAAGGCAATTGACAATATACGGTGCGACCTCCGAATCGACGCGACAGATTATTAACCACCCTTTCAACCCAGCGCATTCCGGACACGTGCATACGATACTCATAGCGAAGCTTTTGCGAGTACACAATCCAGGATGACGAATGCATATAGTGCACGCGGTTACAGCGGATTTCGGGCCAATTTCTGGGAATTTTTCAGGTGAGGACGGAGGCCAGTTGAAGCGTCCATGTTGTACGCCTGCTGGCCCGGCCTGGCAGCAGTGCTTGGGTAGATTGGGGAGCGGCATAGCAGTATCTGCGTGCTAGACGTAACCGGAGATTTGCTCTAATGTCGGTGCGCTGTGCCGAGTTCCTCAAAGGTTGCGGGTCCTGACAACCCCGCCAAAGCCGAAAGTCTGCCGTTTGAAGAAGCTTTGAAACGATTGGAGGCCATCGTTGAAGCGATGGAATCTGAAGAGTTGCCGCTGGAGAAATTGTTGGGAAAGTACGAGGAAGGCACCCAGCTGGCCAGGATTTGCCAGGCCAAGCTGGCCGAGGCTGAACTAAAAATACAACAGTTGGAGAAAAATACTGCCGGCGAACTGAAGCTTAAGCCGGTTTCGACCGAAGATCCCGATCAACCATGAGCCAATATCTCGAACTGATACAGGGTCCGGCTCACGTCAAGCGATTGACGCCGGACCAACTGCTGAAGTTGGCCGAAGAGATCCGGCAGGCGATGATCGTTGGTCTGTCCAGGAACGGTGGACACCTGGGGCCAAATCTCGGAGTCGTCGAGTTGACTATTGCGCTGCACTACGTCTTCAACACGCCAATAGACAAGTTCGTCTGGGATGTCAGCCATCAAAGTTACGTCCATAAAATCCTGACCGGCCGCAAAGATCGCTTCGGCACCATCCGAAGCACCGGCGGACTGAGTGGCTTCGCCTTGCGTTCCGAAAGCGAACACGACTGTTATGGAGCGGCTCATGCTGGCACAGCGCTATCCGCAGCGTTGGGGATCTGTGCCGCGCGCGACCAACTCGGCACTGATGAGAACGTGGTAGCCATCTTTGGCGATGCCGCGCTGACTAATGGAATCTCTTTCGAGGCGCTCAATAACCTGGCCCAAACCACCAAGCGCTTTATCGGGATTCTCAACGATAATGAGTGGAGCATCGCCAAAAATGTCGGCGCGATCTCAAGTTACCTGAACAAGCTCATTACGCACCCGTCGTACAACAAGTTGGCTAAGGATTTCGAACGGTTCCTGCGCCGCCTGCCCAAGGGCGAGGTGGCCATCACACTAGCACATAAGGCCGAAGAAGGTTTCAAGAGCGCGTTGACAGAAGTGGCGTTGCACCCGAGCCCGAGCACGGCCGAAACCGACGGGCGTGGCGGATACGGAAGCAGCCTGATTTTCGAGGAAATGGGTGTGCGGTATCTGGGTCCGATCGATGGCCACAACCTTCCATTGCTCATCAGCACACTGGAGTTCGCAAAATCATGCGATCATCCAATCGTCATTCATGTGCTCACTAAGAAAGGCAAAGGTTTTGAGGCGGCCTTAAAGAACCCTGAAAAATTTCACGGCCTCGGTCCTTACGATGTAGCCACTGGAGCAACACTTCCCACCAAACCCGGCACACCCCCCAATTGGCAGGATGTTTTCGGGCAGGCAATGGCCAAGCTTTGCCAGAAGGACAGCACGATTGTCGGGATCACCGCGGCGATGCCCAGCGGTACCAGTCTTAAGATCCTCGAAAAAGCCATGCCCGGCCGGTATTACGACGTGGGCATCGCCGAGGAACATGCGGTTCTCTTCGCTTGCGGTATGGCGACCATGGGCTTCCACCCGGTTTGCGCGATTTACTCGACCTTCCTGCAACGCGCCTATGACTGCATCGTGCATGACGTCGCGTTGCAGGATTTGCCCGTGATGTTCTGCATGGATCGCGCAGGCTTGTCCCCTCAGGATGGGCCAACCCATCACGGCCTGTTTGATATCGCTTACCTGCGACACGTCCCCAACTGCGTGTTGATGGCTCCCAAGGACGAAGATGAATTGGTCGATATGATGTTCACCGCTTCGCACGAGCGACATCCCACATTCATTCGTTATCCGCGCGGGCCGGCTGAAGGAGTACCAATCAAAGATCAGCCACGGCTGCTCGAAGTGGGAAAGGCCGAAATCGTGCAAAGTTTCCGCAACAACGGTGGCCGCAAGGTGGCCTTATTCCCGTTGGGCAATATGATGCGCCTGGGACGCCAGACTGCGGCACAGTTGGAACGCGAGGGTTACGATGTTGCCATCATTAATCCACGCTTTGCCAAACCACTTGATGCCGGTGCGACGGAGTTCTTCGGCCGCGCCGCCGAGGTGCTCGTGACTTTCGAGGACCACGCTCTAATGGGAGGGTACGGCAGCGCGGTGCTCGAGTTGTTTAACGAAAAGCGAATCTCCACTCCCGTCGTTCAGATTGGCTGGCCGGATCAGTTTATCGAACACGCCAGCAGCGTCGACGATTTGCGCAAAAAATACGGGCTTACTGTTGACGAGGCTATCTCTAAAATCAGAGCCGAGTTTTCACATGCGCCGGTATTGCGCGAAACAGTAGTAGCTTAGTGTATTAGTTTTGAGTTTTTAATTCTTAGTTTTTAGTTAAACCAGATCCGAAATCGAACCGCGAAATACTCGGAATAGGCGAAACGACACAGGTCTTTAGGTCGTGTATTGTGGGGGATTTGCAACGTCTCCATTTTTTGCGTATTTACCCGTATTTCGCGGTTTAAACTCTCTTATTGACCATGGCTTATAAAGACGCAAAGCCGCCTGCAGGCGGGAAGATTTCAATTCAAAACGGCAAGCTCAACGTGCCGGATAATCCCATTCTTCCGTTTATTCGCGGAGATGGAACCGGGCCCGACATTTGGGCGGCCAGCCAGCGAGTATTCGAAGCGGCGGTATCTAAAGCGTATGGGGGGAAGCGAAAGATCGCCTGGTTTGAAGTGTATGCCGGCGAAACCTCCAAGAACAAATTTGATAACTGGCTTCCCGACGACACAGTGGAAGCGTTCAAAGAGTACCTGGTCGGGATCAAAGGCCCCTTAACCACCCCTGTCGGCGGAGGCATCCGCTCGCTCAACGTCGCGCTACGTCAGCTCCTGGATCTATACGTTTGCCTGCGGCCGGTTCAGTACTTTAAAGGGGTTCCTTCCCCGGTTAAACGTCCCGAGAAAGTGGACATGGTCATCTTCCGTGAGAACACCGAGGACATCTATGCGGGGATCGATTACCAGGCGGGAAGTCCTGAAGCGAAGAAGCTGCTTGAATTCCTGCAGCGGGAATTGCCGGCTGCGGCTAAGAAGATCCGGTTCGGTGGTCAAGCTTCCGATCAGATCGGGTTTGGTATAAAGCCGATAAGCCGGCCCGGCACCGAACGCTTGATGCGGGCGGCAGTCGAATATGCAATTCGCCAAAAGCGCCGAAGCGTTACCCTGGTTCACAAGGGCAATATCATGAAGTACACGGAAGGTGCTTTCCGTGATTGGGGATACGACCTGGCCAAGCGCGAATTCGGCGCCGTTGAACTCGATGGGGGGCCATGGTGCAAGTTGCCCCAAGGTATAGTGGTAAAAGATTCGATCGCGGACATTACCCTGCAGCAGGTCCTCACCCGCCCCGATGATTTCGATGTCATCGCCACGCTCAATCTAAACGGCGATTATTTGAGCGACGCTTTAGCGGCGCAAGTAGGCGGCATTGGCATCGCTCCGGGCGGCAACATCAATTACGTCTCCGGTCATGCCATTTTCGAAGCCACCCACGGCACCGCACCAAAATACGCCAACCAGGACCGTGTGAACCCGGGCAGTGTTGTCCTCAGCGGCGAAATGATGTTCCGCTATATGGGCTGGATCGAAGTGGCCGACATGGTCCTTAAAGGATTAAACGGCGCCATCAGCTCAAAGCGTGTGACCTACGACTTCGCGCGCCAAATGGAAGGGGCAACCGAAATCAAGTGCTCCGAGTTTGGAGATAACATAATCTCACATATGTGAGATAAATTACCCGTAGCATGTGGCCCAGAAAGAGAAGCCCACGACCACAGCGCCCACGATGAACGGATAGAGGAAGGATGTGCGGCACTCTTCTGCCAGGCGGAACCGCAGTAAACTCTGGCCCAGCATCACGAGGATTGCACAAATGGCTGTGTCCCGCAAAATGAGCCCAATTTGGTTGTCCGCGCGTCCGGCTCCGGTTACCTGACCTCCGAAACCAGCAAGCAAAAGGCTGCCAAGGTACATCCCCAGGATAGCGAAGGCAAATAACAGTATAAATCCCGCAATCGCGAGCAACGCTGCGCGAAGCGTGTTAGTTGCTAACCCAATGGCCCAGTAACCCAGTACGAACATTACGGCCGAGCTGAAAGCGAGGGTCAGGATTGCCTCCCCGATATTGTTTACAAGGCCGCCATCATGGAACTCGCCGAGGCCGTTGGTTGCGAGCAATAGGAGAAGAGGCAACGCCAAGCCGCAAACAGCGGCGGTTGCCCCGCTGACTGTGAGTTTCAAAAGCCATTGTAACCATGGCGCAAAAGGCAATGCACGCTGTGATATCGTGACACCAAACGCCTTTTCTTCTCCCAATGAAATGCACCCGGCCAACAGGCTAGCCACTGGTGCATAGACGAATGTCAGGACATCCAACAAAAAGCCGAAATGCTGGCCAGGTCGAAGCCACTGCAACAAAACCACCGCGAGCCAACATAAGACGAACACGACACCGAATCGCACCACTGCTTTCTGCAGGCGCAACTCTTTCCGAACGAAGTTTAATAAACACCCCTTGGGCCGGCACGCAAGCAGTCTGGACCAGACTGAGCCCCGGCTGCTGGCGATAACCGGTAATCCACCTTCCCCAAAGTGACCGGTCCTCACCTCCAACCGAGTAAATCTCCTCCATCCCAACCAAAGGAACAGGCCCGAGTAGACCATTCCGGAAACAGCGATTACGAGAAATGTCAGCGAATCCTCAAACGGTTCGTCGTAGCCTCTGAGTTGGCCCCACAGCAACCCTATTCCCACTCCTGCAATAAACTGGGCTGCCACTGTGAAAACCAGCCCACCGATGACCGACCCAGTCAGCAGTGTCCAGTACGCACAAGAGCACACGGAGGCGAATAGGAAAACTCCTGCCATGAACATCTCCTCGCTTCGGAAGGTCGTTCGAATGTTCTCCCATAGATTGCTGTCGGGGTACCAACCCGAAACACCCGCCGCGAGCCCGAAGACCGCCAGGGCCGCAGCAAATACCGTCACCGTTACGAGAAGCATCTTGTGACTCCACAAGCGTGAGCGGCTCATCGGCTGGGTTAACAGCAACGGCATTGTGCGGTCCTGCAATTCGTGCCCAAAGGAGAGCGTAGCTACCAGCGCCAGCCCGCCGAGGAACCCATAGACAACTATGCCTGTTAGCAGCAGTTCCAGTCCTGACCCATTCACTAACGGTTTCAATGTGATCAAGGCGCCCGCCAATACCGCACCTACCCATGGCAGCAGCAACGGCCGCAGTTCTTTCACCATTTGCGGGTTTTTCATCATGGCCGGGTGATTTGCGATTTTAGATTTGCGATTTGCGATTTTGCACCGGAGACCAGATCAGGATTTGAGATCTCAAATTTGAAATCTGAGATCCGCGCACCAGCGCGTCGGCCTGCCCAGTAAACCAAGGCGCAAAGCCGTACGCCCAAATCGCAAATCGCAAATCTAAAATCGCAAATCACTTGAGTGTTGCTACGAAGACTTCTTCCAGCGTTAACGCTTCCGAGGTCAGGGATTCAGGACCCAGCGAGCGCAATTGTTCCAGAATTGCCGCACCACCGCCATTGGCAATCAGCTCCAGCTCTCGTCCGTTACGTTTCACGTGAAGTGCGCCTGGAAAGGAAGCATCTGGCACCGGGACATTGAAGCGAGCCCGGATCTTCTGATATCGATCCCTGGCCTGGTCCGCTTCGAGCGCCAGGACATCCTTTCCTTTGTCCATGATTGTGAACTGATCGATCAGGCCCTCAAATTCGCTGATCAAATGCGTCGACACCAAAATCGTGCGCTTGCCCGGATCCCCTTCCTGATAAGCGCCGATCACCGTTTCAATGAATTCCCGTCGAACGATGGGGTCCAGCCCAGAAGTCGGCTCATCGAGCAGGAGCAGATCCGGTTCGGGACAGATGGCAGCCACCAGGGCGACTTGTGTCCGTTGGCCCTTGGACAAAGCAGTTGTTCGCTGGTCGGGTTCCAGTTGGAACCGTTCAAGCAATCCCCGTTCCGTCTCGCGGTTCCAGTGTTCTCGAAAAGAAGCAAGGTAATCCAGAGTTTCGCGCACAGTCATCCAGGGATAGAACGCGACAAAATCAGGAACATACGCGAGCCGCCGTTTGACCTCGACCTCGTTTTTGGCGGGATCCAGACCGAAGAGACGGACGCTGCCCTGGCGCGGCCGCAGCAGATTCAGCAGGCACTTAATTGTCGTGGTTTTGCCGGCACCGTTGCGCCCAAACAGGCCGTAACAACGCCCTGGCTGAACTTGTAGATTAAAGCCATGGACTGCGTCACCTTTCCCGTAGGTGTAAACCAGGTCCTTAATCTCGATGACTGGCTCAGGTTGGTTCATAATTCCTTTTCGTTGATGCGCTGTCGGTGTTCCATCACCGCAAGCCGGTCTTGAACCAGGCTTAACAACTCGTCTGGCGGAACCTGCAAATGATGCGCTTGCACGACGACCTGATCGATTTCTTCAATCAGAAGCTTGCGACGCACTTCCTTTTTGAGAGGAGAATTGTTAGGGCGTATAAAGCACCCGCGGCCGGGAATCGTCTCGATTACTCCCTGGCTTTCCAGTTCGGTATAGGCTTTGGCGATAGTGTTGCGATTGACTCGCAGCTCTTCGGCCAAAGGGCGTATAGAAGGCAGGGCTTCGCCGCTTTGAATGGTGCCGGAAGCCGCCGCCGCTTTGACCTGGTCGACGACCTGGAGATACACCGGCTTGCCCGACTTGTAATTGATCTGAAACAGCATAGCTACCTGCTGTCATAGGACAATATGACAATCTTGTTCGTACGTCAAGTGCTTTAGCATGGGGAATGGTTTTTAGTTTTTAGTGCTGAGTTTTTAGTTCCAGGAAACCGTTACGAGCGTGCGTTGTGTAAGTAAGGATCAGTGGGACGACACGGCAGCCTCGAGCTTAAATCTAAATGCACGACCAAACTGCGCGAAGCGTAAGGAGTGCGCCCAACTTGCTGGCGCTTTTCGAAGCGCGATTGCTCGCCCAAAAGCGGGAGCAAGCTCCGCGCACGACATACGCTTGGCGACCGACCCAGAACCATAACAGCAGGCGCGCAACCGTCGGTTAGTTAAGAATTAAGAATTCAAAATTAATAATTTCTTGCGCCCTTCCCTCCTTCTCTTGCAGCACATCTCCGACCCATCTACTTTGTCGCAAATGATGTCTCGTTCATCCCTTAAAGGTTGCCTTTTTCTCTTGTTAGGCGTAGCCACGCTCTCTCGGGCCCAAAGTCCTTTCGAGCAGGCCTGTTCCACGCTTGCGGCACGGCGAGGCGATGACGCTGCGAGGTTGCAGGAACTGTTCAAGCTCGATTGGGAGCACACCATGACCAATAACCCGGAGTTCGCCACGGCCGTGGGGTTTCCGGGAATGAACGACCGTTGGACGGATCACTCGCTGGAGGCCATCGCCCGGCGGAAAAGGGAGACGGCTTCAACACTCAAGGTCATCCTGTCCATTGATCGTTCCCGTCTCACCGAATCTGATCAGCTAAATTACGATTTGTTCAAGTACAACAACCAGCAAGCCGTTGAAGGGAGCCGATTCAAAGACGAAGACCTGCCGATCACTCAACTGGACGGCCTTCAGCAGGATATCGCACAAGTCCTCACTATGGCGCCCCATGCGAAGATAAAGGATTATCAGGACATTCTAGTGCGGCTAAACGGAATTCCGGCGTTGCTGGAGCAAACTGTGTCGCTGCTCAATCAGGGTTTGAAAGATAACATTACCCCACCTCGCGTCACGCTGCGCGATGTCCCGGCTCAAATACAGCAGTTGATGGCAGCTGACCCCGCAAAAAGTCCGCTGCTTATTGCATTCACCGACTTTCCAAAAGAGATTCAACCCGACGACCAGGAGCGCCTGAAACAGGCTGCAGAATCGGTCCTGAAGGACAAAGTCATTCCATCCTTTCGCCGGCTCTATGATTTTCTGACCCAATCTTACATACCCAAAACTCGAGAAACCATCGCCCTAAGCGACTTGCCGGGCGGCAAAGCCTGGTACGAATTCAAGGTGCTGGCCAGTACGACCACTTCGCTGCCGCCAGATCAGATCCATCAATTAGGTCTTAACGAAGTGAAGCGAATCCGCAGCCAAATGGATGCCCTGATAGCCAGCACCGGATTTAAGGGCAGCTTTTCGGACTTCTCCAAATTCCTGAGAACCGATCCTCGCTTTTACTATACCAATCCTGAAGCACTACTAACGGGTTATCGCGACATCGCCAAGCGAGCGGACCCGGCTTTGGCACGGCTTTTCGGCAAGCTCCCGCGTTTGCCATACGGTGTCAAAGCCGTCCCTGATTATGCGGCGCAATCTCAGACCACAGCTTATTACGAGGACGGTTCGGTTCAGGTGGGTCGCCCCGGATGGTTTTTTGCCAATACTTATGCGTTGGAGACGCGACCGAAGTGGGAAATGGAACCACTCACTCTGCATGAGGCGGTTCCCGGACATCACTTGCAGCTTTCTTTGGCCCAGGAAATCGAATCCGCGCCGGAGTTCCGCAAGTATGGAGGCTACACCGCTTTTGTGGAGGGTTGGGGCCTTTATGCCGAAAGCCTGGGCGAAGAAATGGGGTTTTACGAAGATCCCTACGCCAAGTACGGGCAATTGACTTACGAAATGTGGCGGGCAATCCGCCTGGTCCTGGACACGGGCATCCATTCGATGGGGTGGAGCCGTCAACAAGCCATTGATTATTTTATGGCAAATTCCAGCAAAACTGAACACGACATCACGGTCGAAGTTGACCGCTACATCGTCATCCCCGGCCAGGCGCTGGCCTACAAAATTGGGGAGCTGAAATTCAAGGAATTGCGCGCCTTCGCGACCAAAGAGCTGGGTGGCAGGTTTGACATCCGAGCCTTTCATGACGAGGTGCTGGACAGCGGCGCGTTACCGCTGGACATCCTTGAGCACCGGGTGAAGCTGTGGGTGAAAGCAATCCCCAATTCCTAATTATTCAAAATTAAGAATTGCCGCCGAGCTGGCCGCAACAGAGAGCTTGACCTATAAGGGCTGGGGAAGAAGATTATTAGTTGTCTGCTGTACATGAATCGTGCGCTCAAGCCCCCCTGCCGCGCCGGCCGCGTTCCATCAAATTTGGGCGACCTGCTGGCTGGCTGGATTATTGGTTTCGTGCTGCTGGGACTGACGGTCCGGTCTTTTTCGGCGGACGCACCTGCGACAGGAACCCCGTCGCAAAACACTGACTTTAATCGGGTTATCAGGCCGATTCTTAGTGAGAATTGTTACAAATGCCACGGGCCAGATGATGGGGCCCGGAAATCGAATCTGCGGTTTGACCAGCGCCAGCAGGCGTTGCGGCCTGCCAAGTCGGGCAAAGTGGCAATTGTGCCGGGCGCGCCGGAGCAGAGTGAAATGATCTCACGAGTGAGCGCGGGTGACCCGGAAAAGCGCATGCCGCCGGTTTCTACGGGCAAGAGGCTCACTGCGGCTCAAATTGCTGAGTTGCGCCTTTGGATCAAACAGGGTGCTGCATATGCACCGCATTGGGCGTATGTGAAGCCAGTGCCCCCGGTGCTGCCGGATGTGCAGAATAGGACCTGGCCGCAGAACTCAATCGATCGTTTCATTCTGGCCCGGCTGGAACATGAAGGCTTGGCACCGTCACCTGCGGCCGACCGCTTCACCTTGATCCGCCGCGTGTCGCTGGATCTGACGGGACTGCCGCCGACACCCGAAGAGGCGGATGCTTTCGCGAAGGACACCGATCCAAAGGCTTATGAAAAACTGGTGGACCGCCTGCTGCACAAGGAAAGCTTTGGCGAACACTGGGCACGCATGTGGCTCGACCTGGCTCGTTATGCCGATTCGGCAGGTTATGCAGACGATCCGCCTCGCAACATTTGGGCTTACCGGGACTATGTCATTCGTTCGTTCAATCAAAACAAACCTTTCGACCGATTTACTATCGAGCAAATTGCAGGTGATTTGCTTCCGGACCCCGGCGATGAAGAGCGCGTGGCGACCGCTTTCCACCGCAATACCATGACCAACAATGAGGGGGGAACGGACGATGAAGAATTTCGAAACGCGGCTGTTGTCGATCGGGTGAACACCACCATGGCGGTTTGGATGGGAACTTCCATGGCCTGCGCGCAGTGCCATCATCACAAGTACGATCCTTTCTCCCAGCAGGAGTACTTCCGCCTCTTCGCGATTCTCAACAACACAGCGGACGCGGATCGAGCCGACGAAGCGCCAGTGAAGCGGCTCTATACTGCAGACCAAAAGAGCGAACTCATGCGCGCGCAGGCGGAATCGTGGGATCTGGATCAGCTTTTCGAGCACAGCACGCCGCAGTCAATGACGGAGGAGGCCCAATGGGAACGTGAATTCCCCTGGGAACTGACGTGGCAAAATGCTCTGAAGCGGTTCTCACGACCTCTGACACCCGCCGAGGAGAGTGCTCAGTACACCTTCCCACCACCGAACATACTCGAATTACTTGCGTCGCCTGCCGAGCGCAACGACACGCAACAGGCAATTCTGATAAAATGGTATCGCAGTTATGTCGCGCCGGAGCTTCAGCACAAGCAAGAGCGCTACGCTCAATTGCAGAGGGAGATTGCTGACATCAATCCGAACACGGTACCGGTGATGGCAGAGCTCGAGGACAATAAACACCGCGTCACGCACGTGCAACTGCGAGGCAACTTCCTGGCTCTCGGCGAGGAAGTCACTGAAGGAGTACCCGCGATTTTTGACCCGCTCCCAACAAATGTGACCCCAGCCCGCCTGGCTCTGGCGCGCTGGCTGGTGGATGAAAACAATCCACTTACGGCCAGGGTAATTGTGAACCGATTTTGGGAGCAAATTTTCGGGGTTGGCATTGTGCGGACGAGCGAGGATTTCGGTTCGCAAGGCGAATTGCCCACGCATCCCGAGTTGCTGGACTGGGTGGCGACGGAATTTGTCGCGAGCGGTTGGGATGTGAAAGCATTGCTCAAACTCATGGTCACTTCAGCCACCTATTGCCAATCGTCACGAGTTACTCCGGAGCTTTTGGAACGCGACCCGGACAATCTGCTACTGGCGCGGGGGCCACGCGTCCGTATTCCAGCCGAAGAGGTACGCGACCAAGCTCTTTGGGTAAGCGGATTATTGAGTCACAAAATGTATGGCCCACCAGTGCGACCCCCTCAACCGTCGTTAGGGCTGACTGCGGCGTTCGGCGGATCGCTGGACTGGAAAACCAGCGAGGGCGAAGACCGCTATCGACGTGCTCTTTACATCGAGTGGCGACGGACCAACCCTTATGCTTCGCTCGCTACGTTCGATGCTCCGAACCGAGAAGTATGCGCGTTGCGCCGGCCGCGCAGCAATACTCCCCTTCAGGCATTGGTCACTTTGAACGATCCGGTGTACGTAGAAGCGGCGCAGGCGTTGGGACGCCGAATGGCTTTGGCGCCGGGAGATCTCGCCGCCAAAGCAACCGTGGGATTTCGACTGTGTCTGACGCGTCCTCCACGCGAGCCCGAGCTGAGGCGACTGTTGGAATTCTATGGCGTGGCCCACGACCAATACGTGCAGCAACCTGATAAGGCCAGGCAGTTGGCCTGCGAGCCGCTCGGACCGCTTCCAGAAGGTTCTAATACTGTCGAACTAGCCGCCTGGAGCGCAGTCGGTAACGTACTGCTAAATCTCGACGAGGTTCTCATGAGGCCTTGAGCCAATTAGGCCAAAAAAACGACGACAATGGATCCGCAACTTGAATTATTGCAGCAAGTCACCCGGCGCAATTTCCTGCGCAGCACCGGCCAGTTTTGCCTCGGCGCCATAGCCCTTGCCGGCATGTCACAGCCCGGCGCTGCTGCAACACGCGTGATCAACCCTTTGGCTCCCCGAAATCCTCACTACGCCCCGCGAGCCAAACGCGTTATTTACCTGCATATGTCCGGTGGCCCACCGCACCTGGACCTATTCGACTATAAGCCTGACCTTGTTGAATGGAACGACAAGCCCTGCCCGGACGAATTCCTGAAAGGAAAACGCTTCGCCTTCACCAGCGGTGTCCCCAAACTCATGGGCACACCGCGCCAGTTTGCGCGGCACGGCCAAAGTGGTATCTGGATGTCCGATGCCATCCCCAACCTGGCCCAGGTGGCCGATCAGATGTGCGTAGTCAAGTCACTGTACACAGAACAATTCAACCATACGCCTGCGGAACTGCTTCTCTTCACGGGCTCGGCTCGGCAAGGACGCCCTTCCATGGGTTCATGGGTCACCTACGGCCTGGGCAGCGAAAACGAGAACTTGCCTGGATTTGTGGTCCTGATCTCAAGTGGAACTCAACCTAGTGCTGGACCCAGCGCCTGGGGCAGCGGCTTTTTACCTTCGGTGTTCCAAGGCGTCCAATGCCGGTCCAAAGGGGACCCTGTCCTGTACGCCTCCGATCCGCCTGGCATGGACAGAACATTGCGTCGCCAAACCCTGGACGCAATCCGCGACCTTAACGAAGCGCAAGTCGCTGAGTTGGGTAATCCCGAGACCGTCACACGCATCGCTCAATACGAACTTGCCTATCGCATGCAGATCTCGGTTCCGGATGTGATGGATATTTCCCGCGAGCCTAAAGAAATCCTCGAGGCCTACGGTGCCAACCCGGGCGAGCCCGGCTTCGCCAATAACTGTTTGCTTGCCCGCCGATTGATCGAGAAAGGTGTCCGATTTGTGCAATTGTTCGATTGGGGATGGGATTTCCATGGCACAAATGATCGTGAAGATATCCGTGGAGGGCTTACCAAAAAGTGCTCCAGTATGGATCGGCCGGTCTCTGCGCTCATCCGTGACCTGAAGCAAAGAGGTTTGCTCGATGAGACCCTGGTCGTTTGGGGCGGTGAGTTCGGCCGCACTCCCTTCCGCGAGGGCCGCACGGCCGCCAGCAAAATTCTCGGACGCGACCATTACCCGGATTGTTTTACCGTGTTTCTAGCTGGTGGCGGAGTGCGACCAGGGTTCACTTACGGTGAGACCGATGAACTGGGCTTTTCAATCGTCAAAGACAAGGTCCATGTTCATGATTTGCAAGCAACCATCCTGCACCTTCTCGGATTCAACCACGAAAAGCTCACCTTCCGTTTTCAAGGCCGCGATTTCCGCTTGACCGACGTTCACGGTCAGGTTGTGAAAGGCATTTTGGCCTAGAAAATAATCTTCCTCGTCCTGCTCCTCTTCCTCGATTTTACTTAAGGGAGACCTGACGACGAGGAAAGATCCAATGAATTCAGCCGACGGCGGTAGGAGGCGTATTTGTGCGAATCCAATATAGCTCTACGGTTCTAACGAGGTCGATGAGCGCATCCAGATTGGCAGGCTTAAGCAGATAAGAGTTGGCGCCCAAATCGTAAGCCTGGCTGATATCACCCGGCAAGAGGGACGAGGTAAACATGATTACCGGCAGGCGCTTGAGATGGGGCTGTTTGCGGATCCAGGTCAGCAACTCGAGACCGGAAACTGTCGGCAGCTTGATGTCTAAAAGGACGCAGACTGGAAGCGGCGCACCGTTTGAAAGTGCAGCCATCGCTGCATGGCCATCAGCCGCAACCTCCAACTTGACCGTCAGCCCGGCCTTCCGGAAGGCCATGGCCGTCAAAAGGACGTCGTCCGGATTATCTTCTACGTGCAGAATCCTGGCTTCCATCTTCGATAAACGGTCCGGAAGGCAACTCGACCCAGAAGCGGCTGCCTTTGCCTGGTTCAGATTCGACTCCAACATGCCCTTTCATCCGCTCGGCCCCTTTTCGCACCAGCGCCAGGCCTATACCCGTCCCTGGATAGGCCTGGGTATCGTGCAACCGTTGGAATAATCCAAAAATTCTCTCATGATGCTCCTCGGCAATTCCGATCCCATTGTCCTGTACCCACAACCGCACGAAGCCACGCGAAGTGGTCGTGTAAATGTGGAGCTGTGGCTCGCGGTCATGCGCCAGAAACTTGATACTGTTGCTAATCAGGTTAGTCAGAATTTGCTTAAAAGTAGGCAGGTGCGCGTACATCGAGCCGAGTGGCGAGTCCACTTGAACGGCTATTTTGCGGTCACGGATTTCTTTGTCCATGAGGCTAAGCAACTCTGAGACGGGCGCCTCAAGAGAAAAAATCTCGGGCGCCATTTCAGCTCCGGCCAGCCTGCTGTAAGCCAGCATATCCAGCAGCAGATTATCCATGTAGTTCGCCGAGCGAGCAATGCGAGTGGCGTATTCAAGACCCAGCGGAGTAAGGTTGGAACTCTCATCCTCCAGCAAGGCTTTGGCAAACCCGCTCATTGACCGCAGGGGTGTACGCAAATCATGCGCGATGGAATAATTGAATGCTTCCAGCTCTCCGTTAATTGCAGTCAGTGCATTAAGGCGCTGCTCCAACTCCTGGTTAAGAACGGCCACCTTGGCTTCCGCTTCTTTACGCGGAGTAATATCACGCGCGAAAATGTAGATGAGGTTTTCCGCACTGAAGGGCACTGCGCTCCACAGCAGCCAGCGGTACGATCCGTCTTTATGCCGGTATCTGCTCTCGTGCTCCGCCGCAATGCCCTTCCTCAGCTCTTCGAGCTTTTGAATCATGGCCGGGCGATCATCTGGATGCACCAGTTCGATCCCGGAGACCGCTTGCAACTCCATCGGAGAGTAGCCAAGTGCTGTCTCCCATGAAGGATTTAACTGCAGCAGCCGTCCGTTAAAGTCAGCGATCCCCAGCATGTCCAGAGCCATTGTAAAGAATCGGTTGCGACGCGTTTCTATTTCCAGGCGGTCGGCGACCTCAGCCAACTCACGCTGGTGCTTTGACTCTTCGAAATGCCGCAACTGTTCAGCCTGCAATTTGCACAGCTCGGTCTGGCGATGTAGTTCGACGAAGACCGAAACCTTCGCCCGCAGCACATCAGGCACAATGGGGGTGAGCAGGTAATCGACCGCTCCGAGCGAATATCCGCGGGAGATATGGTTTTCAGAATTCCCAATAGAGGTGATGAAAATGATCGGCGTGTGCTCGGATCGTGGCCGCTGGCGGATCAGTGAAGCGGTTTCGAAGCCATCCATCGAAGGCATGGAAACATCCAGCAGGATTACGGCGAAGTCCTGCTTCAGGAGGTAGCGAAGCGCTTCCTTTCCAGAGCGCGCTTGAACAAGGTTCTGGTCTAAGGTGGCCAGAACCGCCTCAAGCGCGAGCAGCTTATCGGCGCGATCATCCACGATGAGGATGTTTGTCTTCAAATCAGGACTGACGCGCGACGCGCGATTCTGCAAGCCGGCCTGGCCCCGGTCTTTGCGGGTGGCTTGATCGAGCAATAGGGGTTTCGGGTCCATGGAGACAGTGCTATCGATGCAGCCACAGCCGAAGGGTTGAGCGCAATTGCTCCGGTTCCACCGGCTTGCACAGGTAATCCGAGGCTCCGGCTGCAATGCACTTTTCGCGATCGCCTTTCATGGCTTTTGCCGTTACGGCGATGATCGGCAGATCTTTAAACTCAGAAATTTCGCGGATCGCTTTGATCGTGGTGTACCCGTCCATGGTTGGAAGCATGATATCCATCAGCACAACGTCCACATCCACCTGGTCCATCAGCAACTGAATGGCATCCTTGCCGTTCTCCGCAGATATGACGCGCATCTTGAATCGCTCCAGGACACTCGTCATCGCGAAAATGTTGCGGATATCATCATCCACCACCAGGGCCTTTTTGCCTTCCAGCAAGCCCTGATGCAGCGTTTCAAGCATTTTCCGCTGTCGTTCCGGAAGACGGGAGACGTTGCGATGGAGGACCAGCGCGGTCTCATCAAGCAAACGCTCCGGCGATCGGGCGTCCTTTATGAGAATGGATTCCGCCAGGGTCTGTATCTTGGCGGATTCCTCCTCGAGCAACTCCCGAGCTGTGTAAATGATAACCGGCAAAGAATGAGACACGCTTGAAGTTTTGATTTGCTCAAGCAGTTCGGTTCCGGACATGTCAGGCAACCCCAGGTCCAGAACCATGCAATCAAAATGCTCGCGGTTAATTGCCTCCAGGGCGTCCTTTCCGGAACCCACGACCGTGGTGTGAACATCGCCATTCCCGATGAGTTCCCGGATGCTCATGGTCTGAATCTCATCGTCCTCGACCACCAGGAGATTTTTCACAGGACGTTCAATGAATTGTTTGAGCTGATCAAAGGCCTCCTGCAGGCTCTCTCGCGTTTCCGACTTGGTGACAAAGCCCAGGGCGCCTTGACTTAGGGCGGGCGCCTCATCCTGTTCAACGCTGATGATATGCACTGGGATATGGCGAGTAGCCAAATCGACTTTGAGCCGATCCAGCACACGCCAGCCAT
>Ga0306920_100003412_pt1 | contig 20147 bp, 14 predicted proteins | sample flu12Cox44000170_FD_204666 | JGI IMG/M metagenome (GOLD analysis project Ga0306920, IMG submission 204666) | Lab enrichment of tropical soil microbial communities from Luquillo Experimental Forest, Puerto Rico - flux4day.12C.oxic.44.000.170 (v2)... | ecosystem: Environmental > Terrestrial >... | reverse complement strand
CCGGCCGCGCCAAATGGGCGACCGAGGAGTGCCTGCGCTATGACGCGCCGGTCAAGTCGATCCAGCGGCTCGCCTCCGAGGATCTCGAGATGCGCAACAAGGTGATGCGCAAGGACGACCGCGTCCGCTGGTTCATCTCCTCGGCCAATCGCGACCCCAACGTGTTCGCCGAGCCTGACAAGTTCGACATCACGCGGCAGCCGAACCCGCACGTGGCGTTTGGGAACGGAGTTCACCACTGTCTGGGCGCTACCTTGGCGCGGGTCGAGGGCCAGGAGGTGTTCAAGGCTTTGGCCGAGCGGTTCCCGGACTTGACGGCCGCGACCGAGAATTTGGAATACCAGCCGAGCATCACCTTCCGGTCGCTGAAATCGCTGCCGGTGACCTGGCAGTAGGGGACAGCCGTGGCTCGCAAATTGCGCATCCGGGTCGACCACGCCACCTGCGTCGGCAATGCGATGTGCGAGGCGATTGCCCCGAAGGTGTTTCAGCTCAACGACAACCGGCAGTCGGAAGCGGTCGACCCGGCGGGCGACACCGTCGAGAAGATCATGGAAGCGGCGGAGAGTTGCCCGGTCAGCGCGATCTTGGTCGAGGATGCCGAGACTGGGGAACAACTGTTCCCCTGATCGAGGCCGCCACCCCCGGGGCGATCAGCCGCGCCGCGGAACTGCTCCGAGGAGGACATCTCGTCGCTTTCCCGACCGAGACCGTTTATGGGCTCGGCGGCGATGCGACCGACGAGCACGCCGTCGCCGAGATTTTCGCGGCAAAGGGCCGGCCGCGCTTCAACCCGCTGATCGTTCATATTCCGGGGCTGGCCGAGGCCGAGGCACTCGCCATCTTTGACAAGCGCGCTCAGAAGCTGGCCGCGCGGTTCTGGCCGGGGCCGCTAAGTTTGGTTTTGCGGCGGCGCGGCGACAGCGGCTTGTCGTTGCTGGCTTGCGCCGGGCTCGACACGGTCGCGATCCGAGCGCCGGCCCACCCGGTAGCGCAGGCCTTGCTGCACGAGACCGGCGGGCCGATTGCCGCCCCTTCGGCCAACCGCTCGGGCCGGGTCAGCCCGACCGAAGCCGCGCATGCCGCCGATGAATTGGGCAACGACGTCGCAATGATCCTGGACGGCGGCCGCACCCCGGTCGGTCTCGAATCGACGGTTCTCGACCTGTCGGCCGAGGCTCCCGTTTTGCTGCGTCCCGGCGGGGTTACGCTAGAGCAGCTAACCGATCTGCTTGGACCGGTCGCCGCACCTGCCGGGGGTCGGCCCAAATCACCGGGGATGCTGGCGAGCCACTATGCGCCCTCGCTGCCATTGCGTCTCGAGGCGGTCCAAGCGCGCCCCGGTGAAGCCCTGCTTGCCTTTGGCCCCGAGGCGCCGCCCGGCTTCGCCGAGGTCTTGTGGCTGAGCCGCACCGGCGATCTCGCCGAGGCGGCGGCAAACCTGTTTTCGATGCTGCGCCGGCTTGACCGGCCGCCATTCACCGCCATTGCGGTGATGCCGATTCCCGAGCACGGTCTCGGCCGTGCGATCAACGACCGGCTGCGTCGCGCCGCCACGCCACCGCTCTAGGGAAGCCCGTCATGTCTTATGCCGCTCCGCTCGCCGATATGCGCTTTCTCCTCGAGGAGGTGGCCGTGCTCGACGAATTGGCGCGGCTGCCGGGCTATGAGGCGCCCGACCTCGTCGAAGCAATCCTGGGCGAGGCCGCAAAGCTCGCCGAAACCGAGCTGGCGCCGCTCAATCAACCGGCCGACCGCGCCGGCAGCGTCCTCGAAAATGGTGTTGTTCGGACCCCGCCGGGGTTTCGCGAGGCCTATGCCCGCTACGTCGAGGGCGGCTGGAACGGACTGTCCTTCGACCCCGAATATGGCGGCCAAGGCCTGCCGCTCGCCCTTGCGATCCCGGTGGCGGAGATGTGGAATTCCGCCTGCATGAGCTTTGCGCTCTGCCCATTACTCACCGTCGGCGCGGTCGAGCTCCTCAAGGCGCATGGTTCGGCGGAGCAAAAGCAGCACTACCTCGTCAAGCTTGTCACCGGGGAATGGAGCGGGACGATGAACTTGACCGAGCCGCAGGCAGGATCGGATCTCGGTGCGCTGCGGACCCGAGCCGTGCCGGCCCAGAATGCACGCTGGGGCAAGCATTACCGGCTCACTGGCCAGAAAATCTTCATCACTTATGGCGACCACGACTTGGCGCCGAACATCATTCATATGGTGCTGGCACGCACCCCGGATGCGCCCCCCGGCAGCCGGGGGATCTCGCTCTTTCTCGTGCCGAAGTTCCTCCCTGATGGCGAGGGAGGCCTCGAGTCACGCAATGACATCCGCACTTTGAGCCTCGAGCACAAGCTCGGCATCCACGCCTCGCCGACCTGCGTGCTGGCCTATGGCGAGGACGAGGGTGCGATCGGCTGGCGTATCGGCGAGGAGAACCGCGGCCTCGAATACATGTTCACGATGATGAACGCCGCCCGTCTCAATGTCGGGCTGCAGGGCGTGGCGATCGCCGAGCGCGCCTACCAGCAGGCCCGCGACTTTGCGCGGATCCGGGTGCAAGGGCGGCCGCTCGGTGCTGCACCGACTGTAGAGACGCCGCCAATCATTTATCATCCGGACGTGCGGCGCATGCTGCTGTGGATGCGGGCGGCAACCGAAGCGATGCGCGCACTCGCCTATTACGCCGCGGCGACGATTGACCGGAGCCGCCGTCACCCCGAGGCTACCGCGCGGCGAGCCGCACAGCGCCGCGCCGACCTTTTGATCCCGGTCGTCAAGGCATGGTGCACCGATCTCGGCGTCGCCGTCGCCTCGACCGGCATCCAGGTGCATGGCGGGATGGGCTATATCGAGGAGGCGGGCGCCGCGCAGCATCTGCGCGACGCGCGCATTGCGCCAATCTACGAGGGGACCAACGGCATCCAGGCGAACGATCTCGTCGGTCGCAAGCTGGCGCGGGACGGTGGCGAAGCCGCATCCGAATTGGTTGGCGAAATGCGAGCGACGGTGGAGGCGCTCGGCCGGGCTCGCTCGCCGGATCTCACCGCGATCGCCCAACCGCTCAAGGAAGGGCTCGCGGCGCTCGAAGCGGCAACATCGTTTGTGGTCGAAGCGGCGCCGGAGCTGGCCGCGGCCGGGTCGATGCCGTATCTCCGGCTACTGGGAACCGTATGCGCAGGCTGGCTGATGACGAGGCTGGCCCTCGCCGCCGAGCGACGTTCGGCAGAGAATGATGGCGATACGGCCTTTCTCTCCGCCAAGCGGTCAACAGCCCGGTTTTATGCCGAGCACTTCTTGGCTCTGGCGCCTGGTTATCTGTTGGCCGTCGTCGGCGGAAGCACAGTCCTTAATTTCGATCCGGACCAGCTTTGACCCGGCGGTATCGCTACTCCGCGGCTTGCGGCATTTGCTTCAGGTCGGTCGAGTAGCGCAGATGCACCGGCGCATCGAGCTCGAACGGGTCTTTGAGACCTAGCTCCTTGCCGATCTCGCGCATCGCCGGCATGACCTCCTGGCCGAGCAAGCGGATGCAGGTCTTGGCGTCCTCCGGGCTGACCGAGCCGTCGTTGCCCCATAGGCCATAAATGCTCGGACGGGTCTCTTCGAGAACCCGGCGCAGCTTCGGAATGACCGTATCGGGGGTACCGTAGATGACCCGGCCGTCGGCGACCTGCTTTTCGAATGTTGGGCGGCCACGCGGGCTCTCGGCCCGCCCGACCGCGAACTCGACAAATTGCCGCCGGAACTCGGGCGAGAAATACCCCGCTGGGTTCGACCATACCGGATGCGCAAGACCGGTGAACTCGCCTTGCATCCACAGGAACTGACGGGCGTTCTTCTCGGCCTTCGCTTCACTGTCGGAAACATGGACTTGTTGTAGATAACCGCGGTTTTCGGGGCCCGCGGTGTAGCCGGTCTCCAGCGCCACCTGGTCGTAAAGCTTCCAGATCTGCTTGGTCGCCTCGATCGAGGTGTTGAGCGCGATGTAGGGGTAGCGCTGCTTGGCCGCCCAGATGATGGTCTCCTTGCTCAGCACACCGGGGATCCAAACCCGCGGATAGGGCTTCTGCAACGGTACCGCCCACGGGTTGACGACGCGGTGCTGGTAGTGGGTGCCCTCCCAACGGAACGGCCCCTCGCGGGTCCACGCCGCGACCACCAGGTCATGGGCCTCCTCGAAGCGCTCGCGGTTGTAGGCGGGGCTGACCCCGGCGGCCAATTGCTCCTGCCCGCCGCCGCGGACAAACCCCGAGACCAGCCGGCCCTTCGAGATCATGTCGATCATCGCCAGCTCTTCGGCGAGCCGAACCGGGTTCTCGGCCAAAGGCAGCGGGTTGCCGAGGAGGACGATTTTTGCCTTTTTTGTCACTGCGGCGAGGATCGAGGCAAAGATGTTGCACTTGGCCTGCATGCAGAACGGCGCGTTGTGGTGCTCGTTTAGCATGAAGCCTTCGACGCCCACCTCCTCGGCGTAGGTGTATTGCTCAAGGTATTCGTTGTAGAGCCGACTGCCGGCGACCGGGTCGAAGTACTTGTTCGAGAACATCAGCGCGGTGGCGCCGAAGTCGAGTCCGATCTTGGCGGGGTACGCGGACATCGGCTGCTCGGTGAAGTACATCACATGCATGGCTTCCTCCTTCGGCCGCGCGGGCGGCCCGTCGATCCGCTAATTGCCCTCGATAAAGCTACTGACCAACCCGACAAGCTCAGCCGGCTGCTCCATCTCAACGCAATGCCCGGCGTCGCGCACTATCTCGAACCTGGCTTTCGGCAACAGAGCTGCGTAACGCTCGCCGGCGCTTCTGGGGACGACTTTGTCGTCGTCGCCCCAGACCACCAGCGCTGGGCTGCGCACTCCCGCCAACAGGTGCGGCAAGGTTTGACTATACATGTAAGGCTTCCAGGCAATGCGGAAGCACATCTCACGGCAGAGATCCCACTCGACCAACTGATCGGTCGACACATCGCCGTAGACCTTGGCGAACGCCGCCTGATCGTGGAAGCCCGCTCTTGCGTAGTCGAGATAGCTCACGATCGCCTGGTCGAGGATATCTCCGTCGGACGGCTTCAAACCCATAGCCCCGACCAGCACCACCCGGTGAAAGTCGCGCGGCGCCATCGTTGCCATCTCGGCCGCGATCCAACCGCCAAAGCCGAGCCCGAGCAGCGAGGGCCGCTCGACGCTGAGCTCGGCGAGGAGCGATTGATAAATAACGGCGACGTCGCGGACGCTGCGCAGCCATTGCGGCCGCTCCGACTTGCCATAACCCGGATGGTGCGGAACCAGCACATCAAAGCGATCGGCCAACTCGTCGTAAAAGTCGAGCCGCTGCGGGCTGCCGATATCATGGTGCAACACCAAGACCGGCCGTCCGCTCCCGGCGCGCGCGAGATGCAGCTTCGTTCCAGCCAACTCCAGGGCCGTTTCAGTCCACCTCGTGCCCGTCGCCATCGCGTCACCCCTTGTAGGAATGGACCGAGGTTACCGCTTCGATGTGTCTTGCCGCAACGGCCGCACCGCACATCTGAATTGCAAAATCCTGTGACTTTCGATCGAATTCGGTCGCTGCGGGTGATGAGCTGGGATACGATCTGCTTGCGCCTGCTCATCGCGCATATGGCCCAGCGCCGGGCGGGCTCTCGTCGTCGAGAGAATCGGCGTGGTTGGGCCTCAGACGAAGCCCGGCGACCTGCGGGAGAGATTGAACCTGGCTGCAACGTCTCAGTCGCGCGACCTCGCGGGTCGGTGTCGCGGCATTGTGGTTCCCACGCCGACCCATGTGAACGGGTCGAAAACCGTTGCGTGCCGCATGGCTCACAATGCCGTGCGCGCTTGGATGCGGTCACCGATTCCTCAACTTTTGCCTATTTTTCGAGCTGGCGAAGGTTTGAAGGCCATATGGTCGTCAACACTGGGTCACGATTATCCGGCGGCGCAAGCGCGGGTTCATTAGGCTCGGCCTCTGTATGAAAGTTTTGATTGTCTCCTTCTGGTTCCCTCCCGCCAATGTCGTCGGCGCGATCCGCGTCGGCAAGCTGGCCCGATATCTCGATCGGCACGGGTACGACGTGCGCGTCCTGACGACCGAGCTCGGCGGTGATCGAAGCTTGCCGCTCGAGATCCCAAGAGAAAGGGTCATCTATACCGATTATTGGCAGCGAGGGGACCGGCTTGCCCTTCTCAGTCGCGCCCTCCGCCGCCGACCGGCAGTGGCACCGAGTACAAGCCGTGAGGCCTCTTCGCTCGAGGGTAAGCCGCCGCGAAAGTCGGCTTGGGATTGGCTTAAACGCCAATACTACGCCGTAATCAATATCCCCGACATGCGCAGGGATTGGACCAAGACAGCGATTCTGGCTGGTCGTCGACTTGTCGAGAACTGGCGGCCCGACATAATCTTCGCCAGCGCGCCGCCATTCACCGGCCTGATTGTCGCCGGTCGGCTCGGGCGAGCCTTCCACATCCCCTGGATCGCCGATTTCCGCGACCTTTGGGTCGACAATCCGTATTACGGTTACAGTGAACCGGGTTGGCGCAGGCCTGTGGACGCCACGATAGAACGGCTGATGGTCAGAGATGCCGCGGTGCTGGTGAGCGTCTCGCCGGTTTGGGCGGAACAGTTGCGCCGGCGTCACAATAAACCGGCGGAGGTGGTCTATAACGGTTATGCGGAGGAGGACTTCCCTGCGTCTCCGCTGCTCGAGGACCAGGAAGAGGTGCTGAGAATTCGGTACACGGGCTCGATTTATCAAGGGTTCCGCGACCCCTCGGCACTGTTTGCCGCGATTGCGCTGCTAGGGAGGACGCTTCGTGATCATGTGAGAGTTGAGTTTATCGGTGACACGGGTGATGGGATCCTTACCTTGGCAGAGCGTCATCGCGTTGCCGACCGTGTCATCGTCCGGCCGCCGGTGCCCTATCGGTGCGCTCTCAAGCTGCAGATGAACGCAGATATTCTGTTGCTGCTTCAGTGGAGTAACCAGCGAGACGAAGGGAACCTTCCCGGCAAAATCTTTGAATATTTATACGCGCGTCGGCCAATCCTGCTGATCGGCTACGAGCATGGCGCTGCGGCTCGGCTTATCCGGGAACGGGGTGCGGGCTTGGTCTCCAGCTCGCCCGAATGCATTTGCGATCAATTGCAGACATGGCTCGCGCAAAAGCGGTCACGGGCGTTGAAGCGTCTCGATCCGTCGGTGAGCCGAGGGCTCAGTCGTGACGAGCAGTTCCGCAAGCTTGAACAGATTTTCGCCGAGGTCCTGCGCCGCCATCCGCCGGATGAGCGAGCGGAGTGGCGCCGCCCTTGGTGATACATGATATGACAGCGAGCCGACCGCCCGGTTGTCCCAGGCGACCGACTCGCTGCGGAGGATAGGGTTGCGCAGTGAAATGAAGGCGTTAATCGTTCATTATCACGTCACTTCAGTACGGCGTCATTCGACCGCACGAAGTCTCCCACCACATCTTTAGACAGCACGGCGTAATGAATTGGCGTCCAGCCCGGCAGCAAGCCGGTAATCGTCACGCTGTGCGACGTGCCAAAGCCGCTCTCGAGCGGTGACCATACGGTGTAGGCGTAGAGCTTGCCATCGTAACCGGAGGCCGCCTGCTGCCCGGCCGGTCCGGCTCCCGCGAGGCCGATCGTCGGTACGTTGGTCGTCCATGTGACCGTCAGGGACTTTCCATCGGCCGAGCGCGTCGCCGCGACGTTGCTCACGGTGGGCGGCGCAACGGGGCTGGTGGTGGGCTTGGGTAGCACCGCGGGCGGTCCGTGGCCCTCGAGTGACGTGCGGCGGATAAAGTAGATCAGATCCGCCATGTCGTTGCCCGTGATCTCCGGACGCGGCACGGACCCGTCCATGCCGCTCTGTATGTAGGCCGCCAGCGCCTGATCACCGGCATCGCCCGGCGTGGTGCTCGGATAGAGCGCCATTAGGTCGCTAAACGTCTTGGTGTCCACGAATGCTTGTCCATAGATGCCGTGCAGCGCCGACAGAGGAGGCCGGATTCCGAACGGGAAGTCGAGGCACGTGCCGTACCGATAGATGTCCTGCCCGTGGTTGTAATGACCGTCGAAGTGACCGATGCCGACTGGGTCGGTCGCCGGATTGGCCGCGCGTATCGAGAACACGCCGTTTTGCGCGAACCCGCTGCTGAGGTAGCGCGCCTGCGTCTTCGAAACCGCTTGCGCCCATGGATAGTGACCCGCTCCCCCGCTTTCCGGAAGAGCCAGATCGCTGACAAAGACATCGTTATAGGTGCCGTCTCGCGAACAGCGATAACTTGCCTCTGCAGCAGCCACGCCATCGGCCTCCGTGTAGATAATGTCGTCAACCGGCCCGATCGCGCCGACTGAATCAATATCGGCCCAAAACCAAGTGCTGCCGTTATAGCCCCAAGAACTGCCGTAGAACGCGGCGATGAAGCGGATCGAACCGGAGCCGCTGAGGTTGATCTCGCGGATGAAGGTCGTGTGGTCCTCGCCTAACATGACGTTGCCGTCCGAGAAGAACCGAATTACCTGCGGGAACGCCGTATAGGCATTGGCAAAGCCGGTAACGGTGCTCTGCGGACTGTAAGTCAGCGGCGACGTCTGTAGCTGTGCTTCGGTGGGCGGCGTCGGCCCAACGGTGCCACCGCACAGCGTGCTCACCGTGCCGGCAATCCCGCGTGTGGCACCCGGAGCGATCTTGCGGATAGCGCTATTCCGTTTGTCTGCCACGAGCATTGTTCCTGCCGGCAGCGCCGGGTTGCGGCCGTCCGCCATGATGATCGAGTAGGGGCCGGCAAACTGCGCCGCAGCGAGCGGGTCACCCTCGACGTATCCATCCGGCGCGCCGTCCTGCCCCGCGTACCGGTAGCAGCGCGGCGGGTTGAACGAGAGATCCACCGCGAAGATCAGGTTGTCGTTGGGCTTGCACGCGTAGAGGAGCGTATGCTTGCCGTTCGCGTCGGGGCGAGGGTCGAAGCAGAGGTCGTTCAGCCCCGTGAAGTCGCCGAAGGTCGGTGCGACTATGTTACCGATCACCGTCTTCCGGGTCAGGAAGTCGGCCTCGGTCAGGTTCGAGTCCCAAAAGCTATATGGGAGCACCGCCGGATAATTCAGTTTGTTGCCGGCGATGGTCGTGACCGTGCCGTCCAGGCCCATCGTCAAGATGCGGCCATTGATCTCCACGCCCACCCATAGATCGCTCGCATCACCTACGTTGTCGGGGTGCGGCACCCATGTCACGTAAGGGCTGACGCTGCATTGCTGCCGCGGCCCATCGTGCATGTCCTGGCGGTACTCGCTGTCATAGGCGCCCTCGAAGTTGAGCCCCGTGTGCGGGTAAAACCCGAACGCCGCGACGCCGCCCGTCTTGGTCGTGCATAAATGCTGCACGTCATTGTATTCACCGATCACAGGCTCGGTGATGCTGCTCTCGGTGAACCAGTTGCCGATCATCCGCAGCGCCGCCGGGTTGGAGTGATATGGCGAGCTGGGGCTGAATGCCGGCGGCACGACGGGTGCCGGGTATGGGCGCGGCGTGCCAAGAGGCGGCGTCCCGGGATAGTTCAGAAAGTCGCAAGTAACGGCCGGGGCACCCTGCAGAATCCACGAGCGGAAATTGATCCCGGCACTCGCGACCGGCACGAGCTGCGCCCCGTTCACCGCGCCGTGGTTCTGCACGATGATATAGCTGCCTATCGACACAAGCGGATAGGCGCGCCACGTTGCGTCGCTGCAATCGATCACCCTGAAGCTCAGGAAGTGCGTGCCGTCCGGAACGGTCGTCGTGTCGAACGTCATGCTGATCGGCGGTCCCGTCACCGGATCGCCGAGCGGCTGATTGTCCAGCATCCACTGAACAGTGAATCCGCTCGGGAGCACGGTCCCGTTCGCGTTGAACGAGCCGGTATAGTCGAGCGTGATGACCCCGCTCACAACCTTAGAAGAGTCGATCTGGTGAGTGCCGGTCGCATCAGTCAGGGAAACGGGGCTGTCCGCACCGACGGCGCCGCCGTTCCCGTTCAGCATCGGAAATGCCTGCGACACACCCATGATCTGCGGACTCGTCGCAAGCACGGGTGCAAACGATCCGTGCGGCATGAGATAGCACACGTACTGCTGCCCCGCGGCGTCGTGCGGCAGCGTCATGCGAACGGTGCCAGAGGTGACGCCCTGGGCGGGCTGCGACCAATCTTGGTTGTCCGTCGATAGTATCTTCCAATCAAGGTAATGGGAGGAATCCACAAGATCTCCCACCTTGTACAGCGTGACCCAATCTGCCGGATTGCCGGGACCACCGGTCACCGTGACAGTGACCGTGCTGCTGGCCATCGCGCTGATGGACGCTGACGCCGAGCCGTTGACAGCCAGCGATGCGCCTGCTGGCGGCGGTGGCAGTGGCGGTGGCAGTGGCGGTGGCAGTGGCGGTGGCGGTGGCGGTGGCGGGCTCAGATGAATTACCTGAACCGTGGTCGAAGACGAAACCGTCACCCCGTTTTGCGTCGCACTGACTGTCCATTGCCGCGGACCATCATCCGCCGAAGTGAGTGCGCGCGCGAGTATCAGCCGCGTCGCGCCGGAAACGGCCACAGTATCCGCCGGGCTGGCTGCCAGGGTACCGGCGAACGCCGAGCCATCGGACGTGGAGACGGAGAACGTGGCGACGACCTTTCCTGCGGGCGAGTTATCGGGCAAAGACGTCGTCGTCGTAAGAAACGTTATGCCGGTTGGCATTGGCAGAGTGTTGGTAACATTGACGGTAAAGGTCGCCGAGCTGCTATACCGCTCGGCTATCCCGACCGCGCGGACGCGCACGGGATAATAGCCCGGCGCGATCGGCGCGCCCCACGCTGTAACGAGTTTGTTGGTTGAAATGCTGAAAAAGCCACTGGATTCTTTTGACAGTATGAAATTGCAGGGGATTATGGTGTTTGCGTCTACCGCCGCGAGCACCCCGACTATCGTTCCGGCGGAAGCATTCTGGGTTACCGTCAAATTGCTAATTATGATTGTCATAAACCTCTCCGCGCAATAACCTTCGGCAAAAGAGTGGGCGATGCCGCTGCCTAGGGCACGGAAACTGCTACCTCTTTAGCGAGCTGATTGGTTTCTTTAGCGAGCTGATTGGTTTGTCAATATATTATATACATTATTATTATCATGATGTCAATAAATGAATAGGCGGGACGCTTCTGTGACCCCGGCGCGACGCTGCTTTGACCCTCCCACCTAATATCGCCCTCGACCGGCCATCGGGCGAAACCCCGCTCGTCCGCAGAGAGACGGCTTTGCACTTGATCTTGGACGTGCGCTCATAGACTCTGTCGCGCCTACCGACCGGCGAACGAGCCTCCGAGTTTCTCGTTTTTTAGGATGCTATGCGAATTCCGGAGCGGCTTGGGCGAGCTTGAAGGGAAGGGGCCTGCGTGTGGAATTCGATGAGGTCGGCCCGCCCCCATCTATCAATGGATCGGCGATTGCAAGCTTCCAAAATTCGCTGCACTCCAGCTCTTCGGAAGTGTTTACGACGATCGCCGAGGTAACCGATGGACGTGCGTACAAAAGTCGATCCGGATGGGACCGGCGGAACAGCCGACTGCCGAACTCTGATACTGGCACCCATCCGAGAACCCGGCGCATGAATGCTCCGGGGTGAGCCGAAACGGATGGTTCGTCGCTGCGCTGGACCGTCGCGTTCCGGCGCTGCATAAAGCTTGAGCGACCGATAGCGGGCTGCCGTCGATGGGCGGGTTCTTCCTCGTGTGCGCGGATCCACATGAAGATCGGGCGCACGAAGTAACGCGGTTACAGGCGGCTTTTGCCGAGCTCGGCTTTGCGCACTCCGAAATTGTCAAAGTCGAGGGATACGTCTTTGCCGCCTATCCGAAGTTCCAAAGCCGGTCGGCCGGGCTAAAGCTCTACCCAAAGGGCGATTTCGCTTATATTTGCGGGACTAGCCTATCCGAGGGAATCGGGCTGGCGCCGGCCGCCTCGCTTTACGAAGGGACCCCCGGATCCTCCCCGCCGGGCAAAGAGATCATGGGTCATTACGCTGCCGTGGTCAGGAAAGACGGCCGGACCGAGATCCAGCTCGACGCATTTGGTGGCTACCACATTTTTTATAGCCTCGAGGCGCGTATCGTCTCCTCGTCCTTTTATGCTATTTGCTCGGTCCTTCCTTCGCTGACCATTTCTCAGCAGAGCGCCTGCGAGTATGTCTTCAATGGCGTTGTCTCGGGCGATGAAACGCTATTCAGCGAGGTGAAGCTTGCTCCGATCCAGGCGAGAATTCTCGTTGGCTCGCACGGGTTGGAGGTCGTGCGTCCGAGGCTAACTGTCACTCGTACCTTCACCGCCACCAGGCGCGACGCCTCGTTCAGGGAAAGCATCGCGTTGCTTGATCGTTACTTTGGCGCTCTCGCCCGCAGCTTCGGCGATCGCGTATGCTGCGCGCTTTCGGGCGGCTACGATTCGCGGCTGATATTGGCCTATTTGCGCCGGCATGGCATTACACCCAGGGTCTACGTCTATGGCAGTGCGCAAGAGCGGGATGTCCTGATTGCCAGGGAGATCGCGCGAGGCGAGGGATTTTCGCTCGATGTGATCGACAAGGAAGACCGGCCGGTCATCCCTCCCGCCGAATTTGCCGAGACTGCGCGCCGTAACTTTCTCGCGACTGATGGATATGGCTATGCCGGAATTTTCCATAACGGTGCGGAGACTGAGGAATCGGCCCGGCGTGTTCGCGGCGACACGATCGCGATCAACGGGGGCGGCGGCGAAATTTTTCGCAATTTCTTTTATCTGCTCGATCGTGGATACACGATCCGCGAAATTTTGTGGAGCTTCTACAGTCGCTTCGATCCGGCGACCTGCACCGCGGTGTTCGACAGAGAAAGTTATTACCGCTCGTTGGAGAGAAAGGTGATGAAGCTCTTGGGTAGCGAAGAGCGCTGGTTGCCGCGTCCAACCGTCGAATGGCTCTATCACAGTTTTCGCTGCCGCGCGTGGGATGGCAAGGTTGACAGTATCGCTGGCTGGTACGGGTTCACCGCCATGCCGTACCTCGAAGGAGCGATCACCAAGCATGCGAGCGCATTGCCGCTCTATTGGAAGAACCACGGAGCCTACGAGGCTGAGCTGATTCGCCGCATCGACAGCCGGCTGGCCGGATACCGGTCGATTTATGGCCACGATTTCAACCGATCGCCGCCACCCTCCAGGCGGCTCTCGGATTATTGGACTTATCTACGCCCTCCTTGGCTGCGACGTTATACCTATCGGCTGAAACATTTGCGCCGGTCGGGCGATTGGCCCGGCTACCTCGCTTTCGCCTATCGGGAGGCGGTCCTTCCGGATGGGACGGCAATTTTACAGCGATTATTACAGATAGAAAATGTCGTGGATTACGCGCAATTTGCACGCATTCTCTCGCTGGAGTACGCTTTGCGCCAATTTGCGGATCGCGTAAGCGTAGAGTTCTAACCGGCCGGATAGCACTGCGGGAGTACTATCGGCCGTAATATGGATGATCGCACAGCACGGGAGGCGAACGGCTGGCACCGATCGACGCCTCTTTATCCTGCAATATACCACTTCTTAACTATGCACGCATCACCCTGGCGTTAGGAACAGAAATGCGCTACGATTTATTATTTAATATGAGCCACACTACCCGAGTCCGAGGGGAGCGGTCGTGCCGGATCTGGCGGTGATACAACTAGGCGCGCAACGGTCGGGGTCGGGATGAAGCACGAACTCCTGCAATTGGGGTTGCCGGTCGCGCTATCGCTAGGTCTTTTCACGGGCCGGATATCGGTACCGCCCGCGGTCCTGCGGCCGACACTTATCGTTGCCAAGTTCTTGGGGTTGTTCCGGCTCGCTCGATACATCACCCGTGACGGATTACGAATAATATGCTATCACGGTGTTGCTGTTGCTGAAGAGTACAAGTATCGAAGTCGGCTCTTCATCGATAAAGAGTTGTTCCGTCGTCGCATCGAATATTTGCAGCTCAAACGCTATCCGATCTTACCCCTGGGCGAAGCCGTCGAAGCCCTCGCCCAGGATCGTCTCCCGCCTTGTGCAACGGTTGTCACGATGGACGATGGCTGGGAGGGGGTTTATTTGGTTGCGCTGCCGATCATCAAAGAACTCGGGATCCCGGTAACTTTGTATGTCCCGACCTTCTACATCGTGCATCCGATGCCGGTCTTTACCGTGACCCTGTCCTACCTGTTCTGGCGAACGACGGCGCGTCGAGTCGAATTGCCGCGCGGTCTGGGAGAGTTTTTCTTGGACTCGGACGCCGAACAGGCTGAGGCGCTGGCTCAGCAAGTTGGAGGCACTTTGCCCGCTGCCGATCGCTTGCAGTTTCTAAAGGAAATGGCAGAAGCTCTCGACATCTCGTTTGCGGAAATCGAAACGCAACGGTTGTTTCGAGCTGTGGACGAACACCAGCTGCGGCAGCTGGCTGACGCCGGGGTCGACATTCAGCTTCATTCTCACCGCCACCAATGGTCGGCCGACGACAGCAGAACGACGGTCGAGGCGGAGATATCCGACAACCGGAGATTTCTTGAGCAGGTCGTCTCGCGTCCGCTGGAACATTTCTGCTACCCGAGCGGAATCCACGGACCCCATCAAGGAGAATGGTTGGCTGCGCTGGGCGTGAAGAGCGCGACGACGATCGAGCCTGGGTTGAATTATCGGGATACGCCGCGGTTCGCGCTGCGGCGGATGGTAGACGGCCATCCCGTCTCTGATATCGAGTTCGAGGCCGAGATGACCGGTTTCATGGAGATCATACGGGCTCTCCGGGAACGACGGCTCCCACGGATGTTGCGGCGTCGCGTGCGTGCGGATTGCGACGACGGCCGGAGCAGCATATCGGGTAGCGATGATGAGAATGGGACGCCGGACGCGGCGCGCAGCTCATGACTCATCAACAAGGAGCCGAGTTTTACGATCGCATTCACTTGGAGAATAATGGCCCCGAAACGCGAGCGCTCTATTATCCCCTGCTGCGAAGAGTAGTGGGGTGCATCCGGGATCGTGGGAGCCGCTCGATTCTTGAGGTCGGGTGCGGCAGCGGTTTCCTGGCGGAAATGATTTTGCAGGAGCACGAACCCGGCTATCGCGGCTTCGACTTCAGTGAAGTTGCCGTCCGCAATGCAGGAAATCGCACAGGGCGCTCGGAATTGTTCTTTCACGGCGACGCCCTCGATGCCGGATCTTATGCTTGCGACTACGATACGGTTGTCTGCACTGAGGCACTGGAACATATCGACCATGATCTCGATGTGATTAGACTTTGGCGCAACGGAACGTGGTGTGTGTGTTCCGTCCCGAATTTCGACTACCCCGGTCACGTCCGCTTCTTTCATACCCGCGAGTCCGTGGATGCAAGATATGGCCGGCTCATCGATATCAGGGCTGTCATCAAGGTCGCGCGACCGCTGATACCGGATCGGCGCATCAGCAGCTACCTGCGCAATCTGAGATGGAGTCGCGACGATCCCAGTCGGTTCCTGGGCTTCCTGGGCGTTCAAACTTTCGCCCGACTGGGCGGCTGGTTTCTCTTCTACGGAACCAAAAGGCGGCAGGTCGGCTAGACGAGTGACTGATGATGGGCAACTCAACAGGAAGGCCGGATATGGCTCGCCTTGATCGAGATCCGGCCAAGCGCGCTGCTGGAAGCTCATCCGCACCCAACGTGTACACCCTTTGCTCTTGATGCGGCAGGGCTAGCGAGCGATGCGCGGTTACGCGTTCCTTCTGGTATACCTGTGGGCCTTGACGCTTATTTTCAAATCACCGTTCAATGGCGTGCTGGTTTGGTACACCTTTTCTCTCGGTAATTTTCATACGCTGATCTGGAACCCCGCGCTCTCTACTCTCAATTACGCGTACCCCATCGCGATCCTGACTTGTGTCTCGTGGCTGTTCTCGCGCGGCGAAAAGAAGAAACTGCCGCTGACACCGCAGGTCATATTGACGATGCTTTTTGCGTTGTGGATAACGATCACCTCGTTTTTTGCACTAGTTAGCCCGGACACCGTCTGGGATAAATGGAACTGGGTCGAGAAGATGCTCTTTATGTGTCTTGTCGGGTTTGCCTTGACGACGACGCGAGAGCGTGTCAACCAGCTGATTTGGGTTGTCGTCTTATCCATTGGCTTTTGGGGGGTGAAAGGCGCGATCTCGTTTCCTCTCCACGGCGGCGGCGCCGGCATCCATGGTCCCGATGGGGGCATAACAGCAGGTAATAACGAATTTGGCGTTGCCCTGGTTATGATTCTCCCATTGGTGTTCTATATGTGGCACACCGTGGTGGATCGTCGTCTCCGCAACGGCCTGATGATCATGGGCTTTTTGCTGAGCTTGGCCACCGTCTTCACCTATTCGCGCGGCGCATTGCTTGGCGTGTGCGCGATGGCGACGGTCCTGTGGCTTAGAACGCCCGCAAAACTGTCGATCGGCCTGGCGATCCTGTTTAGCGGTTTGGCAATCTATGTATCCGCTCCTCACTCCTGGTTCACTCGGATGGATACAATAGAAACCTATCAGAGCGACGGGTCTGCAATGGAGCGGATCGCCATTTGGCGGGCTTCGCTACGGATCGCGGAATTACACCCGATCATGGGTGGTGGTTTCAATATCACGCACGATATGAACATTACAAATCGCATGTTGGAGGGCACGACCCTGACCAGGCTGACCAAGGGGCGTGCTGCACACAGCATCTATTTCGATGTTCTCTCCGAGCATGGCTGGGTCGGTCTGGCGCTCTTTGTGATGATCGCGTTTTATGCGTTGTTGTCTTGCAGTTGGCTAATCCGAAATTCGCGCGACCGGCCGGATCTGGCTTGGGCGAACATGCTTGGACGGATGGGTCAGGCTGTGCTCGCCGGCTTTTGCACTGCCGGGGCGTTTCAATCACTGGCTTATTTTGACGAATATTGGTGCATTGTCTTTATATTCGAGGCGGCCCGCCGAGTGGTTGCCATTGAAATCACCGCTCCTGCCAACCGCTTGGCGGTTGCTCCGTCGAGACGTTTACTGTTGCCGCAACCGGCCGTGGGCGGTGCCGCAAGATTGGACGAGCGCGTCGGCTTTGTCAGAGACCGCGCGTAGATCGGGCCATTCGAGCCGGTGCACCAGGGCAAACCTGTAATGCTCGCGTCCGAGAGCCTCTCGTTTCGCCGGCGCATCGCTAGCTCGATTTTCTGGCTCGCGTGGTCGCGCGGGGTGCTGCAAATTCTTTCCTTCGCCACCACTTTGCTTGTGGCGCGCATCCTGCTGCCCGCCGATTATGGCGCGATGGCGGTGGTCGGAATTTTTACAGGATCCATGGCCATACTCGTCGAAATGGGTCTGGGCGCGGCCATTATCCAATTTCGCGACCTGGAAAAGCGGGAAATCGATACCTGCTTTTGGATCACGATGACTTTGGCGGTTATGGGTTGGATAGTTCTTTCTCTCGCAGCGCCGTTGATTGCCTGCTGGTTCAAGATTCCGCGTCTCGCCGAGGTGCTGCCCGTCTCGGCGCTTGTGCTGCCGTTGACTGCCTGTAGCGTCGTGTCGGACAGCCTTCTGCGCAAGCGGCTGGCGCTCGATCGGGTATCCCAGGCGGAGGTGATCGGCGGGGCAGTGACCTTGCCCGTGATGCTCGTCTGCGCCTTCGGGTTTCCAGGGTTGGGAATATGGATCTTGGTAATCGGCACATTATTGGCCCCAGCGGCGCGTAGCGTCGCCACGTTTGGCTTTGCGCCGTGGTGGCCCGGACTTCACATCGGCGGCCGCCGCGTGAGGGAGATGCTTCATTTCAGCCTGACGTCGTTGGGTATCAAGGTCTTATGGGGCTTGCGCGAGGATTCCGATGTGCTCGTCATCGGGAAGCTGACCGGCGAGATAACCCTCGGTCTCTATTCAATGGCAAAAGACGTAGCGTTGTTGCCGGGCAGCAAAATCTCCACTGTCGTGAACATGCTGAGCTCGCCGATGATGGCCGCGCTGCAGACGAATATCGACGCTATGCGTGCGGCACTTTACCGGGCGCTGCGTCTGACTGCCGCAATTGCATTGCCGACATCCGCCGGAATGGCTCTTGTCGCCGATGAGGCCGTTGAGGTGCTGCTTGGTCCGAGGTGGGCGGATGCCGCGCCGCTCCTTCGATTGCTCTGCGTCTATGCGGCGGTGCGTACGATTGACGTGCTGCTGCCGCCGGTGTTGCTGGCGCGCCGTCGAGAAAAGTTTCTGTTCTGGTACTGTCTAATGCTATCGATCGTGGTGCCAGCCGCCGCCGTCTGCGGAGCGCTGTGGAACGGGGCATCCGGTGCGGTGCTGTTCTCGACCCCGGTGTATTGCGCGGTAATGGGGTTCATGGCCAAAGAGGTGCTGTCAGAGGTAAAAGGTACTGTTGCGCAGCTGTGGACCGAGATTCGGCCAATTCTTTGCTCATTGATAGTCATGGCCGCGGTTGTGCTGCTGCTGCGCGAGGTTGCCTTTTCCGGGCGCCCCGAACCTGCATGGGTGAAGCTGCTGGTTTTATCGGCGAGTGGCGCAGTAGCTTATGTCGCCACTCTGTTCGCGATTGGGAGCCCAGTGGCCGGTGAAGGCGTCGAGGTGATCGGTTGGATTCTACGCCGTCGCAGCGCTGATTAATTGATTATTCGATAGCTTACCTGATGTAGGTCAGCCCTTACTTCCTCGGTCGAAACCGTAAATTCCGTTGCAATGAAGCATTATTGTTGGTATGGTAGCGTGGTTGTGCAATCGACTGCTGAAGATAAGCAGAGTGCTGCAAGAATTTACCAGGAACGAAGGCGGGCCGGGCGCATTCGCGCGCTTGCGGACATTTTTTGAATGGCAATTAAAAAAGAGCCAGCAAACTATCGCCGACTTAATCCATGGCGTAGATACGTACAAAGGCGTCGGCGATCCGGCGCGCGGCACGTCAGGGCCATTTGCCTATGATGCTGCCCCATGGTCCTCCTTACGGCGAATTTTTCGACATCTGCCCCTCGAGCTCTCACGATTTACTTTTATCGACATGGGCTGTGGCAAAGGTCGTATAGTCCTTGCTGCCTCCGCCTTTCCGTTCCTGAGTGTTGTTGGCGTCGAATTTTCACCACCGCTTTGTCGGATCGCCGAACACAATCTCGCGGTGTGCCGCTTCCTTCGTCGTCGAGCTGGGAGCGCCCGAATTATTGAATGCGACGCGGTCGAGTTGGCAGTTCCAAGCACGCCGTGTGTATTTTTTTTCTATAACCCGTTCAATTCTGTATTGCTGGAAATCGTTATTCGGCGGATTGTTGACTCGCATAGCGAATTTCCCCGTGAGATTTATCTGATATGCGTCGGGATGTCGACGGTCGTGCCGCAAATTTGCCGAATTCCGAGGATCAGGCTCCTTTATTCGTCCAGCATGCGCTTTGGGATGTCGGACAATCGAACCGTATACGTATTTACGGTGACCGGTGATTGATTGATCCAGGAATGTTGACGGGATCCGATAACTCTTTCCGCATTCTTCACGGTCGCGAGGGGGGGGCCATCGAGACCCGGTGGGTGAGTTGCCTCGCGGATTCGGACTTCGCGACGCATTACGTTGCCCCCGAGTTTTTTTTGGAACCTGCGTTACGCGGCAAAAAACCTTTTGCGATACTCAGCCTGATCGGGGAAGACGTTACTGCGGTGCTGACCGGAGTTCACGAGGGCGATCGCGTCCAATCGGGGTTGTCCGTGCGGCCGCAAATCGCCTTTTCGCGGCGCGCCGCCCGGTCTCGCTCGATGAGCAATCTGATCGCCGGCCTTCTTCAGGAGGCTCAGTCTGCAAAGCTCGTCGATCTTTTCGTCTGGGCCGATATGCCGCCGATAGTCGATAATCGCTTTCGCCGAAGACTGTGCGAGGGTGTCGTCGTGTTGAACCTTTCGCTTGGCGCGGAGGCCCTTTACCGTAAATTTTCGGCAAACAAGCGGACGAATATCAAGAAGGCGATTAAATATGGAGTGTCCGTCGACGCGGCTCGAGGCCGCGAGGACATAGCCGCATATTATCCGGTTTATGCCGACTGGGCGCGGCACAAGGCGTTACCGGTCATTGGCGAGGAGGAGTTCCAAGAAACGTTCGCGCTAACGGCAAACCGGCGGCTGTTG
>Ga0306920_100003409_pt1 | contig 20152 bp, 20 predicted proteins | sample flu12Cox44000170_FD_204666 | JGI IMG/M metagenome (GOLD analysis project Ga0306920, IMG submission 204666) | Lab enrichment of tropical soil microbial communities from Luquillo Experimental Forest, Puerto Rico - flux4day.12C.oxic.44.000.170 (v2)... | ecosystem: Environmental > Terrestrial >... | reverse complement strand
GATTCACTCGAGCTCCGCCGCGCGCGCCTCGCCGACGTCGAGGGGCTGCTCGAGCTGATGGCCGCCTTCAACCGGGCCGAGCGGATCCCGTTCCGTCGGGCGCGCGTCGAGCCGGGGCTGCGGCGCCTGCTGCGCGAGCGGCGGCTGGGCGTGGTCGTCGTCGCGGAGAGCGGCGATCGCCGCCGGCTCGACGGCTACGCCGTGGGCACGTTCGGGTACGACCTCGAGTTCGCCGGGCCGGACGCCTTCCTCACCGAGCTCTACGTCCGCCCCGAGCGGCGGCGGCGCCGGCTGGGCGCGCGCCTGCTCGACGCGGTGGCGGCCGCGCTCCGCGACGGGGGCGCGGCGGCGGTCACGCTGCTGGTCTGGCGCGAGAACCGGGCCGCGCGCCGCCTCTACGCGCAGGCGGGCTTCGAAGAGGTGCCACGCGTCGCGATGATCCGCCGGCTGCGGCCACGCCGCTGATCGCTCAGGAGCGCGATCGTCGCCGGCGCCTCGCGAGCGACGACGCCGCGAAGGTCAACCCCAAGAGCGCGCCCGCGAGCGAGGACGCGCCCGGCCCGCCCGCCGCGCAGCCGCAGCCGCTGGTGGTCGGGGCCGGCGGGCCTCCGCCCGCGCCGCCCGCGCCGCTCCCCGCTCCGCCGCCTCCGCCGGCGCCGGTCGGCGCGCCGCCGTCAGGCACGCTCGCGCCGCCGCCCGATCCGCCACTCGCGCCCGCGTCCGCCCGCCCCGCGTCGGTGCCCGGCGCGCCGCCCTCGCGCGCGGGCCCGCCCGTGTCGAGCGCGGCGCCGGCGTCGCGCGGCCCGGCGGTGTCGGCCCCGGCATCGCGCGCCCCGCCGCCGCCGTCGGGCGACGTGCCGCCGCCGTCGGGCAACGTGCCGCCGCCGTCGGGGCCGCCCGCCCAGGGGGGCGGCGGGTAGCCGCCCGCGGTGGCGGCCTGCTGGGCGGCGCCGACGATGAGCGCGCTCCAGGCGTCGAACCGCGTGTAGATCCCGCCGACGCAGGTCGCGCCCGCGGTTCCGCCCCGGGAGAGCACGCCGAAACTGACCCACTTGCCGGCGTCGAAGCTCGTCTGCTCGAAGGCGCTCGAGCCCGAGTCCCCCTCGCAGGTGCCGTTCCCCGACGCGAACTCGGCGGCGGTCATCGACCCCGCCATCGCCGGGAAGCAGTCGGTGAAGGTCTTGTCGTTGGGGATGCAGGCGAGCTGGACGTCCTGCTTGATGCGGCGGATGCCGGCGGTCGTGCCCGTTGTGTCCGACGGCATGGCCACGCCGTACCCGATGTCGGTCACCGTGGTCCCGTAGACCGTGTGGTCGGTCATCGGCGGCGTCAGCACCGGCGTCACGTAGGCGGGCAGCGCGATGTTGTCGGCGAGGACGAGCAGCGCGATGTCGTTGCCGCAGACCGAGGTCTGGTCGGCGCCCGTCGGGAGGATGACGTCGCTCACCTTGTAGCGGGTCGCGTTCGTCCGGACGTCGGCGTCGGTGGTGACGACCAGGTTGCTCGCCGGTGTGAGCGCGCCGAACTGCGAGCTCGGGCAGGCGATGCCGCCCGAAGGGATGGCCGCCACGCAGTGGCGCGCGAGGGCGACGAGGTTCGGCGCCAGGAGCGCGCCCGAGCAGAGCGCCGTCCCCTGGCTGACCGTCCCCAGCATCCCCACCGCGAACAGGTGCGTGGTGTCGTTGCTGCCGCCCTGGATCGGCAGCGACGAGGTGGCCGCGGCCTCGGAGCCTCGCTGGTCACCGCAGCCCGCCGCCGCGGCGACGGCGATTCCCAGCGCGAGCGCGGCGCCCGCGGCGTTCCTGCTGCTCACGTGCATGAAGGAACGCTACGCGCACGCGTCGTTCGCGGCGTCCGGATCTTCCGAACGCGATCATTCTCCGGCGCGTGACGATCGCCTGGCCGTCGGGCGGGCCGTTTGACCGCCCCGGGGCCCCGTGCCACGCTTGCGGCATGGCTGGCGAGGGCGGGATCGACGACAAGCTGGCCCCGCACGACTTCGTCGCGGACTTCGTCTGGGCAGCGCGTGCGGTGCTGAGCCAGCCGAGCATCGCGGTCGTCTCGATCGTCCTCTGGTGCCTTCCGATCGTTCTCCGCCTCCTGGTGCCGCGCGACAGGAGCATCATGATCCTGGGCTCCCTCCTCTTCCTCGTGCTGTTCTGCCTCGGCTGGCTGGGCGCGGAGCGAGAGTTCTTCCGGAGCCGCCGCGAGGGGAAGGTGGTCGAGCTGCGCGATCTCCTGATGGCGGTCCCCGACTACATCGGCCCCTTCCTGCGGCTCGGCGTCCGGGTCGGGATCGTGGCCTTCCCGATCTGGCTCGGCGTCGGCTTCATCCTGGGCCGCTTCGACCCGGCGGCCTCCGCCGCGTCACACACCGCCGCGCGGCGGATCTCGCTCATCGTCGTCATGGTGCCCGTCGACCTGGCGCTCACCTTCGTGCCGTCGGCGCTGGTGTTCTCGACGCGCTCGTCGGGTGAGGCGCTGCGGATCGGCCTCGGGTTGATCCGCCGAACCTGGCCGCGCAGCGGGCTCTACGTCCTCTGCCCGCCGCTCGCGCTCAACATGCTCAACAGCATCTACCCGACGCACATCACGGCGGTCCGCCTCGCGTCCGCCGCCGGTCTCGCGGTGCTCGCGCTCCTCGCCAAGGGCGCGACGGCAGCCTTCTACCTGCGCGAGCGCCCCGTCTCGCCGGACGCGGCCCCGTCCCTGGTCTAGCTTCGCGCGGAGCCCGCACGGTCATGCGCGTCGGCGTGCTCGGGTCGGGGCTCATGGGCGGCAAGCTCGGCACGCTGCTCGCGCGCGAGGCGGCGGCGGACGCGGACGCCGTCCTCCTCGCCGTGCACTGGTCGCGCATGGACGACGTGCTCGACCAGGCCGGCAACCTCTCGGGCAAGGTCGTCGTCAGCTGCTCGCTGCCGATGAACGCCGACGACACCGCGCTCGCCGTCGGCCACACCTCGTCGGGCGCCGAGGAGCTCGCCGAGCGGATCGGCCGCGGCCGCCTCGTCTGCGCCTTCAACACCGTGCCGAGCGAGGTGCTCCTCGACGTCTTCGCCGCGCGCCGCAAGGCCGCCCGCCCCGGCCTCGTCTACTACGGCGACGACGCCCGCGCGAAGAAGGTCGCCGCCGAGCTCATCCGCGACCTCGGCTTCGACCCCGTCGACGCCGGCCCGCTCCGCATCGCCCGCTACGCCGAGCCCTTCGCCCTCCTCGTCGCCCAGCTCGCCTACGAAGGCGAGGGCGGCCCCGAGCTCGCCTACCGATTCGTCCGCTTCCCGTCTTCAGGCTGATCCGGCCTAGTCAGCGAACGGGTCGACCCACTTCGTCGTCGTCGCCGGAGGGGCGGGCGCCGGTTCGAAGCGCGGCGGCGCGGCCACCTCGAGCGAGGGGGCGCGGCGCTTCGGCGCAGGTGCGGGAGCCCGGTGCGCGGGCGGCTTGGCGACGGCCGGACTAGAGGCTGCGCGGGGCGCTGCGACGAGCACGGGAGGCGCGGCGGCGAGCACGCGGGTCGCCACGGCGGTGATCGAGGACGGTGTCGGCGGCGGGATCGGCACCGTTTCCGGCGGTCGTGTCGCGGGACGAGCTGGCGGCATGGCTGGAATCGAGCTCGACGTCGACGCCGACGCCGAGCTTCGCCCCGAGCGGCTCCGCGACAGGAGGCTGCTCGTCGCCGAGGTCAGCAAGATCCCGAACGCCAGCGCGCCGAGACAGAGACCGACCGTCACGCCTCGGGTCACGGGGAGCGACGACCACGCGGGCCGTGGCGACAGCATCCCCGCCCGCGCCAGTGACAGCCGCCAGCTCGGCGGCGGCACGAAGATTCTGTCCGTCGGCGTCTCCGACGCCTGCCGGGGGACGTCGGCGGCGGTCACGGCCGGCGCCGGCGTGTCGACGATCTGCATCCGAAACGAATCCCGCCTCATGAACACCACACTCGATTGCTCCACACTCGATTCCTCCCCATCGGACGGTTCGCTCACGCTTCACCTCTCACGCGGGCACTATACGAGGAGCTCGGTCAGCGTCGTGTGTCGGGTCGGATGAAGTTGCGTGAACATTTCGGGGGCGCGTCAGGGACCTGTCTCTGGGTCGCGGATCCGTATCGGGGTCGCGTTTGCAAGCGAGCCCCCATTGCGGTGCTCGGGGGCCGCCCAACATTGATCGGGGCGATGGCGCGCGCGATCTGGAGAGGGGCGATCTCGTTCGGGCTGGTGACGATCCCGGTCCAGCTGGTGAGCGCCGTGGGGCGCCAGCGGCCGCGCTTTCACCTGCTGCACGAAAAGGATGAGTCGCCCGTCCGGTACGATCGCGTCTGCCAGCGCGAGTCGCGCGCGGTCCCCTGGGATCAGATCGTGAAGGGCTTCGAAACCGAGAAGGGGCGCTACACGGTGCTCACGAAGGAGGACTTCAAGCAGGCGGCGGTCGAGCGGTCGGACGCGATCGACATCCTCACCTTCGTCGAGGCCGACGCGATCGATCCGCGGTTCTTCGAGACGCCGTATTACCTGCAGCCGGCGAGCGCCGCCGCGGGCCACGCGTACGCGCTGCTCCGGGAGGCGATGCGCGCCGTCGGGCGGGTGGGGGTGGCGCAGATCATCATGCGGCAGGAGCAGCACATCGCTGCGCTGTGGGTGAAGGAGAAGGCCCTCGTGCTGTCGATGCTGCGGTTCGCGGCCGAGATCGCCGACGTCGGCGGGCTGTCGCTGCCCGCCGAACGGGCGCTCGCCAAGAAGGAGCTGGACATGGCCTCGCGGCTCGTCGAGAGCTTCGCGGGCGCCTGGGAGCCGGCGCAGTACAAGGACCGCTACACCGCGAACCTGCTGGCGATCATCGCCGCCAAGGAGAAGGGGCGGAAGCCCCGGCTCGGCGCCATCGGGCCGGCCGCGCCGGAGGGGAAGGTCGTCGATCTGATGGAGCGCCTGCGCGCCAGCCTGGCGGGGCGTCGCGGGCAGGCGCCGGCGCGCGAGGCGGCGAAGCCCGCGCCAGCGCGCAAGGCGGTGAAGCCAGTGCAGGCGCGCAAGGCGGCCAAGCCGGCGCCGGCGCGGGCGGCGTCCGCGTCGCGGCGGCGGGGGAAGTCCACGCGCGCGGGCCGCCGTAAAGCCGCCTGACGGTCTCGAGTGCCTCACGCGGCGGGAGGCGGAGATCCTGCGCATGCTCGCCCACTGCTACTCCAACCGCGAGATCGCCGAGCGCCTGAGCGTCAGCACCAAGACGGTCGAGACGCACCGGAGCAACATGAACCGCAAGCTCTCGCTCCGGAACACCGTCGATCTGATCCGCTTCGCGGCCGCGCACGGCATCGGCAGCGCCCCGCTGCAAAACGGCGCGCCGCCTCCCCAGGACGGCGCGGACGGTTAGCGCGCGAGCGCGCGCGCCCGCTGCCCGAGCGATCGCCGGGGGCGGGCGAGGGGGGGGAAATCCTCGACCGCCCCCGGGATCCTTTCGCAGAGGCTCTGAGTGCCGCCTGAAATAAACCTTCAGGCCCCGGCGCGGCCATCGGGATTAACCCCATTTTTGCGGTGAAGCGGGCGCCCGCGCCTCCGGAGCGCGCCGGAGGGCGTGGCTAACTTTTCGTGAAGGGAGGCATGACCATGGCGACACGCGAGGGGATCGAGGAGGTGGACGTCGTGGAGGCGGAGGTCGTCCCGGCGCGCCTGAAGTTGAGCTGGGGGGCCATCTTCGGCGGCGCCGTGGCGGCGTTCGCGCTCTGGCTGTTGCTCTACGTGTTCGGGCTGGCGGTGGGGCTGTCGAGCCTCGACGCCGCCAACCCGCGGAGCCTGCGCCCGTCCGGCATCTTCGCCGGCGTCTGGGCGGTGATCGCGCCGCTCATCGCGCTGTTCATCGGCGGCTGGGTGGCCGGCCACGGCGCCGGGCCGATCGATCGGGCCGGCGGCGGCGTGCACGGGCTCGTGGTCTGGGGCCTGACGACGATCATCGGCGCCTCGATGATGGCGATGATGCTGTCGGCGGTGATCGGCGGGGTCTTCTCCGTCGGGCGGGCGGTGGCCCAGGCCGGCGAGGGGGCCGTCGGCGCCGCGGCGCGCGCGTCGGGCGACGACCCCGACGACGCCGAGTCGCTGGGGATCGACTTCGACGATGCGCTCGCGCCCGTGAACGAGCGGCTGCGTGACGAAGGGCGTCCGCCCGTGACCGCTGGCCAGATCAAGAGCGCGACCCGGGAGGCGATCCATTCGATCGTCACGACGGGGAGGCTCAATCGCGACGCGTTCGTGAACGCGATCGTCACTCACACGTCGCTGTCGGGCCAGGACGCCGAGGAGGTCGCCGGCCGCGTCGAGGCCCAGGCCCGCGAGGGCGTCAGCACGCTCGAGGCCCGCGCCAGGTCCGCGGCCCAGGGCGCCGAGAGGGGGGCGCTGCGCGCCGCCGAGCGATCGGGCCACGCGTTCTGGGGGCTGTTCGGGGCGCTTCTTCTCGGCCTCGTGGCGAGCGTCTTGGGTGGCGCTGCCGGCTCCGGCTTCGTCGGCCCGCGCCGGCGCCGGCTGGAGTCGCGGACGGTGCGTCCGCCGGTCGCGCCGCCGCGGGAGGTCTACCCCTGACGGTCGGACCGGGGGCGCCGCCGCAGCAGCCCTCGACGAGCTGCGGGCGGGCGGCGCCATGGTCGGATCGGGTCGCCTCGGTGTTTGCCCCATTTCGTCGCCTTCGACGCCACGGCCGGACGGCCGCGCTTTTCGTGCGATGCGGAGATGGGCAGGGTGAAGGTGAGAACGGAACGACGATTGGAGGTCATCCATGCTGTTCGTGCAACCCGCGATCATTCATGCGACGGAGACCACGCCGCCGGCGGCCGAGGTCCGCGTCGCCGAAGCAACCCAGGCGCGGCCCAACAGCTATTCGTTCGGCGGGCGGAGGATCGTCGTCGCACAGACGGGGCCGGGCTCCGGCAGCACGGATACCCCGAGCGGCGGCAGTGGCACCAGCCCGAGCCCGAGCCCGAGCCCGAGCCCGACCGAGACGGCGCCCGGCGGAACCAACGCGCCTGCGCCGATGAATCAAGCGCCCGATACGACGACGCCCCCGAGCGGGAGCCCGACGAGCCCCAGCCCGACGAGCCCCGGCCCGACCGACAGCAACCCGAGCGGCGGCACGGCGCCGGCGAACGCTCCCAGCGGGCCGAGCGGCGGCGATACGAGCGGCGGCGCGACGGGACCGGGTGGTGGCGGACAGTGACCGCAGCACAGTGACCGGCAGCGCACAGTGACCGGCAGCGCACAGTGACCGGGAAGGAGGCTCGCCATGGCTGCGAGGACGAAATCGAGTAAGCGCAGGTACGGCAAGACGGCGTCGCGGAAGGTGGAGGCCGCGCTCCGCGAGCGCAAGAGCGGGACGCTGCGCTCGGGCCGCTCGGGGCGCAAGGTGACGAGCCGCAAGCGGGCGGTTGCCATCGGCCTGTCACAGGCGCGCAAGGCCGGCGCCAAAGTTCCGAAGCGGCGCGCGGCGTGACCAGCAAGACGCTTGTTCTCGTGCACGGCGCTGCGTATCCTCCGGCTGCTTTGCAACGATCGGTCCTCATCGTCGAAGACGATCGCGACATGCGCGAGCTGCTCGCGCAGGTCCTCGCCGACGAGGGCTACGGCGTCGGGACCGCGGAGGACGGCGTGGGCGCGATCCGCTACCTGCGCTCGCACGAGCCGCCGAAGATGATCCTGCTCGACTGGCGGATGCCGAAGAGCGACGGCATCGACTTCCGTCGGCTGCAGCAGGCGGACGCCGGCCTGTCACAGATTCCGGTGGTACTCATGACCGGGGACCTGCGCGTGGACGACAGCTCCGGCCAGTTCGGCGTGGCGGAGCTCCTCATCAAGCCCATCGAGGTGGATCGCTTGCTCGAGGTGGTGTCCCGCTACGTCGGACCGCCGCCGGGCCGGCAGTAGCGCGCGGACCCGCCGCCCGACCTGTTAACAAAGCAGGGTCGCGGGCCTGGATCCGCGCAAGATCGTTCGGCTATCGGGCGCGCTCTCGAAGCGGCTCGTCCGGACCGGCCGAGCCGAATGTCGCCCCTCCACTCCCGCGTGTAAGGAATCGACTTATAGGGATATGGTGCCCATGTCCCCGCCGAGGAGCCCATGACCTCAGCGAACCTCGAGCCATTCGGCCCCGAACGACTGCTCGATCTGGTCATCGACCAGGTGGTCGACTACGCGATCCTGGTGCTCGACGCGGACGGGAAGATAGTGACCTGGAACGTCGGCGCGCACCGGATCAACGGGTACACGCCCAAGGAGATCATCGGCCAGCCGTACGCAGTGTTCTTCACCGACGAGGATCGGCGGGCGGGCAAGCCGCAGCAGATCCTCGTCACCGCGCGCGAGACCGGCGGGTTTCAGGAAGAGGCCTGGCGCGTGCGCAAAGGCGGGGAGCGGTTCTGGGCCGGCGTCCTCGTCACGCCGCTGCGCGATCCCACCGGGGTGCTGCGCGGCTACGCGAAGATCACGCGCGATCTGACCGACCGCCTCAAGTTGGAAGAGGAGGCCCGGCGCGCAGCGGAGGAGCGGGCGGCGCGCCGGCAGGCGGAGCTCGACGCCGCGGCGGTGCGGCGCTCGCGCGACGAGCTCGACCTCATCTTGAAGAGCATCACCGAGGGAGTCACCGTGCAATCTCCCGACGAGCAGCTGGTGTTCGCCAACGACGCCGCCGCGCGGCTGTGCGGCTTCGCCTCCGCTGAAGAGATGCTCGCGGCGCCGCCGGACGAGCTCATCGGCCGGTTCGAGATCCGGCGCGAGGACGGGACCCCGTTCCCGCCCGAAGAGCTCCCGGGACGGCGCGCGCTCGAGGGGGAGACGTCGACGGCCGTCGTCCGGTTCCGGGCGGCGCGTTCGGGCGAGGAGCGGTGGTCGTTCGTCTCCGGCGCGCCCGTGCGCGACGCCGAAGGCAACATCGAGCTCGCGGTGACGGTATTCCGGGAGTTCACCGGGCGGCGGCGGGCGGAGCAGGCCTGGCACTTCCTCGCCGAAGCGAGCGCGGTCCTCGGCTCGTCGCTCGATTACGAGGCGACGCTCAAGCAGCTCGCCGAGCTGGCGGTCCCCACCATCGCCGACTGGTGCGGCGTCGACGTCTTCGGGGCCGACGGGCAGCTCGAGCAGCTCGCGGTGGCCCACGCCGATCCCGGGAAGGTGGAGCTGGCCAAGGAGTGGCGGCGCCGCTGGCCGCCTCACCCCGACGCGGCGATCTACCAGGTGGCCCGCACCGGGACGCCGGAGCTCTACGCGGAGGTGACCGAGGAGATGATCGCGGCGGCGACCCCCGACCCGGACCAGCGCCAAGCGGCTCTCGCGCTCCGCATCCGGTCGGCGATGCTGGTCCCGCTCGTCGTCGGCGGGAAGCCATTCGGCGTCGTGTCGTTCATCGCCTCCGATTCGGGGCGCCGCTACGGCCGAGAAGACATGATCCTCGCGACGGAGGTCACGCGCCGCGCGTCGCTGGCGATCGAGAACGCGCGCGCTTTCAGCGAGGCCCGCGCCGCGTTGCAGGTGCGTGACAACTTTCTCTCCGTCGCCTCGCACGAGCTGCGGACGCCGCTCTCCGCGCTCACCATCATCATGACCTCGCTGGTCCGGGCGGCCAACCAGGGGCGCCTCTTGCAGCTCGGTGCGGAGGGGCTGCGCGACCGCATGATCAAGGGCGAGCGCCAGACCAAGCAGCTCACGCTCCTCGTCGACAGGCTGCTCGACGTCCGCGTACTCGCGTCGACGGACGTGCAGCTCGAGCTCGCCGACGTGGACCTCGCGGAGGTGGCCCGGGAGGCGATCGCGCGGCTCGAGGACGCGGCGGCCGACAGCGACACGCCGATCGAGCTCCAGACGCGCGGCCCCGCCGTCGGGCGCTGGGACCGCGCCCGGATGGATCAAGTCGTCACCAACCTGGTCGGCAACGCCATCAAGTACGCGTCCGGCGCGCCGATCACCGTCTCGATCGCGGCGTCCGGTCTGGGGACCGTCGAGCTGGCGGTCGCCGACCGAGGTCCAGGGATCCCCGAGGAAGATCGGGAGCGCGTGTTCCGCCAGTTCGAGCGGGGCGAAGCCTCGAACCTTCCGGGCATGGGCCTCGGCCTCTGGATCGTGCAGCGGATCGTGGCGGCGCACGGTGGAACTGCGACGCTCGACAGCCACGTCCGCGAGGGCACCCGGTTCGTCGTCAAGCTCCCCGTGGCGCCGCCAGCGGGCCGCTAGCCCATCGCCGCCAGCGGGCGGCTAGTCCATCGCCGCCGGGAGGCGGCTAGTCGACGTCGCCCAGGCAGTGCTCTTGAACGGCCTCGACCACCCGGTCCATGTGGAGCGGCTTGTGGAGGACGAGCTGGGACGGGACGGTCGACGCGCGCGCCGCGCCGGCCGCAGTCATCACGATGACGGGGATGTCGGCGAGCGCGGGGTCGCCGAGCATGGCGCTGCGAAACGTCCAGCCGTCCATCACCGGCATCATGAGATCGAGGAGGATGAGGCAGGGGCGCTGCCCGCCGGAGAGGTGGCGAAGGGCCACGGCGCCGTTCTCTGCGCAGGTGACCTCGTATCCCTCCAGCGTCAGCGCGTCCGACAGCGACTCGCGGACGCCGCGGTCATCTTCGACGACGAGGATGTGTTCGCCGGCCACGTCTTCCATATAGCCCATCTACCGACGGAGAGCGCAACCTCCGCGCGTGATTTTTCGCTCGAGCGCACGAGGCGGGCGCTCTTCCTCGATGTGCGAGCGCTTTTGAGGCCGATCGGAGGGGAAGCCGGTTCACGATAGTTTTGGCTTCAGCGCCTGCGCGTGTGCGCGGTAACGCTGCACCGACGCGAGGAGGATCCGCCGGGCGGCGTCCGGCCCCATCCGGGCACCGACCTCGACGGTCTTCCCCTCGAGGACCTTGTAATCCTCGAAGAACCGCATGATCTCGGCGGTCACGTGCCGGGGGAGCTCGTCGATGTCGTTGTAGTCGGCGACCGCCGGGTCGTTGACGTGCACGGCGATGATCTTGATGTCTTCCCCGTGCTCGTCGCGCATCTGGAAGCCGCCGATGGCCCGCGCATCGAGGACGGCCAGCGGCACCACCGGCTCCTGCCCGAGCACGAGCACGTCGAGCGGGTCGTCGTCCCCGGCGTACGTCCGCGGGACGAACCCATAGTTCGCGGGGTAGTGCACCGCCGAGTACAGCACGCGGTCGACGCGCAGGAGGCCTGTCTCCTTGTCGAGCTCGTACTTGTTCTTGTTCCCCTGCGGCACCTCGATCACCACCGGGAACACGTCCAGCTGGTCGTCGGGTGGGAGCGCGATGTCGTGCCAGGGGTGGGCCATGGGTCGACCTCCCGAAGCATAACCACGCTTACGGTCGATCGCCGGGCCCGGCGGACGAGAGCCGATCGACGAGGTCCAGGAGGTCGCGGAGAGGGACGGGCTTGGCGACGTGCTCGTTGAAGCCGCTGGCCAGGGCGCGCTCGCGATCGCCGCCGCGGGCGTAGCCGGTGAGCGCGACGAGCGGCGTCTTCTCGAGTCCCGGCAGTCGTCTCAGCTGGCCGGCGAGCTCGTACCCGTCCATCACCGGCAGCCCGACGTCGAGCAGAGCGATGTCGGGGACGTAGCTTCCGACCAGGGTCAGAGCGCTGGGGCCGTCGCCGGCCGTGCGCACGTCGTGGCCAGCCAGGGTGAGCGCGCTCGCGAGGAGCATCGCCGCGTCCGGGTTGTCCTCCACGAGGAGCACGCGGCGCCCGATGGAGCGCGCCGTCGGCTGGGCGGGGTCGTGCGACGCCGCGTCCGCCGGCGACGAGGCCGGGCGGCACGGGAGCTTCACGATGATCGTCGTTCCGCGCTCCGGGCCTTCGCTCCGGGCCTCGATGGTCCCGTCGTGGGAGGCGATGAGCTGGCGCGCGATGGCGAGCCCGAGCCCAAGCCCGCCTTGCCTGCGATCCAGCCCCTGCGGCCCCTGGATGAAGGGGTCGAAGATGCGGGGGAGGAGATCCGGGCCGATGCCCGTGCCGTTGTCGGCGACTTCGAGCGTGACGTGAGCGCCGTCAGCGTGAGCGGACAGGACGACCTGCCCGCCGTGGGGCGTGTAGGTCGACGCGTTCTTGAGGAGGTTGGTGACGACCTGGGCGAGCCGGCCCCGGTCGGCGTCGACGACGAGCCCCGCGGAAGGGACCGAGACCGTCAGCGTCTGTTGCCGCTCCTCGATGAGCGGCCCAGCCGCCTCCACGGCGTCAGCGGCCACCACCGCGAGCTCGATGGGCGCGCGCTCCAGCCGCAGGCCGCCGTGCACCGACCGCGACACCTCGAGCAGGTCGTCGACCAGACGCACCAGGTGGCGGGCCTGCCGCTCGATGACCGCGCGTTCCCGCTCGAGCTCGCCCGCGCCGTGCAGCCGCATCAGGTCGAGCGCCGTGACGATGGGGGCCAGCGGGTTGCGCAGCTCGTGCCCGAGCATGGCCAGGAACCGGTCCTTCTCCCGACCCGCCTCGTCGGCCGCGGCCAGCGCCGCCTTCTCGGCGGTCACGTCGACGAAGGTGGCCACCGCCAGCTCGACGGAGCCGTCGTCCTTCAGCACCGGCGCGGCGCTGACCTGGACCGCGCCCGAGGTCCCGTCCTGCCGCTCGATGCGCGCCTCGATCCCGTCGACCACCTCGCCTTTGAGGGCGCGGACCATCGGGAGCTCGTCCCTCGGTATGGGACGGCCGTCGGGGAACGTCAGCTTCAGGATCCGGCAGCGCTCCTCGACGGAGGTCGGGAAGGCGTCGGTCCGCCAGATGTGGGTCACGGCGTGGTTGGCGAAGACGAGGGTGCCGCTCGGCGGGCGCGCCACGAAGATGCCGATGGGGAGCCGCTCGAGCACGCTCTGGAGGCGGCGCTCCATCCGGCGGGCGTCGTCGTAGAGGCGCGCCCGGGCGAGGGCGTCCGCGCAATGCTCGGCGACGCTCGACATGAGGGCGCGCTCCGACGGCGCGAACCGCCGCGGCCGATCGGCGCTGAACCCCATCACGCCGAGGGTGTGATCCCCGCGCACGAGGGGGAGCATGGCGTAGGAACGGAACGCGTCCCCGCGCCCCATCGCGTCGGCGATCCCGGGGTGCTCCGCCGGGACGTCGGACTCACGCTCGTGGTAGAGCGGGCGGCGCTCGCGGGCCACCTGCGCCAAGGGGAGAGTGGAGTCGGCGGCGATGTGACGGACCGACGCGATGACCTGCTCACGCGTCCGGTACGACCCGAGCAGCCGGAGATCGCCGTGCTCGTCGGTGGACCAAACGGCGGCCGCCGCGAGGTCGAGCGCCTGCGCGCCGACCTGCGTCGCCAGCGCTGCGATCTCCTCGAGCGTCGCCGCCGACGAGAGCGCGGCTGTGAGCTGCTTCACCCGCTCGAGGTGGGCCTGGGCCGTCTTCTCACGCTCGAACAGGATGGCCCGCTCGAGGGCCTGCGCCGCGTGGTGAGCGAGCACGGTCAGGAACATCCGCTCGTCGGCTTCGAAATCGTGGGGATGAGGGAAGACGAGGGCGACGCCTCCGACCGCGCGGCCTTGCACCACCAGCGGGAGGCACGCGTACGACAGGTCGTGAAACCTCTCCGAGACCTGTACCTGCCGCTCCGCGATCTCGTAGCGCTGGCGGAAGTCGGCGCGGGACGGGAAGAAGAGCGGCTCGCACCGCAGGATCGCGTCGGCCATCGGGAGCCAGGGCTCGAGCGGGATGCGGGCGTACCGCTCGAGGACCCCCGGCTCGTTCCCGGTCGCGCCCACCAAAACGGCGTGCGTCGAGGGATCGTCGACCTTCCACATGAGCGCCGTGACGGCGCCGATGGCCGCCACGGCCTGGTCGACGACGATCCGCGCCACTTCGTCAGCGGGAATCGACTCGCTGAGACGGCTCGTGAGCTCGAGCAGCCGGCTCAACCTAACCCGCCCTTCGGCCGGGCGAGGGCCGGATGGGCCGGACGAGCTCAAGAGCGTGCTCTAAGCACGTCCATGCGCGTTCGCCAACCAAAGACCCGCGAAGTCCACGGGTCGGATATTCAGGCGAGGTCCGGGGATCGTCAAGGCCCCGCACGGCCCTAGGAGGGGGCCTGCGCGGGCAGAAAATCGGCCAGCCGCCGGGCGGCCTCCCGCACGACGTCGCGCGCGCCGACGGGGAAGTGCGTGTCCGGCGCGACCCACAACCGCCAGCGCCCGTTGATCGGCACTGACAGCTCCTCGCCGGCCGGATCGCGCATGCCGACCGGGACCGCCTCGGGCGGCGTGTCGTCGCACCACCAGGTGCCGGTCATCTTGATGTGGGCCTCGCGCCGGTGGAGGTCCTGCAGGGCCACGCTGGCGCCCAGCGCCTCCATCAGCATGGCGACGATGGAGAGCGCCCGTCCGGCGACCTGGCGGCCGTCGATGACCAGGGGATAGTCGATGATCATGCCGAATCGCACGGGCCTCGATCGAGTGACGCAGCCGGAGCCCGACCGGCGCACGAAAAAGCGACGTCCCGCGGAAAAACGCGCGGTCAGGCGAGGTTTTTCCGCGTCGAACGGCGGTCGATGTCACTTGACGACCACGGTCGCCGTCGAAAACGCGATGGTCCCGGTGCTGTTCTGCGCCTCGAGGAGCAGCTTGGCCTCCTCGAGGTTCCCGAGCTGGAGGCCCAGGCTCGCCCACTGGGAGAAGTGCTGCGAGATGGAGATGTGCCCGCACTGCCGCGCGTTCTGGCGGACGCTGAAGTACTGGTCGAACGTCTGGTTGTCGCCGGTGATGGCCGGCTTGTTGGTCTGGGTGTGCTTCCAGACATCGTACGTGTCGCCGTCCACGGTGATGGTCCCGACGTGCGTCCGCGGCGTGCCGTCGGAGGCGGTGCCGGCGGGCTTCGAGGCGCCCCAGTCGTCGATGATGTAGTACTCGCGCAGCGGGCTCACCGACCAGCCGTAGATCCCGACGTAGACCAGGCCGTCGCCGGTCTTCGTCTCGGCGAAGTCCGACGAGAGGGTCCCGATCTGCGCGGGCGTCTTGGTCTCGTCGAACTGCAGGCCGATGCGGGCCAGGAAGTCGCCGGCGTTGGTCCAGGTCGCGCTGAAGTCGGCATCGACGCCGTAGACCGTCATGCAACCCGACCCGGTGCCGTTCGACCACAGCTCGTACGCGTAACCGGCGCCCGCGCTCCCTTTCGAGTTCGAGCAGTACTGCTTGCCGCCGGTCAGCGGCGTGCCGGGCGGGCAGCTGCCGGCTGCGCCGCCCGCGCCGCCGCCTCCTCCTCCGACCGCGCCCCCTGCGCCACCCGCGCCGCCGCCGGCCGATCCGCCTTTGCCGCCGGCCGCGCCCGCGGCGCCGCCGGACCCGGTGGTGCCACCCTTTGCGCCGCCGGTTCCGGTCGAGCCCCCTTTTGCGCCTCCCGTGCCGGCGAGGCCGCCGCTGCCGGCGAGGCCGCCCGTGCCGGCGAGGCCACCGCTGCCAGTGGTGCCGGCCATGCCCGCGGCCCCGGCCGTGCCTCCGACGCCCGCCGCGCCCGAGACGCCGCCCGCGCCCGCGACGCCGGCTGCGCCCGCGACGCCGGCTGCGCCCGCGACGCCGGCTGCGCCTGAGACGCCAGCGGCGCCTGAGACGCCGGCCGCGCCCGTCATACCCGCCGCGCCCGACACCCCGCCCCTGCCGCCAGGTCCGCTCCCGCCGCTCCCACCACCGGCGCTCGAGCTGCCACAGCCCGCGAGGACGGCCCCGGCCAGACACGCCGCGGCGGCAGCGCATGATCTGAGGGTCTGGAGGGGGCACCCCATCGCGATCTGAGATCCCCGGGTCGGCGCGCCCGGATCACGAGCGGCCGCCATTTTCGGAGGCTCGGGGCCGGCCGAGCCGGCCGTCGAGCGACGCGGCCCCGCTCCCCTCCACGACCACCACCAGCGCGAGCGTGATGACGACGAGGTGGTACTCGAAGCCCTCGGCGCCCGCCGGCAGCGCCGCGAACCAGTTCATGAAGAAGCCGTTCGGCGCGTGGGTGCTGAGAGCCCCGAGCATGAGCCCCACCACGCCGAGCGCCGCGACCCGCCCCGCGAGGCCGAGCAGCAGCGCGAACGGCGCCACGAGCTCGGTGACGATGGCGAGCGTCGCCGCCCAGCCGGGGAAGCCGAGCGTCCCTGTCATCCAATTGTGCGTGCCGCCGAACCCGTAGCCGCCGAGCCACCCCAGGGCGTGCTGGGCGCCGTGGGGGAAGAGCAGCGCCGCCAGGCCGGCGCGAGCCACCAGGGCGCCCCGGCTGGGCGTCGTCGCCAGGGGGCGCCGCGCGGCGCGCCTGACCGTCGAGCGCAGGGTCTGTCCGGTCGTCCTCGGGGCCTCGGTCATGGTCATCGTGGTCATGGTCGTTCTCCTTCCTGCCTCCATTCCTACGCGTCGCCGGGGCGGGCGATTAGCCGGGTTCGGCTGTCCACACTGTTCGGAATGCCGTACAATCGCCTCCCGTGGCCGCGACGCCCGACGAGCTGGTCTCGATGGTCTGCTTCGCGCGCGTCGTGGAGGCCGGCTCGTTCACCGCCGCGGCGGCCACGCTGCGCGTGTCGAAGTCCGTGGTGAGCGCCCGCGTGGCCGCGCTCGAGGATCGGCTCCGCGCCCGGCTGCTCAACCGCACCACGCGCCGGCTCTCGCTCACGCCCGAGGGGCTGGCCCTCTACGAGCGCTGCGCGCCGCTGCTCGCCGCCGCCGACGCCGCCGCCGAAGCGGCCGAGGGCGCGGGGGACGAGCCGCGCGGCGTGCTGCGCGTCAACGCGCCCGTCGCCTTCGCCGAGGAGCACCTCGCCGCCCCGCTGGCGGCGACGCTCGAACGCCACCCCCGCCTGCACGTCGAGCTGTCGCTCGCCGACCGGGTCGTCGACCTGGTGGGCGAGGGGATCGACGTCGCCGTCCGGGTCAGCCCGCGCCTCGAAGGCGGCGGCCTGGTCGCCCGCAAGCTGTGCGTCGATCGGACGGTGCTGGTGGCCGCGCCCGCCTACCTCGCCCGCCGGGGAACGCCCGCCCGCCCCGAGGCGCTGCTCCACCACGACTGCCTCGTCTACTCTTTGCTGCGCGTCGCCGACGAGTGGCGCTTCCGTGGCCCCGGCCCGCGCGAGCTCTACTCCGTCCCCGTCGAGGGACGCTTCGCCGCCGCCAGCGGCGCGGTTCTGCGCCGCGCGGCGCTGGCCGGGATGGGCCTCGGCGTGCTGCCCACCTTCATGGTCGCGGGCGATCTCGCCGAGGGTCGCCTCCGCCGCGTCCTCGCCGACGCCTTCGCGGGCACCGAGCTCGGCATCTACGCGGTCTACCCCCAGGCCCGCCGGATCCCGGCCAAGGTCCGCGCCTTCGTGGACGTCCTCGCCGCCCACTTCCGCAGGCCGAGCTGGGCGACGGCGTGATTCACGGGCGCAGCAGCGCCTTGATCGCGCGGCGGGTGTCCATCGCGCGGTAGCCCTCGGCCACCTCCGCGAGCGGCAGCGTGAGGTCGAAGACCTTGCCGGGATCGATCTTGCGGTTCCACGCCAGATCGATCAGCTGTGGCAGGAAGCGGCGCACCGGCGCCGGGCCGCCGTGCAGGTGGACGTGGGCGAAGAACAGGCGCTGGCCGTCGAGCGCGACGCCGTGCGGGACGCCGACGTAGCCGATGGAGCCGCCCGGGCGGGTGGCGCGGATCGCCTGCGTCATCGACTCCGAGGTGCCGACGCACTCGAGCACGGAGTCCGCGCCGATGCCGTCGGTCAGGTCCTTGATACGCGCCACGCCCTCGTCGCCGCGCTCGGCGACGATGTCGGTCGCGCCGAACGCGCGGGCCAGCTTCTGCCGGACCTCGTGGCGGCTCATCACGATGATCCGGCCGGCGTCCTTCAGCTTGGCCGACAGCACGGCCAGGAGCCCGACCGCGCCGTCGCCGACGACGGCGACCGTCGCGCCCGGCTTCACGTTGGCGGCGTCGGCCGCGAACCACCCGGTGCCCATGACGTCGGAGAGCGCCAGCAGGCTGGGGATGAGGTCGTCAGGGGGAATGTCCGGCGTCGGCACCAGCGTGCCGTCGGCGAGCGGGACGCGCAGCACGGGCGCCTGCGCGCCGGCGATCGCCTCCCGGTGCTGGCACGACGTCTGGTAGCCGGCCCGGCAGATGGGGCAGGTGTTGTCGGACGCGAAGAACGACCCGATCACGAACTGCCCGGGCCTGATCGACTTCACCGCGCTGCCGACCTCCTCGACGATGCCGCAGTATTCGTGGCCCATGGGCGTCGGCCGCTCGATGGGGCTGATGCCGCGGTAGGGCCACAGATCGGAGCCGCAAACGCATGCCGCCGTTATCCGGATGACGGCGTCGGTCGGCTGCGCGATGCGGGGTGCCGGCCGCTCCTCGAACCGCACGTCCTTCGGGCCGTAGAGAACTGCGCCTCGCATGGGACTCCTCCTCTCGGTGAGCGTCGAACGACCTCGAGAAGATGCGCGACGGCGATGGCCGGGACCAGTCGCCCCGCGCGCGGCGAACGACATCGAAGCGCCCAGCTTCTAGGAACCGGCGAGCGCGGGCGGACGAGACGATGGGCCCCTAGACCGCGGCTTCCCAAAGCGCGGGGTAAGTCGTCACGAATCCTTCGGGCGAAACGGTGAGGACATCGTCGTAGCCGTACGCGGGCGCGGTGTAGCGGTATCGGTGCCCGTCGAGCCGTTGATAGGTCTGGTCGAGTCGGTCGAGCCGCAGCTCGGGGAACGCGAGGTAGGCAGCGGGTGCCGGGCTGGCTTGGCCGATGGCCAGGCCGAGCCGTCGAATGGCGATGAGATTCGTCGCCGGCGTGAAGCCGAGGTCGACATCGACGAGATCGTGAGCGGCCGCCTGCACGACCCCGTTCATCTGCCACGCGCCCGTCTCGGTACGGACGATGTGAAGGTCGATGGATCCGCCAGCGCGCGAGCCCGTCACCCGTGCGGCTCGGGTGTGCCACCCGGCGTCGCAGTCGACGTCATACACGAGTCCACACGGTCTGCCCTCGTGAGCGAACACGGCGACGCCTTCGAGACGCCATCCGGTGCTCGTCCGGACGAGCCGGCAGACGTCGTGGCCTTCCCCGTCGAGCCTCCGCCACAGGATCGATGGGTTTCCGCCGCTCACGGCGTGACTCTAGCGCTGACCGAGCTCGCCGACAGGGCTAGACGGCGCGGACGCGGGCGCCGAGCCCCTCGCGGCGCTCGACGAGGAGGGCGACCTCCGCCGCGGGCATGGGTCGGCCGAAGTGGTAGCCCTGCAGGTAGTCGCAGCCCGCGCCGGCCAGGCGCGCGGCCTGCTCGACGGTCTCCACCCCCTCGGCGATCACCCGGAGGCTCATCGTGTGGGCGAGCGCGATGATGGAGTCGACGATCGACCGGCTGGTCTCGTCGTGGTTCATCTCCTTGACGAACTCGCGGTCGATCTTGAGCGCGTCGAGCGGCATCCGCTGCAGCTGGCTGAGCGACGAATAGCCGGTCCCGAAGTCGTCCATGTGGATGAGCACGCCCATGGCCCGCAGGCGGGCCATGGTCTCGATGGTCTTGACGGCGCTTTGCATGGCCGCGGTCTCGGTGACCTCCAGGCGGAGGCTCTGCGGGCCGAGGCCCGTCTCCTCGAGGATGCGCTCGACGTCGTCGACGATCGCGGGGGACACGAACTGCCGGTGAGAGACGTTCACCCCGACCGCGATGTGCGCGAGCGACGGGATCTCGAGCTGCCAGCGGCGCACCTGCCGGCACGCGCTGGCGAGCACCAGCTTTCCCAGCGGGACGATGAGGCCGGTCTCCTCGGCGATGGAGATGAAGGCGTCCGGCATCACCTGCCCGCGCGTCGGGTGGCGCCACCGGACCAGCGCCTCCAGGGCCTCGAGCCGCCCGGCGCCGTTGACGATGGGCTGGTAGTGAAGCTCGAAATCGTCGCGCTCGATGGCGCGGCGAAGCTCCGTCTCGGTCGACCACCGCGCCATCGCGCGCTGGTGCATCTGGGGATCGAAGATGCAGGTGCAGCTCTTGCCCGACTGCTTGGCCTGGTAGAGGGCCGTGTCCGCGTCGCGCAGCACGTCCTCGGGGCGGGTGTAGCCCCCGTCGCTGGTGGCGATCCCGACGCTGCCGCGGGCCACGAGGTCGTGGGCCCCGAGGCTGAACGGCTCGGACAGGGCGCTGTGGACGCGCTCGGCCACGCGCAGGGCGTCCTCGGGCGAGGCCAGGTCCTCGAGCAGC
>Ga0306920_100003408_pt1 | contig 20154 bp, 23 predicted proteins | sample flu12Cox44000170_FD_204666 | JGI IMG/M metagenome (GOLD analysis project Ga0306920, IMG submission 204666) | Lab enrichment of tropical soil microbial communities from Luquillo Experimental Forest, Puerto Rico - flux4day.12C.oxic.44.000.170 (v2)... | ecosystem: Environmental > Terrestrial >... | reverse complement strand
CAGTGGCCCTGTCGAGGGTGCATGCAAGAACCTCATCAAGGATCGGATGGAGCGTTCGGGAATGCGTTGGACTGAGGAGATGGCCGAGGCCATCGTCCAACTCAGAGCCATCTATTTGAGCGGGGACCTTGATCGCTACTGGCCCTTCCACATCGAAAAAGATCAGCAACGCATTCATCCCCGCAACTGGAGCGTCGTTCTAAAGTAGCCACACCCAATTCATTTGCATCCCACACCTGATTTTCTTCGCTTTCGCAACCGTCCTCATTGTCTTGGTCACAATGGTCTGGCGCTAACCGAGTCTTCGCTCAACATATAGCGTCTAGATGAGTACACCGGTTGCACAGAGCCGCTACACAAAGCGAGGCGATGTTGGCAACGGAGGTTGAAAGGAGTTAGCCTTGAGAGCACACTTTCGCTATATCATGATGTTGGCGGCACTTGCGATTTCGTTGACGGGAATGTCGTTCGCACAGCAATTCGCATATCGGGTGGCTACCAACGTCCCCTATGACTTCTATGTCGGAGATCAGTTATTCTCGGCCGGTAACTACACCTTTGCTGTGAACTACGGCGATCGCGAAGTCACAATTACGAACCAGGCAAACGGTCATAGCTCGGTGGTCCTGGCGACCCCCATCGAGTATGCATCGCCTGGGTACGATCGCCGAGACAAGGGCATAGTTGTCGAATTGATGTCAGTGGGCAACCGCTATGTACTATCTGATGTCCAGACTCGCACGAGCGGCGTGAGCTTTTCGAAGGGAAGCTACCCGAGCACCTTGGCAAAGAACGAAGGTGTCGTTACGCTGGTTGCGTCTCTTCGATAACCAGGCCAGTGCCAGCCGCTAATGAGTGAAGGCCGGGACTGTTCCGGCCTCTTTTTGTCTACAGGCGGCGGGATCAGTGGCGCATCCAAACCGGCACCTCTGCAGGCTGGCCGAAACTTCAGCTTCGAATTAGTCTGATAACAGGGACGCTTTGCCGCCAATGTATCGGACATTCCTATCCATTTTCTTGCTGGTCGGCGCAATTGTGCCCGGAGCCACCGAGTCGGCGGTGTTCTCGAAGATTTCCTGGCAGCCGCAAATCCTAGTAAACGGAACGGCTTGCCTTTTAATGGTCGCAGTCCGCGGCGTTCCGCAAAAGGTCACTGCGAAGTGGTTTGACCGCGATATCGAGTTCTCCCGCGGGGCGGGCGGAACCTGGTACGCATTGGCGGGCATCGCCTATGAGGTTAAGCCTGGAACCCACAACGTTGAACTTTCGGCATTGATGTCCGATGGCAGGGTGCTTCACGACATGCGGCCCGTTGTAGTGCACAGAGCCCATTACCAGACATCACGCCTCACGGTCCCGGAGAAATACGTAACGCCCGATCCGGAAACGCTCAAACGCATCGAGGCCGACAGGGCCGTCAAGGCAGTTGCGTTTGCCCACCAGATCCCGTCGCCACAATGGTCTGGCAACTTCATCGCGCCTGTTTCAACCGGCATGTCGGAAGCCTACGGCACCAGCCGAACATTCAATGGCAAGTTGGCGAGTGTGCATCGGGGTGAGGACTTCTATGCGCCCATCGGAACGCCGGTTCATGCATCGAACGCAGGCGAGGTCGTGCTGGCACGCGAGCTATTTTACGAAGGCAACTGTGTGGTCATCGATCACGGCCTTGGCTTCATGACCCTGTACATGCACCTTTCCCAGTTCAACGTGAAAGAGGGCGACAAGGTCGAGAAGGATCAGGTAATTGCACTCAGCGGAGACACTGGTCGCGCGACAGGTCCGCATCTACATATGGCCGTGCGCTGGAGTGGGGAGTATCTTGATCCGGCGAGACTACTCGCACTGAAGCTCCCGGAGCATCCGTAGTTGGCGGCTTGGCTTTTGGTTGGGATCCGCGATTGACAACTTGTTTGTGCTGCTGAACAATGAGCTTCGAGCATTGGCCCTTACCCGCAGTGCTCATCTTTCCGAGCGCACGGGCCGGCGCCGAGCAAACATTCAGGACATTCTTATGGCTAGGATTCTCTGCGTGGATGACGAGCAGCACGCTGCCAAATTAAAGTGCATCATCCTCGAAACCGCTGGACATAAGGCGACGCCCGCGACATCCGCGAGTGAAGCCATCAGCCTGCTGGAATCCAATCCCTATGACTTGGTCGTCACCGACTGGCGTTTGGGCAATGCCAGCGGACGTGACATTGTTGTGGCAGCCCGCCAGCTTGCCGACACGCCCGTTGTTGTCATCTCAGGTTACGTGAACGAGGCGTTTCAGGCTCCCGATCCGATGGCTGATTATTATTTGGAAAAGCCGGTCAATCCGGACGAACTCATTCGGATCGTCAATGACCTGGTCAAGCCCAACGCTACAACCTAAACGACCCAGGGCCAATCGCGAGTGATTCGAACCTCTATTGAGTACGAAATGCCCGGGCAGCAGGTTTGTCGATCAATACCCGCTCGCGGCGGTGTGGAGTTTCGTTTTCGAGATGAACCGTGGCCGTGGCGTGGGCCAGCATGCGATGGTGGAGCACGAAGAGTGCCAGCTCGAGCCGGTCGGATACGCCGATCTTATCGAAGATCCCCCGCAGCGCGTTCTTTACGATCTGTTCCGTAGTATAGAGTTGCGCCGCAATATCCCGATTCTTATAACCTCGCACTACTGCCGCTATAATGCGCAGCTCCTTCTCCGAGAGCCTGTCGCGTACTCGAATTCCTACTAAATCTTCGCTGATTTCGGTTACTTCGGAGTTCGGTGTGTGCACGAATGGTTCACCCCGCGCCAGCCGACGCACGGCCTCGACAATGGACGAGCCATTGATCGAGCGGTACACCACCCCTTCGACGCCCATAGCAACCAATGCGGAGGCATCATCGCCGTTTTCCGCCAGAACCAGAGTCGCGATGGAATTACGCGAAGTCAGCGACTGGATTTCGGCAAATTCTGGCAAGAAGAACGTCGATACCAGAAGCACGTGTGCCCGCAATCGTTCGAGTGCATTCAGCAGTTGCTCCGTAGTCTGAGGTTGTCCAACGATTCGAAGATCTTCCTCGACTGCCAACACTTTGGCCACCCCAGCGCGGAAGATCGCCTCATGGTCGGCAATGATGACGTTGGTCATGGGTACTGCTCACTGCGAAGGATTTTCAATTCACACCCCGGTCAGCTCACTAACACCGCGCCGTGCTTACGCTGCATTCAGCGCACACCAGCTATCTCATACTCGGAGGCCTTCCGCTGCCCTTGCAAACGTAAGTGCCATGAATTGTGAAGCTTGCGTATTGTCTAGCATGAGTTAACCATAATAACAATAATTTTGCGGTTAACGAGCAACACAGTGCAATTAAAGTTGCATGTCCATTTGTCCACAAAAGAAGAGACTATCGGCGCTACGGGTTCTGTGGCACCCGCCCACGACTCGCGAATTCGATTCCTTGCACCGATCGAAATAGTTCCCACGTTGTGGGACATATTCGAAGGGTCCCGTCTTATCTGTACCCATTCTGATTTTCTCGCCTCGGCGACAGGCGGTTTTGCTGACGAGGCGTAGGAGCCAAGACTAACAACCCGCGCCGACCGCACGCGCTGTGGAATCTTGCTATCATCGTCCCTTGCCGTCGACTCTGACATCCGTGCGTGCCTCTACTCGTCCGAACTGGGCCGAAGTGTCACTCTCAGCTCTCCGCCACAACTTTCGTGTCCTGCAGCAGCACGTCAGTCCTCAGGTCACGATCTGCGCTGTAGTCAAATGCGACGCCTACGGACACGGATCCGAAGCCTGCGCACTGGCTCTCGAACAAGAAGGCGCATGTTGGTTTGGCGTAACTTCCACCGACGAAGGCGTTGCTTTGCGCGATGCTGGGGTCAGAAGTCGCATCCTCATTCTCGTGGGTGCGTTTCGTGGTGAAGAAGAGGACGCGCTGCGTTGCGGACTTACTCCGACTGTGTCGCGCATCGCCGACGTGGAGGCCGTTGCCCACGCAGTAGCGCGAATCGGAGGTCGCGAACCTGTCCCCGTGCACCTGAAACTCGACACAGGGATGGCCCGCCTGGGTTTGCCGCTTTTCGAACTCAACAACTTTATCATGCGTGTCAAGGCCATGCCGCAGATCGAGTTGGAAGGTGTTTTCAGCCACCTTGCCTCGGCCGAAGTGTTGGATGCCGCCGATGCCCAGCGCCAACAGGAGCGCTTCAGCGCCGCTTTACGGACGATTGAGGAAGGCGGATTGCACCCTCGCCTGCGACATCTGGCGAACAGTAGTGCAACGCTCGGACGTCCCGATACCTGGTACAACTTCGTTCGTCCGGGTATAGCGATCTATGGTTACGAGCTTCCGCTGATACACCGCGACGGAAGTGCGGTCGGCGAATACCAGCCCCTGGGGCTGATTCCTGTTATGTCTTGGAAGACCAGAGTGCTTTCCTTGCGCGACGTAGCTGCGGGACAGGCCCTGGGATATGACGGCGCCTACGTCACTCCTGCGCCCGCCCGCATTGCGGTAATCGCTGCGGGATACGGAGACGGCCTGTATCGTAGACTCTCGCCGGGTGGTTATGCACTTCTGCGTGGACAGCGCGTTCCGTTCCTTGGTCGTATATCGATGGATCTCACGATCGTCGATGTCACCCACATTCCCGGTTGTGCAATCGACGATGAGGTTGTGCTCATCGGGCACAGCGGCGATGAAAGAATCACCGCTCTTGATCATGCTCGCTGGTCCGGTACCATACCTTACGAGATCCTGTGCAACTTATCTGAGCGCGTCGTGCGCCACCACGTGGAGTAGGTCGCTCCTTCGTGCTACGATGCGGTTTCCTCCAGGAGCAGATTCCGCATGAATCGAATTCTTGTACTGATTATTGCGTTTTCGTCGGTCGCCATTGCTCAGGCTCGACAGCAAGCAAACCCATCGGGCGTCCTGCCACAGCACCGGCGCATGAGCTTTTTTCTCGGCGACTGGACTGCTTCGGGGACCTCAAAGATCAGCCCTAAAGGACACGCTGCGCCGTTCACGCTAAAGGAGCATGGCGATTGGGTTACGGATGGATACTTCCTCGAAACCAAAACTTCCATGAAGTCAGACTTGGGCACGGTAAATAGTGTGCGGATGATGGGCTATAACGTCGAAGACAAGGTGTATACCTACAATGTCTATAACAGTCTTGGCGAACATCAACTGGCGTTAGGACATCTCAACGGGAACACCTGGACGTGGGATTCCGCCGAGAAGCTGAATGGTATGACCGTGAAGGGACGCTACACAGTTGTCGAGACGGGCCCGGATACCTTTACCTTTAAGTCTGAAGTTGCCGACCCCAAAGGTGGATGGGTGACCGTGATGGAAGGTAAGGCCCAACGGCTAGCTCCGGCGGCCAACTAATAGCGGAGGAAGCTGCTTCTTTCAGTTGCCATTTTCCGAGGATTGGCGTTTGCCGTATGCCGTGCTTCGATAGAAGCTCAGCGCCGCGTCAGCTTGGACGATCATTCGGTATCGGCTGAGACCTTGGTAGGTATCCCCAGGGTCGTACTTCTTCTCATGTTCGGCAATCACAATCGTGGACGCGCCAACCATCCGTGAGCCTCCCAGGAATTCCAGTGTCCGTTCATACGCCCCGCGCATTTGATAGGGCGGATCGACAAAGCAGAAGTCGCAGGTCACTCCGGAGGCGCCGAGTGCGCGCAGTGCCGAGGCGACGTCGCTTTCATAGATGTCGAATCCATCGGTGATCCTCAGCGATTGAAGGTTCTCCCTGATGAGTCGCGCGTGCTTGCGTTCCGATTCGACGAAGTATACGTGCATCGCGCCGCGGCTGATCGCTTCAATGCCTACCGCGCCGGTTCCCGCAAACAGATCGAGCCATGCGCTTCCTTCGAGAGTGCTCGACGACGCCAGCACGTTGAACAGCGTCTCGCGCAGGCGATCGCTCGTCGGACGCAGATCCAGTCCAGGCAGTGACTTCAGCGGACGGCTGCGATATTGTCCGGCAATGACGCGCATGGCTTCGCCTCAGTCTGACCGCTTCCAGGTGAAACGAGTGTATAGAATAAAGAGGGAGGCTTGTGGTCTTCATGCGCGGCTGGTCATTTCCGGCAGGACGCCTGTTTGGCGTTGACATCCGGATTCACGTTACCTTTCTCTTTCTGCTCGGCTTCGTCTGGTTTTCCGAATCGCTGACCATGGGCGTCTCTGGTCCCGGCCGCGGTCTCGCGCTCGTTGCTATCATCTTCGGCTGCGTGATCGTTCATGAACTGGCTCATGCTGTCGTCGCCAAGCACAGCGGCATCATTGTACGATCGATCATCCTTTTGCCGATTGGCGGCGTCACTCTCATGGAGGACCCCAACGCCGGCAAGCCCGATCCTGCCCGCGACATTCGCATCGCCGTCTCGGGGCCGCTGGTCAACCTCATCATCGCCGCCGTCGCTGGAGTGGTTGTCCTTAGCTTCGCGCCACAGGTGAAACTGTGGGCGCAGCCCTTCGTGCACGCTACCAACCTGCCACGCAGTTTGTTCTGGAGCAACCTCTTCCTCGGTGCGTTCAACCTTCTGCCAGCCTATCCCATGGATGGCGGCCGCATTTTGCGTGCACTGCTGGCCGAGCGTATGGACTATGTTCATGCCACCCGTCGCGCCGTGACCATCGGCCAGGTCTTCGCCATGTTCCTCATGATGGTTGGCCTGGTGTGGAACGCATGGCTGGTTTTAATCGGGTTCGTTCTGTTTGTTGGCGCACAACTCGAGGACCGTTCCGCTGTCTTCCAGTCCGTGCTTGAGACGGTACACATGGAAGATGTGATGCTCACCCAGTTTTCCATTCTGTCTCCGGCCGACACGCTCGAAGACGCTCTCAGCAAGGCCGTGCACACCTTGCAGGACGACTTTCCAGTTGTGCGCGGCATGGAAATGGTCGGCGTCATCAACAAGGCTCGGATCGTCGACGCTCTACGTCGCGGCGGCAACGGCTATGTCCAGCCCGCGATGGTTCGCAGCTTCGATGTCGCCAGAAGGACCGACTCCCTCGCCGACGCATTCCGCAAGCTTCACGGCCGCGGACTCAGCATGATTCCCGTCGTCGACACGGGGCGCTTGGTAGGAATCGTCACGCTACAAAACTTGACCCACTCGATAGCGCTGCTGGCGGAGTCTCGCCGACTGAAACGAGCCGAGGAAGCCTACGAGTAACTTTTACCGTCGTTCGCAAGCGTCAAGCACAGGAAGCTCTACGTTTTTTTGTTGACTTCGTCGCTTCGCTTCTCGATAATCCCAAAATTCCAACAGTCGTAGCGCTATGGTTGCGCGAGTCTCGCCACGCCTTCATAGCGCTGCTACCAGGAGACTCGCACATGCGTCGTTGTGCTGTTGTCTTGGTTTTCTGTTCGTGTCTTGCCCTGGGCTCGCCCGGGTTTGCCGCATGTACGGGCAAAGTACTCATGCAATCGAACTTTCAGCCGGGCGATTCGAAGTGGCCGATCGCCAACACCACCTGGACCGACCAGGCCGTCCACGACGGAGCGCTGACGCTTACCTACCGCAAAAACGTGGCCTCGCAGCTCCTTTATAGTGGTGATGTTTTCGACGATGTACAGATTTGCGTTAAAGTGAAGCTCCTCGAATCCGTCGCAGCCGACAAGGAATACGCTTCCCTCGTGTTCTGGGCCAAGGATTACAGCTCGTATTACGTACTATGGGTTGACCCTTCGGGCGCCGTTGGCGTGATACGCAAGGCCGGAGACCGGTGGCTCTATCCCATGCCTCCCCAAAACCACGTCGCCGTGAATAAGGGAGTCGGTCAGACTAATGCGTTGCGCGTGGTACTGCACGGCTACGACGCCGACCTCTACGTCAACGAACGGCGCGTTGGCTCTATCACTGGGCAGCCTGTCGCCGGAGGAAGCCAGGTCGGGTTGCGCGCCGAAGGCGCTATTCCCAACCATACCAATACAGTGTGGGAGTTTTCCGATTACATAGTTTCGAAACCGTAGCCCCCCTTCCCATCCGAGCCACGCGCGCTCGTAGCGTCGTCGACGCCCCATCTGTTGACTTGCCGCCTCCAATCCTTTTATAAGCGAGACGCGGCCCCAATCCCTTGCTCGCGGAGTGTTCATGTCAAAGCAGTTGTTACTGGCGATCTCATTGGCGTTGCTCATTTGTGCAACATCTGTACTTGGGCAAAACTCGGCTCCCGCAAACTTCAATGGTCAGAGCTGGTGGGATTATGTGAAAGTTCTCGCCTCCGATGATTTGGAAGGCCGGGAAACCGGTAGCCTTGGACTTCAGAAAGCCTCCGCGTACGTCGTCGAGCAACTGAAGAAGAGCGGTCTCGAAGCGGCCGGAACCCAGGGTGGTTTTTACCAGCCGGTCGAGTTCATCAGTCGGCAGATCGACGAGTCGGGCTCTAGTCTTGCTCTGGTTAGCGGAGGGAAACCCGAGCCGTTGGTCCTTGGTGAAGACGCGATGTTCAGTACGCGTGCCAACCTTGCGCCGTCCGTGAATGCTCAGCTTGTATTCGTGGGCTACGGGTTGAAGGTCCCTGAGAAAAACTACGACGACTTTGCTGGCCTCGACGTAAAGGGCAAGGTGGTGGTGTTTCTCTCCGGATCGCCGGCGGACATGCCAACTGCGCTGGCTTCGCACTATCAGTCGACCGGCGAGCGGGCACGACTCTTGCGGGAGATGGGCGTGCTTGGATTCATCAGCATTCCCAACCCAGCCTCTATGGACGTCCCCTGGAGCCGCATGACGCTCGCCCGCGCACGCCCCAGCATGACTCTGGCTGATCCCACTCTCGACGATACGAGAGACGTCAAACTGGCTGTGACATTCAATCCCGTCGATGCCGAAAAGCTTTTTGAAGGTTCCGGCCACACCTTTGCGGAGATTGCCGCGCTGGGCAAAGATCGCGGCCCGCTGCCGCACTTCCCGCTCGCTCTCGGCATTCAGGCGAAAGCCAAGGTGATTACCAAGAATGTTGAGTCGTCCAACATCGTTGCCAAGCTGCTCGGTAGCGATACGAAGCTGAAGAATGAATACGTCGTCCTCTCAGCACACCTCGATCATCTCGGCATCGGCGAACCCATCAATGGCGACAGGATCTATAACGGCGCCATGGACAACGCTTCTGGTTCAGCAATGTTGCTCGATCTTGCGGCCGCTATGCACGCATCGAGCGCTAAACCGAAGCGCTCGATTCTGTTTTTGTTCCTCACCGCGGAAGAGAAGGGGCTGCTGGGATCGAAATATTTCGCCGCGCACCCGACCCTACCCAAATCTTCCATCATCGCCGACCTCAACACCGACATGTTCCTTCCCATCATCCCGCTAAAGGTCCTGACGGTGCAGGGCCTCTCTGAATCCGACCTGGGCGACGACGCGCGCGAAGTCGCGACGCAGTTAGGAGTTGAGGTCCAGCCCGACCCAGAGCCACTGCGCAACGCCTTCGTGCGCAGCGACCAGTACAGCTTCATTCGGCAGGGAATTCCTTCGCTCTCAATGTCGGTCGGTGCAACCAAGGGTTCGCCCGAAGCAGCCAAACAGAAGCAATGGCTGACTGAGCGATATCACGCGCCCTCCGACGATATCAACCAACCAGTCGACCTTGCCGCCGCCGGCAGATACGAAGATGTCATGGCCGCACTCGCGATGAAAGTAGCCGATGCTGCACAGGTGCCGCAGTGGAAGGGCGACAGCTTTTTCCGCCGCTTCCTGCCCCAAGCCTCCGGCAGCCACTAGCTATTGGGACGTGGCACTAAATTTTAAGGGGTGAAATAACAAAGTGGGTGCCCCATCCTTTCCATCTTTTGGGAAAGGGTGGGATTTCTCTATCCTCCGCTCAGAGTAAAGTTCACATTGATCTGCGTATCAACTTCGACTGCCTCATTGTTCAGCAGGTAAGGACGATACCTCCACTGCTGAACAGCTTCGATGGCGGCCGGCACCAGCAAAGGATTGTCCGCTGATCACGTGTAAGTCGTGAACCGTGCCGTCCTTCGCGATCACCGCTTCGAGCACAACCGTGCCTTGTATTCGCGCCTGCGCCGCTAGTCGCGGATAGGTCGGCTTCACCTGATAGATCAGCATGCCGGCTGCGACTCCCGACGAGACGCGCAATTTCTGCGGTGGGGCTGGCTTCACGACGGTCGGCGGAACAGACCGCGCAATTTCCGTAATTACCGCGTTGGGCACTTCATCTGACGTTCCTCCTTCGACCAGACCGTCGAGACGCGGCGGCCCGCCGACGGAAGGTTCATCGCGCACCATCTGCGTCTTCAGGGGGATGCGGCTGGGCTCACGCAGCACTTTGCCGTCAAGCTCGCGGCTATCGCGCGCTGCACGCGGGTGTGCAGGCACAACTTGGGCGGGTACGCGGCCCGCGGGCGGCGAGGGCAATCGAAGGATGTCCACAATCTGTTGCTTGGGTAGCCCCTGTGTGTAAATCAGGGGCGCCAGTACGAGCAAGCTAATCGCACCAACTTCGATCACGAACGAGACCAATTTTGGCCACGTCTTCCGCTTGCGCAAAGCTCCGCCTGAGTCGAACAGACTGTCTTCAAACATATTCGCCGCTCCTTGCGGTTATCACTACAGACACCGAGTGGCTGTGATTAGCTCCCGGATAATGCAATCGATTCGTGTTGAAATCCGAGCTGACGTACAATGCTTGACACTTCCGAGTTGTTCGACGGCAACACCAACCCGGCTTCGCAGCCCGCCTGGCACACCCGCTGCGGAACCAAAGACGACGGGATGTGCCAAGGAGTAACCATGTCGCATTTCGCTCGCAAAGTCTCTGTGATTGCACTGATCGCCATATCCATCGCCTGCTTACATCCCCAAAGCGCTGCTCAGGACAAAGCCGCCCCGCCGGCCGCTTCCGACCAAGCGGCACAGTATCCAGATGCTCGAGCAGTTTCGGATAAGGACATTCAGATGCTTCGCGAAGACATCCGCTCGCAGCGCAAGCAACTCATTGCAGCCAACATGAAGCTGACCGACACTGAGGCCGAGAAATTCTGGCCCGTTTATGACCAGTACATCTCCGAGCTGGTTGCTAACAACAATAAGAAATATGCACTGATCAAGCAGTTTGTCCAGACCGGTGGCCTGTTGACCGACACGGAAGCGGAGAATTCTGTAAAAGAGTGGGTCAACATCGATGAGTCAGTCGCAGCGCTGCGCCAGAAGTACATCCCCATCTTTCGCAAGGTGCTGTCAGCTAAAAATGAGGCGCTGTTCTATCAACTCGACCGCCGCGTTCAGCTCATGATCGATTTGCAACTGATGGCGTTGATTCCGATGATCGACTCGCAATAGCCTGCGCAGACAGCAAGTCAACATCCTACGTTCGGATCGCGGATTCCATGACAGCGCACGGCGCGTTCACCATTCGAAGGGCGACTCTCGACGACGCTGAAGGCGTGCTGCGATGCTTGCATTCAGCCTTCGCGGCTTATAAACATCACTACACGCGAGTCGCGTTTGAAGATACGACCCTTACACGCGAGTCCTATCTATGTCGGCTGAGAGAGATGATGGTATTCGTCGCCGTCGATAACTCGGGATGTGTCGGTCGGCACCATTGCCTGCAACGTGCTTGGTAGCGGGGAAGGACACTTGAGGGGAATGGCCGTCGTACCCGAACGCCAGGCAACCGGAATCGCGAATCAGCTACTTGCCTATGCAGAGTCCGAGTTGACGCAAAGGAACTGTTCCCACATTACGCTCGATACGACGGAGCCGCTCGAACGTGCCATGCACTTCTACGAACGCCACGGCTATCGCCGCTCTGGTAAGGTTGGGGACTTCTTTGGCATGCCTCTAATTGAATTTGTGAAAGGCCTACGAGCCAAAAGCTAAAAAGCGAAAAGCAAAAAGCGAGTGATTTCCGGCGCTACTTCACCCTCTGCAGCTCCCGATAAGCCTCGCTCTTCGACATCCCGAATTCCTTGGCAGCTTGTTTCAGAGCAGCCTTTTCGTCGAGCGATTCCACCTTCATCAGCTCGCGCACACGATCACCGACGTTCTTTCCATTGGGCTTGGGATGCTCCGTGCCTTCAGCTTTGCCGATCAGCAGCGTGATCTCGCCCTTCACCTCAACCCGCCGATTCAACGTGGTGAGGACGTCTTCCGCGGTTCCACGCAGAAACTCCTCATGCAGCTTGGTCACCTCGCGCGCCACAACCACGTGTCGCTCCGGCCCCAGCAACTCGATAACGTCCTCTAACGCCTCGATGATCCGATGCGGCGCTTCATAAAAAATTTGCGTTCTTGGCGAGTTGCGAATCGCTTCCAACGCCGTGCGCCTCGCACCTCCTTTCGCCGGCAGAAATCCACTAAAGCGGAATGAATCGGTGGGCAGGCCGCTTGCCACCAATGCCGAGAGAAATGCCGATGCGCCTGGTACCGGCACCACCTTGATATGGTGCCGCACCGCCAACGCGATCAGCCTGTATCCCGGATCGCTCACCCCCGGCATGCCCGCATCGCTGACCATGGCGACGTTCTCGCCTTTCTCAAGGTGCATGATGAGTTCGGCGGCGCGCGTCAGCTCGTTGTGTTCATGATAGCTGACCGTCATCTTCTCGATACCGTAGTGGTCGAGCAGTCGCACCGCATGCCGTGTGTCTTCACATGCGATGAGGTCCACATCTTTCAACACGCGCAAGGCACGTAGCGTGATGTCTTCCATGTTGCCGATAGGTGTACCCACAAGGTAAAGCGTGCCCGCGCCGGGAGCACCGCCGTCCTTCACCACGCGCGTCGCGGCCTTCGCCTTCATCATACGCGGCAAGTGTACACCCGCGGACGAACACTATTGTCAATCGGTCGTCACGAGTGGCCGTTTTACGGTTTATAGATCCAGGTCTGCGCCGTAGCCTCAGGACTGTACGCATAGCCTCCGGCCAGAAGTACGCGTCCATCACCGAGTAGCGTTTCGCTCATGAAATGGCGCGAATCGCCGGTATCGCCGCCAACTACTGTGAACTTGCCAGTTCGTTCGTCGTATAACTCCGCTTGGCGGTTGCCGCCGGCAATCAGCAGCTGCCCCGAACCGAGTTGCACAGCTTCATCCGGAAGCTTGAAACGTGCGTCGTGTAGCGACGAGGTGGAACTGAACGTCCCACGTAGCGGATCATAAATTTCCGCACTGCTCAACGTGCCGTGCCAGTCGCGGTCATCCGACCCGCCGGCGATGAGGACCCGTCCATCCGGCAGCAGTCCCGCCGTGTGCTTGTAGCGCGCCGAGATCAGGCGGCCTGTGTCGTGAAACGTTCCGCTCTTCGGATCGTAGATCTCGGCGCTGGCGTTTACCTCCGAACCGCGGCCGCCTGCGATCAGCACGTGCCCGTCGGCAAGCAATGTGGCGGTGTGCGCGATGCGTGCGTAGCGCATCGCGCCGGTTTCGCGAAACTTCGAAGTTGCTGTATCAAAGATCTCCGCGCTGGTTATGCTGCTGCTACCGCCGTCGTTGTCCCCACCCCCACCGGTTATGAGCGCGTTTCCGTCACGCAGCAGCGTCGCCTCCGGCCGCCCACGACCGGTGAGCATGTGCCCGATCACCGTGAACTTGCCCGTCGCCGGATCGTACAACTCGGCCTCATCCGTAACGCCGTGTCCAATCCATCCGCCGGCGATCAGAACTTTGCCTGACCGCAGCAATACTGCCGCATGCCCTACGCGTCGGATCTGCATTTCGCCGGTTGCGGAAAACTTCCCCGTGGCTGGATCGAAGAGCTCCGCCGATCGATAAAAGTCCTGGTTGCGTCGCATGCCGCCGGTAACGAGCACCCGGCGGTCAGGCAAAAGCGTTGCGGTGTGACCCGAGCGCGGCTCCAGCATTTGTGCCCCGTTAACAATGGACCCGGGCCCGGCTGGCGATGGCGGCGTGGCGATGCCGAGGACGACAAAGCATAATGTCGCTACCAACAGGACAGGGAGAATGCGTGGACGGATCATCGTCCCTCCTTCACGGCCCGCGCCGCCGGCCGAGAATTATAGCGCTGCCTCACTGGACGCGGTCCGTCGCTTTCGGTTAGCGACGACGAGGTATTCGAAACCAGAAAAAACCAGCGTTGTAGGGGCGAACGTATTGATAAAAGCCAGAGCAAGCGGCAGCGCTGTAGGGGACAACTGACTTGCTACCATGTCTGCGGATCGTCCATGTCTCTCCTTCGCCGCCTGATGAATCGCAACCTGTCACTCTACGCCCAGCTCGACACCCTGGCGGAGTGGGGCATCGCCCCACGCGGAGGTCTCGGTCCCGCCGAGCTTCTGGTACTGCACTCCGACCGCGACTATGAGACCACACCGTTCAAGCTGCTACTGTCAGCTCTTGGCGCTGATTCGAAAGAACCGCCGTATCTGCCTCTTTCGAACGATGTTTGGCTGCTGCACGCCGACTGTGCCGCCCACAGGGGAGACTACATCAAGGTCGCGAATCGCATGGCCATGCTTGCCACCGATGCGCTCCCCATTGAGTCCGTTCGGGACGAGTTTGACTTTGGTCGCGGCGTGGCTTGGCTGTCATTCACTCTACGTGGCGAAGAATTCCGCTGGCCGGCCAAAATCGAAGAGCGCTGGATCGACCCCCTGGTCCTCAGCCGTTTCGCGGCGCTGCTCGAGGCTCAACCCACCGCCCTCCGTTACACCTGCCTCGATCTGGGTGGGCAGGACTGCTTGCTGGGTTGCGCAACCGAAGCCCAATTTTCCGCTCTGCGCAGGCGCACCGGATTGGCCTTTGAGTGGTTGGGATAAAGCTCACCAGTCCCCTCGTGTCAGTCCTACACAGCCGCCGTTTCCGCCATTGAATCCCAAAGTCAACCTTAGAACTTAACATTCCGGCTTCCGTTTTTATGGCACAATATCGGGGCCGCGGAGGCCGCTCATGCAGCGCTTTATCCTCTCCTTCTCCCTGACAACGCTGGTTGCTGCACTCGTTCCGAACGTTTCCGCGCAGAATTCGCAAGACGCTCTTCACGCGCCTGACGGCAACTCCTTCGCTCGTATCGTCAGTATTTTTATTGCGCCGATCCCGAACGCGCCCTTTACCGCAACCGTCAGCACCGAGTGGACCCGCCAAACCAGCGACGGCGCGACCATCGTCGTGAAAAACCATCGCATGGTGGCGCGTGACAGCCAGGGACAGGTTTTCGAGGAGCGACGCCGATTCGTTCCCGCCGACAGCAACGCTCAGTCGCTGCTCTTCCAGATGGACTATGTCGATCCTGTACGGCACACGCGCACGGTTTGTCTGCCCCCGAGTTTGACGTGCGACGTGGGCAACTTCTTCGAACCAGTTAGCACGTCGACGATCCCTCTTGGTCCGATGGCCGATGGCAAGCACTATCTCGGCCGCGAAGATCTCGGCAAGGGCGAGACTGAAGGTCTCGAGACCATTGGCACGCGCGAGACCATTACCACGAACCCCGGCACCCTCGGCAACGATCGGGAAGTCACGCTCACGAAAGAGTTTTGGTATTCGCCCAAACTTGGCGTGAATTTACTGGTGAAACGCATGGATCCGCTGCAAGGCACACAGGTGTTCACCGTAAGCAACATCAGCCTTGCCGAGCCTGATGCACGTCTCTTCGTCATCCCTGCAAAATACAAAGTGATGGACGACCGCGCCTCTGCGCCCGCTCCGGCCAAGTAACCCGCATGGACAATCCGCCAACCACCTACAAGGCTGCAGTAACCGACTACCTCGCGGCCGAGCGAACACTGCTTGCTTGGGTACGGACGGGACTCGCCCTGATGGGCTTCGGCTTTGTGGTTGCCCGCTTCGGCCTGTTTCTCCAGCAACTCGCCGCCATGGAACATACCGGAACGGAAAGATCCTTCGGTCTTTCGCTCTGGTTCGGCACTGCGCTCATCGCCGCTGGGGTCTTCGTCAACCTGTCTTCTGCGGTGCGCCATGTCCGCATGATGCGCGAACTCGACCGGGGCAATATCGCCGGCGTCCGTTCTGTCTCACAAGCCGTCGGCACCGCCGTTTTCCTGGGACTGGTCGGAATCGCGATGGCTGTCTATCTGCTTTCTGTTCGCGGACAAACCAGCTTTCACTCTGAAATCAGGAAGGAAATCACCATGGCTAGTGCGGCGAAGGCAAGCCTGACCAACAACGGAATCGTGACGATCCCGAGCAACCACTCCGTCGATGAAACCGTGTCCAAGCTGACCGGCATCCTGCAATCCAAGGGCGTCACCCTTTTTGCGCTCGTAGACCACAGCGGCGAAGCCGAAAAAGTCGGATTGAAAATGCCTGCCACCAAGCTACTGATTTTCGGCAGTCCCAAGGCCGGCACTCCCCTCATGCTGGCTGCGCCCAGCATCGCCATCGACTTGCCGTTGAAGATACTTGTGTCGCAAGACGCCCAGGGGAAAGTCTGGGTCTCCTACAACAGCTCGGACTATCTGGAGAAGCGCCACGGTTTTCCTCCCGACCTGTTGTCGAACATCGCTATCGTAGGAACTCTGGCAGCCCAAGCCGCAGAGTAGGGCGCAAGGGTCAGCCTCGTCGCAGGCTGCACAGGATACCAGTTTATGGTTCGGGTGGCTTGGGGAAGCCCTGCGTCAAACTCGTTCGAAAACAATCCCACTCAGGCACGAAACCGAGTGGGAATATTTCGAAGCGCAAAGGTATGCGTCGACCTATCGCATCAACTTCCGGCGTAAGAAGCCTAGACCGGCTAGCATGCCCGAGCCCATGAGGGCGAGGGTGCCTGGTTCTGGCGTCGGAGTGGCCACAAAGCCTATAGTGTTGGCGTTGGCATCCATATAGAAACCGACCAGTTGGCCGAGGTCGTTGACACCATTGATCACCGTGCTGCCGGCGACGCCGCTCGGATCGTCAACGGTATAGAACACGCCGCCGATGTCCACGAACCCGTGCATCGTTCCCATCGAGTCGGTGTAATCCCCTACGATTTCACCGCGGTTGTTGATGCCAAACGCCTGGGTACCCATCGCACCCGAGAATGATACGTTGAACGGAGTCGGTGTCGTGCCGGTGGCGATATATCCGTGGAATGCGCCCATCGAATCCTGATAGAAACCCACCGCAGTCCCGGCGTTGTTGATTCCCACAGCCTGATTATTTCCCGTGCCTATCGCGAAACCGGTGATATGCGTGAACGTGCCTGCCGACTCCTTGAACGACATCTGTAGTGTCATCCCAGTCGGATCGGTCGAGGAATAGCCTACCGCCGTCAGGCTGTCGTTGATACCCAGTAGCTGGTTGAATGCCGTACCTGGCGCATCGACACGGGTGTAGGTTCCGGCGTTGAACGTGAAGCCGTGCGTCACACCGGCAGCATCAACGTAGAAGCCGTCTGTCCAACCGGTATTGTTTATCCCGATCACCTGCGTCTGGGTGGCCGTTGGAAAATTCTCTGCTGTGAAGGTGTTGGGTAGCACCAGGGTAAACCCGTGGTTTGGAATGGTCATTCCATCGCCCCAATATCCTGCGATGGTGCTGGAATTGTTGATCCCCAGCAGTTGGGTAAACGCAGTGTCGTTGGGGTTGGCGACGGAGAGAAAATTGTAGCTTGGAGCCGGCGCCGCCCAGGCAGCAGAAGCCAGGGCCACGCAAGCCAAAACCACCAACTGGGCGCTCTGAAGTCTACGTAGCATTTTTCTCCTCCAGGAGTCAAAGCACTTTGGACCAATGCAGTCCATGGGAGGTTTGAGAGTTGACGAATAGAAACACAAGCTAGAGCCGCGGCCAGCGGGAAATCTAACTTCAGCCCTTACGAGCCGGCATCCGTGACAAGGAAGCTGCGGTTACAGCTTCACTCTCACCAGACGAAGTACAACACTCTAGAGCGCAACTCGTTTGGTTGCAACTTAACGTGACACTACAACCTTGTCCAATCGCCCCTTGAGTTGCGGTGAATTCTACACCGGAATGCCAAGTAATCAGGGTAAATAATGCACAAAAAGTTAGCTGGGTGAGAAGAAATCTCCTAGAACTTTAGTGCTGTTCTGCTTAGACGCTAACTTTCATATTTCTCGACTTACACCGCCTTCGGAATGTGGCCGTAAAATGTCATCTCTGATCCCCATTCGCAGGAAAGACAGCTTTCCGCTCATTCGTCGCCAGACTCCGCGTGGCCGTGTCGCCGCACGAAGTGATTCCTGCCTTGATCCTGGTGGCTAGCTCGGCAATCCGGGAATTGCCGATGTCATCGCCAGACCCGCCCGCCGCTGATTTCGCCACCCGGCGCGAGCGCTCGTTTGCCGACCAGTCACGCACCACGGGAAAGAAGCCTCCCGGGCCTCCGCTTGCGCAGGTTTCTACAGACTCAGGGAATCTTCTTTTCGATCGGAGCATTGATTTGCCTGACGCTCTGGGCTCTGGGCATACGTTTTGCGTTTCTCCCCATCATGGTCAGCTCGGTATGATCGGCAACGTGCTGGACTTCGTCATGGACTACGCCTGTCCGGTTTACGATCCTTTCAGGCCGCCACGGAATTGGGTCGCTTATATACACCTCCACTGGCAGTCGATCAGTGTGTTCGGGATCCTGCTCTTCGCGGGCCTCCTCTATCCGATGAGCAGCGCCCGTACAACTTATCTGAGCCTTGCTCGGAATCATGGCGTCGTCTGGCAAGGTCGTACGTCAACAAGAGCAGGAGCTGTCCCGCGCCCGCCAGATCCAGCAGGACCTCCTGCCCAAGTCCATCCCGCAACTGCGCGGCATCCAGGTGGCCGCCTGGCAGCCCGCAAGTGCCGTCGTGGTGACTACCACGACGTCCTCGCCCTCGATGAGCACCACCTCACCATCTGTCGCAAAATCGCCAAGGCATTCATTGTTGAATGGTTATGGAAAGCGAAAGCTGGCGCTCGATCTTTTAGGTACACATCTTCCTCAATGAAAAGTCAAGAGGAGGTAGGAACAGAAAGCCGGCTGGGCTTAAAGTGTTAGAAAGATCGGACTGCCGGCAGAAATCCGGCCAGCTTGGGAAACTCTCCCTCTTCTTCGATGAACGCCTGGTAGATCAGAAGCTTCGCCGTAGCGGTCGACAACTGCATCGCTTTTCTCAACTTCCGGTCGAGGGAGAAATATTTCTCTTGACATTCGCCTTTATAGAACACGCCATTACACTCATAATCTTGCGCCTTCGCGATTACTTGTGAAGGCGATTCCTCAACGGCTAGGCGGGGGCACAATTAACAGAGCACGTGGCGTAGACTTAGAGCATGGCAAACGAGCAGCAGCCCCTTAGCCCATTCCAAGAGGTACATAGAAAAATTCAGGAAGCTCACGACCGTGCTCGCAAAGAGCGGGAAAGGGACGAGGCACTTCGCGAGGAAAGATTGGAAAAAGAAGCCAAAAGTTTCGATCGTGCTTGACAGCACCATGGTTTTCTTGCCCATTTGACGCTGACCGAAAACCTTCTAACAGCTCCGGCGGGGGCTCGGCTGAAATGTCTCCGCACCAAAATTGCCCTGGCGCATCTTGTGGTGGGCCAACTCGAAGTTGGCCACCGGCTCCCGGGAATTAACAAGGCGGTCTGACTGGCTAGGCATCTAACTTGACATGCGAAAGAGGCTGATCCCGCATCCGGCAGAGTCGATTCCACTCTAGCCCTTCATTGGCTACACCTGGGGCAAGCGGCTCTAGTCGAAGTCAGTTCCGAAGCGGACGGGCATCCGGTTGAGGGAGCGGGGGTGGCGCGTCGAGACACCTCGAACGCAATCATACGTTTGCTGTTCGACCGAACCCAAACAATCCAAACAATCCGCACCATTCCTCACGTATCCAAAGAGTACGAAGTCCCCACCCGGTCCGGCGCGGGTCGCCTTGCTGACACAGGCAGCGCTACTGGAAATCGGTAAAGAGCATTTCGGGGCCATGGATGCCAGCAGAAATGCAAGCATCAGGATTGCTGTGAAACGGCGGTGAGCGCGACTGGCCTGGAAGACGAAGAGAATCGCTTGCTGCAGGCTCGCGCTGTGGTGTCTCATGATGATTGCCGAAGTGACGCGCCGGAACCCGTGCTGAAGCGTCCGCCCGCGAGAACGAAGAGAAGTTCCGCTTACTGGTGACCGGCATTCAGGACTACGCTATCATCCGCCTCGATCTCGACGGCCGCATTACGACCTGGAAACCGTGGAGCGGAAGGGCTATTTGGATACACTGCCCTGGAAATC
>Ga0306920_100003405_pt1 | contig 20159 bp, 20 predicted proteins | sample flu12Cox44000170_FD_204666 | JGI IMG/M metagenome (GOLD analysis project Ga0306920, IMG submission 204666) | Lab enrichment of tropical soil microbial communities from Luquillo Experimental Forest, Puerto Rico - flux4day.12C.oxic.44.000.170 (v2)... | ecosystem: Environmental > Terrestrial >... | reverse complement strand
TTTCGCGGATTCACGCTCTACACCGGCATGATCAACGCGCCGCTCGTGATTCCCGAGGTCATCCAGGGCATCTCGCTGCTGCTGCTCTTCGTCGCGCTCGAGCAGATGCTCGGCTGGCCCAAAGGGCGCGGCATCGTCACGATCTGGATCGGCCACGTGATGCTGTGCGTCTCCTACGTCGCCATCATCGTACAGTCGCGCGTGAAGGAGATGAACAAGTCGCTCGAGGAAGCCGCGCTCGATCTCGGCGCCACGCCGCTCAAGGTGTTCTTCGTCATCACGCTGCCGCTCATTTCGCAGGCGCTGCTTTCGGGCTGGCTGCTCTCGTTCACGCTCTCGATCGACGACCTCGTGCTCTCCGCGTTCCTTTCCGGGCCGGGCTCGACCACGCTGCCGCTCGTCGTGTTCTCGCGTGTGCGCCTCGGTCTGAATCCGGAAATGAACGCGCTCGCCACGCTCTTCATCAGCGCGGTGACGATTGGCGTGATCGTAGTGAACCAGTTGATGTCGGCGCGCGAGAAGCGGCGCATGCGCGACATGCAGCTCGCCTTCGTCCAGCCCGACCCCGCCGAAGCCATCCAGCCGGCCGCCCCTGCCGGCGCGGTGGGCGCGCCCATCGGCCGGCGCGCGGCCTGATGAGGACTGCCTGACAACGAGGGGCGGCGCGCGGCCGCCCGCCGTCCCTTACCCGCACGTTGAAGTAACTGCAATAACGACCAACAAGGAGAATTTCGATGAAGAAGAAGTTAATCTGTCTGCTGGTGGCCGGGGCGCTGCCAGGGCTCGCGCTCGCGGACTCGACCAGCGAACAGATCAAAGCCCTGCAGGCGCAGTTGAACGCCCTGCAAAAAGAGGTGAAATCGCTCAAGAACGAACTGGCCGAATCGAAGACGGCGGCAAAGACCTCCGCGAAGACCGCGGCCGCGGCGCCGGCTGTACCGGCAACCGCAGCGGCGCCGGTCGTCGACATCAGCTCGCCCGACTACGGCAGAGCGCCAGCGAACCTGACCAACGACCAGGTCGATGCGATGAAGCAGCAGATCGCGAGCCAGCAGCTCAAGGTCGATTCGCTCACCGACGCCGCCACGACCGGACCGCTCGCGGGCCTCTCGATCACCGGCTACATCGACCCGACGTATATCTACAACCGCGCGCCGGGCACCTCGTCGTTCCTGTTCGCGAACCATACCGGTGCGTATAACTACTTCAACAGCACGTTCGGCGATGTCTACCTGGACATCAAGAAGACCTTCGGCGTGGGCCCGATGGCGCCTTCGGCCGAAATCACGCTCATGCCCAACCGCGGCAACGGCATCACGCTGCTGCAGAACGAGAAGGGCGAGATCGGCGGCAACATCCTGAACACGGCCGTCGTCAGTCTCATGCCGAGCTTCGGCGGCTACGAGGTGCAGCAGTCCAACCAGATGCTCACGCTCACGCACAACCTGCTCTATGACTTCTCGGATCCGGGCAGCTATGTGGGTGTCGGCTGGAACTACACGCCGGACGGCAGCAAGTGGGCCTTCAAGTTCATGGTCGGCAACGAGCAGTACCGCACCAATGGCGCGGTCGTGCAGACGGGCCAGAACGCGCTGGGCGACCCGATCACCACGAGCAACAAGATTCCGACCTTCACGGCGCGCGCGGATTACACGTGGTCCAGCGCGCTCGACATTGGCGGCTCGTTCAACATCGGCCGCCAGACCCTGCCGAGCGCGTTCGATTCGACCACGGGCCAGGCCGTGTACGGCGTGGGCGGCCAGGCGTCGAGTTCGGGCGGCTACTTCTTCTTCGGCGAAGTCGACGCAAGCTACACGCTCGCGGACATCCAGTACAACGCCGAAGTCGACTACGGCCAGCAACAGCGCGCCGCGTTCAACGGCGGCAACGCGCAGTGGTACGGCTTTTCCCTGCTCGCGCACCGCAAGTTCAACGCGCCGGTGGTGGGCCGCATGGGCGTGACGGCACGCTACGACCTGCTTGCCAACAGCAAGAACGGCGGCGGCGGCGGTGGCATCGTGCTGAACTCGAACGGCATGGATACGTCCAACGGCTTCGGCATTGGTGCGGACTGCCTGGCGAACTCGAAGGCGAACGGCGGCTTCGGCTTCGAGTGCAAGGGCGCGACGCGCCAGGACGTGGCGCTCGACCTGCTGTTCTTCCCGACGCAGCAAATCATCGTGAAGGTCGAATATCGTCACGACTGGGCGACGCAGCGCGTGTTCCTCCACAACGACGGTTCGTACGGCAAGAGCAACGACTTGCTGGGCGCGCAGTTCATCTACTCGTTCTGATGGAGTCAGGGCGGGCGGCAGCCCTCGTGCTGTCGCCCGTCATTTTTTGTACGCTTTCCCCATGCTCAAATTCGCCAGTCAGCCTCACGCCCCGTCCTGGTACGCGGCGACCGCCAACGACACCACCGCGCACCCCATGCTGGAAGGCGCCATCGAAGCCGATGTCTGCGTGGTCGGCGCGGGCCTCACGGGTGTTTCCGCCGCGCTCAATCTCGCCGAACGCGGCTACCGCGTCGCACTCGTGGAAGCCTCGCGGGTGGGGTGGGCCGCCAGCGGGCGCAATGGCGGGCAGCTGATTGGCGGCTTTGCCTGCGATATCGACACGTTTGCGCAGTTCATGCCCGAAGCCGAAGTCCGGCAGATCTGGAACATGGGCCTCGAAACGCTCGACATCGTGAAGCGGCGCGTCAAGCAGCACAACATCGATTGCGCGCTCACGGCAGGCTATTTCACCGCCGCGAACAAGGCGCGCGACGTGGATGCGCTCAAGCGCTGGCGCGATGAAGCCGCGCAGCGCTTCGGCTACGACCGTTTCCGGTACGTAGAGGGCGACGGCGTCGGGCGCTTTGTCCAGTCGTCGCGCTATCCGGGCGGTCTCTACGATCCCGATAGCGGCCATCTGCATCCGCTCAATTACACGCTCGGCCTCGCGCGCGCCGCGGTCGAAGCAGGCGTGCACGTGTTCGAAAACAGCCCCGTCACGCACTTGCGCGACGAAAGCGGCGCCCATGTGGTCGAAACCGGACGCGGCAACGTGCGCGCGAAATTCGTTGTACTCGCATGCAACACGTACCTGGGCGACCTCGCGCCGGCTCTCGCACGCAAGATCATGCCCGTCGGGACTTACGTGATCGCCACCGAAAAGCTTGGTGCCGAACGCATGAAGGCGCTGATGCCGGCCCAGGCGGCCGTATGCGACAGCCGTTTCGTGCTCGACTACTTCCGTCCCGCGCCGGACACACGCCTGCTCTGGGGCGGCAAGGTCAGCTATTCGACGTTCGCGCCGCCGAATCTGGGCGAAGCCATGCGCCGCGACATGCTGAAGACGTTTCCGCAACTCGCCGACGTGAAGGTGGACTACGCGTGGGGTGGTTACGTGGACATCACGATGAACCGCGCGCCGCACTTCGGCCGCCTCTCGCCCACCGTGTATTTCGCGCAAGGCTTCTCCGGCCACGGCGTCAACACCACGGGACTGGCGGGCACGCTGATCGCCGAAGCCATTCACGGCCAGGCCGCGCGCTTCGACCTGTTCGGCAAGATCCGTCACCGCGATTTCCCGGGCGGCGCTACACTGCGAACCCCTGCCCTCGTGCTCGCGATGGCTTGGTATCGAATGAAGGACCTGCTCTGATGACACTCGACCTCGACGCCCAGGCGGACGCCCTCGCCCGCCACTCGTACTACGAAGCGACCGCCACGCGCCCCGCCGCCGATGACCCCGTGCTCGAAGGCACGCTCGACGCCGACGTCTGCGTGATCGGCGCGGGCTTCTCCGGGCTCTCGGTCGCGCTGGAGTGCCGTGCGCGCGGTCTTTCCGTCGTGGTGCTCGACGCGCATCGTCCCGGTTGGGGCGCGTCGGGCCGCAACGGCGGGCAGACGCTCGTGGGCTTCGCGAAAGACGAAGTGCTCGAAAAGCAGCTCGGCGCGCAGGGCATACGCGCGGCGTGGGCGCTCTCCATCGAAGGCGTGAACCTCGTGCGCGAGCGCATTGCGCGCTACGGCATCGATTGCGACTTTACGCCGGGCTATCTGACCGTCGCGACGAAAGCGAAGCGCGTGCCCGATCTGCGCGCATGGATGGACGCGGCGCGCACGCGCTGGGGCTACGACCGCCTCGAATGGCTCGACACCGACGCCACGCGCTCACGCGTCGCGTCGCAGCGCTATATCGCGGGCGTTTATGATCCGGTTTCCGGGCATCTCCATCCGCTCAAGTACTGTCTTGGCCTCGCCGCCGCCGCGCGCCGCGAAGGCGCGCAGCTGTTCGCGCATACTCGCGCGCTCGAGGTCGTGCGCGGCGCGCGGCCCGTGGTGAAGACCGCACGCGGCGAAGTGCGCTGCCGCTTCGTCGTGTCGTGCTGCAACGCCGCGCCGGGCGGCGTGCTGCCGGGCGACGTGGCGGCGCGCATCGCGCCCATCGCCTCGTACATCATCGCCACCGAGCCGCTAGGGCGCGAGCTGGCCGACTCGTTGATCGCACAACGGTCAGCCGTATGCGACAACAACTTCTTTCTCGACTACTTCCGCGTATCGGCCGACGACCGCATGCTGTTCGGCGGCCGCGCCGATTCGACGGGCGCGGCGCCCGCGCAACTCACGGCGGCCATGCAGACGCGCATGAGCGATACGTTCCCGCAGCTCGCGGGGGCGCACGTGGAATACGCATGGGGCGGCTTTGTCGATGTCACGCGCAACCGCGCGCCCGACTTCGGTGCGATCGACCCGAATTACTACTATGTGCAAGGCTTTTCCGGGCACGGCGTCGCGCTCACCGGCATTGCGGGGCGGCTCGTTGCACAGGCCATCGTGGGTGAGCGCGCTTCGTTCGATCTGTTTGCGCGGCTGCGGCACGCGCGCTTCCCCGGCGGCCCCGCGTGGCGGCGGCCCGCACTCGAAATCGGCATGCTGTATCACCGCGTGATGGAGATGTTCTGAAGCGGCGCGCCCTGCACGTTCTCCCTCGCTGTTATACCCTTGCGAAAGTCCGCCGCCCGCGCGCGGCGCACGCACTTCCTCTGCTTCATTCGCTTTTTCGCCAGGAGCAACAGCAATGGATTACGTCAGGTTCGGCTCGACAGGGCTGCAGGTTTCGCCTCTTTGCCTCGGTTGCATGACCTACGGCGTGCCCGAGCGCGGCACGCACCCGTGGACGCTCGGCGAGGACGCCAGCCGCCCGCTCATCCGCCAGGCGCTCGACGCCGGCATCAACTTTTTCGACACCGCAAACACCTATTCGGACGGCACCTCGGAAGAGATCGTCGGGCGGGCGCTGCGCGACTTCGCCAAGCGCGATGACATCGTGCTCGCAACGAAGGTCTACAACCGCATGCGGCCGGGTCCGAACGGTCAGGGGCTGTCGCGCAAGGCCATCCTCACGGAAATCGACCATAGCCTCAAGCGCCTCGGCACCGACTATGTGGATCTCTATCAGATCCATCGCTGGGACTACGACACGCCCATCGAAGAAACGCTCGAAGCGCTGCACGATGTCGTAAAGGCGGGCAAGGCGCGTTACATCGGCGCTTCGTCCATGCACGCGTGGCAGTTCAGCAAGGCACTCTATACGTCGCGCCTGCACGGCTGGACCGAATTCGTGAGCATGCAGGACCACGTGAATCTGCTCTATCGCGAGGAAGAGCGCGAAATGTTGCCGCTGTGCGCCGATCAGGGCATTGCCGTGATGCCGTGGAGCCCGCTCGCACGCGGCCGCCTCACGCGCGACTGGAACGAAACGAGCGAGCGCGAAGCCACCGACAAGTTCGGCAAGACGCTCTATGGCGCCGATGCGGACAAAGCCATTATCGATGCGGTCGCAACCATTGCGCGTGCGCGCGACGTCTCGCGCGCGCAGGTCGCGCTCGCCTGGTTGCTGCAAAAGCCCGGCATCACTTCACCGATCGTCGGCGCATCGAAGCCGCAGCATCTCGAAGACGCCGTCGCGGCGCTCTCGCTGAAGCTCACGGACGAAGAGGTCAAGACGCTCGAAGCGCCCTACCTGCCGCACGTGATCGCCGGGCATCAGTAGGATGCCGGCAAGCGTCATTGAGCCGCCGGCAAACGCTCGCGCACGATTTGCGCGAGCGTCTGAATGAGCGTGTCGGCAACGCGCGGCGGCGTTTCCGCATAGCCGAGCAGGAAGCCGTTGTAGCGCGCCGCGTCGGGTGCGTCGAGGCAATACGCGCTCAGCGGCGAAAGATGGAGGCCGTGTGCGCGCGCGGCTTCGCTCACCTCCGCGTCGACGAGCGGCGCGTCGAGGCGCACGCTCAAGTGCATGCCGCCCGCGTCCGCCGAGACCGTCATCACGCCCGCCAGATGCTTGTCGATGGCCGCGACGAGGCCGTCGCGGCGCTCTTCGTAGAGCTTGCGCATGCGCCGCAAATGGCGCGCGTAGCGCCCGCTTTCGATGAAATCGGCCAGCGCCAGTTGCTCCGCCACGCGCCCCTGGCGCACGAGCGTGAGATGTGCCTGCGCGAACGGCGCGGCCACACGCTGCGGCACGATCATGAAGCCGATGCGCAAGGCCGGAAAGAGCGTCTTGCTGAAGGTGCCGAGATAGATCACGGGCGCGTCGTCGGCGAGGCCCTGGATCGACGGCAACGGCGGCCCGTCGTGGCGCAGTTCGCTGTCGTAGTCGTCCTCGATGATCCACGCGCGGCACGCGCGCGCCTGCTCGATCAGCGCGAGCCGCCGCTCGAGACTCAGCACGCAGCCAAGCGGATACTGGTGGGACGGCGTGAGATAAACGAGGCGCGGCGGCCGCTCGCGCCAGTCCTCGGTGCGCGCCACCATGCCCGCTGCGTCCACGCTCATCGGCACGAGTTGCAGGCCCGCGGCTGCGAAGGACACGCGCGCGCCGAGGTAGCCGGGATTTTCGATCCATGCGCGCTCGCCCTCGTCCGCAAAGAACCGTGCGCACAGATCGAGGCTCGCCTGCGTGCCGTCCGTGACGAACACCTGCTCGGGCTGGCAGCGCACGCCGCGCGAGACGCGCACATATTGCGCGATCGCCTGGCGCAGCGCGGGCATGCCCGCGCTGTCGCCGTAGCCGAGATCGTGCGCGCGCAACTCGCGCAGCGCGCGCTCGACCGCGCTGCGCCACTGCGCATAGGGAAACTGGTCGAGCGCGGGCACGCCGGGGCGCAGCGCTCTCGCGCCATCGCGGTTCGAGCGGCGCGGCGGCAGTTCGCGCACGCGGCGCGCGAGTAGAGGCATGCCTGGGTCGCCCGGCGAGGTTTGCGCGGGCGTTGCCGCGCCGCCCGCGTTGACGGCGTTGACGACCGAACCGTGGCGCGTGGCGCTGACAAAACCCTCTTCCACGAGCCGCTCATACGCATAGAGCACCGAATTGCGGGCAATGCCGAGCTGCTCCGCAAGCGCGCGGCTCGAAGCGAGGCGCGTGCCGCGGCCAATGTCGCCGTCGAGAATCGCCCGGCGCAGGCTCTCGTAGAGCAGGTCCTGCTGCGTGAGCTTGCGCACGGCGCGCTTCGCATAGGCCGTCATCATCAACGCGTAGTCCAAACCCGTGGCTCCATCAATTCCAGTTTCGGTGGGGCTAACAATGGTGCCACAAGTCGCTTACGCTTGGGGGTTCAGGAAGCCTGCAAGCAAGGAGACAAGACATGACCGACACGACGCTTCACGTGCGCGCCGTCGCACCCGACGATTTCGACGCATGGCTGCCGCTGTGGGACGGCTACAACCGCTTCTACGGGCGCTTTGGCGAGACCGCGCTGCCGGAACACATCACGCGCACGACGTGGTCGCGCTTCTTCGACGGCTACGAGCCCATGCACGCGTTCATCGCCGTGCGCGACGAGCGCGTGCTCGGCCTCGTGCACTTCATCTATCACCGCAACACGATCATGGAAGGGCCGATCTGCTATCTGCAGGATCTCTTCACCGTGGAAGACGCGCGCGGCCAGGGTGTGGGCCGCGCGCTGATCGAGGCCGTGTATGCACACGCGAAGGCGTCGAACGCGTCGCGCGTGTACTGGCACACGCACGAAACGAATCACGCGGCCATGCGTCTTTACGACGACGTGGCGAGCAAGCCGGGCTTCGTCATGTATCGCAAGGACGTATGAAACGCCTCAGGCGAGGTCCTTGAGCAGCGACTCGCGCACCTCGCCGTCGACGGTCTGCGTCGGCACGCGGTAGTGCGGATGATCGCAGCCTATCGCGAACGCAGCGCCTTCGCGCAGCCGCGTCTTCATCTGCGGCGTAAGTTCGAAACGCACGAAATGCACCGCCGAAGTCTTCTCGGCGCTCTCGCGTTCGAGATCCTCGTCGGCAATCGCATAAACGGGCGGCTCGCCCTCCACCTGAACGAACACCTTGTCCTCGATGCCGATGAGCCGCGCAAGCGCTGCGCGCCGCTCGATTTCGTTCTCGTATTCGAGCTGCAGGGTCGCCTTGAGGTTGCTGCCGTCCGGCACGAGCGGCAAGTAAGCCTCGAGCTCGCCCTGAATGCCGTCTTCATCGAAGATCTTTTCGATGTGCAGCATCTCCTGGATCTGATAGCGAATCGTGGCCTCGTCCTCGAACAGGAACGTGAGGTGGTTGCCGAGCGAAATCACGCGCTTCTTCTTGTGCTCGATGATGCGTTTGCGCATGTCGCCCCGCACCCTTGCGTAGGCTTCCAGCGTCAACAGCGAATTTCTCGCGATCGTCATGAGTCGTGCCTCGTGTCTGTGGCGTGATGGCGGCGCCGCTCAAATGCCATAGGCGCGGCGCAGCAGGGTGATGGGGTGAGCGAGCGGCGGCTCGCCAAGCTGGTTCTCCTCGATGCCCTGCGCGATGTGGTGGCCCGCGAGCTGGCAGTCCGACGAGATGAAGTTGGGCGCGGCCTGGCCCATCTGCTTGAACACGGGCGTGCCGATCTTCATCGACATGGCGTGGAATTCCTTCTTCACGCCGAACGTGCCCGCATGGCCCGAGCAGCGCTCGACCACGGTCACTTTCGTTTCGGGTACGAGCGAGAGCAGGTCGAAGGTCTTGCGGCCGATGTTCTGCACGCGCGCGTGACATGGCACGTGATACGACACGTTGCCGAGCGGCGCGCGAAAATCGGTCTTGAGCAGGCCGTCACGATGACGCGCGACGAGATACTCGAACGGGTCCCAGAACGCGTCGCTCACGGCTTTCGTGTTGGCGTCGTCGGGGAACATGAGCGGCAGTTCGTGCTTGTACATGAGCACGCAGCTCGGCACCGCGCCAATCAGCGCATGGCCTTCGCGCGCGTAGCGCGCAAGCATCGGCATGTTCTGCGCCTGCTTGTGCGCAACGCCCTCGAGGTTGCCCTGCTCCAGAAGCGGCATGCCGCAGCACCATTCGCTCTTCACCAGCTCATAGGGAATCTCGTTGTGGTCGAGCACCGCGAGCAGATCGTGGCCAATGCCCGGCTCGTTGAAATTCACATAACAGGTCGCGTAAATCGCGACCTTGCCCGGCGTGCGTTCGCCGTCGCGCACTTCGCTCGATGTCGCGCGCTTCGCAACGTTACGGAACTTGTGTGCGGCGAAGTCGGGCAGCCACGCCTTGCGATCGACGCCCAGCATGTCTTCCATTGCGCCGCGCATCGCCTTCGTGTGATTGATCGCGTTCACCGTTTGCGTGACGACGGGAATGCCGGCGAGCTGGCCGAGCGCATCGGTGTTCGAGAGCACGCGGTCGCGCAACTTCACTTCGCCCTTGCGATAGTGCACGGCCTTCGCGCGCAGCATGAGATGCGGAAAATCCACGTTCCACGAGTGCGGCGGCACGTAGGGGCACTTCGTCATGTAGCAGAGATCGCACAGATAGCACTGGTCGACGACCTTGCCGTACGACGATTTGTCGACATCGTGCGCCTCGCCGGTGTCGGTTTCATCGACGAGATCGAAGAGCGCCGGAAACGCGCCGCATAACGACACGCAGCGTCTGCAGCCCGCGCAGATGTCGAATATGCGCGCAAGCTCGGTGTCGAGCTGCGCCTGGTCGTAAAACGCGTCGGAGCGCCAGTCGAGCGGATGGCGCGTGGGCGCTTCGAGACTGCCTTCCTTGTGGGGCATGACGTCTCCTTCTTCTAGTTATCGGCTGGACGCGCACGAACGCGCGCCGGATCTTGCCCGGCACGCGAAAAAAAGCGCGCGCGTCATGTACGCGTGCCGAGCCGTGGCACGCGGCGATGCTCAGTCCGCCAGGACGTCCAGGGCCTTCGTATAGCGGTTGGCGTGGCTGCGCTCGGCCTTGGCTAGCGTCTCGAACCAGTTCGCGATCTCGTCGAATCCTTCGTCGCGCGCGACCTTGGCCATGCCGGGGTACATGTCGGTGTATTCGTGCGTTTCGCCTGCAATCGCCGCTTGCAGATTCAGGCGCGAGGTGCCGAACGGCAGCCCGGTTGCCGGGTCGCCCACCGCTTCCAGATATTCGAGGTGGCCATGCGCGTGGCCGGTTTCGCCTTCAGCGGTCGAGCGAAACAGCGCCGCGACATCGTTCTGCCCTTCTACGTCGGCCTTCGCTGCGAAATACAGATAACGGCGGTTGGCCTGCGATTCGCCGGCAAATGCATCCTTGAGGTTCTGTTCCGTCTTCGAGCCCTTTAGCTGTGCCATCTATGCCTCCATCGATCGACCTGATATGTGGGGACGCGACGCAATTCGCCTTCGTGCGCTGCAGCATGGACGGGCGCCGCCCTATCAATCTAGGTTGTGGCGTTTGCGTTCCCAATTGTGATTTTCAATCCCGTTGATAGCGTAGCCGGGTTTACGCGGGCATAAAGAGGGTCGGTCCAGGCACGAACGGTGCGCGCGACGATCTGTCATGCACGATCCGCTTTGCGCTCGCGCGGAGTCGTCCTAGACTTTGAATTTGCCGACGCGCCCGATCAATTTTGCGGAGATGCCATGCGACTTACGATCCTGATCAACGGTTCCGATCCGACCGTCAATCATGACTATGCAGTGCTCTGGCTCGACACCGATCAGCAACGCTGGTCTCGCGAGTCTCATGAAGGGATCGACCTGCCAGAATGGGGTGAATTGCGCGACGTGAATGGTGTCACGTCGCTATGTGCGCCGCTCGAGAACGAGCCGCTGTGCACGCTACGCGGACTGCATGTGAACCGCCGCCAGGAAATCAGTTCCGCGCACGGCGACGCGACCTGGTCGTGTGAAACATCGCACTCGCCAATGGAGGGCCAGTGGCGCCTCCAGGCCGTGGACCGCCAGATGGTCCACGCCGAACACGCGCTTTTCGCAGGCTAGTCCAGGCTGCTGTTGATGCCTTGACCTGACTTGACTGATTGAATGCAGGCGGCATCGTTCGCCGCCTCGCTCCTCGCGCAGCAACGCAACGCTGCCGCGCTCATTGCATCTGCGTCTGCTTTCACGTGACGCCGCGCTTGCGCCCGCCCATCCGGCGGGCGCGCGTTTTTTTGCGCCACGCGTTTCGCGTGCGTCATCGCGCCCGCTATACTTTCAGCCCGCTTGATCCCACCCCAGTCCCGTCCGTCTCCTCGATGAAGAAGCTGTTTGCCTCACTGATTTCCTTGCTGATGCTCGCCGTCGCGAGTCATGCCTGGGCCGCGCCGGCCTGTTCGCAATTCGTGCCCGACGGGCAGTTCCCGACGCTCACGAACCAGCGCATGGCGCCGAAAACGCGCGTGCTCTGTTATTCGGATTTCGTCGTGCTGCATTCGGGCGTCACGCATGGGCCGCTGTGGTCCGCCGAGCATCTCACGCGCGATCACCTCGAAGCCGCGAAGGACATGACGCGCACGAACCGCTTCTTCGAAGACGACCGCCTGCCCGAGGGCGAAGGCGCGACGCTCGCCGACTACAGGCGCAGCGGCTTCGACCGCGGCCACATGAGCCCGGCGGGCAACCGCTGGAATGCGCAGGCGATGGCGGAATCGTTTTCACTCGCGAACATCGTTCCGCAGAATCGCGACAACAACCAGCGCCTTTGGGCCCATATCGAAACCGCGGTGCGCAAGCTCGCGATGAAGTATGGCGAGGCCTATGTCGTAACCGGCCCGCTCTTCACGGGCGCGCAGCTCCAGACGATCGGCGCCACGCGCGTGCTCGTGCCAACGCAGATCTTCAAGGTCGTGTACGTGCCTTCGCAGCAGCTCGCGTTCGCCATCGTCGCGGACAACGCGGCCGTCGATCGCTACGACGTGCGCTCGGTGCGCGATCTCGCGGCGCAAAGCGGCATTGCGTTCCCCGGCATTCCGGCGGACGTGGCGGCCAGGGCGAAGGTGTCGTTCAACGGCCGCGGCTTTGCCGTGAGCAAATGGGGCTGGTAAGCGGACCAGGCGCACGACCGGCCCCCCCGGTGGCGCGCGGCTTTCTATAATGCGGGCCACACCATCGCGGCCACCAGCGGGCACCAGCGGTGCACAATCGGCCACAATCAGGCACGAGACTTACCCCGCGTAGCCCCCAACGCAGAAGGAGATTCAAAACGTGTTCGACGCATTCGCAAACGACAACGACGTTCTGAACGTGCAGGGCGACGCACTCACGCTCACGAATGGCACGACGCGCGTGACGCTCGCAGGCACGCTCGAACTCACGCGCGACAAGCGCGGGCTCGCTGCCGCGATGGCGCTGAAGGCGGCGCTCGACGACGTCGTGAAGAAGCTGCAGTCCGACCCGCACCTGCCCGCGAAGGTCGCCGACGAGCCGGACCAGAAGCCCGGCGTCGTCGACAATCCGTTCAACTGAAAGCGCCCGCGCAAAGATGCGGGTAAAGCAAGCGCCTCAGAACGGCTTGCCTTCGCTCTCGCGCCATGCGCGCGCCATGAGCGTGTTCGAGGGCAGCGTTTCGTCGAGCAGCTTCTTCGCGCTCTGCGCGCCCGCGATCGGCAGGCCAGTGGGATCGATCGCGCCGATCTGCGCGAGCACCGAAGCCTGATCCCAGTAGATGTGCTCGTTATAGAGCTTGTTGCCGCGAAAGCAGATCACGGCGAGCATCGGCACTTCGAAGTATTTGCCCGTGGGCGCGAGGCCCGGCAGCAGCCAGTCGATCTCGCGGTCATGCGTGCAGCAGAAGATGAACTCATCCACCACGCGGTCCGAGCCGATCGTGCGCGAGATGGGGATCAGGCGCGTATCCTCCGGATTCGAGTGCACGAAGTGGTGCGTGTAGAAGCGCTTGAGTTCGTCGTGACCCACGCCGCCCGTCATCGTGGGAATGTGGTTGACGTAGGGCTGCGCGACCATCGTCGGCATCACGTCGTTGGGGTTGCGCGCGACGAACTCGTGGTAGCAGTGCTCTTCCCACAGTGCGTTGAAGTCGTAGATCGGCCCGAGCACGCGGCGCAACATGGCCAGCGTGCGCGAATACGCCATCATCGTCGCGGGCTTGTCGTACTGCGGACGGGCTGGCGACGCGAAAGCGTGGCCGCAGCCCGGATAGGTATACAACTCGACGCCAGGCTTGCCCGCCAGCGCCTGCGTGATGCGCTCGCGCGTGGCGGCGTCGCAGTGGGCGTCGTCGGCGCCGAAGTGCAGCATTAGCGGACACGTGATGCGCGAGGCTTCGTCCAGATCGTTTTCGAGGCCCACGGCGTAGTAGCCGATCGCGCAATCGACATCGGTGCGCGTGGCGCTCAGATACGCGAGCTTGCCGCCCAGGCAGAAACCCACCACGCCCGCCTTGCCGCGATGCTGCGGATGCGCGCGCAGCGCAGCGAGCGTTTGCGCCACGTCCTCCATGGCGAGATCGACGTCGAAGCGCTCATAGAGCGAGAACGCCTTTTGCGCGTCGGCGCCTTCATAGCCGAGATCGACGTTCGGCTCGAGACGCCAGAACAGGTCCGGCACCATGACGACGTAGCCTTCCTCGGCATAGCGGTCGGCGAGCGCGCGCATATAGCCGTTCACGCCAAAGATCTCCTGCAGCAGCACGAGGCCGGGGCCACTGCCCTCGGGCGGCAGCGCCGTGTAGGCGCGGAATTCGCCGCCGTCGCGCGACTTCACCTGGGTCCATTGTCCGCTCATCGGATGTCTCCTTTTGTTGACCAGCGTTAGTGGGCAAAGCAGCTCGTTCGGGTTGGTCGCCGTAGATTACCGTCGATTCCCTGCCGGCGCCGCGCATCGAACGCATTCACGCCGCGCCGAAGCCGCCCGCCGCCGCGAGCGGCGGCAGCGCCGACTCGCCGCGTATCCACGCGTGCTGCGCAAGCTCGGCCATTTCGCGGTCGCCGCGGCTGTCGCCATATGCGTAGAGCGTGGCGGGCGCATGATCGCCCCACCATGCGCGCAGCCGCGCGACCTTTTCCGGGCCCCAGCAGTTGTTGCCCGCGAGATGCCCGGTGTACACGCCATCGCGCCATTGAAGCTCGCTCGATAGCACGGTGCCGATGCCGACCGTCTGCGCCCACATGCGCAGATAGATCGACGGCGACGCGCTCACCAGCACGACTTCATGCCCAAGCGCCTGGTGCTCGGCCACGCGCGCGAGCATCTCGGGGCGCAGCAGTGCGCGCAGGCGCCGTTCCACGAAGCGCCGCGCGGCGGCTTCGAGCGCCTCGCGCCGCACGGGTCCCATCGCGGCATACAGGAAGCGCGCCTTGGTCGGCCCGCGCGGCGACCAGCCGAGCGGGACGCCGATGAGCCAGGGCAGGCAGCGCAGCGCGGCGGCGGCGAAGCGGGCTGGGCCGGCGGCGTCGAGCATGAAGGCGCGAAAGCTGTCGGACGTGGTGATGGTGCCATCGAAGTCGAAGGCGGCGACGACGCGGTCGTTCATGTAGCGTGATGAGCAAACGTGGAAGAGGAAGGCGACGCGGCGGGGCGCGGCGGACCGGCGTCATTGTCGGCGCAAACACGAAGCGGCTGCAACGCGATGGGGGCGCGCCTCGCAATCTTGACGCAATCGGTCAATATGTATCCACGTGGATGCGCGTTGATGCTGGATGCATCGCCCTGCCTGAATCGGCCTGATTGTGTCAACCTAAGGCGCCTGGGCCGCGCTGCGTTCCAGTACGGCCGCAGACGGAGAATCGACAGTGAGCGGCGAGGCGGAACGCGAGGTCATCGGCACGTGGGTGGCAGGCGGCGCGGCGGCAAGATCGTCCGCGCGGTGCACGAATCGGCGCAATTGTCGGCTAGCCGAAGGTTTGCGCGGGTCAGCCCGACGATCATAATGATTTTGGAGACAGAGAGACATCCATGAGAAACCTGACCGAACAACTCACGCAGTACGCGGCCTATCACCGCGACGCGCGCAACATCGGCACCCATTTCATCGGCATTCCGCTGATCGTGCTCGCGCTCGCCGTGCTGCTCTCGCGCCCGGCCAGCGCACCCGGCGCGCTCGGACTGCCGGTTCCGGTCTCGCCTGCATGGCTGCTCTTCGGCGCCTCGACGATCTACTACCTCGTGCTGGACGTGCCGCTCGGCCTCATGATGGCGGTCGTCTCCGCCGCGTGCGTGGCCTTCGGCGCATGGCTCGCGCAGCAAGGCACCGCTGCGTGGCTGGGCGGCGGCGTGGCGCTGTTCGTCGTCGGCTGGATCTTCCAGTTCGTCGGGCACATCGCGTGGGAGCATCGCAAGCCCGCCTTCGTCGACGATCTCATCGGCCTCATGATCGGGCCGCTCTTCGTGCTCGCCGAAGCGCTGTTCAGCATCGGCTGGCGCCCCGAATTGCGCGCGGCGATCGAGGCAAAGGTGGGGCCTACGCGCATCAATCCGCCGCGCGGGCAGCACGCGCGGCAGTGAGCGGCCCTGGACCGTCAGCGTTCGAACCGCACGAGCCGCGCCGCGTGCACCGCGGTGAGCGCGACGGCAAGCCAGATCGGCACGTAGGTCGCGAGCTGGCGCATGCCCAGGTGCTCGCCCAGCAGCGTCACCGAAACGATCACGAGCAGCACCGGCTCGACATAGCCGAGGATGCCGAAGAGCGCCATCGGCAGCAGGCGGCTCGCCTTCAGGTACGACGCGAGCGCCACGGTGCTGAGCACGCCTAGCCCCGGCAGCAGCACGAAGGCGAGAAATGGGTGCGCGTCGAGCAGCGCGAGCGAGCCGCCCGCGCGCACTTCGATCACCGCGACCGGCACGAGCAGCAGCATCTCCACGGCAAACGTGACGAGCGAATCCGCGTGAATCTTGCGGCGCAGCACGAAATACGGCGGGTAGCCCAGCACGACGAGCAGCGTGGGCCACGAGAACGCGTGCGTGGCCCACAGTTCGTGCGCCACGCCCACGGCCGCGCACGCCACCGCGAGCCATTGCAACGCTTCGAGGCGCTCGTGATAGTAGAAGCGCCCCACCAGCACCATGATGAGCGGCAGCAGGAAGTAGCCGAGCGACACCTCCAGCATGCGCCCGTGCAGCGGCGCCCACAGGAACACCCACAACTGCGAGCCGAGCAGCGCCGCGCTCGCCACCAGCGCGAGCGCGGTGCGCGGTTCGCTCACCATACGCGCGAGGAGCGCGCGCAACTGCGGCGCGCGCTTGCGCAGCACCAGCAGGGCCAGCGCCCCAGGCGCAGTCCAGATCACACGCCACGCGAAAATATCGAGGCCGCCGAGCGGAGCAAGCAGCAGCGTATAAGCCGACATCAGCGCGAACAGCGCCGAAGCGCCCACGGAAAGCCCAATGCCGCGCCGTGGTTCGTACGGGTTCATCGGCATGCGCGGCTACGGAAAACGGAAAGGAAGCGTTCGCGAGCGGCGCGGCGCGGCCATTTCGCGCGCGCGGGTAAAAGCATTGTCATTTGAATCGGGTATTGAATAAAGCGCGAGCCGGCGAAACCGCCGGCGAGACCGCATTCTAGTCGCGTTTGGCCCGTGATACGCGCCGCAAACCCGCGCCGGGCAAGGCGGGCACGCGCCGTGCGCGCCCGGCGCTTCGCAGCGGGCCGAACAAATTAGTCCGGCAGACCGCACCACGATGGACTAGAACGTAAATCTCGCTGCACCGGCCCGCCGTCGCCGCAACCGGCCGGAATCCACCGCAACCAGCGCGATTCCGCCGAAGCCGCGCCCACGCGCTTGCGAGCGCGCGCGGCTTGGTCGCCGGCGGCCGCGATCGCGACGCCGTCCCAACGTCCAACGCCCCCCTGGAGCCCGCATGAGAGTTTCTGCGCCCCGCCCCGCCGTTGCCGACCCCGCCCGTGCATTTGACCGATCATTCGCCCTTTCTCCCGCCGCCAGCGAATTCGCCGCCGAAGTGCGCGCCGGTTTGACGCGCTCGCCGCAGAAGGAACTGCCGTCGAAGTATCTGTATGACGAAGTCGGCTCGGCCCTCTTCGAGGTGATCACCGTGCTGCCCGAATACGGCGTCACGCGCGCCGAGGAGCGTCTGCTCACGCGCTACGCGGCCGAGATCGTCGAGGCGCTGCCCTCCGACGTCACGGTCGCCGAGCTTGGCAGCGGCAGCGGCCGCAAGACGCGCCGCATTCTCGAAGCGCTGTGCCGCAAGCGCCCCACCTCGTACTGTCCGATCGAGATTTCACGCACCGCGCTGCAGTTGTGCCGGCGCGAGCTGGCCGACATCGAGCGCATTTCGATCGTCGGCTACGAGCGCGACTATCTCGCCGGCCTTTCCGAAGTGAGCCGCCAGCGCAAGAACGGCGAACAGCTGTTCGTGCTCTTTCTCGGCAGCACGATTGGCAACTTCGCGCGCCTCGCGGCCACGCGCTTCCTGCGCGACATCCGCGCGATGCTGCGTCCCGGCGACACGCTGCTGCTCGGCACCGACCTCGTGAAGCCCGTCGACACGCTGATCGCCGCCTACGACGACGCCATCGGCGCCACCGCCGCGTTCAACCTGAATCTGCTTGCGCGCATCAACCGCGAACTCGACGCCGACTTCGACCTGCACGACTTCGAGCATGTCGCGCGCTTCAATCCCGACGTGCGCAGCATCGAAATGCATCTGCGCGCGAAGCGTGACGTGCGCGCGCAAGTGCATTCGGCCGATCTCGCCGTCGAAATCGGCGCGGGCGAGACGATCTGGACCGAGAGCAGCCACAAGTACCACGCCGACGAAATCCCGGCGATCGCCGCCGACGCGGGCTTCCAGTGCGCGCGCCAGTGGGTCGAGAAGGAGTGGGGATTCGCGGAGAGCCTGCTCGCGGTGAAGTGAAGGGAATCTGAAACAAAAAAAAAGCGGTGCGCCATTTGCGTGGCGCACCGCTTTTTTATCGGGCGATTTCAGTGCTGCTCGAAGCGTTCGTAACGCTTTTCGGTCGTGCGCTCCTCGCTTTCCACCGAACTCACGCGTGCGGCCGGCGGCCCGTGGCGCAGCCACGACAGCATGCGGTCCACCTGGTTCGCCGTGCCCTGGATCACGACTTCCACCGAACCATCTTCCCTGTTCGCGACGTAGCCGCGAATGCGCAACGCGTGCGCCTGGCGCACCGTCGCATGACGAAAACCCACGCCCTGCACCGTCCCGCGCACGCGCACGTAGTACGTTTCGAGGCGCGTATCCAGATCCGGTTCGCTCATCGCTGAATCTCCTGTTCCCTAGCTTCTGCATTCGTTACGGTCGGCATTGTAGACGCCAACGCGCACACGCGCCGGGCCCGCGCCACGTACAATCCGTGCCACGTTAGCGGCGCGGCGCACTCCGCGCCGGCCACCGAACCCGAAAGCGAACACAGAATGACTGACACCTCCCGAGCCAACCGGGATCTCGTGCTGATCACCGGAGCGTCCGGCTTCGTCGGCTCGGCCGTCGCCCGCATCGCGCAGGAAAAGGGCTACGCCGTGCGCGTGCTGGTGCGCGCGACGAGCCCGCGCAAGAACCTCGAGGCGCTCGACGCCGAAATCGTCACCGGCGACATGCGCGACGCCGCCTCGATGCGCCGCGCACTCGACGGCGTGCGCTACCTCTTTCACGTGGCCGCCGACTACCGCCTGTGGGCGCCCGATCCGCACGAAATCGAGCGCGCCAATCTCGAAGGCGCGGAAGCGACCATGCGCGCGGCGCTGGAAGCGGGCGTGAGCGCATCGTCTACACGAGCAGCGTGGCGACGCTCAAGGTCACGAGTTCGGGCAACTCCGCCGACGAGACCTCGCCGCTCACAGCCGGGCAGGCGATCGGCGTGTACAAGCGCAGCAAGGTGCTTTCCGAGCGCGCCGTGGAGCGCATGATCGAGCGCGACGGCCTGCCCGCCGTGATCGTCAATCCGTCCACGCCGATCGGCCCGCGCGACGTGAAGCCCACGCCCACGGGCCGCATCATCGTCGAGGCGGCGACGGGCAAGATCCCCGCGTTCGTCGACACGGGACTGAACCTCGTGCACGTCGACGACGTGGCCAACGGCCACTTCCTCGCGCTGGAGCGCGGACGCATTGGCGAGCGCTATATCCTCGGCGGCGAGAACCTGCCGCTGCAGCAGATGCTCGCCGACATCGCCGGCATGGTGGGCCGCAAGCCGCCCACGATCGCGCTGCCGCGCTGGCCGCTCTACCCGCTCGCGATGGGCGCGGAAGCCGTGGCGCGCTTCACGAAGCGCGAGCCGTTCGTGACCGTCGATGCGCTCAGGATGTCGAAAAACAAGATGTATTTCACGTCGGCGAAGGCCGAGCGCGAGCTGGGCTATCGCGCGCGGCCGTATCGCGAGGGCTTGAAAGATGCGCTCGCGTGGTTCCGCGAGGCGGGGTATCTGGACGCGAAATGAGCGCGAAATGAGCGAGGCCGAGGAATTTGTTACAACTTTTCTTGCGACATGCGTACAACGCCGGAAGGGCAATGCGCGCGCGCTATGGGTAAAATCGCGGGTCTTACCTGAGAAGCCCGCATGAATCTTCAAGACCAGATTGGCGTGCTCGAAGCGGGCGTCGATCAGCTCCTTCAGGCCGCCGCCGCGCACGCACCGCGTGCCGATGAACGCGCCGCAGCCGTTCCCCACCAGCAATCTCCCGTTGCAACCGGCGAAGCGGGGCATGCCGCTGCACAGCCGCAAGCCGAAGCCGTTGCTACCGCTGACGTGGCTGTTGCCGATGCTGATGGCGCTGCGGCTGCACAAACCGTGGAAGCTGCGAACGCAACCGTGACCGAAGCCGCCATAGAACTCGCCGAACCCGCCGAACCCGCAACCGACGTAGCCCGTCCCGCCGGCGCGCAGCCGGAACTGCACGTTGCGCGCCCGTCGCAAAATGAGATCACGCTGACGATCGGCGGCCAGACCGTGACGCTCAACCCG
>Ga0306920_100003404_pt1 | contig 20161 bp, 17 predicted proteins | sample flu12Cox44000170_FD_204666 | JGI IMG/M metagenome (GOLD analysis project Ga0306920, IMG submission 204666) | Lab enrichment of tropical soil microbial communities from Luquillo Experimental Forest, Puerto Rico - flux4day.12C.oxic.44.000.170 (v2)... | ecosystem: Environmental > Terrestrial >... | reverse complement strand
GGCGAAGCCGTGATCCGCGTGACGCTGACCACGATCTGTGGGACGGACATCCACATTCTCAAGGGTGAGTACCCGGTCAAGCCGGGTCTCGTGATCGGCCACGAGCCGGTAGGCGTCATTCACGAGTTGGGTGTTGGTGTCACGGACTATAACGTAGGCGAACGTGTACTGGTCGGAGCGATCACACCTTGCGGTCAATGTAACTACTGCCTGAGTGGGAACTGGTCACAATGTGGCGGGCCGATCGGCGGTTGGAAATTCGGGAACAGCATTAATGGCGCCCAGGCGGAATACCTTCTGGTTCCGAACGCCCAAGCGAACCTCGCAAAGATTCCTGACGACTTAAGCGATGAGCAAGTTGTTCTGCTGGCTGACATTGCCTCCACCGGAATTTCCGCTGCAGAAAGCGCAGACGTAAAGATCGGTGACACCGTAGCGGTCTTCGCGCAAGGGCCGATAGGACTGTGTGCCACAGCAGGAGCAAAGCTCAAAGGTGCCGGTTTTATCATCGGAGTCGAATCCGATCCAGTGCGCACTGCCATGTCGAAGCGCATGGGTGCGGATCTTGTTGTTGACCACACCAAGACCAATGCCGTCGAAGAGATTCGACGAATGACCAATGGCAGGGGCGTGGACGTTGCAATCGAAGCTCTTGGCACGCAAGCCACTTTCGAAAGTGCCCTCCGTGTTCTCCGCGCCGGTGGTACGCTGTCGAGCCTTGGCGTCTATTCCGGAAAATTGTCTGTGCCTCTTGAGCCGTTCGCCGCGGGTCTCGGCGATCACAAGATCATTACTACGCTATGCCCAGGAGGTAAGGAGCGGATGCGTCGGCTGATGGAGTTGGTCCGTCACAACCGGTTAGATTTGATGCCCCTCTTGACCCATACGTTTTCGCTCGACCGAATTACGGACGCCTACCAACTTTTTGGGCAACGGAGAGATGGCGTTATTAAGGTCGCAATCCGTCCCTGACGCTTCTGTCAAAGAGAAAGGGGAACAAGCATGACGTACCTGGAAAGAATGGTGATTCGCCGAGAGCATCCCAAACACATTATTGTTGGGGTCGTCGGCTTCCTGTGGTTTGTGTATTTTCTTTGGCAACACGATTGGACATGGGCACTCGCCGTTGCGGTGCTGAGCGGGGTAATGAGTAGGTTGTCGACATCTGGAACCAAAGACGAGACGCTTGCGCCGACGTTGTGGGGCAAGATCATGCTGCTGCATCTTCAAATCTCTCTGTACAATTAGCAGGTTTTGCTCTTCTGTTCTACGGCATATGGTTCCATTCCACGATCTACATAATGGCGTCAACATCGATCGTTTTGCTTGGCCACATGTGGGGATGGCATAAAGTAAACGAAGCACTCTAATTGTGCTCGCTGCGCTCCGATGGGGCCGGGAAGGAGTTCCAAAGAATCACTCAAACTGTTTGCAGATGCCCTATCCAGTTAGGCTATGAGCAGACAGAGAAGGCGACGTCATGAGTCACTCACCGCAAGACTAGTGGGTAGGAACTCCACTCGGAGAGCGGTTTCCGAATTTGCAGTGTGCATTGATGGAATTACCTGCGCGTTGGGGATGAGCGATGGTTACTTCCAGCCAGGTCGCCATAATCATCGCGCCCGCAAAATCGCGAGGTACGACTCCGTTCACCGGCACGTGTGACCTGCATTACATCGCAGGGCGAGGAGAGCCAATGTTCAGTGCCGCAGTTAATGACGCAGGATCCTCGCTACAAACACAGCTAAAGTGAAAGTGTTTGGCAAGCGCCACCATCGCGGCGTTCTCCGACAGAATCTCCATTTTGATACGGCGGATTCCTTCGCTCTCGGCGATTTCGATCAGTCGGCGTACGAGTTCCGTTCCCAATCCCATTTCTTGGTAGCGGTCTGCGACAACCACTCCGAGTTCAGCTTCCTCGTAATCCGCTTGCCGGAGGAGTCGCCCCACCCCCAATAGTTCGGTCGTGCCTGTGTCCTCGTTCAAGTGCTCCGCCACGAGCGCCATCTCTCGGTCGTAGTCGACGAAACATTTCAGGATCGAGCGCTCGTGTACCATACGGGATGCCAGTCTTTGTTCCTGGAAATAACGCCGATAAACAGTGCCGTCCGAAAGTGCCTTGTGAAATTCGACCATGGGTAATTCGTCTTCGCCACGGATCGGACGTATCGTCACGCGACTCCCGTCCTTCATCCTCCATCCGGAAACATATTCGAAGGGATACGGCCGTATGGCCGGACGCGGAAGTTCTCCGTCGGCTACCTCGCGACCAAACAAAATGATGCGCGCATCAAGTGCAAGCAATTCGTCAGCAGAAGCGAGCAATGGGTTGATATCGATCTCGCGGACTCGCGGCTGGTCCGTAACTAGCTCGCTGAATCTCACGAGCAGCGCTTCAAGGGCCTTCTCGTCGACGGCTCTGCGGCTACGCACCCCTTTGAGAGCAGCGAACACTTTGGTTCGTTCCATCATTCGTCTCGCGAGGGTCGTGTTGAGTGGAGGCAGCGCAAGCGCACGATCCCGATGCACTTCGACAAGTTGCCCGCCCGATCCAAAGAGAAGTACCGGGCCGAATTGCGGGTCCACGCTACTGCCCAGAATCAGTTCGTAACCCGAGCTGCGGATCATCGGTTGCACCGTTACGCCGAGAAATGCGCTCGTACCTGCTCTAGCGACGACGGAATCCGCAATGGCCCGATAAGCCTGCCGAACCTGCTCTTTGTTCGCTAGATCCAATCGCACGCCGCCCACATCAGTCTTGTGTGTCACCGTTTCTGAATGTAGCTTCAAAACCACGGGGTAGCCGGTTTCGTCGGCCTTGGTCACTGCTTCTTCTTCGTCGCTTGCGAGTTGAGTCGCAACAGTCGAGATTTCGTACAGCTTTAAAATGACTTTTGACTCAATCTCCGTGAGAACCACTCTACCCGAAGACACCGCGCGTTCTATGATTTCTCTTACTGCTTTCCGTCGCTGGTTCGCAGTGGCCGGATTGTCCGCCGGGTACGGAGTCTCGTACAAAGCCCGCAGACGCTGGGAATAACTCCACATCGACTGAAACGCTCGCACGGCGGCCTCGGGATAGGCGAACACCGGAATTCCCGATGCCTTTAGGACTTCGATGCCTTCGGCGATGCTGCGTCCGCCCATCCAACTGGCGAGCAAGGGCTTTCCGTTTTCGTTGTGCGATTTCACTCGCTCCGCAACTTGCGTAGGGTCCGTCATCCCCTGTGGCGCCAAAATCACAAGCAGGCCATCACTCCCGGGATCGGAGAGCGCGATGTCCAGCGCGCGGGCATACCGTTCCGGGTCCGCGTCGCCCAGGATATCGATGGGATTTGCATGACTCCAATGCGCCGGAAGAAATGTACTGAGCGACTTCTCGGATTCGGCTGACAATTGCGCTAGCTCGCACACTCCATCGAGCAATGCATCTGTGGCAAGAACTCCAGGACCTCCAGCGTTCGTGAGAATCGTCAAGCGGGGTCCACACGGCCGGGGCTGCTTGTCCAGAACGTCGGCCATGTGAAACAGTTCGGCTATGCTGTGAACCCGCAGGACGCCGCACCGCCGAAAAGCCGCTTCGTAGACCTCGTCGGCTCCGGTCATTGCCCCAGTATGCGATGCTGCGGCACGCGAAGCTGCTTCTGACCGCCCCGCTTTGATGACGATGATCGGCTTGTCGAACGACACTTCCCGCGCGGCAGACAAGAACGATCTCGCATCTCCGATCGATTCCATGTAGAGGAGAATGCTCTTTGTGTTTGGCTCGTCCCCGAAATACCTGAGCAAATCGCCCCAGCCCACGTCGAGCATCGACCCTGTCGAAACGATCGCACTGAACCCCACTTGCTCCACGAAACTCCAGTCGAGGATCGCCGTCAACAGCGCGCCACTCTGGCTCAAGAACGCAACACTGCCTCGCCGTGCTATGTCCTCAGCAAACGTGGCATTCAGGCCGATCAGCGGATTCATGACGCCGAGGCAATTCGGTCCGATTAAGCGCGTCGCGCGGCCCTCCAAATGCTGCTGGATTTGGTTTTCGAGCGCTGCCCCTTCTGTGCCCTTTTCTTTAAACCCAGCGGAAATCACCACAATCGACTTGGCTTTGGCGGCAACGCATTCGGCCACAAGCCTTGGCACGGTTTCCGCCGGTGTTACGACAACAACAAGATCTACTGCCTCAGGCACCATTTCGATCGCCGCGTAACAACGCCGGCCGAACAGTTCCTCCCTGCGAGGATTGATGAGGTACACCCTGCCCTTGTAATTCCTCGCAAGCAGATTGCCCACGACGGTGCGGCCCACGCTGCCCTCGCGATCCGTCGCCCCAATCACGGCGACCGAAGCCGGTGAAAAGAAGCAATGCAGCCCTTGTGGATCGCGATGGCGCGGCATCGAACTCATGAATAGCGTCCTTCTCGCCTCGCTTCTCGAACGGTGACCTCAAAAATCACGAAGAGCTCCAAAAGGAAGTGCGACCCGGACAGAGTTGAGCACCGCCGCGAGGTCGATGAATTCCTGTGCCACAGCGCCGCCGATTGGTGGAAGCCATCCGATTGCCGCGAGGACCATCCCAACCACACTCAGCAGCATTCCCCCGACCGCGCTCTCGAGTGCAATCTTCCGCATTCGTCTGCCGATGTGAATCAATTCGTCCACCTTGCCGAGCGAACGATCTAGGACGACGGCGTCCGCAGCCTCACTCGTGATGTCGTTCTCATGGCCGAAGGCGATCCCTACCGTGGCCGCCTGCATCGCTGGCGCATCGTTGATTCCGTCCCCGACGAAAGCCGTCTTTCTCACCGCTGTCTCGGTACGCACGAGTTCGACTTTTTCTTCCGGCGTTTTCGCCCCGTACGCGGCTCGTATTCCAATCTTATCGGCGAGGGAGCGCACCTCGGCCTCTCGGTCGCCGGACACGAGAATAACGCGCGTGACGCGGTGCCGGGGAGACAGGTGAGTCAGGAACACGCGGCTGTCGGACCTCGGCGCATCCTCGAATCCGAACAGCGCCGCGAACTTCCCGTCCAGAAACACAAAACATTCGAGCCCAGGCTGGATCGGCGGCAGCGCCAGGCTTTCCGCGGAAACTTTACCGCGACCGGTGAGAAATACCTCCCGGCCGTTGACCGTCCCCCGCAGGCCCTGTCCGGGCACCTCGCTGACTTCCGAAACAGGAAATACTTCGCAGTTGCGCTGCTTTGCCGATTCCACGATGGCCGCGGCGAGAGGATGTTTGGAGTACTGCTCGAGGCTTCCGGCTGCCGCCAGCACCTCCGCTTCCGAAAACCCTTGAGCGCAGACGATGCGCGTAATTGCAGGCCTGCCGTAAGTCAGCGTGCCTGTCTTGTCGAAGATGAATGTCCGGCAGGAATCGATCTGTTCGAGCACAGCGGGATTTTTGATGATGATTCCGCGGCGAGCGCACAGCGATATCGCGCCGATCACTGCGACCGGGATCGCGATCAGCAGAGGACAAGGCGTAGCGATCACCAGCACCGCCAGGAAGCGCTCGACGTTGCCACTCAGAATCAAAGCCCCCACGGCAATCGAGACGGCCAACGGCGTGTACCACCCGCCCAGCATGTCGCCGAGCCTCCGCACGCGGGGACGACGCTGTTGGGTTTCTTCCATCACGCGCATGATCCGTGCATAGTGGGAATCCATGGCGATTCGCGAGGCGTGAATCGTCAAAAGAGATTCTCCGTTGAGTGCACCGGAAAGAACGGCAGATCCCGGGGCTTTCTCGATTTCAAACGGTTCGCCGGTCAGGTAGGCCTCGTTCATCGAACCGCGCCCTTCCGCGACCGTTCCGTCCACGGGCAGATTTCGTGAGGAAGAACGACCAGCGTGTCGCCGACGGCAACCTGCCCGACTCGAATATCCGCGAGTCCCTTGCCTGTCTTTCGGTGCGCCACATTCGGCATGCGTTTGGCCAGAGCTTCGAGCACGCGCGAAGCGCGCCGCGTCGCGAATGACTCAAGTGTCGTCCCGCTTGAAAACATCAAAACCACGATAGTGGCCACGAGATATTCCCGAAGCAGGACTGCCGTCACAATCGAGGCTCCGGCCAAAAAATCCGTACCAAGCTGCCAGAGCCACAGCTTTCGCGCGAGGAGTACCACCAGTGGCGCGCCGCCGAGTGCGAGCGCCACATACAGTGGAGCCTCCACGAGCACCTTCGAACTGACCGCACACACTCGCAGCAACAGATGCACAAGAATTGCGGCGCTCGACACCGCCGTTACAAACTTTCCCCAGCCCGAGGGAAACTCGCCTGCGGACGAGCGAGTGTCACCGAATGTTTGCCGGCTCCGGCTTTCATGTGCATTCGAATCCACTCAGGCCGCGGTTTGCGTAGGCATGACCGCAGGCAACTGATGCGTGTTGATGGCGCGAAACGCGCTGACGATCTCTTCGGCGGTTTTCATCGCGTCGGGCCCCTCGAAGCGCAGCAGCACGTCGTCCATCGAAATCACCCCAACTAACTTGCCTTTCTTGGCTATTACTGGAAGGCGGCGGACGTGCCTGTCGCGCATGGTGCCGAGCGCTATGCGCACGTCGTCCTCGGGCGCGCAGGAATAGACCTCTTTCGACATCACCTCGGCCGTCGCCACTTCTCCGGGCGGGTGCCCTCGCGTCCCCAAGGCGATGCAGATGTCTCTGTCGGTGACGACGCCCACGACCTTTCCATCGCTCTCAACCACGGGCAGGAATCCGCAGTTTCCCCTCCACATCAATTCTGTTGCTTCACCGAGATTGCTCCCGGGGCGGCAGAAATACGGTGTTCCCATCATCATGTCAAAAACTTTCATGACGTGACTCCTTTCGTTGACTCCCTTCGCCAGCACTGACCCGCGAATCACTTCGACCGAGCACGGCGCATGCAGGGTCAAGTGTTCGGAAACGCTTCCGGGTGTCCAGCCGTCGAATCCCCGCCGGCCGGAACCGAGGACAATCATCCGCGCATCCCATCGCTCGGCTTCCTCGTTTCAGCGGAGGCATTACAACCTTACCCACTTCCTCGATGAGAGTGATCTCTTTGCACCATCTAATTCTCTTTCGGCTGAGTCGTCAATGTTTTCCAGCACCGATAGCTGTGACGGGCATCACTGTTTAGGTGACGTTTCTGTGCCATGTTGAAAATGCAGTTTACGAGCACCTCTTCAAGACGGCCGCAGCTCCGACTGAGTTGAAGCCGGAGTTCTGGTTCTTCGGCATTCCGAGTGAACCGAAACGATCTGGCGACGCGTCCGGATCGTCGAGATGCTTGTGGAATTCTACGAATCGCGAGCGCGAAGCATGGATTGCTTTCGCAATATGTTGGATGTTTCTGTGTTGGCGGCAGCGTGCCTAAGCACCGTTCAGCCTGTGGAAGCCTACGAGCATCCCCTGACGGTATCCGCCATTCACGAAGCGTACGTGCTGGGTGTACGAAACGACCAAGCCACCCTTCTGTGCTGGACGGAGCCACAGCGTGGCTTGAGTACAAGGCGAAGGATGTAGCTTCGGAGGAAACGACAGTGGAGGTCGTCACGGCAGAGTCCAAAACGTTCAGCGCATCCTTCGATCTAAAAAATTGCGCTAGTTGGGTTATCGCTGGGTTCCCCGGCGTTGAAGTAGATCCGCATGGTCTAGCGGTCAGAGGGGGTTTCTATGAGTGCTCCATTGATCGGGATGCCTTTTCTCTCTTTCCTGGTTCTGCTGATCCTCAGCGCGATTGCTGCCGCTGCACTCCGCTGGGGTTTTCGCTATCACTTGCTCGAGGGGATCGATGGGTTTATAGGGCAGTGGATCGTTGCTTGGCTCGGCGCGTGGCTTGGCCCTTCCGTCCTAGGTCATTGGTTTGACCAAGCCATGCTCGGGAATATCTATGTTATTCCGGCCTTCATCGGGGCTTTCGCAGGCGCGTTCGGCGGCACCGTAAACGCCAAGGTGCTAGCAGTAGCGGCCAATTCGGCCAAGTGACAAGCGCTTTCTGAACCCGGCCGGCGCGCCAACTCTGAGGGCCGTCTGCGCTGACGCTTCAACGAGGAAGAGTGGAATGACCAGTAGTGGAAACACATGGACGCGCGTAGCGGGGCCGATGGCCACAACAGTGCGGCCGAGGAAGTACGCGGTGGGATGGTATCGGCTCGCAAGTTGGCTGTTCGGGCACGGTACGGTGTGTGAGACGGTCGCCACGCGGCTCCACTTCGACGCCAGCCCGGCGGCGGTCTGGAATCACATTATGTTCTATGAGGAAGTTCCCGGACGACCGCCGTTCCTGCTTCGCGCGTTGTTACCCCGCCCAGTCCGGACCGATGGCAACAAGACCCGCGTTGGGGCAATCGTCCGCTGCACATATAGAGAGGGGGATTTGCTAAAGCGCATAACCTCGCTTGAACCACCGCATTTTCTGGGATTTGCGGTCATCGAGCAGAGTCTGGGAATCGAGGATTGCGTCCTAACGCTTCGCGGCTCCTACGAAATCTTTGCCTGCGGCAACGCGAGCGACGTAGTGCTGATCACGAACTACCAGGCACACCTGCGTCCGCGGTACCTGTGGCGTCTTCTCGAAGCATTCCTGGCGAGCCAGCTCCACATGCACATCCTCCGCGGCGTCCGCGCCGCACTTACTCCTGCAAATCCAGACAAGCAGCGTGCCGTTGCCGACTCCTACGCACCGCAGCGCAGCGCGCCTCGAGGAGATCTTCCATGCACAGCATTGCCATCGTGTTCCCGCCGTTAGTCGTCATACGTGCCAGTGTCGCGGCCGTTTGGCTATACGAGGGGCTGTGGTGCAAGATCCTCGGCCGCATGCAATCGCAAGTCGAAGTAGTCACAGCGGTGCCGGGTTTGGGCCAGCGATTTGGACGGCCCTTCCTAAAGGGGCTCGGTATCGTGGAGGTCGCGCTCGCTGTTTGGGTAATGGCCGGAATTGCTCCAGGCGTTTGTGCGATCCTACAAACAGCCTTGCTTATGGTGTTGAACGCGAATGGACTCCTTTGGGCCCGCCACATCATCCATGATCCCGCGGGTATGGTCGTTAAGAATATCGCGTTCCTCGTTCTGGTCTGGGTGTGCGGCGCGATTTCCGGAGGTTGACCGTGACTTCGGAAACGGCGTGGCGGGCGGGACGCCTCGGCTGCTCAAAAGGCCCGCACCGTCTGCTCTTTGGACTCATGTATGAAGACCCCGAGATAGAGCTGACGGCGTTCCAAGGTAAAAGCAGTGTGTTTTGCATCGCATCTGCCGGCACCATCGCATTTCGACTTGCCCACCAGCGCCAAGTTATTGCTTGTGACATCAATCCCGCGCAGCTGGCGTACGCCGAGCGAAGAGCCAGCGGCTATCCGACCGAGACGGGTGATGCAGAACAAATCATGAATTTCATGCGCGCTTTCATGCCGCTTGTGGGTTGGCGAGAAAGAGTAGTGCGCGCTTTTCTTGCTCTCTCCGACACCAGAGAGCAAATTGCGTTCTGGAGGATACACCTCAACACACGCCGCTTTCGCACAGGCTTTGATTTGGCAATGTCGCGGGTCGTCGCGCGCTCAGTGTACGCAAACCGTTTCCTTTCCGTCTTGCCATCACAATTCGGCCCAGTGCTTCGGAAGCGGTTGGAAAGAGGGTTCTCCCTGCATCAAAACGCCGTAAATCCTTTCGCGCGGGCTCTTCTCCTCGGGGAAAGCTGCGAGGAGCTCCGGCCGACAGCGGCCAACATCCGTTTCGTCCTTTCTGACGCGGCATCCTGGTTGGAATCATGTGAACCCGAATCGTTTGACGCCTTTGCGCTTTCAAACATTCTAGATGGCGCAGCGCCCGCTTACCGTTCGCGACTCTCGCAAGCAGTTCGTCGCGCGGCTACTCGCGATGCCATTGTCGTTCTGCGAAGCTTTGGTGAACCGCCTGCTGGGCTCGATAGCAATCATGCCGAGTGCGATCGCTCGATGCTCTGGGGAATCGTGGAGGTCCGAAGCGCTCATACGTTTTAACCTCGCCGTTTTCCTACCCAGCACACGTCCACGGCTATTCCGACTAGAGCGGGTCAGGCCAGAGGTGTCGCGTTACCGGACAGAGCTGCCATTTCGTAATGGACGAGGGCCGCCTCGTTGGTCTCATGAATATTCGGACGCTCAACCGCATTCCACGCGAAGAATGGCACAACACCAGCGTGCAAGCTGCGATGCTTCCTCGCGAAAGGATCGTTTGGACTTCAGCTGGTCAGCTGTTGCTGCCGCTGCTTGAACGAATGGTGGCGGACGACGTTCATCAGGTTCCGGTGATGAACGACGGCGGCTCGTTTGCAGAGGTGCTGGGTATCGTCAGTCGTGATTCGATTCTGCGAGTGATCCAGGCGCATTTCGAACTTCGGACCCTCTCCTCACGTTCTCGCCCGCGCTATCCTCGTGCAGGTCTTCAAGTGCAATTCAACGTGGGCGCGACTCCGCTCGGAGTTGCATCCACCATGCAGGCGTTCAATCCGCTGCGACTTGAGCCGAGGCGGCCGATTCATACCCGCGCACCAGATGGTAGAGGGCCCGGTCAAAGAAATCCCCGACCAAGTAGTTCAACTCCTGAATCGAGTAGAGTTCGACAGGCACCAGCTCGTCCGGTGTCACGTGATCTCCGGAATATGTCACTAGTCCGTGCTCGCGGATGAATTTCCGCAAATGCTTCTTGGTGAGTATCAAAACGTAAACGATTTCGCTGAAGAGGATACCTTGCCGGAACCGGTTACGTCCCCAACCTTCATATTCTTGCCGAATGTCGTCTTCGTTCGGATTGCCGATCCATTTGCCCAGATTCTCGTAGAGAGCGGCGATGCGCGGCTTAAGTTCCTCTGTGGGAACTTTCCGGAAAGAGGCGGTCTTTGCGTTCGTAAGTACGTCGTGCAACGCGTCTTGTGTCAAAGATTCCGAATGGTTCTCAATCAGTTGGATAAGGCGGTTGGCTAACATGGAAGTACGCCTCCCAACTAAATGGTAGGCGTGACCCTGTGCGTTCACAATGCACCAGATCACATTCCAATGTGACTAGCGTCACGATTCGTCCTGCGTTCCTCTCCGTCAAACTGCATGCGGCGTCTATGATCGTTCCTAAGGGGTGTTTTTGGGAGGCTGAATTGCCGAAAGATATAAAGCCAGTAAGTGAAGTTGTCTTAGACTCGCAGGCGATGACGATTTTTACTGATGTTTTCATTGCTTTCGACTCCGAGTAGACCTACCCTTTTTTATGTACGCGCCCGGAGAATCCAATGAACAGAAATATGTCGATTGTGGACGGCAATGAGGCGGCCGCTTCGGTCGCATTCCGCCTGAACGAAGTGATTGCGATATACCCAATCACGCCGTCGTCGCCGATGGGTGAATGGTCTGACCAGTGGAATTCAGAAGGCAGGAAGAACATCTGGGGAGCGATCCCGGATGTCATCGAGATGCAGAGCGAAGGAGGAGCTGCTGGTGCATTGCACGGCGCGCTGCAAGCCGGCGCATTAGCAACCACATTTACGGCCTCGCAGGGACTTCTGCTGATGATCCCCAATATGTACAAGATTGCGGGAGAGCTGACGGCGGCGGTAATCCATGTGGCCGCGCGAACCCTGGCTACGCACGCGCTGTCTATCTTTGGAGATCATAGCGACGTGATGTCGACCCGTGGAACCGGGTTTGCGCTTCTCTCGTCCAATTCGGTGCAAGAGGCGTGTGACCTGGCCTGTATCGCGCAGGCTGCGACGCTCGAGGCGCATGTTCCGTTCCTTCATTTCTTCGACGGATTCCGCACTTCACACGAAGTGAACATGATTACACCGTTGAACGACGATGATCTGCGAGCGATTGTCGACGATAAATATGTACGGCAGCATCGCGAACGATCAATGTCACCGGATCGACCGAGCCTGCGTGGTACTGCACAGAATCCGGATGTGTTCTTTCAGGCGCGCGAAGCATGCAATCCGTTTTACCGGGCTTGCCCCACGATTGTGCAAGACGTAATGGATCGATTCGCGAAGCGCACTGGCCGCGCCTATAAATTGTTCGACTACTACGGGCCGGCGGATGCGGAACGGCTGATTATCTTGATGGGATCGGGAGCCGGTGCCGCGGAAGAAGCTGTGGACACACTCATAAAGCGTGGTGAAAAAGTAGCGTTGCTGAAAGTGCGGTTGTTCCGTCCGTTTTCGGCGGAAGCGTTTCTTGGGGCTATTCCCGCCAGCGTAAAAGGAATCGCGGTGTTGGATCGCACCAAAGAACCCGGTAGTTTGGGTGAACCGTTGTACCAGGACGTCCTCACCACCTATATGGAACGCTACGCAGCGAATCCGGTGTCGGCCATCCCGCGAATCATTGGCGGAAGGTACGGACTTTCGTCGAAGGAATTTACGCCAGCGATGGTGAAAACGGTGTTCGACGAGCTGAAGAAGCCGGAAGCGAAGAACCACTTCACCGTGGGCATCAAGGATGACGTGACGCATACCAGCCTGAACTATGATGTAGACTTTTCAACCGAAGATCCGCGCACCGTACGGGCGCTGTTCTATGGATTGGGCTCGGACGGCACAGTCGGAGCTAACAAGAACTCGATCAAGATCATTGGCAAGAGCACAGACAACTTCGCACAGGGCTACTTCGTATACGACTCGAAAAAGGCAGGAGCCGTCACGGTCTCGCACTTGCGATTTGGGCCAGATCCCATTCGTTCTAGTTATCTAATCAGGAAAGCAAACTTTGTGGCTTGTCACCAGGTTCAATTTCTTGACCGGATAGACGTTTTGTCGGCGGCTGATGCGGGCGCAACATTCCTGTTGAATACACCGTTTGGGCCGAACGAAATCTGGAATCATGTCCCGCGACATGTCCAGGAAACGATTATCAAGAAGAAGTTGAAGTTCTATGTGATCGATGGTTATGCGGTAGCGCGCGAAGCTGGTATGGGCAGCCGAATCAATACGATCATGCAGACCTGTTTCTTCGCAATCAGCGGTGTGTTGCCGAAGGACGAAGCCATCGCGGCAATTAAGAAGTCGATTGTGGATACCTACGGAAAACGCGGCGAAGCGGTCGTGCAGAAGAATTACGCAGCCGTGGATCAGGCCTTGGCGCATCTGCATGAAGTGAAGGTGCCAGCTCAAGTCACGACGGTGTTCGACATGCTTCCTGCGGTGTCGGCACAAGCGCCCCAGTTTGTGCGCAGCGTGTTGGGCACCATCATTACCGGGAATGGCGACAATCTGCCGGTCAGTGCTATGCCCGTGGATGGAACCTTCCCCACAGGGACGGCCATGTGGGAGAAACGGAACATTGCAAAAGAAATTCCCGTTTGGGATACAGATCTATGCATCCAGTGCGGGAAATGCGTGCTAGTTTGCCCGCACGCGGTCATTCGCGCAAAGATCTACGACTCCTCGTTACTGAAGGATGCGCCGGCGACATTTAAGAGCTCCAAGCCGCGGTGGCGCGAATTTGAAACGTTGAAGTACACGCTGCAGGTGGCGCCGGAAGATTGCACAGGTTGCAAGCTGTGCGTGGAAGTATGCCCGGCAAAGAGCAAGAGCGAAGTGAAGCACAAAGCCATCAACATGCAAGAGCAAGATCCGCTGCGCAAGCCGGAAGCGCTTAATTGGGAATTCTTCCTGAACTTGCCGGAATTCGATCGCAACAAGCTTTCGCACACGCAAGTAAAGGATTCGCAGTTGCTCGAACCTCTGTTCGAATTCTCTGGTGCTTGCGCAGGCTGTGGCGAAACACCTTATATCAAGCTGCTGACACAGTTGTTCGGTGACAGGCTGCTGGTAGCGAATGCGACGGGGTGCTCGTCCATTTATGGCGGAAACTTGCCGACGACCCCGTACACGAAGAATGAGGATGGGCGCGGGCCGACATGGTCGAATTCTTTGTTCGAAGACAACGCCGAGTTTGGTCTTGGCATGCGTCTGGCCGTGGATCAACAAAACCAATATGCCCGGGAATTGTTGACGCGGTTCGACGGAAAACTCGGCGACGTCCTGGTGAGGGGACTGCTGGAAGCCGACCAGACCAAGGAAGTGGAAATTGAAGAGCAACGCAAGCGCGTAGTTGAACTGAAGAAACTGCTTACCGGGCAAAGTTCACCGGAGGCGTTGGCTCTTCTTACCGTGGCGGACAGTCTGGTTAAGAAGAGCGTGTGGCTGGTTGGTGGCGATGGCTGGGCATATGACATCGGCTTTGGTGGACTCGATCACGTTTTGGGATCGGGCCGAAATGTCAACGTGCTTGTGGTGGACACGGAAGTCTACTCCAACACAGGCGGACAGATGTCGAAGGCCACGCCGCGCGGTGCGGTAGCAAAGTTCGCGACTGGTGGAAAGCATACTGGAAAGAAAGATCTGGCGATGGAAGCGGTCAGCTACGGATACGTTTACGTCGCGCGCGTAGCGATGGGCTCGAGCGATACTCACACGGTGAAGGCGTTTACGGAAGCGGAAGCGCACGACGGACCTTCGCTGATCATCGCGTATAGCCATTGCATCGCACACGGATACGACATGTCGATGGGGCTGGACCAGCAGAAAAAAGCGGTGCTCTCCGGCTACTGGCCGCTAATGCGTTACAACCCAGGGCTGCGTGCGGAAGGCAAGAATCCATTCCAACTGGATTCGAAGGCGCCCAGCATTCCCCTGAAGGCTTATGCCTATCAGGAGGCACGCTACACGATGTTGGTGCGGAGCGATCCCGCCGCAGCGCGCGAGTTACTGAAGATGGCGCAGGACGACGTGGAACGCCAGTGGCGCGTGTACTCAAACCGGGCAGCGATGCCTGGGCGAGCAGACTCTCCACACGTCGCGCCGGTTGCTCCGTCTGAGCCTGAAGATGCTATGACTAGCAAGAAGGGGGGAGAAGACGAATGAGCGATCTGTCAACGAAATATCTGGGGCTAAACTTCAAATCGCCACTGCTGGCTTCGGCTTCACCTTTGTGCGAATCGGTGGACAATATCAAGCGGCTGGAGGACCACGGAATTGCCGGCGTTGTCCTGCCCTCACTGTTTGAAGAGCAATTGGAACTGGAAAGCCTCGCCCTGGATTCGGACCTGACTCGTGGAGCAGAGAGCTTTCCGGAATCCGCGGGTTTTTTCCCGGAATTGCAGACTTACAATTTGGGGCCCGACGGTTATCTTGAGCTAATTCGTCACGCGAAAGAAGCAGTAAAGATTCCGATCATCGCCAGTATCAATGGCACCTCTGACGGTGGATGGTTGCAGTACGCTCGATTGATGGAAGAGGCGGGCGCCGATGCGATCGAACTGAATATTTATTCGATCGTAACGGATCCGGCTGTAAGCGGCGCAGAAGTTGAAAAAAACTACATCGAGCTGGTGCGCCATCTGAAGAGGAATCTCCGAATCCCCATGGCGGTGAAGCTGTCGCCATTCTTCAGCGCGCCGGCCAACATGGGCGTGCGGTTCGACGAAGCGCGCGCCGACGGAATCGTTCTCTTCAACCGCTTCTACCAACCTGATTTTGACATCGAGCAACTTGTTGTATCTCCTAGTTTGGCTTTGAGCCGGCCGGAAGAACTGCTGCTTCGGATACATTGGGCAGCGATCCTTTACGGACATGTGAAGGCAGACCTCGGAATTTCCGGGGGAGTCCACACTTCCCGAGACGTCATCAAGTGCGTACTTGCGGGAGCGAAAGTGGCGTTCATGACTTCAGCATTGCTCAGGAACGGCGTGCAGCATGCTGCTCACGTGTTGAGGGAGTTGAGTCGCTGGTTGGAAGAGCACGAGTATGCGTCTGTCCAGCAGATGTGTGGAAGCATGAGCCATGGATCGGTGGCTGATCCGACGGCCTTCGAACGCGGAAACTACATGAAGGTTCTGAGTTCGTACGCGCTGCGTGCAAACGTATTCAACGATTAATCTAATTTGCCCGAGAATTTAAGCCGCCTAGCCTGGATTATTCACGAATTTACTGGCGAAAAAAGAAAAGGTTGTTCCTCGCCAAAATCTCGAACAAAAAACAGCACCGCCGCAAGATCGAATCAAAGATTGGCCCCTTCATCGCATCTTTACTGCTGCGGAGGTTCCAAAGATAGGGAAGGCGTCGGCCGATTTTTTTCCTTTTGGACTTGCGACCAGATCCTTTCTATTCGTCATCCGCTGGAACTGGGATCCACGATTTGTCCGGATTGAATCGTTCCATCTTTATGAACTCATTGAGAGTAGATGGCCCGAAATCCTTCTGATAGACAACACCATCTTGGCTGACCAGGAAACTCTTCACCCCGGTTTCGCCGTACTCAGCTGGTACCGCCACCAGAGCGAAACCCCCGATCATCGCGCCTTCAACCACATAGTCGATTTCGCCGAGCGGGGCGGCGGGTCCCTGCCCCTTCAGAACTTTGAAAAAATAGCCGTGGTACGGCTGCGGATTGGCAGAGTAGCCCTCTTCGATCGCACGGGCGATCTCTTCGCCCACCGGACCGCCCCAGCTGCCGTCCGCGTTTTGCCATGCCAGACCATCCTGTTTGCCAGGGGTGCTTATGACGCGCTGGGCGTACTGGTTCACGTCGTAGCCTTCCCGCTTCTGGTACGCGTATTCGTATTGCGCTTCAACGTAGCCGCGACAGATGTCTATGGCGTCGAGTTCGTTGCTGCCAATGCGGCGGTAGAGGAGTTCTTGGCGCCCGACTTTCGCGTCGAAGTGCCATTTGTCGCCGACCTTCACAATCGGCACGGGGAACGGCCAGTCCTCGTTGCCAACGAGGAGAAATGCTCGGTTTCCCGTCTTTGGATCGGCAGAAATGCTTTTCTTTTCACGAGCCTCGGCAGCAAAGTCAGAAGCTCGCTGCCGATCTTGCGGGTATTCACCGGAGAGAACGATGTCGTCGCCATCGGGACCGAAAATCTCTTCGAGAACACCCACGTCAAACTTTTGGGCCGCATCAACTAGCGCATCTGCAGCCTGCTGTGGTGTATCGAAAGTCTTGGCGTTGACACCGACAGAGGCTGGCGCCGATTTTGAGGCAGATTGTTGTGCCACGAGGGGTACAGCAGGGACAAGCAGAAGCGCACACGCCGCTGCGCCCACAACCCGCAGAAACTTGGAATGAATTCGATTTGCAAATATGGATTTCATAGCGCTGCCCCCGATCATTTCTCTTCCGACATCGGCGCCACTTATCTCCGCCGCCCGCCACCGCCACGACTACCACCGCCCCTAGAGCCCATGCTCGAGGCACCGCGGCTGCCGCTGGCTCGCGCGTTAGATCCGTTGTATCCTCTCGAGCCTCTCGATCCCCCTCCGAAGGCGTCTCGGTTTCCGCCACCGCTGCGCGAAAGATCCCGGCCCCCTATGCTGTTCGCTCCGCCCCCTCGGGGCCGGTTACCCGCCCCAACTCCGCCACCGGGCCGATTGCTGACGCCGCCTCCAGCCCGATTGCTCGCCAGATTGCCGCCCTGTCGGCCAATTTGTTGTCTGGCGCTAGCCTGCCGGCTGGCAAGAGAATCGCCACGCGTTGTGCCCCCAAATCTGTCTGCGGTTGCCCGGTCCCGATACGGAGCGCCGCCGCGATGTTGCGGGTTGTGTTTCCAATTAGAGTTCCCGCCCCGGCCTCCGCCCCCGATATTGTCGCGGCTACCACCGCCGCGAGCTGGCAGGTTTGACACGCGATTGCCGCCTCCAATATTCGAGTTGCGGTTGAAGTTGTTGTTGTTATTGATGGTGATGTTGTTGTTGCCGCCCCAACCGCAGCCCCACCCCCAACCGCCGCTCCAAAATGCCCCCATCATCACGCCGACGCCAAACGAAATGGCCAACCCTGCGGCATAGTATCCGGGTGGCGGATAGTAAATGGGAGGGTAGGGGTAGACCGGGGCACCATACACCACCACCGGATCGTACGAAGGCACATAAACGACCTGCGGATTGGCCTGCTCGACAACGATCACGCTCTTGTTCTCGACGACCTTGGTCTCCACAGTCTGTTGCTCAGTCGATTTCAAATTGCCTTTGTCCTGGGCCTTTTTGCGCATGCGCTGCACAGCATCCATCACGTCGTTTTGCTGCGACAGGAAGGCATTGCCCAGATCAGTGGTCCACTGGATGTCATCCGCCAAGCGCTTCACCACGTCAGGGAGGCCAGCCAGGGCCTGAACACTTGGATCCCACGGCTGTTTGGCAACCGCATCGGCGAGTGCCTTGTCCTTCAGCCCTGGATTCTTCGCTAGCCACTGCTGTAGCTGAATGAGTTCGAGAGGATATGTGGATGCAGCGAGGGTCTGGGCTAGCAATGGGTCAGGATAGAGGGCAATAGGAGCCACAAGAGAGTCCAGTTGGTCCGGCGGTATTTTCACAGCATCCAGCTGAGCTGACGAGTTTGCCTGTGATTGTGACTGAGACGCAAAAAGTACATCCACATGGATGAGAAGCGAGGAACAAACAACCGCCATGCAGTTTCGTGTCATCCCACGAAGAAATCTCGATCGAACTGTTTTTCTTGTCATGGCAGGACTCTCCCCGAAGTGTCAACAGTCGCAAGCCCGGCCGTCCTTTGACTTTTCCCGTGCCGGTTTGACTCACGAGAATTGGCCGCACGATAGTTTCGAGAGATGGCGCAAAGCGAGAAAAACAGCTCGCCCGGAAAGAGCGGAAGCCTTTCAAACTTGGCACGAGACGTCATCGTGCTTCCCGACAGCCCATCCCACCTTTGGAGAAGAACCGCCCACCTGACCCTAACAGCTCCAGACCAACGCGTCTTTCGTAACTCAAATACTAGCCAAATCAATTCGCAGCAGCAACTAGGGAAACCTCTAGCCGTTGAAGTTCACCCGGACTTGGCGACGCCATTCCGATGTGCGGCACGCCACCACCTAAATCCCAAGTGATTAGGTCTCCTGGACCGTAGTCAACGGCGAAGGTAGAGATGCGAAGCGTTTCGCCCTTGCGACCAAAAAAGACCATGAGATTGGGCACGCGCCGATGATCGATGTTTGTGTCGGTGTGGAGAGTCTGCCAACAGAATGAAGCAACTCACCTGTAACACTCATTTACCCGGCAGCCGTTTGAAAGCGGCCCTCTGCCCCGAAAGGCACACGAGCGTGGATGGTAGTTCCTGCTAATGGCTTCGAATCAATCACAATCGTCCCACTGACCAGCCGAACTCGCTCCAGCATGCTCGTAAGGCCCAGACCTCGGCTTCGCATTGCCGATTCGACGTCGAATCCTTTGCCAGAATCACTAACGATGAGATGAATCTCACCTGAGTTCTCCGCGAGTTGTACTTCGACCCGTTTTACCCCGCTGTGCTTGGCGGCGTTGTGCAGAGCTTCCTGTAGGACTCGAAAGAGGCATAACGAGATCTCCTGTGGCAGTCTTGGCAGATCATGGCTCTTAAAGTTGATTTCCATCTTTCGCCGCCCGCCGAATTCCCTGCACCAGCTCTTCATACCTCTGGCGAGACCTAGAGAATCCGGTATTAAGGAGTACAGCTCATGCGATAAGGCGTAGACATTCGACGATATATCTGACGTCATTTGTTGCAATTCCTGCACATGACCTCGAACTTCGGAGGGCAAATCTTTGCGCCTTTTTCGCAGCTGGCCGAGTCCGATTGCCACCAGAGCAAGGCGTTGGTTGATGTCGTCGTGAAGCTCTCTCGCGATCCGGACGCGTTCTTGCTCCTGCGATTCGATCAACTTTCGACTCATATCTGAGAGTGCCTCTTCCATCTGCTTGCGACGGGTAATGTCCTCTGCAAGGATGAGAATCCCTCCCACAGCGCCTTCAGCGGTCTTCCAAGGACGAACCTCCCAGCGTGCCCAATGAGTGCCGTCTTGCCCATCCCAACGGTCTTCGTCCGCTCGCAGGGTTTCTCCTTGAAGGGCGCGGCGGTGAACCTCTTTCCAACGCTCCGGCATGTCTGGAAAAATCTCATAGTGGGAACGCCCTAGTATCTGCGCTCTGCCCGGTGAGTAATCACTACACCATCGGTCACTGACTTGCAGATAACGCATGTCACGGTCGAGCATCGCGACAGCTGCTGGCACGTTCTTAACGAAGACTCTCAGCAGTTCCTCCCGTGATCGCAGTAATGAACCCTGCGCTTCTAACGTGCGGTTCATTTCCAAAAGCGCTTCTTCTGCCCGCTTGCGATCAGTGATGTCGTGCAGAATACAGGCGACTCGATCAACTCCGTTA
>Ga0306920_100003403_pt1 | contig 20164 bp, 19 predicted proteins | sample flu12Cox44000170_FD_204666 | JGI IMG/M metagenome (GOLD analysis project Ga0306920, IMG submission 204666) | Lab enrichment of tropical soil microbial communities from Luquillo Experimental Forest, Puerto Rico - flux4day.12C.oxic.44.000.170 (v2)... | ecosystem: Environmental > Terrestrial >... | reverse complement strand
ATGCGTTTCTCGGGTTTGGCGTGTTCAAAATCGCACGCCGGGCCGGCTTCCTGCCGGAGGCCATGTTCGAGATCTTCGAGACGCTGATCCACGAGGAAACACGCCACATCGTCTTCTTCATCAACTGGATGGCGTGGCAGCAGTGTGTCGGCGGACGTGGCGCGTCATGGCTGCGCGGTGCAACAGCGATGCATTACTACGCCCGGGCGATAAGTCGGTTGCTGCAAACCGTCTGGCGCGGGCGCGGGGCGAACGACGGCAAGGATTTCTCGGCGACGCAGGCGAGCGTGTTTCTCGAAGGCTTCACTTTCCGCGGCTTTGTCGAGGAGTGCCGTGCCGAGCATGCCCGGCGCATGGAGGGATTCGATCCTGATCTCCTCCAACCGCACCTTCTGCCGAGGCTTGCCGATCTTGCGCTAGCCGGGCTGCGCCTGAGCACCCGCGGGGGCGCAGCGCGGGAAAGGGGCGCAGCGCGGGAAAAGAGCGTGTGAGGCTCGTCTCGCTTCTCGCCGCAATGGCGGGACTGGCACTGGTCGGCATATTGGTCGGCTATTTCGGGGCCGACGCCGTTTTCCGTTCGCTGCTCGCGGTCGGATGGGCAGGGTTCGTGACGATCTGTCTGATCCACCTTGCTCTGATGGCGGCGATGGGGATTGCTTGGTGGGCGTTGTTGCCCGGAACAAAGCTATGGATCTCGATTTGGGGACGTCTGGTGCGCGACGCGGGCTCGGAAGTGCTGCCGCTTTCTCAGGTCGGCGGTTACCTGCTCGGGGCGCGGGCGATCGTTGTCGCGGGCATCCCGGGCACCACGGCCGCCGCGAGTACCATCGTCGACGTGAGCCTTGAATTCGTTTCTCAAATCGCCTTCACAGGGTTGGCACTCGGGTGGCTGATCCGGCTGTGGCCCGCGGCGCCGATTGCGGTCCCCGTCGCGATCGGGCTGGCCGTCGCCGTAATTCTCGCTGTGGGCTTGCTGGTCGCCCAGCGGCACGGATTTGATCTAATCGACCACCTCGCCGGGGTACTCGGCCGCAATTGGCTGGAGAACACCGCCGCCGGCGCGGCCGCGCTCCATGCGGCCATCAACGCCATTTACCAGCAGCGCAGTCGACTTGGCGCCAGTTTTGTCATCCATCTCGTCTGCTGGATCGCCGCCACGAGCGAAGTCTGGCTCGCATTGCGGTTTGCCGGTGCGCCGCTCGACTTCGGAGTGGTGCTGGTCATCGAAGGCCTGCTTTACGCTGTCCGTAGTGTTGCCTTCGCCGTGCCGAATGCGGTTGGCGTGCAGGAAGGCGCGTACATCTTGCTCGGTGGCAGTTTTGGGCTGACACCCGAGATGGCGCTCGCTCTCTCTCTGTTGAAGCGAGCGCGCGACCTTACGCTCGGATTACCGGTGCTCGCCGCCTGCCAGCTTTTTGAAGGACGCCGTCTGTGGCGCCGGGCCGCAGCACTCGAGCCGCGATGACCGGCGCTCCAGCCACGCCATCGTCGTTCGCGCGATGCCGACGCCAAAGCCCACGCCTTGGCGTCGTTCTTGCCGTTGTCGCTCTGTTGGTGCAGATCGCGGGACCGGGGCTCCATGCTCCGGTACTGATCGGTTCAGCAAACGGCATCGGCTATTTCTCGTATGCCTTTGATGCGCACGCACTGTGCCTGGCTTCGAATGACACGACACCCGCCCCCGCAGCACCGGCTGACAAAGCGCCTGAGTCGGATCACCATTTTGCCGCGTGCTGCGTCTGGCACGCCGCTGCCGGCGCTGTTCTCGCACCCGCTGCGCTTGTCGAGCCCGTCGCTTTCGCGGCGTCTCGTGTCGCGTTCACGGCGCCGCCGGCGGACATCCCAACTCGCCTCGCCGGCGCCGTTCGCGCCCGTGCCCCTCCGGCAGGAGCTTAACACGCTGTCCGCCTGATCAGCAGGTCGTAGCCCGCCCACTGGGTTCGCTGCCTGCCGGTCGCTCGCTCTCTCCGGATTGGGGAACACCTGATGCGTTCCACTCTTTACGACTGGCGTCGTGCGCAGTTTGCGCTCGTCGCGGTGTTGACGATCACGCAGATTGATAACGCGTTGGCGCACGGTTTGGCCGGCGAACGATTTTTCCCGGCGACGATTCTGACGGACGACCCGTTCGTCGCAGACGAAATCTCGTTGCCGCAGGTCAGCCTCCAGCCGCCCGCGCCCGACGCCTCGCAGCTCACCAACATCGAGATCGACTTGTCAAAGCGCATCACGCCGAACACCGGCATCGTCATCGGCGATGAATGGCAACGCCTGAGAGCGCCGGGCTTCACGTCAGTCGGTGGGCTCGGCCCACTGCGGACCGGCGCGCAGTACCAGCTGTTTATCGACGGACCGCACCAGGCGTTGGGTCTGTTGGGGCTCGGCGTGACTTGGGGTCATACCGGGCGCGCGGCGGTGGGTGCGCCCAACTTCACGACCCTGTCGCCGACCTTCAATTTCGGCAAGGGCTTCGGCGACATTCCACGGTCGTTGACCTTTCTGCGTCCCTTTGCGATCACCGGCAATCTCGGCTTCGACTTTCCGACTCAGGCAACCACAGCCGGCGTGCCGAACCCGAACAATTTCGCCTACGGCTTCGCCTTCGAGTACAGCTTTCCGTACATCGAATGCTGCGTGAAGGACATCGGGCTTCGCCCGCCGTTCAGTCAGCTGATCCCGCTGGTGGAAGTATCCTTCACGACGCCGATCAGCCGGGCGCCGGCCAATCAGACCATGGGTACGATCCAGCCAGGGTTCATCTGGGCCGGGCCGTATTTTCAGGTCGGCGCGGAGGCGATCATACCGGCGAACCGACTCACCGGACACGGCTACGGCGGCGTCGTCCAGCTCCACTTCTATCTCGATGACATCTTCCCGCGCAGCATCGGCAGGCCGATCTCGGAGTGGTGGTGATGCGTAGAGTCATGATGACATTGGCGTTCGGCGCCGCTGCGCTGAGCGCCGCGGCGCGGGCGCAGGCGCATGCCTTCCTCGACCACGCGAGCCCGGCGGTCGGCAGCTTGGTGCCGACCGCGCCGTCTATAGTCACCCTGTGGTTCACCCAGGACCTCGAACCGGTGTTCAGCAGCGTGACGGTGACGAATGACGCGGGCCATCGGGTGGATCTCGGCAATGCCCAGATCCCTCAGGACAGCCCGGCTGAGCTCCAGATCGGGCTGAAACCGCTGGCGCCGGGAACCTACTTGGTCAGCTGGCACGTCGTCTCGGTCGATACCCACCCGACCGAAGGCACATTCACCTTCGAGGTCGGGAGGGGTTGAGCCTCGGCACGGGGCAAGTCATGGCTGAGGTGCTGATCGTTTCTCGCTTACTACAGTTCGCGGCGGTGATCGCGGTCTTCGGTTGCGGCGCCTTCCGGATTTACGGGCTCGGCGTCGATACGACCGCGACTGCCGCCGACGCTCTCACCACCTTCGATGCCTGGTTTTGGCGCGTGGCGATGTTCGGCTCGATCGTCGCGTTGCTGTCAGCGTTGAGCCTGATGCTAGCGACCACCGCCAATATGGCCGGCTCGGCCGCTGCAGCGCTTGAGCCCGATACGATAAGCAAGGTGCTGTTCGCCACCAGCTTCGGCTGGGTGTGGTGCTGGCATCTCGTGTTTGCCGTCCTCGCAATCGGGGTTTGCCTTGCGTCGAGGGCGCGTTGGCGGATGCCGGCGATTCTCGTCCTCTCGCTGTTACTATTGGTCAGCCTAGGCTGGGTCGGGCATGCCGTGGAGGGCCAAGGGGTCACCAGGCTCGTCCATCAGATCAATCAGATGGTGCATCTGCTCGCTGCGGGACTGTGGCTCGGCGGCCTGGTCCCCTTGGCGTGGCTACTCGAACGGGCGCGGTCCGCATCGGGCACGGCTTGGATTTCGGTCGCGCGCGAGGTCGTGCCGCGCTTCTCGCAGATGGGATACGCGGCAGTGGCGCTCCTTGCCGCGACCGGCGCCGTGAACACGCTGCTGCTGGTCGGGAGCACCCAAGCACTGGTCGGCACACCCTACGGCCGACTGCTGGGTCTAAAGATCCTGTTGTTCCTAGCAATGGTCACTTTCGCGCTGTTCAACCGCTTCCGCCTGCTGCCGCGCTTGCGGCGCGAAGCACAAGCCTCAGAGGCGGCCGCCGCTCTCGCGCGCTCGGTTCTCTTCGAGCAGGGGCTGGGATTGGCGATCTTGGCCGTGGTCAGCGTGCTGGGGACGTGGCCGCCGGCAATCCACCACCATGGCGGATGACGAGATCTGCAGTGCGTTCTCGCAAGCACCTTCTCCCCCTCGCCGGCACCTCGAGCGCCGGTTTCAAGCGAAAGGAACTGCGATGTTGTGCAAATCCTTCTTTCTCATAGCCTGCCTTCTCATCGCCAGTGGCGCCATGGGGCAGACAGGGCAGCTCGAGATCAAGACTCCCTGGGCCCGAGCCACGTCCGGCCACGCCGAAAACGGCGCAGCCTATCTCACGATCGTTTCGCCGACCGCCGATCGCCTGACCGCTGCCTCTTCCCCGGTCGCCAAGAAGGTTGTGTTGCACACGATGTCGATGCAGGGCGGCGTGATGAAAATGCGGCCGCTCGCCGCGATCGACATTCCCGCTGGCCAACCCGTCACTCTGAGCCCCGGCGGGATGCACATGATGCTGGAGGGCCTTACTCAGCCGCTCCGCGAGGGACAGTCCTTTCCGCTGACGCTCTCGTTCGACCATGCTGGGCCGCAGCAGGCGACCGTCGCGATCGAGAGAGCTGGCGCCATGGGACCTGGAGGGCAAGCGACCGGGTCACCGCCGATGCATATGCAGCATTAAAGGACCTCGGTACACGATCATCCACGTGATGGGAGTCGTTTTACGACGAGCTTTACTCATCAGGCCGGGATCGGTGATCAGAAGAGCGTATTTTATTGTAGCCCATCACCCGGTAGGTAGATCGCGAACGAGACCAGCCAGCGCCACTCTTCCGCGAAGGTCTTCCCGTCGCGGTACGTCGGTCTTTCGCGGTGACGGGCTTGTCGCGTCGGATGAGAACCCGCATCCCGCTACGGCCACGTAACTGATGGATCAGGCGCACTTATTTGTTGACCAGCGCCATTTTGACCCGGATTATTGCGATGGATTACGACGCAACCGAGATAGCCACCTCCTACGATAGGGCGCGCACTATGACGCCAAAAACCCTTCGGTTCTGGCACGCTGATCGATTCCGACCTACCAGCGCGGACTCGTTCTTGGCACGGGATTATCGGCACAGCGTGGCGGATTTAGCCCTTGGCGTCGCCCATCGTCAGGCTCGCCGCGACGTAGCGGCGGAGTGCAAACAACAGCGCAATAGGCGGCAACACATAAATGATGGCGGCCGCCATCATTGCGTTCCATGGGGCATCAGTGTCAGCAAACAATTGGCCTTGCATTGCCGAAACGGTCATGTTTCGCACCGAGAGCAGCACGGACTGGTATAAATAGTCATTCCAGGCGAGCATCAGCGCGTAGATGGCGACCACCGCCAGCGCCGGCGTCATTAAAGGCAGATAGATCTGCAGATAGAGTTGAACCGCCGATACACCGTCGACACGGGCCGCGTCGTCCAGTTCAAACGGGATCATGCTCGCAAATGGCTGCAACACCAGGAGTGTAAACGGGATGGCGAACGTCACTTGCGTCAGAATAACCGCCCAAAGGCTGTTCGAGAGCCCGTAGCTGTGCATGATGCGAAAATACGGAACTATCAGGAAGGATGCCGGGATTGCGTAAGTGAGGAGTGCCGCGTTGGTAAGCAGCGAACCCTTGCTCAACCGCATCCGGCTCACTGCGAAGCTCGCCAGCGACCCGACCAGAACGGTCAGAACCATCGTCGACAAACCGATGAAAAGGCTGTTGCCGAACTGGTGCCAGAAATTCTCAAGATACCTGGCCTCCTGCGTCACGACCGCACGAAAGCCCTCGAGCGACGGTTCGGGCGGCCAGATATTGCCGTCGAACTCGATTTCACCTTCTTCGGGATCGAGCGCGATCAGCAGCATATTATCGACGGGCGCCAGCGACCAGATCAGGAGGACGACGCCGAGCATCACCGATCCCGCTTCGGTCAGGGTCCGCCGGAGCCGGTAGCGCCGGCGAGCCGGCCGCAACGGTTGCGAGAGATCCACGGCTGCGCTCATACCTGCACCTCGCTCGTCTGGAGCCGGCGCATCAGGATGATCACGATCGGGATCAGCAGCGGGACGGCCGACATCACCGCTGCAACGCCGAGCGCCGGCTTCGCGGCGTCAAAGGCGTAGCGGAAGCCGAGAGTCGCCAGTACCTCTGTGGAACCTGCCGGCCCCCCACCCGAGACAAGATAGACGGTCGTGAAGTCGCCGAGCGTCCAGAGTGTCGAGAGCAGCGTGCAAATCAGATAAAGGTTCCCCAGCAGCGGAAAAGTGATATGCACGAAGCGGCGATAGCCGGTTGCTCCGTCAACCTCGGCAGCGTCATAGATGTCCCGGGGGATCCTGATCCGGGCGGCGAGGAAGATCACGGTCCAGAACGGCATCCATTTCCAGATATAAGCGACGATGTTTGATCCGAGCCCGAGCCAGCGATTATTGAACCAGTTCGGACCCTCGATGCCCAACAGCGCCGACAATACGCCATCGACTAAACCGGCCTCGCCAATCAACATCCAGTGGAACGAGATGCAGGCCTGTGCCGCCGCCAGCGCCCAAGGTAAAATATAGATGGCCAGCAGAGCTCTAATCCACCGGCGGCGGCGCAGGAAAAAGCCGGACAGCAGCAAGGCCAGGAACATCTTCACGTTCACGCCGACGCCGACGAAGAGCAAGGTATTGACGATGGTCGACAAGTACAGGGGACCGGCGATTAGGTCGGCATAAAGGGAGGGCTCGCTGGCCATCCACAACGCATAGGCGATCAGATACACGACGAGGGCAAAGAAGATCGCCGCATAGGGGACGATAAAGGCAATCGCCCATTTGAAATCCGAGCCGCGCAGGTGGCGGTGCCGGCGCTTGTGCCGCGGGCCCTTGACTGATACGCGCGGCCAGGCCGCGAGAACCTGCTGCGTGGTGCTCATGCCCGCCTCCCGAGTGGAATCCTGTTCGGAGTGGCGTCCTGGGGGCGCCGATGCAAAATGTGCGGCCACGCCCTCAGTCGTCGGCTTCCTCCCCTTGCCAAGCCTCGCGGCCTTCCTTGACTAACAGACCCACGATTACCAGCGAGGTCGCCGCATCGACCCACCATGCGCCGAGTGCCATCTGCGCCAGAAGCCCGATCAGCACGACGAATGATAGCCACCCGCAGGTGATGGTTTCAACAGCATCGGTGCGCAACGCCCGACTCCCGAGGGCATCGGCGACCCGCAATTTCTGCCCGGACAGAAGCCACATAACCGGGATGGCCGCGAGGCTGACGAACAGCCCCGGCCACGAGAATTCCGCCCCTTGGCGTGTCCACAGGCTCCATCCGGCCGCCAACACGACATAGGCCGCGAGCGCAAACAGCAGCGCTCCACCGATGCGGCTCGCCCTGCGCTCGGTCGCCCTGGCGAAAGCCTCGCCATGCCGCAGTTCGACTCCCAGCCGCCAGATCAGTACCCCCGCCGAAGCCAGCTCGATCAGGCTGTCAACGCCGAAGGCGATCAAACTGACGCTGCGCGCCATCAGACCCGAGGCGAGGGCGATCGCAGCCTCGACGACCATCCACGCAATGGTGAGCCATTCCAGGCGGAACGCCGCCCGGATCAGCTGCGCGCGAGGCATGGTGCCGGCCCAGGCAGCCGGTTCGCGGAGATCAGGACCGTGTAGAGCCCGATCACTGGGTCGTGACAGGGGTGATCGCCTGGACTGCCCCACCAAGATAACGACGTTGAAGTAACACTTCGCTATAACCGATCTGTAACGGTCTATTGCTTGTGCGGGGTATTGCCTGCTCGCAGATCACTGGTCTCGCCCACCGTACTCATCAAGGCTCCTCTCAAATGCCCGAGGGAAGGACGATTCTCTCCGGGTGGGTCAGGCGAATGCTCTTAACCTTAACCGAAAGTCCCTGGCCCGCGTATATTCTTGTCCGGTAGAGAGAGGTCTCGGGTAGGCGAAGGAGGAGCCAAGCATAGACTACCGCAAAAAGTTCTTCGTTGATCCGTCTGGGAAACTACGGCTCCGGAGCCTCGATCCAGCCTACAAGGGCGAGCACGAGTCGTCGGAAACGGCGAGGGAGGAAACCGAACATTTCCGTAAGAAACTCACCCACCAACAGGCTCTGCTGCATGCCCAGCAGAAGCACTCGGTCCTGGTTGTATTGCAGGCACTGGATGCCGGTGGCAAGGACGGCACGGTGAACCACGTGTTCAGCGCGCTCAATCCGCAAGGCGCCACGGTGATCGGTTTCAAGCAGCCGACGCCGTTGGAGCTTTCCCATGATTTTCTCTGGCGGGTGCATCCGCATGCGCCAGGACGAGGCGAAGTCGCGATCTTCAACCGGTCCCACTACGAGGACGTGCTGGTGACGCGGGTGCATAAGCTGATCGACAAGGCGACCTGGACCGCCCGCTACGAGCGCATCCGCGAATTCGAAGCCGGATTGACCGACAACGGCACGACAATCTTGAAATTCTTCCTGCATATCAGCAAGGAAGAACAACTTGCACGGTTCGCCGAACGGCTACAGGATCTTGAGCGCAATTGGAAGATCGGCGATTCCGACTATACCGAGCGGGTGCTGTGGGACGATTACATCGCCGCCTTTGAGGACGCGATCAGCGCCACCAGTACACACAACGCGCCATGGTACGTGATCCCATCGAACCACAAGTGGTTTCGGAATCCGGCAGTGTCGCAGATCATGGCGGACACAATGGAAGCGCTCGGGATGGCGTTTCCCGAGCCATCAGTCGATCTGGCCGAGATCCGGCGCAAGTACCATGCGGCCGTGGAGGAGGGGCACCAGCGTAAAAGCTAGCCGTATCGGACCCGCCCAAGATGCTATGCCGATCCGGGGCGTCGAAGCAGGTAGCGGCTACCGTGCGGGACGGGAAGATCACTACGGACAGAATGCGGCAAAGCCTCTTTGGGGACTTTCCGCGGACCGTCTGAGTTGAATTAAAGCCGAAGACCGCGTTCACCCGCGTCCGATCCGAGCGCCACGGTGAACGGACGAAATGGGTGGAAAGAGGACCTTCGTATCGGATCTTGCGCGAGGGGCTCGCGATCGAGCGCCGCCAGCCACACCGCTTTGCGGGATCTTCTCGAAACTATTGGAGACGAACGTTAATGTCGTCCAGGAGCGCACCGTATTGACCGGCTTGTCCCCATCGGCTGGCGCCGAACGCGCCTACATTAAATCCTGACGCGGGCTCAGCACCTGACACGGAGCCGGGTAGCCGACCTGCTGTAAGGGCGAGCTTTGGTGAGAGCGGACCCTTGGCCAGGCAAATGGCTGCGGGACGGTACTCAAGATCGCTAGCTAGAAATTCGTGTCGGATACGCTCACTGCGTAAAGTTCCTGCGGTGGGTGATTGCTGGCTTCAAGTAACCAAGGTGATCCTGTTAAAGTCGTGAGACACGACAAGAGCTAACGCTGGGTTCACCACGGTCGATCTCCTGTGTGAGCTTCCCTAGAACTCTGGCCAGCAGTCCATCCGCTCGTTCACAGAAAGTCCTTGCCGACATAGTATACCGTTGGATATCTGCTTGAGCTGGCTGAGCTGTGAAATCTCCATGCGCAATATTGTTTCTCATATCAACCAGCTCCTGAACGCCCAACCATAGTTTACTTCGCGCGCCTGGCGTTTGTGTTATCCGCGAAAAAATATCATCGATATCCCAACATCTATAATACCGTTGTAGATCTCCCCGGCCTTGGAGCCCGCAGCCATGCCAGGAGCCTCCCATGAGAAAGCGAACCATTCGTTCCAGTGGACCATAGCCAACTATCCTCCGCAATAAATGGCGAAAGCCGCTGCGACCGATTTTCCCAATTCATTTTCGGACAATTCATCAATTGGATATCTCGAGTAAAGAAGTGTCAACCTGTCGGAAAGCGCCGACGAGGCGATGTTCTTTTTGTTCAGGAATTCTATTGCCTCTTCATTGATCGCGTACAAATACCGCTCGAAATGCGCGGAAAGTAGGACAGCTTGGGCTCTTCCGGCCGCGCGTGCCAAGCGCAGAGATGACCAGGCCAGGGATGGTCGAGCGACCGAGCGCAAATCCAATATCTCGCCCAATGCGGTTTTGAAGGCTCGAAACGCTTCGGAGGGCATTTGTATTTATCGTGCCAAATCAAATGGGACCTGCAGCGTAGCTCCGGCTTTCTCCAACGCCGATACCGTTTCCCTAACCCGCTTGAGCGTCCTTGCTCTATCGCCTGTTGCTCGCTGGATCGCGTCCATAAACAATTCGTCAGCGAATAAAAACCCGCAACTGCCCTGCGGACATCTCTGGTATTGATATCCGCCAAATCTGTCGTGACCCACGAGCAGGCAAGCATTTGTGCGTCGAAAAGCGCCCAATTGACGGCCGGCTCTATTGGCTCTCCCGTCCTGTCGGTAATTCGAAATGCCGCTTGGCCAATGAGTTGGTGAACGACACCGGTGGTTTCCTGAAACTTGGCGCGCATCAGCGCGATGTCACCCTCGCCTGCGTTCCTCACGCTTCCCATGAAATCATTTAGAAATCGCTTCAAAGGTGTTCGATATATTCCAAGTCGTTCGTGCAGCGAAAAGAACCTAAGTATAAGTTCTTCGTCCACCCCGCGTCGTCTAGGTACCTTGGTGCCGATCATAGCTCGAAAATTTGGAGTTCGCGTCAGCTCATGAAGAAGCTCGTTAAAGGATCCTCTGTAGACAGAGTTGCTCAGTTCTTGGGCGTTCAACAGTATAGATCAAGTATTCAAGCGTAGTAAATTTCAAATTGCATGTTTAGATGTGATTCGACCGATATGAGTATAGTGCGTAACGTCCTCATCTTTAGGAATCGTTGCTCACGTTCCGATAATTGATGAAAGCGTGCACCTTTATATTCTTCGAAGTACCGCTACCCCGCTCAACGGAAATTCGTTAGTCAGATATCGGGCGATCGACCGGACCCGTTGGTGTCCGTCAATAATCTCGTATTTTTCTTCAGGAGTTTCTGCGAAATAAAAAATGGGTATAGGGATATTTAAGATCAAGGATTCAATAAGTCGGCTAGCCTTTCCATTGTCCCAAACGTACTCTCGTTGTATATCAGGTAGCAAAAGTAGCTTATTTTCCCACTGCTCGATGAGAGTTTGTACGGACAAATCGACCGGTTGCGCTACCAATCTGCGTTCGGCAGGAGGAAAAGTAAAATCTTCGTCCCCTTCCATCTCACCGAGATCGGCAGGTGCTTCATATTCGGCTATCCGTGACATTGGAGGCCCTTAGTTACGAACGACGCTGCAAACTGGGACGATCGGACTTTTGGGCAGTGGTGGCAACGGAAGTTTCGAACGTACCTGGCTGGTCGATCGTTGGAATTTGTCTGCCGGCACCCGAGCTCGAGGGGTTTCAGCAAGGCGTCTCGATCCGAAGATTTTAAGAGCGCCCGCCGGAAACCGGTGCTTTGTAGCGAGGGGAGTTCGGATGCCTCGACGAATTAAAGAGTGCCATCGCAGTGGGTCGCAATAATTCCCCCGGCGATACGATAGTGCAGCAGTATGTGTATCCCCGCTTATCGGCGAAGTTGGGGAATCTAGGTCGACAGTGCCGTCAGGAATACGGGCGGGGGCGCCGGCGAACCTCCGGGTTCGCGTCATCGAAGCCGATCCGGAAGTAGTTATACGCGCTTTCGGACGGTACAAGGTCGGCTAAATCCGTTGAGGGCTCCTCAGCGCCTCGTCCGCCTCGGCGAGATCACCGGACGGTTCCGACGTCATTCGCTCGACTGGTCCTACAGGTCGAGCACCAGGCCGGGATTGGCGCTGCCCGGCGTACCCGTGACGACGGGGACCGAGCAGCACAGCAACACCTGGCCGTCGCCGCGCGGCGCAAGCGGCTCTTCGATGTACTCAACCGCGCCGCTGATGATCCGGGTGGCGCAGGTGCCGCAGATGCCGGAGCGGCAGCCGAAAACCGGCGCCAGCCCGACAGCTTCGGCGAGTTCGAGCAGGCTGCCCTTGTCACGCGACCACTCCGCGGTGACCCCCGATTTGGCGAAACGGATCGGCACCGAGCCGTCGCCCGGCGCGCTGATCCGCGCCGGGATCTCCGGATGAAGCTCCGGCTTTAGCGCCGTCCCGGAGCCGAACGACTCGTAATGGATGCGCTCGCGGCGCACGCCGATCCCGGTCAATCCGTCATAGAGCGACTGCATGAACGGCGGCGGCCCACAGAGATAGAAATCGTAGTCGTTCAGCGGCAACAGCTCTTTGAGCACATCGATCGTGATGCGGCCCTCGCTGTCATGGGTGATGCCGAGCTGGTCGGTACTGCCGGGCTGGCTGTAGCGGATATGGACCTTCATCGCCGGATGCTGACCGGCAAGCTCTTTGACGTGCTTGCCGAAGGCGTGCACACGCCCGTTGCTGGTGCCGTGGATGAACCAGACCGGGCGAGGTTTGCCAGTGCGGCGCCCCTCCTCGACGATATGGGTGGCCATTGCGATCATCGGCGTGATGCCGACACCGCCCGAGACGAAGACCACCGGGCGCTCGCTCTCCGAGATCAGAATGAACTTGCCGCGCGGCGTCATCGCTTCGATGCGCAACCCGGGTCTCCCATTAGCGTGAAGAAAACGGGAGACCAGCGAATTCTCGTCCCCGCGGCGGATCGACAGCCGGTAATAATCCGGGTTCGGCGTCGTCGACAACGTGTAGGTGCGCAAAGCCGGCCGCGGCTCGCCTGGGATTGTGACGCGGATCGGCAGGAATTGCCCGGGCACCCACGGATCGAGAGGTTTGCCATCGGCGCGGCGCATATAGAACGAGCTGATGATCTCGCTCTCGGGTTCGACCTTGAAGATTTCTAGCTCGACATAGGCGTTGCGCTCGTTGTCGGGGACGACGGACGCGTCGGGGAGCAATGGGATCGTGCGCGAGACTGGCGGTAGGGCGACTGCGCCGGAGGGCGTCAACGCCGCCGGCTCACCGGTCACGGCATTGACGATCAGCTTTTGGAAATGGATGACGAGGTGCTCGCTGTTGGTCAGAAACCGGCCGCGCTCGGGTAGACCGCCCAATAGCCCGCGCTGCACCGAGTCGGTGAGCACATCGTCCTCAGCGCCGACCTCCTTATTGAAAGCGATCAGCTCCTTCGCGAATTCTACGCTGACACCGGGCGCGAAATATTGTTCGGAAAACCCCTTAGTCGCGTTCGCTCCGTCCGGGTTCCACACGTCGATCGACAGATTGGGGAAGCCCGGGTTGATGTTGATCGTCATGTTCGGCCACAGCAGGTGGTATTGCGACTGCGCGACCTCGCCGCCGACATCATAGATCTTGACCTGGCTTCTGCCTTCGAGTGCGGATGGGCGCACCTGGCCGATTTGGCTCAAAAACCAGCCATGCGTCGTCAGATTGTAATTTTCCTGCCGCACATCGATCGCCGCGCTGAAGCTCGGATGCGCGACCGCGCAGTGATAGCATTCGAGATAATTCTCGAGCATCGTCTTCCAGTTCGAATGCGACCGCCAATCCTCGCGCTCGTAGAGCTCGAGGGTGTCGAGGTTGACGCCGCTGCCGGCGATGATATCGAGCACCGGGCCGAAATAGGCGTGCAGCGGCGGCGCGTCGGGGTCGAAATTGACAAAGACGAAGGGACCCAGCGCCTCGACCCTGAGCGGCAGTAACGGGAAATTCTCAAGCCGAAAGTTCGGCTCGCTCGCCGAGCGCGGCGCCCCTTTCAGGCGCCCGGTCAAATCGTAGGTCCAGGCGTGATAGCCGCATTGCATGACCTTGGCATTGCCGCGGCCTTTCATAACCTCGTGGCGGCGGTGCCGGCAGACATTGACAAAACCGGCGAGGCCCGTCTCGTTGCGAATGACGACCACCGGGACCCTGCCGGCATAGCCGGTGATGTAGTCGCCGAGGTTCTTCAGTTCGCTGAGCGGACCGATGTAGTTCCAGGCGTTGCGGAAGACACGCGCGATCTCCAGCTCGGTGATCGCGGGATCGGTGTACCAGCAGGCGGGAAGCGACTCGCCGCGATCGAGCGCGGCAAGCAGCCCGGCCGGGTTATCAGGCATCTGGCTCATACGGCCTCGTTCATCCTACCGCCCTTTTGGAGGTCGGCCGACCCCCTCAGAGGTCGGCTGCTGAATTCGCCTGCCGGTCCGCTGCCAATGGCGTTTTTGCGGCCCCGAAATTCGGCTGCTGGCTGGCTCACCAAATTGTATCCAAACGGCTGATAAGAAACGTATTCTGAATGGTGAGAGGGCCCTTTTCAGAGGCTGAAAAAATTTTCTCCGCTGTCGACGGCGGAAATGTGCATCGTCGCGATGCCATCGGCGCGGTGCCGCGGGTGCCGGCTTAGCGGAGCGCCTCGAAGAACGCGACCATCCGCGCTCGCTGCGCTGCATCGGGGAGACGCCCCCTGCCGGCCCCGAGATTGTCCGCCATATGCTGGGCATTGCTGGTTCCGGGGATCACCGCGGTCACCGCCTGGTTGCCAAGGAGATATTTAAGGAAGAACTGCGCCCAGCTCGTCGCCTCGAAATCCCCGGCCCATTCGGGCAGCTTTTGCCCGCGCACCGCGCCGAAAAGCCGATTGCGGGCGAACGGCAGATCGGTCAGCACCGCCGCGCCGACCTCGGCCGCGGCCGGGATCACGCGCTTCTCGGCCGCGCGATCGGCGAGCGAGTAATTGACCTGAAGAAAATCCGGTTTGTGGCGCCGGAGCACGGCTTCGACAGCATCGAAGTCACCACCGAAGGACGTGGTGATGCCGATATACCGGCAGAAACCCTGCGACTTCCATTCGCGCAGCATCGCCAAATCCTGGCGGGGATCGCCGACATTGTGGAGCTGCATCAAATCGACCCGTCGGTGCGGAGCCGTTTCAACGAAGCGTGCAGCTGAGCGGCACCGGTGTCGCGGTCGTAGTCTTCGAGCTTGGTCGCAAGAAAAACCCGACCTCTCAGTTCGGTTGCGGCGAGCAGGTCACCGACGACGCTCTCTGCGTTTCCGTAGGAGGGTGCTGTGTCGATCAGTTTGCCGCCGCCTGCCACCAGTGTCTTCACCACTTCGGCGCATGCCTGCCGGCGCGCCGGATCGTCCCCGACCTCGAAGACCTGGGAGGTGCCGAGCCCGACCACCGGCAAGCTCTCGCCTGAATGTGGGATCTGTCGTGCGATCAACCCCGATGTGCCGGTTTGCGCTTTGCCACGAGCGGGCAGCCAGGCCGACGCGGCGAGCCCTGCCCCGAGCGTCAACACCCGGCGTCGAGACGCCGTCAAGTACATTTGGCGCCTCACGGTCCCTTGGCCAGCGCCGCCGCATTTCTGCCGGCGAGGCGGCCGAAGACCGCACCCGCCATCAGCCCGGTGCCGCTCGCGTAATTGTGGTAGTAGAGCCCGCCGACGATCTCGCCGGCGGCATATAGTCCAGGGATCGGGTGGCCGGTCGTATCCTCGACCTGAGCCTCGTTGGTGATCTTGAGCCCGCCAAAGGTGAAAGTGATGCCGGTCGTCACGGCATAGGCCTCGTAGGGCGGTTGATCGAGGCGCTGGGCCCAATTGGTCTTGTCGACCACCAGGCCACCGGTCGCCAGCCCGTCGCGGATGTTGGGGTTGAACGGCACCTCGGGCCGCGGCGCCGCGTTGAAGGCCTGCACCGTCTCCAGAAACCGGCGCGCATCGACACCTTCGAGCTTTCCGGCCAAATCCTCGAAGCTATTGGCCTTCTCCTTGGTGATGCGCGGGATGCGGTATTCCTCGCGCAACAGATGGACGACCTTCTGGTCGAAGATTTGCCAGGCGAACATGCCGGGCTGGTTCAGGATCTCGCCGCCGTATTTGGCGTAAGTGTAGCTGTGGAAGTCGAGCCCTTCGTCGAGAAACCGCTCGCCCTTGGCGTTGACGACGATGCCGAACGGGTAGTTGTGCTTCTGAAAGCGGTCGCCGACATCGAGGTCGCCAAAGGGCGGGGCGTTCAGATCCCAGGCGACGGCGTGCGCGCCCGACCAGTGCCCGGCGACCGCCGCACCCAGATCGAGCGCCATCTTCAACCCCTGCCCGGTGTTGAAGCGCGAGCCGCGCACCTTGGCCAAGTCCCAGTTCGGCCCGAGATAGCGCGCCCGCATCTCGGCATTGGCCTCGAACCCGCCGCAAGCGAGGATCACCGCGTCGGCGCGGATGTCACGGATATGGCCCTGATGCCGTACCCGCACCCCTTCGACGCCGCTATCGCCCTGCAACAGGCCGACCGCCGGTGTCTCGTAAAGGACGGTGATGCCCTCGCGCGCGGCGCGCCCATGCAAGGCCTTCATCAGCTCCTTGCCGCCGCCCCAGATGTGGCAGGCGAGCCCGCCCCAGAACTTAAACTTGCCGTCGACCCGAAAGGCTTGGCGGCCGAGCCCGAGCTGAAACCGCACCCCCTTCTCGCGCATCCACACCGCGGTCTCAAAGCTCCGCCGGATCAGGAGCTCGGTCAGGTCGGGGTCGCAGCGATACTGGGTCAGCCGGCCCATATCGTCGAAATATTCTTCCTCGGTATAGGTCCCGAAATCGACGTCCCTGAGCTCTGTCTCGTTCATGTCGGGTATCAGGCGAGCGAGGTCCGACCCGCCGTGATAGACGACGCGGAAGGCACCGCCGGTGAAGCAGGAATTGCCACCGCGCGCCTTTTCCGGGGCGACTTCCAGCATCAGCACCTCCGCCCCCGCTTCGCGCGCCGAGAGCGCCGCACAGGTCGCAGCATTGCCGGCCCCGACAACGATCACGTCGAACTTTTCGCCGCCGGCGATGTCCATGGCTCAATCCTCTCTATCTTCAATCCCGACTGCCGCATCCAGTCTGGCCGCTTGGGCTCGGCGGGATTATTCTGACGCGCTCGCACCGAGGAGGCGACCCCCCATGGGAGACGACCCTTATGCCGCGGCTCGATGAAACCCGTCCCTTCCTGCCCGTCAACATAGCGTTGCTGACGGTCTCGGATACCCGCAACGCGGCGCAGGACCGCTCCGGCAACACACTTGCCGATCTCGCCACGACCGCCGGCCACCATATCGCCGCGCGGCGCATCGTCCGCGACGAGCAGGACGAGATCGTCGCTCAGCTGAGGGCGTGGATCGCCGATCCGACGATCGACATCGTAATCTCGACGGGCGGCACCGGGGTCACCGGGCGCGATGTGACACCAGAGGCCTTCCACAGCGTCTACGAGAAGGAAATCGCCGGGTTCGGCGAGCTCTTCCGCTGGCTCAGCTATGACAAGGTCGGGACCTCGACGATCCAGAGTCGGGCGACGGCCGGGGTCGCAGGCGGTACTTACCTCTTCGCGCTGCCGGGATCGCCCAGCGCCTGCCGCGACGCCTGGGAGGGCATCCTCGTGCACCAGCTCGACAACCGCTTCCGCCCGTGCAACTTCGTCGAGCTGATGCCTCGGCTGCAGGAGCATCTCAAGAAATAAGTCAGAAGCCGCGGCGCGGCATGAGCCGGCGATAAGCCTCACCGTCATCGACGTCTTCGAGCCGGTCGACAAAACCGACCGAAACCCATCGCGGCAGCCCGGCGAGCGTGTCTGCGAGCGCGTGAGGGCTCGACCATCGCACCCGTTGGAAGAGCGGCGGCAGACGCGGTGCGCGGCGCGCGCCGACAAGCCAGAACCCGCCGTCCTCTGCGGGCCCGAAGACCAGATCGTGGCCGCCGAGCAGACGGAAGGCGGCGGCGACGTGACGGGCGGCGAGTGAGGGTATGTCGCCGCCGACGAGCACCAATGGTCCCGGCGGGTTGGCCGCGAGCGCGCGGCGCATGCGAGCGCCGAGATCGCCGCCGCCTTGGCCGGTAACCGCCACACCTGGCCGCCAGTGCCGCGCATGACAGCACGCCGTGTTAGGTGTCACCGCAATGCACAGCCGCCAGCGCCGATCTCCGGCGAGGCGGCGAAGAAGAAGCGCGATCATCACGCGTTCGAAGCGCACCGTCGCGACATCGCCGATCGCGCGCGCGAGACGGCGCTTCCCACGCCCCAACTGTGGTGCGCGCACAAACAGCACGAGATGGTGTCGCATCAGCCGTATAGCCGAACAATGCGGCCGGGCGGGACGCCGGCGAAATAGAGCGAGAGACATACCAGGTTGCGCAATGGGCGGCCGAAATAGCCCTCATGCCGATAGCGCCGCGCCGAAGCGATACAGCGCGCCCCGATGCGCGCGAGGCGCCGCCGCCCGAGCCGGCGCACGAAATCGACGTCCTCCATCAACGGCAGCGGCGCAAAGCCGCCGATCCTCTCGTAGAGGCTGCGGGCGATCAGCAAGCCTTGATCCCCATAGGGGAGCGCGAGAACCCTGCAGCGCCAAGCCACAAGGCGTTCCAGCCGCCGGGCAACCGGTGCGGGATCGTCAAGCGCCAAATCAAAGTAACCGGCACGGCTCTCTGCTTCCGGTGCCGCGAGGAACGCGTCCACCGCACTTTCCCAGCCGGGTTCGGGTCGGCAATCGGCATGCAGAAATAGCAGCCAGTCGCCGGATGCCGCCGCTGCACCGGCAGCGAGCTGGACGCCACGCCCGCGCGGTGCCGCGACGACCCGAGCACCTGCCGAGCAGGCGCAGGCGAGGGTTTCGTCCGATGAGCGGCCATCGGCAATGATGATCTCGCGGACCATCGCGGAACCGCACAGCGTGTCCAATGTGGCCGACAATGTCCCGGCCGCGTTCAATGTCGGGATGACGGCCGAAATTGAAAATCGTTCTTGTAATGTTCCCATAACCGCGGCATCATGCCGGGTATGGATATGCCGGTCGCCCTCAGGCAGCGCAAGGGACGGGGTGCCGCGAGCAACGCCAGCGGACGCTTCGAAGCCGAGCAGAGGGTGGCGTTCGACGACGGGTGGGGTCTCGCCGACGCGGAACCGGCGCCGTTGGCCACGACCCTCAGCGTCGACTCGACGCGCACGATCATCGCCCGCAACGACTCGCCGGACATCGGCTTCGACCGCTCGATAAACCCCTATCGCGGCTGCGAGCATGGCTGCATCTACTGCTACGCGCGGCCGAGCCATGCCTATCTCGGACTGTCACCTGGTCTCGATTTCGAGAGCCGGCTCTTTTACAAGCCACAGGCTGCGAAATTGCTCGCCGCGGAACTACGCAAGAAGGGCTATTCCTGTCGCCCGATCGCGCTCGGCAGCAATACCGACCCCTACCAGCCGGTCGAGCGCAAGCTAGGGATCACCCGGGCGATCCTCGAAGTGCTGCGCGACTTTCGCCACCCCGTCACGATCGTCACCAAATCGTCGCTGATCCAGCGCGATGTCGACATTCTCGGCGAGATGGCGCGGGACAAGCTGGCCATGGCGGCGATATCGGTGACGACGCTCGACCGGGGACTTGCGCGGGTCATGGAGCCGCGCGCGGCCACCCCCGAGCGCCGTCTCGAAACTATAGCGGCGCTCGCCGCCGCGGGGGTGCCGGCGGGTGTCATGAGCGCGCCGATGATCCCCGCACTCAACGACAGCGAGATGGAGCAGATCCTCGAACGGGCGCGCGCTGCAGGTGCCACCTCCGCCGCCTATACGCTGCTCCGCCTCCCGCTCGAATTGGAGGATCTGTTCAAGGAGTGGCTGGAGACGCATTTTCCTGCCAAAGCGACCCATGTTCTCTCGCTCGTGGCGCAGACCCACGGCGGACGGCTTTATGATTCAACCTGGTCGAAGCGGATGACCGGCGCCGGTCCCTATGCGGATGTCTTGCGGCTGCGCTTTGAGCGCGCGTGCCGCAGACTGGGTTTTAACGAGCGAACCACACAAAAGCTCGATGCCAGCCGGTTCATGCCGCCGCCGCAAAAGGGCGATCAGCTGGCGCTGTTCTAAGGATCGCCAGCTGCGCGCAAACCAGACGCTCGGGATTTCGTAAGCGCTGTACTAGTGTCTCCGTCGAGCAACCCGGGGAGACGACGGCGTGGCCAGAGAAAGACGGCTCGGAGCACGCGAAGTCGAGCACATTTTCGCTGCTTTTGCCGAAGCGATGCGCGAGCTGCCGCCCGATGTCGAGGCCGGCTGGCTCG
>Ga0306920_100003402_pt1 | contig 20166 bp, 17 predicted proteins | sample flu12Cox44000170_FD_204666 | JGI IMG/M metagenome (GOLD analysis project Ga0306920, IMG submission 204666) | Lab enrichment of tropical soil microbial communities from Luquillo Experimental Forest, Puerto Rico - flux4day.12C.oxic.44.000.170 (v2)... | ecosystem: Environmental > Terrestrial >... | reverse complement strand
CCTTCGCCGGAGAGCGGCCGCATCACCGCGCCGATGGACGAACCGGACCGCGTCGCCGACCTGCTGGTGGCGCTGCGCGACCGCGGCATCCGGCTCGCCGAGCTCAGCGTGCACAAGCCGACGCTCGACCAGGTGTTCCTCGCGATCACGGGCCACGAAACCCAGCCACAGGACGACCGCGAGGAGGAGGAGGAGGAGGAGGAGGCAGTCGCATGACCACGCTGACCGTGCCGCGCAGACCCGCGACGCTCACCCCGGTGATCGAGAACTCCCTCACCATGGCGTGGCGCGGCCTGCTGAGAATGCGCCGCACCCCCGAGCAGTTCGGCGACGTGCTGCTCCAGCCGGTGCTGTTCACGCTCATGTTCACCTACATCTTCGGCGGGGCGATCGCGGGCGGCGTGAAGAGCTACCTGCCGTTCCTTGTCCCCGGCATCCTGGTGCAGTCCGTCATCACGACCTCGGTCGTGACGGGCGTGCAGCTACGCGAGGACATGGACAAGGGCGTGTTCGACCGGTTCCGCTCGATGCCCATCGCCCGCGCCGCCCCGCTGGCCGGCGCGCTACTCGCCGACACGATCCGGTACGCGATCGCGATGCTCATGACCTTCCTGACCGGCTTCGCCATCGGATGGCGGCCCGAGGGCGGCATCGCCGGCGTCATCCTCGCTGGCGTGCTCGTGATCGCGTGCTCATGGGCGATCAGCTGGATCTTCGCGCTGTTCGGCGTAATGGCACGCACGGCAGCGACGGTACAGGGACTGTCCTTCATGATCCTGTTCCCGCTCACGTTCCTGTCCAACGCATTCGTCCCCGCCAGGACGCTGCCCGGCTGGCTGCAGGGCTTCGTCGCCGTGAACCCCGTCTCGCACCTGGTCACGGCCGCGCGCGAACTCACGAGCACCGGCGGCACCGGGCCAGATGTGTGGTGGGCGCTCCTAGGCGCCGGCGCGATCGTCGTGGTGTTCGCGCCTCTCACGGTGCGCGCCTACATGCGCAAGGTGTGAACGGATGCCACGGAGAGCCCGTCAGCACGTCCCCGAGGTGAGGAGGGCGCCATGAGCGCGGCACATCAGATGCCGCAGGCACAGGCCGAGCGTCTCGTCGCCGCGATGGTCACCGGCTCCCGCATGGCCAACACCGAGCCCTCCGAGACGGACACCCATCCCCGCAGCGACGTCCTCATCAACTGGCTGGGGATCACCGACCCGGCCGACTGGAAGACCACCGAGACCAGCGTCATCGCCCAGCACATGGCCAAGCTGCTGCTGCATCCGTTACCGGCCGCTCCAGCACCAGCAGCCGGAAACCCGCGCCTGCACATCAAAACCAGGCACCTCAGCCCAGACGCGGCACCACGATGCACACACACCAGAAGCCATCACATGGGCACGAATGCCGAACTCGCCGGAGCCGTGCGACAAACCGAGGAGGCGGCAGTGCCAGGTGAGATCGTGCACATCGAGATCGCGGCTGACGACACCACAACCCCTGCCACGAGGAACCGGCCCACTTCAATACCTTCATGACCGACACGGTGCTGGCCGAAGCGGCCGCCCGCTCAGGCCAACGCCCGTAATCATTGGGAACGCCAATCATCGGGAGGCCGCGATGCCCTGGAACCGGGCAGTTGCCGGAATGGCCGCAGGCGGCGTGGCCGGGCTCGCCGTCCTGGCGGGGCGGTATGCCGCCGGTGTGAAACGGGCCGACCGGGAATGGCCGGGGCAGGTGGAGGCCGGGCTGAGTGACCTTGGCGAAGTGGACGAGATGTCCATCCTGCCGCTAGTGGAACGGCTCACCCCCGACGGCAGCGGCTTGCGCAGCGAACCGGGGGTGTCGTACCTGGTCAGCGCGGGCGGTCGGCGGGTGCTGTTCGACTCCGGGCTGTCCGGCAGCCAGCCGGAATCGGCGCTGGTCCACAACGCCAGGGTGCTGGGCGTGTCCTTCGCAGACCTGGACGCCGTGGTGATCTCCCACCTGCATGCCGATCACGTCGGCGGGCTGCGGGCGATGCGCCAGCACACCTTTACCTTCTCCCGCGAGCCGCTGGAACCGCGCGGGGTGCCGGCGCACGTTCCCACCCAGATGGGTCACCCGCGCGCGGATGTGGTGGTCACCTCGGGGCCCACTGTGATCGGGCCCGGGATGGCGGTGCTGCCGCCGCTGCCGCGGATGCTGTTCTGGATCGGGTACGTCACCGAGCAGGCGCTGGTGGTCAACGTCGCCGGTTTCGGCCTGGTGCTGATCAGCGGCTGCGGCCACCCGCGGATCGAACAGGTCCTCGGCGTCACCGAACGCGTCCTGGACGTGCCGATCCGCGGCGTGGTCGGCGGGCTGCACCTGCCGGTCCACCCAGCCAGGACCCCGCTTGTGCCGCAGGCCGTGCTGGGCAACCCGCATCCGCCCTGGCAGCCGATTAGCGAACGCGACGCCGAGCACGTGCTGGCGGAGATTCATGCCCGCGGCCCACGGGTGGTCGCTTTGTCCAGTCACGACAGCACACCATGGGCCTACGACGCGTTTGCCCGCCGCTTCGGCGACCGCTACCGCACCCTGCGAGCGGGAGAAGGCTTGCGGATCACCGCCGCCGATGCGTGACCGTTGGCCCGGCGGAGGCCAAACGTCCCGCACGGTGCGGGACGAGCAGCTGTCACCGTCGCACAGAACGAAGGCCGGTGATGCCTGCCCAGCCGCTCACGACCACCGCCAGCCACAAGATCCCCAAAGATCCTGCCGCCGCCCTGTCAGGATTCCAGCCAGCTCCACCGGTACCCGCCGCGCCAGGCCCATCGCGGGCGACCCCATGCCTGCTGGGTGATCGGTGTGCCGCACCAGCATGCGCTGTCGAAGCAGTTGATGACACCCGGCACCTCCAGCACTGCCATCACCCTCCCGCGCACAACACGCCTGAGATAGACCCCGGACCGTAGGTACAGCGCCCCCCCAATGTCGACGATGGGGGCGGTGCGCGGTTGTCCGCGCGAGGGACGCAGGTCCCTCGCGCGGTGACCACCGATCACCGCCAGGAGGACTTTTGGCCCTGACATGGCAGGTTGGCGGCGCGGAGGCTCTTTATATGGGCATTACGACAGGCCGGGGGCGGCTGCGGGAGATGGAGCGCCTGCCGACCGTGGATGCGCGCGCGGGCGCGGCGGGGACCCGGATTGACCTTGACGGGGTGTGCCGCTGGTTCGGCGCGGGCGACACCGTGGTCAAGGCGGTGGACGACGTCAACCTGCATGTGGACGAGGCCGCGTTCGTGGTGGTGCTGGGCCCGTCCGGCTCGGGCAAGACGACCCTGCTGAACCTCATCGGCGCGCTGGATGCGCCGACGGCGGGCACGATCCGGCTGGCGGGCCGGGAGCTGACCACCGCGTCCCGCGCGGAGCGGACGCTGGCCCGCCGTCACACGGTGAGCTTCATCTTCCAGAGTTTCAACCTGTTCCCCGCCTTGACCGCGCTGGAGAACGTCCAGTTCGGCGCGGACGTGGCCGGGCGGCCAGATGCCGCCGACCTCGCCATGCAGGTGCTCGGACAGGTAGGGCTGGCTGAGCGGGCGTCCCATTTCGCGCACCAGCTGTCCGGGGGGGAGCAGCAGCGGGTGGCGATCGCCCGGGCGCTGGCCACGGGGAACCCGATCCTGCTGGCCGATGAGCCCACCGGTGAGCTGGATTTCCGCACCGGGGTGCAGATCCTGGAGTTGCTGCGGGCCCAGGCGCAGGCCGGGCGGACGGTGCTGGTGGTCACGCATAACCGGGAGATCTCCCGGGTGGGTGACCGGGTCATCGAGCTGTCCAGCGGGCACATCGTGGCCGACGGGCCGCCCGCGGGCGGCAAAGCCAAGATCGCGGACCTGCGTTGGTAGGCCGTGATGTCTTCCCGGGCGCTGTGGCTGCGGTGGTCGTGGCGTGACCTGCGCGCCCGGTGGGCGCAGGTGTTCGCGCTGGCGCTGGTCATCGCGCTGGGCACCGGGGCTTACGCCGCGCTGCTGTCCACGTCGGCGTGGCGGACCCAGTCCAACGATGCGAGCTTCGCCCTGCTGCACGTGCATGACCTGCGCGTGGCCTTGTCTCCGGGCAGCACGGTGCCCGGCGGCAGCCTGCTGGCCATGGCCCGCCGGCTGCCGCACGCAGCCGACGTAGCCGGCGCGCGGGAGCGGCTGATCGTTCCCACCCAGGTAGCCGGCCCGAACAGTGTCCTGGCCCCCGGCGAGCTGGTCGGCACCGGGCCGGGACCGGGGCCGGCGGTGGATACCGTGCACGTCTCGGCCGGGCGGGGGATGCCCGCGGCGGGGGCGGGCGGATCGGTGCCCGGCGGCCCGCCGGGGGTCGTGCTCGACCTGGCGTTCGCAAGCCAAAACCACCTGCCCACTACCGGGCTGTTGCACGTCGCCGGGGGCCGGCTGGTCCGCTACACCGGGATCGGCCAGTCGCCGGAGTACTTCATGGGCGGCGGCGGCGGCACGGCGGTGTTTTTGAGCCAGAAGACCTTTGCGGTCTTGTTCTCCTCGCTGCGCGCCGCGCAGGACCTGGCCGCGGCGCCCGGCCGGGTCAACGACCTGGTCCTCACCCTCAAGCCAGGCGCCAGCCAGGCCGTGGTGCGCGGTGAGCTCCGCACGGCGCTGGCGGCCATGCGCCCGCCGGTGAGCGCGGCCGTCACCACCCGGGCCGACATTCCGTCCTACCGGGTGCTGTATGACGACATTAAGGGCGACGAGCAGCTATGGCGGGCGGTCGCGGTACTGGTGCTGGCGGGGGCGGCGTTCGCCGCGCTGAACCTGACCACCCGGATCGTCGAGGCGCAGCGCCGCGAGATCGGCATCGGGATGGCCCTGGGCGTGCGCCCGCGGTTGCTGGCGGTGCGCCCGCTGCTGTTCGCCGCGCAGGTCGCGCTGATCGGCGTGGCGTTCGGGGCCGGGGTCGGCTACCTGGTCGGCATCCCGCTGGCCGGGGTGTTCGAGAGCCTGCTGCCGCTGCCGGTGTGGCGGACCCCGTTCCAGGCCGGCACGTTCACCCAGGCCGCCGTGATCGGGTTCGTGCTGCCGTTCGCCGCCGCCGCCTGGCCGGTCTGGCGGGCGGTGCGGGTGCAGCCGGTGGAGGCGATCCGGGTCGGCCACCTGGCCGCCCGCGGCAACGGGCTGGCCCCGCTGCTGCGCCGGCTGCGCCTGCCCGGGCGCGGATACCACCAGATCCCGCTGCGGAACGTGCTGCGCACGCCGCGCCGGTCCACGCTCACCCTCCTCGGCGTGGCCGCCGCGATCGCCACCCTGGTCACCATCATCGGCATGCTCGACACCTTCCGCGCCACCCTCGGCAGCGCATCCGCCGAATTGCTCCGCGCCGCACCGGCCCGGGTGACCGTGTCCCTGGACTCCTACTACCCTCTGGGCGGCCGGGTGGTCACCGCCCTGCATCGGCTCCCTGCGGTGGGAAAGGTGCAGGCGGGGCTGCTGGTGCCCGCCACCGTGCGCGCTCACGGCAGATCGGTGGATGTGGCAGCCGAGGTGCTGCCACCCGGTGCCATCTGGAGGCCAGCGCTGTCGGCCGGCCGCCTGACCGGCGGCCTGGCGCTGTCCCGCAAGGCCGCCGCCGACCTCGGCGTCAGTGTCGGCGACCTGGTCACCTTCCGCCACCCCAGGGCCGCCGCGGGCGGGCTGGTCACCGTCTCCAGCCTCGTGCGGGTAGCAGGCATCGACCCGAACCCGATGCGGGCCTTCGCCTACCTCACCGCCGCCACCGCCACGCCACTGCTGCGCCTGGCGGGCATAACCAACCTGCTCACCGTCCTGCCTGCGCCCGGGCACTCCACCGCCGACGTACAGCGAGCGCTCCTGAACGTCCCACACGTGGCCTCCGCCCAGTCGGTACGGGCGGCCACCGATGGGGTGCGCAGCAGCCTCGGCCAGTTCACCGGCATCCTGAACGTGGCTGCGGCCGTGGCGCTGCTGCTGGTCTTCCTGATCGCGTTCAACACCGCCTCCATCGGCACCGACGAACGCGCCCGCGAACACGCCACAATGATGGCCTTCGGCCTGCCTGCCCGCACCGTGCTCGGGCTGACCACCGCCGAATCGGTCCTGGTCGGGCTCGTTGGCACGGTGATCGGGCTGGGCGCCGGGTACGGGCTGCTCGCCTGGCTCACCGCCACCACCATCGCCTCGGTCATGCCCGAGATCGGCGTCACCGCCGCGGTGTCCGCCGGCACCGTGACCGCCGCGCTGCTACTGGGCGCGGGCACCGTGGCGGCCGCCCCGCTGTTCACCCTGCGCCGGCTACGCCGCACCGATGTGCCTTCGACGCTGCGAGTCGCGGAGTGAGCCGGCATGCACGCGGGCGCATCCCCAGGCACCGCCAGCAGGGCGCAGCGGCCGGCCGTTCGTGTGGCCGTGCCTGCGGGTGGCCTGACCTCTGCCGAGGCGGCGGCGCGGCTGGCCCGCGATGGCAGGAACGTGTTGCCCGCGCCGCGCCCGGTGCGGCTGTGGCGCCGGGTGGCGGCCCAGATCCGTGATCCGCTGGTGCTGGTGCTGCTGGCCGCGGCGGTGCTGACGGTCGCGACCGGTGACTGGGCCGACGCAAGCGTGATCGTGCTGGTGATCGTGGTCAACACGGCGGTGGGGGTCACCCAGGAGGTCAAGGCCGGGCAGGCGATCGCGGCCCTGTCGCGGCTGACCGCGCCGGACGCCCGGGTGCTGCGTGACGGGGAACAGCAACTGATCCCGGCGGCCGACGTAGTGGCCGGGGATGTGCTGGTCCTCGCCGAGGGGGACATCGTGCCCGCCGACGCCCAGGTCGTGGAGGCGGCGGCACTGCTGGCCGATGAGGCCGCGCTGACTGGTGAATCGGTGCCGGTGGACAAGGCCGCCGGGGACTGGCTGGACCGGCCGGGTGATGTCGTTTCGGCAGGCACGGTGATCGTCCGCGGCCGGGGCCGGGCGGTGGTCACCGCGACCGGGTCAGCGAGTGCGATGGGACGGGTCGCGGCACTGATGGCACCCCCCTCGGGGCTGACGCCCTTGCAGCGCCGGATGGCCGGCGTGGGGCGGGCGCTGTCGGCGGCCGCGGTGGTCTTGTGCGCGATCGTAATGACGGTAGGGCTGGCCCGCGGCCAGTCGGCGGAGCTGATGGTGATCACGGCGATCAGCCTGGTCGTGGCGGCGGTCCCGGAGTCGCTGCCCGCGGTGGTCACCTTGGCGCTGGCCTTGGGTGCGCGGCGGATGACCGCGCGGCATGCGATCATCCGCCGCCTGCCCGCGGTGGAAACGCTGGGGTCGGTGACGGTGCTCGGTACCGACAAGACCGGGACCCTGACTGGGGGCACCATGGTCGCGCGGCGGCTGTGGACTCCACAGGGCGAAGCTGACATCAGCGGGACCGGGTATGAGCCAAAGGGGCAGGTATGCCGCGGCGGCAGGGGACTGGAGGCCGCGACAGCGCCGGACGTCGCCGAGTTGCTGGCCGCAGCCGCGTTGTGCAACGACGCCGCGCTGCACCCGCCCCAAGACGGGCATGGATGGGCGGCCGTGGGTGACCCCACTGAGGCCGCCCTGCTCGCCGCCGGGGCCAAGCTCGGGCTAGCGCCGGAGGAGCTGCGCCAGGCGTGGCCGCGGGTGGCTGAACTCCCGTTCGACAGCGCCCGGAAGAAGATGACCACCGTCCACCGGCATGCGGGCGGCGGGATGCGGGTGATCTGCAAAGGGGCACCAGAAACCATGCTGGCAGCGCCACTGCTAGCCGACACCGGCACCGCCGACGCCGCCAGGGCCCGCGCGGAAGAGTTCGCCCGCGGCGGTTTCCGGGTGCTCGCCGTAGCCTCCGCCGACCGGCCCGATGCCCCGGCTACCGGACCAGATGCACGCGCCGGCGACGGTGAGTGGGAGCAGGGGCTGCGCCTGCTTGGCCTGGTCGCCATCGCCGACCCGCCGCGCCAGTCGGCGGCCGCCACCATCGCCTCCTGCCAGGCCGCGGGCATCACCCCGGTGCTGATCACCGGGGACCACCCGGCCACCGCCCGCGCCATCGCCACCGAACTGGGCATCATCGGCCCCGGCGACCAGGTGGCCGACTGCCGCAAGATAACGGCCGACACCGCTGGCCCTGATTCCCTGCTGGCGCAGGCGCGCGTGTTCGCGCGGGCCAACCCGGAGCAGAAACTGGACATCATCGCCGCCCGCCAGGCCGCCGGGGACGTGGTCGCGATGACCGGAGACGGCGTCAACGACGGCCCCGCGCTGCGCCGCGCCGACATCGGCGTGGCCATGGGCAGCCGCGGCACCGAGGTCGCCCGCCAGGCCGCCGACCTGGTGCTGGCCGACGACAACCTGCCCACCGTGGTCGCCGCCGTCGAAGAAGGCCGCCGGGTCTATGACAACATCCGCCGGTTCCTCCTCTACGGGCTGTCCGGCGGCAGCGCGGAGATCGCAGTCATGCTCGCCGGGCCTGCGCTAGGCCTGGCGCTGCCCCTGTTGCCCGCCCAGATCCTGTGGGTGAACCTGCTCACCCACGGCCTGCCCGGTGTCGCGCTCGGCGGCGAGCCGGCCAGCTCCGGCAGCATGCACCGCCCGCCCCGGCCACCCGCCGAAGGCGTCCTCGGGGCGGGGCTGTGGCAGCGGATCCTCCGCGTCGGCTTCGTGGTGGCCGCGGTCACCCTCGCCGTCGCGGTGTGGGGCCAGGCCACCGGCCGCCCCTGGCAGTCCATGGCGTTCTTCGCCCTCGGCACCACCCAGCTCGCGGTCGCCCTCGGATCCCGGGCCCGCCCCGGCACCCTGGCCAACCCGCTGCTGCCTCTCGCCGTGGCCGCCGCCCTGGCGCTCCAGCTCGCCGGGCTCTACCTGCCCTTCCTCCAAGAGCTGCTGCACACCCAGCCACTCACCCTCACCGACCTGGCCGCCGTCTTCGCCCTGTCCACACTCGGATACGCCGCGGTACGCCTCGACCGGGTGCTGCACCCGCTACGGGTGGGCGCGGACGTGCCGGGAGCCGGCCTGGGCCCCGGCCGTAGCGAAAGGAGCCAGGCGTGACCACGGTGATCGCGGTGCTCGCCGCGCTCGGCGCCGCGTGCTGCTTCGCCCTCGCCGCCGTGGTCCAGCACGGCGCGGCCAGGGAGACGGGCGAGAAGCTGCTCAGCCTGCGGCTGCTGCTGGCGCTGGTTCGCAACCCGCGGTGGCTGGCCGGTGTCGCGCTGGGCGTGTTGTCGTTCGCCGTCCAGGGGCTGGCGCTGGCCTTCGGCCCGCTGGCCCTGGTCCAGCCGCTGGCAGCAACCGACGTGCTGTTCGCCTTGCCGATGATCGCTGTCTTGCACCGCTACCGTCTCACCCGCGGCGACTGGCTGGGCGCCGGCGCGGTGGCCGGTGGCATCGCGTTGTTCTTTGCTGTCTCGCCACCATCGGAGGGGACGCGCGCGCCCGGGCTGGCCGCGTGGGCTCCGGTGATCCTGGCCGCCGGGGCGTTCGCCGCCGTTGCCGGGCTGGCGGCGATGCGGGCCCGCGGCCCGGCCCAGGTGATCTGGCTCGCCGCCGGCGCGGGCATCACCTACGGCGTCCTCGACGCACTGACCAAAAGCACCGTCGACCTGCTTGCCGACCGTGGATTCACCACACTGCTTCGGTGGGAGCCCTACGCCCTGCTGGCGGCCGGAATCCTCGGGACATTGCTGTCCCAAAGCGCCTTCCGCGCGGGCGCGCTGTCGGTCAGCCTGCCGGTGATCGACACCCTCGAGCCGGTCAGCGCGGTCCTCATTGGTGCCTTTGTGTTCGGCGAGCGGCTGGCCGCCTCACCCGGCCAGCTCGCCGCCCAACTGGCAGGCGGGGCCGTGGCCGCGGCCGGCATCGCCGCACTCAGCCGCTCCTCGGTGGCCGCGATGGAAGCCGGCCCCGAGGATCCAGCCAGCCAGGGTGCCGACCACGCGCTTCAAGTCCCGCGAAGACCCTAGGAATGCGCGAGGCGGGCGTGCCGGTCGCAGCACCTGCCACCCAAAGGGACGGCGACTTCCACATCGACGCCTGGCCGATCCTGCAACCTGGGCCCTGCCGCGTGCCACACTTGCGTGGTCATGCCGTGCCGGATCCGCTGATGCCGCGCACCGCATAGCGCAGTCAGATGTGCCCGTCGCGCAGCCGCTCCGCCGCGATCAGGCCGAGCGCGAGCGCTGCGCTGTTATCTGCCCGGCTGCTGGGCCGGCAGTGTCTTGTGGCTCGAGTACGACCACGGCGGTTTCCGCCGGCCGACGCGCGGCGTAGGCGTCGAGGTTCTTGTCGATCTGGGCCCAGCGGGACCACAGCCGCTCGCGCTCGTCTCCCTGGGCCCGGCGCGCACGGACCTGTCGTGTCCCGTCGCGGGTCTGCGCGGTGGCGCCGGGATGCGCTTGCAGGTTCAGCCACCACCCGGGTTCGGCCGCACCCCACCCGTTCATCGCCATCGTGACCAGGTTGCGGCCGTCTTCGAAGTAGCCGACGACGACCTGCCGCGGCTGCCCGGTGCGCTGGCCTGTAGTGGTGAGCCGCAGCGCCCCCCAGCCGCCGGGCTTGGGCCGCCACAAACCCAGCCGGCCGCCCGTCACGCGGACCAGGCCGCGGTGGCCGTGCCAGAACAGCACGACGAACCACCGCGGCGGCAGCCAGGCCCGCCGGCCATGCGTCGCCGCTGCTCGCGCCTCACGATTGTTGGACATAACCCGAGCCTGAAAGGCTGGGGTGACCTCAACTAGGGACGAAGGTCACCTACCAGGTCCATCGCCCGGCAACACTCATCGCACACCTCCTTGTCCTGCGCCCAGCACAGTGCCCGGGCTCCTGGGCACCCGGCAGAATCCTCGGGCCCGACGACGCGGGATCAAAGCCACTGGCGGGTCACCGGATGGCGCAGCGGCGGCTGGGCAACCCGGCATCGGGCTGGGGCGCTTATCGCAGTCCTCCGGGTCGGGCCCGGCTATACACGTGGCTGCCGGGTGGAATGGTGATGCGGCCGCCGTCGGTCTCTGGCCAGCCTCCGGCGTAGCGCACTTGCCCGGCGTGGGTGACCAGCCGGGCCGGCAGGCCCGCCCAGGCCAGCCATTCCTCCGCTGCGGCGCCGGCGACGATCGAGGCGGTGGCCGCGGCGTTGGCGTCCGCGCAGGTCGCCGCGGCAACGCTCACCATCTGCCAGGGCCCGTCCGCCGGAAGCCCGGTACGGGGATCCACAATGTGGTGCAGCGCCCGGTCGGCCCGCCGCCACTGGCGGCAGGTGATCGATGAGGTCGCGACCGCCCCGCTGGCCAGCCGCACCGGCTGGATGCCGACTGAGCCTGCCGGGTCTGGCTCGCCGGCGACCAGGATGGGCCAGCCGCCGAGCGGCGGCTGCCCGGCGACCGCTAGGTCGCCGCCCAGGCTGACCAGTACCCCGCCGGCCTGCCCGGTCGCGGTCATGGCCGCTCGGACCGCGCGGTCGGCGCCCAGGCCCTTGGCGGTGGCGCCCAGATCGAGCCTGATATCGGCTGCCAACCGGAGCAGCGGGCCGTCGAGCCGGACCTGTTCCCAGCCCGGTGCCGGGGCCGGGCAGCCGGCCGGCTCACCCCGGGCCGGATCGATCGCGGCGAAGTCCCGGTCATAACCCAGCGAGATGAGCGCCTGGCCGACCGTGGGGTCGGCCAGCCCGCCGGTCCATCGTGCCGCTTCCAGCGCGACACCGATCGCCTCGGCGAGCCCATCGCTGACCAGGAACAGGCCACCGTCGCCGCGGTGGATCCAAGAGATCTCGGAATCCTGACGGAACCGGCTCGCCTGACGGTCCAGTGCGCCAAGGACGTCATCCACCGCGGCCAGTGCCCCATCAAGATTCTCCGGTGGCCATACGGCGACTCTGGCGCTGGTGCCCAGAGCGGCGCGTTCGGCAACGGCGACGGCGGCATCGCCAGTGTTGACCCGCTGCCACAGCGGCGCGGGGGTGGTGAGCGTGGGCACTGGGATCGCCATCACGAGCCCGGGGAGGCGGCGCGCGGGACCTGGGTGACGACAGTTTTGCCGTTCACGGTTTGGGTTTGGGTGGTCACGGCCACACCCGACCCGCTGGTCGTTGCGACCGGATGAGACACCTGCGGCCCACCGGCCCCGTTCGTGATCGCCGTGCCGCCGACCCCGGTCGTAGCCGCCGCGCCTGCCGCCGGGGCCGAGACGGGGAAGGCGTGGTGAGCCAGGGCCACGGTGGCGGCCCCGGTGCCGGCGATCAGCGCGGCCGCCGTCCAGTTCGACATCCGCCGGACATGGCGCACACCGTCACGACGTGCCCGTCGGCTCTCCGCCGCCGCATCGCCCGGCCCAGGAAGTCGCACCCACCCCGCAGCCGGAGCCGAACCAGCCAATCGCGGCGGTGGCATCTCCTCCTCGGGGGGATTGCGGTCTGTGTCCATCGAAGGTTCCTTTCCCCTGTTGGCGCGGCCGGGCCCGCCCGCTGATCCCATATTGCGCGGGCAGCGATGAACCGGTCGTGAGAGAACGATGTGAGAACCTCACATGCGCCGGTGCGAATATGAACGTGCCCGCGCTGGATGGCCGGCCGCCGCGGCCGACCGGGACCGGGCCGGGCCGCCTGGGGCTGGGATTAGGACCGGAGGACGCTGGCCCGGGTGGCCACGCTGATCGCCCGCCTGTCACGGTTGACCACCCCAACCAGGGCACTTGGCGGGTGGCCGACCGGGATGGCTCTCACTGGCTTGCGTGGTCTGCGAACTCTTAGTTCGCGACGGCCGCGCCGGTCGTTGCCGCAGGCCGGCGGCCGAAGCTAGGCGCATCCGGGTGGTCAGAGCCGCCTTGGCTGCTACACCGGGGTTGCTGCACCTGCGTCCTGGGCCAAGGTTCCCCCCCATTGTCGTTCCGGACGGGGTTTTGATATGCGTGCGGGTCTCGAGCCGGTAGCCCGGCGGATGGGATGTCAACAGGTGAGACTGGGATCATGAGGAACGAATCCCTGGGCAGGTCGTATCTGGCTCTCCCAGATGGCGTGGGGCCGTTTCCTGGCGTAGTGGTCGTCCATGAGGCCTTCGGGCTAAACGACAACATCCGAGACATCTGCGGCCGGCTCGCCGCGGAAGGATATGCCGCGCTGGGCGTGGACTTGTTCGAGGGCCGCAACCATGCCATATGCATGGCGCGCATGTTCGCAGGCGGCCTGGCCGGAAACCTGGACTACTACGGTGTCCCGGCACTGAAGGCCGCGCTCGGGCAGCTGGCCAGCCACCCGGAGGTCGATGCGGCCCGGATCGGCGCCGTCGGGTTCTGCCTGGGCGGGTCCGTCGTGTTGACCTGGGCCTGCACCGATAACCGGCTGGCCGCGATCGCCCCGTTCTACGGGACCGCACCCAGGCCCCGGAAGGCGATCCGCCGCATGTGCCCGGTCGTGGGGTCATGGCCGGGCAAGGACATCACCACCAAAGCCGCCGGGGTGCTAGAGACCGAGCTAACCGCCGCTGGCACCCCGCACGACCTGAAGATCTACCCAGGGGCCAAGCACGCCTTCTTCAACGACCAGTGGCGCGCGTACCACCCCGCCGCGGCGGCCGACTCCTGGCAGCGGGTGCTGGCCTTTTTCGCCGAGCATGTCCGGGGAGGACCGCCGTGATCAGGCTACGGCTCACGCTCGGGGACGGGCCGGGGCCGGGGTGTTCACCAGATATCGCTTCATGCTGGTCCAGATTCTGCGCTCCATGCGGCCACCCAGTGGCCCGAACAGCGGCCCGAGCATCCGCATCCAGCCCTTCGGGCGCACCTGCCAGTCCCAGCTCATGATTGTGTCCTCGCCATTGGCCGCAAAGGTCAGCGCCCCGGAGGTTTCCATCATCGAGCTGGTGGTGCGCGAACCGAGGCGGTGCGGCCGGTCGAACTCGGTCAGCTCCACCAGCATCGGCGTGCCCGCCCTGCCCATGCGTGCGCGGAACCGTGTCCCCACCCCGATAGGCAGCGGGGTGAGCAACTCCACGCCAGCCATCGCTGGGTTGAACGACGGCTCGTTTCGCGAGTCGGCGACGAAATCGAATACTGCCTCCACGGGCCGTTCGATCAGGATCTCGCCCTCAATCTGAGCCATGGCGCACCTCCACGTGCTGTTCGTCGTCACGCTTGCTCAGCGGCGCGGCCAGCAGATGCCTTGCTGCGGCGTCGGATTGCGGCTGTCACCATGGCGCGAGCGCAAGCTGCTGCGCGATGCCCTCAGCCCATTGCCGGATGTCGGCCCAGTCGCGGAAGTCTCCGTTCAGGCCGCGGAACACCAGCAGCGATGCCCGCTGCGGAAGGCTCAGAACTTTGCGGTCGAGCTTGCCAGCGAACCTGCGGTGATCCCGGGCGCGGGTGGCTTCCAGCAGTCCGGGAAGGTCAACGGGATCTTGGTCCATCGACTGGGCGAGCTTGCCCGAGGGCTTCCCGACCGGGCCGCTGGAAAACAGCCACACCGGGCGATCGGTGAGGGCGTCATGGAACCGGTTCACCAGCTCTTTCGCCGGGTCGAGCCAGTGACCCATATACACCGCGCTGCCGATGATCACCGCGTCATACCCGTCCAGGCTCCGGACGTCTCCGGGCGGGATCACCGTCACGGTCAGGCCCTGCCCGGCCAGCGCGTGCCCGATCGCCTCCGCGATCTCGGCGGTTGCCCCGTGCTGCGAAGCCGCCGAGACCAGCACGCTCAGTTTCTGTGCTCGATCCGGTGGTTCTGCGTCCTCGGCCGTCATCGTGGCCACCTCCCTGGTCCTGCGGCGAGCCGGGTCGCATCGGACTGGCACGGCGGCTGCCATCGCGGCCTCTCCGCGGCGGGCGCGCACCTTAATCAGCGCGCAACCTGGTTAGGCTGGCCGGGCCAGTTCGGCTGACCCTAAGATCAGGCTTTCCCCTGCTGTTCGGCCAGGCCAGGGCAATTCGGCCCAGGCGTCTGGGACACACGTCCCGCGAGCGCCATGGCAATCACGGCACTGCCCGTGGCCAGCCAGAAGGTTCCTGGGCATCGTTCATTCCTGGCCATCCACCTGATCGGCACCAAAGTGAGCCGGGCGAGGGCACAGTCCAGGGTGCCCGGAGGGCATCACGCAAGCGACGGCGCCGCAGGCGCCGCCTCGACGGTGACTTGACAGGCTCAAGACTGGAGCGCCGCCCAGTGCCCGGTTCTGACCATCCCACCGCCCGAACTTGCCCGCGAGCTCGCGCATGCCTGCCGCGCCTGGATGTTCTGGCACCGGCCACTGACCCAGAGCAGGGCCTTCGCGACCAGCCCAAACCAGCCGCCTGAGGAAACCGCGGGCCCGCGCGCCGCGGCCAACGCAGGATGGGCCAGGTGCCCCCAGCGCCCGAGAAAGGCGCCTGATGGGGTTCTCGGTAGACTGGCTGTCGCGGCGCGCAGGGAAGTCTGGTCGGCAGCGGCTTGTCCCGCGGTGGAGAGGCGGTGTCGGCGGCGTGCGCAGTGTTGAGATCGTGGTGCTGCTGGTCGCGGTGGCGACCGTGGTGGCGGCGTTCGCCCAGCGGTTGCGGGTTCCGGCGCCTTCCCTGCTGGTGGCTGTCGGCTTGATGGTGGGCCTGCTGCCGGGCGCCCCGGTGGTGCATGTGCCGCCCGCGGTGGTGAGCCTGGTGGTGCTGCCGCCGCTGTTGTACGCGGCCAGCGAGGAGCTGCCGTGGCGTGACCTGCGGGCGGTGTGGCGGCCGGTGGCGGTGCTGGCGGTCGGCTTGGTGCTGGCCTCGGCGGCGGCGGTCGCCGCGGTGGCCGGGGCGACCGGTCCGCTGCCGCAGCGGGATCTGGTGCTGGTGCTGGCCGCCGCCACGATCGTGCTCTCCCTGATCGTGCAGGGATTCACCTTGGAGCCGCTGGCCCGCCTCGCCGGGTTCGGCCCCGCGGTGCCCGGGCCAGGCCACGAGGAGACCCTCGCCCGGCTGCGCATGGCCGAGGCGGGCCTGGGCCCGCCTGGACGAACTGGCCGACAGCGGCGCCGCCCCCGATGAGGTGATCGACCGGCTCCGCGCCAGCCTGCAGGCCCGTATCGGGACCACCCGCGCCCGCATGGACCAGAATCGTGAGATCGAGCCGGGAGCCCCGACCGAGCGGGAACTGCGCGGCGACCTCATCGCGGCGGAAAGCGCCGAGTTGTCCCGGCTCTACGAAGACGGCACCATCAGTGTCGCCACGCGCCGGCGGCTGCAGCGGAACCTGGACCTGGAAACCGCCCGGCTCACCGAAGGACAGCCATAAGAGCACCGCCACGAGTTCGGCGTTGCCGCCCATCGGCACCGCCGACTTCAGGCGCAGGCAGACCAACGAAGGCGCGACTGCGTGATCTGCATGCCCTCTACCAGCACAATCGACCCGCCTGTCTCCCCGAATCGTCGATCCGATCGCACGCCGGGCCCGAAGCCTGCTCGCCATGGCCGCGGGAAGGGCTGGCCGTAGGGAAGCTCTTCGGCTCTCGCGACGAGCACGGACGCTGTGGGCTCGGACTACCCGATCCATCCTCGTCGCTGGGCGGCGGCACCTGCGGCGAACCGGCTGGAGGCGCCGAGCCGATTCAGGATGGCCGTGATGTGGCGGCGGACCGTGGTTGTGCTGATTCCGACCCGGCGGGCGATCGCGTCGTCGTGCAGGCCTTCGGCCATCAACTCCAGCACCGCTTGTTGGGCAGGTGTCAGGCGATTACCTGGCGCTGTGGGCCGTGATGCCTTGAGTGGCGTGGCGCGTTCCCATAGCAGCTCGAAGTATTCCCTCAAGGCGGCGATGATGACCGGGGCCCGGACCACGAGTGCGCCTGCAGTTCCGGCCGGGGTGAGCGGGAGCATGGCGGTGGTGTGGTCGGCGAGTTTCATCTTCATTGGCACCGCGGGCAGCAGGCGGGCCTGCTCCCCCGCCTGGCCGCAGGCGCGGATGATCCGCCGGGCGGCGGGGTCATCCATGGCGGACGCGGCGTAGATCGACCGGCACCGCACCGCGCTCACGAATGCGGGAAGCGGCGGCTGGGCGAAGTCGTCGGTCAGTGGCATCTCGGTGTCGAGGTTCTCCAGGGTCATCCAGTCCTTGCGGGCGGTGTTCATCAGCGACGCGGATAGTTCGCTGATGGCGGCCCGGTCGGAGACCACCGACACCAGGTGGGCCGGGAGCCGGTCGTTCACCGCGACGCCGAACTTAGCTTGGGCGTCAGCCAGGCGCCGGTGCCCGTCGAGCAGCAGTCTCTGGTCGCGGGCGAGCCGGGTCTGGTGCCCGGCCAGGACCCCTTGCAAGGCCAGATCCGGGGTCGCCGGGCGGAACCACGCTGGGTCGGCCGGGCTGTGCGGCTGCACATGCGCCATGCCAAGGTCGGTGAGCGTGGCCACCACAGCTGGGTCGCCGGCCAGCGTCTCGGCCTGGTCCTTCGCGCACCCATCGTTGGCCAGCAGCCGGTCATAGGCGTCGATGACCTCGACGGGCACGAGCCCTTTGAATAGGTCCCGGATATCGGCCCGGGCCGCAGCGTTGGCTACCACCAGCCGACACCCCAACCGAGGCGCACGGCCAGCCGGGAATCTCCACCGTCAGAGTCCAGCCATCGCATGACCTGGCGTAAGGGATCCGGGCGGAACTGGCCCGGGACCGGGTGCTCCCGTGTCCACCTCGCGACAAGAACGTTGGAATTGCTGTGCCCTGGGAAGCCGCCTCGGGCTGAGCGGAGCAGCGCAGGTCCCTATCCTCTCTCGCTTGCGGTGCCACACCGGGCCGGTCGGGCCGCACCCGGTGTGCGCACCTCCCGGTTGGCCGGTCCAGCTGGCCTCGCGGGAGTACCTACTTCTATGGAAGCCACCGCTCCCTGAGTATCGGAAGCATCGGCCGCCACCCTCCGACAATTCGTTGACAACCTTCACCCAGGCGGGCGCCAACGAGGCGATAATCCGTAGGCGGCCACCATCTCGCTACATCCCGCGTGCCGGTGTGCGGGCGAGACCGGCGTACAAGTCAGCAAGCTGGGCGAATTGGCGAGGGCCGTCGGGCCGCCATTCGTTGATGGGCACCACGCCCGGAGCCACCAGCGGCAGCGTTCCGAACAGGGCGGTGACCCCGGTGTGCGTGCGGGCGGTGACAGGGACCGGGGCCAGCGCGTTATAGGCATCCGCGGCCGCGGTCACCGCGTCGGGCGCGAAGTCGGCGGTCATATGCGAGATGGCCACGTAGCTGGCCGAAGCCAGCCCCTCTGCCAAGCGGGCCACGATGCCAACCGGGGAGTCGGCGTCCGAGATCAGGTGCAAAACGGCGAGCAGCAACACCGCCACCGGTCTTGTGAAGTCGACTGTCCTGGCCGCCTGCGCCAAAATCGTACCGGTGTCACGAACGTCGGCATCGACGTAACCGCAGGCACCCTCCCGGGCGCCGGTCAGCAAGGCGCGGGCATGGGCCAGGACGAGCGGATCGTTATCCACATACACAACCCGGCAGTTCCGCGCCACCGACTGGGCGACCTCATGCGTACTGTCTGGCGCGGGCAAGCCGGTGCCGATGTCGAGGAACTGACGGACATCTGCTTCGGCGGCCAGGTAGCGAACCACGCGGGCGAGGAACGCGCGGTTCGCCCGTGCACTCTGGACCACCTGTGGACGGGCCCGCATTACTTCCTGCGCCGCCTTCCGGTCCGCCGGGAAATGATCTTTCCCGCCGAGCCAGAAGTTATAGACGCGCGCGGGATGCGGCACGTCAGGATCGAATCGGCTGCCCCCGGCAGTAACCGGGCCTCGGGCAGCGGTTTCATTCACCGCACCGCTCCGACCCGCCGGAGCACGCTCGCCCCGGCCGCTCTCGCCATCCGCTTCGGAAGCCCCGGCCACCACGGGACGAATCTGCCGTGGCCCGCTCGTACCCGCGTCGCCGAACGAATCTCGGCCGTCGCCCAGTCGGCCCAGCACGACGCACCGGCTGCGCCGGGCTGCCCACAGGCCATGACGGGTCGTTGTGCATCAAATGTCATTGCCTGAACCGCCTCGACGCTTGTTCCGCGAAAATCACAGCGACCATGCAACCGGCCAGTCACCACGCGTAGGCGCCTGCGCCCGGAGTTTGCGACAATGTGCTGACACAACGGGCTCCCGAATGAGGTGAGCGGTGAGAACACGGGAGGCGCCACCCCAGGCCCGCGCCGCGTTAGGCGCCGAGCTTGCCGCCTACCGCCGCGCTGCCGGATGCACCCAAGGGCAACTCGCCCGGCTCACCGAGTACAGCCGCAGCACGATCGCCAACGTCGAAACCGGCCGCCAGCACGTCCCCCGCAGCTTCTGGGAACGCGCCGACACCGCGCTGCGCACCGGGGGCACCCTGGCCACCGCCTGCGACGAACTCGAAGCCGCAGCCCGGCGCCACCTGCGCGCCGCCGCCCGCCAGGTGAGCACCGCAAGGCAGGCACAGGCCCGGCGCGACGACCTGAACCCCACCCCCCGCGCTCCTGCCCAACCGCACGCCGGCGGCGACGCCGCGCCAGCCCGCCATCGCCGAGAGCCTTGGCAGCCTGACAAACTCTCTCTCCCTGCGGATAACGAACCACATTCATGGTTGACCGCCGATGACGCCGCTCTGCCGGATGTCGGGCTGCGGCGAGTGGCTCCTGGTGATGTGGTCCGGCTGCGCGGCATGCGCGCCCGGCTAAAGGCCATCGACAATGCCCACGGCGGCGGGGCCGCGCTGCCCATGGCCACCTGGTACCTGCGTCACGAGATTGTCCCGCTGGTTTACGCTCGCGACGGCGAGCCCGTCTCCCGGGCGCTCATCGAGGTCGTGGCCGAGGTGAAACACGATGTCGGGTGGATGGCGTACGACGCTGGGAAGCAAGACCTGGCCACGGGGTACTTCACCGACGCCCTGCGCCTGGCGCGCCAGGCAAGGAACCGGCTGCTCGGTGGGCGAATCCTCGCCGCAATGAGCCACCAGGCCATCCACCTGGGCAACAAGCGCCAGGCCATCGACTTCGCCCAAGCCGCCCGCAACCTGACCCGCCAGGTGGCGACGCCGCGCGTCATCGTCATGGAAGCGGCCATGGAGGCCTGCGCCGACGCCGCCGCCGGTGACGCCAGGCAATGCCACCGTGCGCTGGCCGACGCTGCCGGCGCCGTAGCTCTACTCACCAGCGGGCAGCACGACCCCGACTGGCTCGACTTCGACGAAGGCGGCTACTGGGGCCACGCCGCCCGCGCCCACCGCGACCTCGGTGAGCTGCGCA
>Ga0306920_100003401_pt1 | contig 20168 bp, 20 predicted proteins | sample flu12Cox44000170_FD_204666 | JGI IMG/M metagenome (GOLD analysis project Ga0306920, IMG submission 204666) | Lab enrichment of tropical soil microbial communities from Luquillo Experimental Forest, Puerto Rico - flux4day.12C.oxic.44.000.170 (v2)... | ecosystem: Environmental > Terrestrial >... | reverse complement strand
GGGATGCTCTTCCCGCCAGTGTGGGGGTTATAGACCCACATGGGCATTGGTGCTCCTTCATCATTCCGTTCACGGACCGGGTTTCCGGAAGCGTTTTGCGCACCATTCTACCGAACGGTCGCACCGGGAGCCATGACTTCGACCCTTGAACCCGGGCTCTCGATTCGGATCGAGACTCTTAGGGCATACGGTCGTGGGCATGCACCGCCGGAGCTATATTCGGTCCGGTAGGCAGTGGAGCGGAAGTTTGTGAACCTGGGGGAACGTTCTACAAACCGACGCTTCCACCTTCGCAAGCCCATGGTTCCACTTTTTGCGATGGATGGGTAAAGTTGGTCAAGTGACATTCAAGTACTCTAGACACGGTAAACAAACACGAGAAATCTTGTATGTATCGCTCAAGAGCCCCAGCAAAACGTAAAAGTGCATCTCGGCCCGCCCGAAGGCAGTCGGTTATTGCTTGTCGTACACGGCAGTGCTGGTGATCTTCTTGCCCGATGGATCGGTGCCTGACACAGTCACGGTGCGGCTCTTCCCGTCTGCTGCGACCACGATCTTGCCGCTGAGCGTGACCTTACCGCCTTTCTTGTTCGCGAAGGTCGTCGTATGGGCGTTGACTTGGGTGTATTCGCGCGAGTCCGCATCTGCACTGCCGGTGACAGGATAGTCCTTGCCGTCGAATTTGCCGGTCCACTCAGTGTGGACCGGTTGACCGGCGCCGCTGGTGCCGTCGGTGGTAACTTTCACGCTGTCGCCTGCGGCTTCGTAAACAACCGTGGTGTTCTTCGTCGCCTCAGGAGTGAATGTCGATTTTGCCTCATTCAGTTTCCACGTGCCCATGTTGGGGTTTTCGGCAGCGAAGCTCGCAGCCAATCCGAACATGCATAGCAGCACCATCATCAAAACAATTGTTCTGATCTTCATGGGGCCACCTCATTCTTGAAACAGGGAATCGCTGTAACTAAGTCTCGCCAAGTGTAACCCCGGGTCATTTCAGGGGCAAGCGTCACAGGGCTACTACCCTTCCCGAACGTGTCCAAAAGCCCCAAATGATCCAACGAAGCCCGAATGTAACCTATTGAAAATAAGAAGTTCGAGATTGGCGTAACTCTTTAGGAAACCGCCGCTCTTATCAATTCCCAGGATCCACGGCTGGCTTTTTTCATTGTGTTCTGGTTGTCACTCCCGCCGATAAACAGCCCGAATGGCCTAGCGTCGTCGATGGGAGCGTTGGCGAGACTGCGAGCGAGGGGATCGCTGACCGCCTGAAGCAAATGAACGATGGCGTGGCTTTTCCTGCGGCAGCAGGTCAAGCAGCGCGTGGGCCTGCTGGCGTTCCTGGGTGATGTTGGTTCCCATGTTCCCTCTATCTATCCTGAGCCGCCGCGATGAAATTATCAATCGTGGTCAGCAAAGCACCTTGTTATAGGCGGGCAGGGTTTCGATCTGCTGGAGGCGGCGCAGCACTTTCCTGCTAGCCTTCTGTGGTGGTGCAGGCTTACCGCGTTTCGGTTGAAGCCGTTCATCGGTGCTGATCTCCAGGGCCACAGCGAAACGAACAATCATGTCGGCGGCAAGCCGGAGCCTACCCCGCTCGTAATTAGAAACGAGTGTCAGAATCAAACCCGTCCGCTCTGCAATGTCCTCCTGGGTTAATCCGCGTTCCTTGCGAATGCGAGCAAGGCGCTGGCCCAGGGTCTCCTTATCGAAGTCCACAGGCATCAGCTTCAACTTCGATTTTTTCGCCATGCGTCGAGTGTACGGAGCAATTCGATTCACATACTGATTTTGTTAGCTGCGCTTGTCGTTACGGTCCTTGTGGCCTTGGCTTGGATGCTGATTCGTTTTATCCGGCGTCGAAAAGCCAAGATTGCAGCCGCGGGGACTTCAAGTGTGAGGTTTCAGTCAGAGTAACGGCTTTCCACGAACGAATCGGCGGGTCAGTCGGCTTTCTGCTTGCTGCGAGAATGCCTCAGGTGAGGGCTTCGAGCAGCTTGTCGATGTCATCCATGTCGTTGAACACGGATGGCGACACTCTTAGGTAATTTGGCCCTACCCGCACATGCACTTGCCGCTCGCGCAAACGCTCAAGAATGGACCGGAAGTTTTTCCCCTTTAGACCAAAGCAAAGCAGGGCAGAAGTTGACTCGGACGGCGTGAGTTGCTCGAATCCGAGCCGCGGCATTTCTCCCTGAAGTTTTTTGATCATCGGCTCGCGGTACGCCTGAATCTTTCCGACGCCGAGTGCGCGAATGTACGGCAATGATTGACCGAGAGCCATCATTACGCCAATTGCAGGCGTAGAAACCTCAAAGTGGCCACCCGCGTCCGCCTTAAGCCGCCAGGTATAGGGCGTGTCCCCGGGAGGATCGCCCGGCAGGAGATGCGAGGTTAGCGTCTGCGCCTCGAAATAGCCGTACTGCGGACACGCTGCCACCTTGTCGAGAAGCGACTCCTTCACGAACAGAAAGCCGAGTCCGAAGTCGCCCATCAGCCACTTGTAACTGGAGCACGCGCAGAAATCCAAATCGCTCTCGCGCACGTCGATGGGCGTGGCGCCTGCTGCCTGCATCACGTCCGCGTAGACGTAAGCGCCATGCGCATGGGCGAGATCGCAGACCGCCTTCAAATCGTGCTGAAAGCCATTCACCATGGAGACGAGGGAGATCTCAATCAACTTCGTCTTCTTGTCGACTGCGTGCTCCATATCACGCAGGTCGATCCTGCCGTGACGCTGCTGCACGATGCGCAAGTCGAGTCCGTTTCGCTGCTGCAGTTCTCCGAGATGCAGCAATGCGCCTTCAAAGTGCAGCTCATCGGTCACTACGTTTTCACGCGCACGAGGAATACCCAATCCGTTTACGACGAAATTCTCTCCCGTGCTGGTATTGGGGACGAAGCTGATTTCTGAAGGCTTAGCGTTGATCAACGCGGCGAATTCGGCCTTGATATCGACACTTTCGTTCTGCGCCAGACCAGGCTTGGCGCGGTAGTCCAAGTAGCTTCGAACGGCTTGCACAGCGGCAATCGGCATCGGATGGGTAAAAGCGGAATTAATGAATGTCACTTGTCCTGGTATCGTGAAATCGCCTTTTGCAGGAAGAACAGGCGCGCGCGAAGGAGCCGGCTTTGGTGATGTTAACGGTTTGGAACCACCGCCCCGGACCGTCGCGAACGCTGTGAGGCTGCCGATGCCTGTAAGAAACTCGCGCCGACTGTTTTTCATGTACATTCTCCCGCGCGCCGTTCCGCTTCGGGGAAGGCTCTATTTTATGGGAGTATCTTGACGTCTGGCCGAGACCCGCGAGAACCAGCCCGGTGGCAACTAGGCCGTCCTGCTGCCCTCCGGAGCCAATTGGATCGACGCATTGGATGCAGGGGGCGAGGGATATTGCCATAGCAGAGAGCCGAGAGTCGGAGCTGAGGCAGCAGGTACGACGGAGGCTAGTCACCGAAATCTGCCGCCGCATTTCTCCCTCACGCCAACAGTGAAAAGGTGCATTGGCGTGAGGGAGCTTTTTGGAAAGTCTCATCGGGTCGGCTGACTCTATTGCACACGATGTCCGTATAAATCCATGGGCAACATTCGCCGAGTCAAGATAGACACCCGAAAGACTCATCAGGTTTCAGAAACGCCCTACACGGCGGTTACAGCGACTTTAAATGAGACCCTGGAGCAGCTGTTTGCGGAGACTTGGATAAGGCTCGTAAGGTTTGGTGTCGCAATCCCTCGCCGGGCGGTTTTGAAATCCCTTTTTTGATAGGGGAAACACAAAAACGTTTAATCCCGATTTCCTCGTATGGTCCGATAAGAAGATTATTGTCATTGACACAAAGGGCGTTCACCTGATCGTGGGGGATGCCGGTCGTAAGCTGTTCTTCATCGAGTCGTCCAAGAACAAATTTGTCCTGTGGTTGTCCCACAGGACGTATATATGATATTTGTGTGGTGTTACCACAGGAGCGGCATAATGAGCGAATCCAAACTCGATCTGTTGCAGGGAACGCTGGACGTCATGGTCTTGCAGACGCTGGAGGCAATGGGTGCGCTCCATGGATACGGCATTGCGCGCCGCATTGAGCAGGTCAGCGCGAATGAGGTTCTGCTAAATCAAGGGACGATCTACGCGTCCCTGGTTCGATTGCAGCAGCGCGGCTGGATTGCGGCAAGGTGGGGAACTTCCGACAACAATCGCAAGGCGAAGTTCTACTCGATCACCAGGGCCGGCAGGAAACAGCTGGCCCGGGACGCTGCTTACTGGGGGCGGTTGGCGAACCTGATGGGCCGCGTCCTCGCCTTGGAGAGCAACGGAGGCGAGCAGTGAAATATTTCTTCCAGGAATTCTTTAACCGTGTCCGCTCGTTTTTCCGCGATGCCCCTCTCGATCAGGAACTCAACGAAGAGATGGCCGCGCATCTCGAAATGGCTGTGGAAGAAAACATGCGGCGCGGCATGCCGGAGGAAGAAGCGCGACGCCAGGCTCTAATTCAGTTTGGCGGAGGGCAGCAGGCGCGTGAGCTCCATCGCGAAGCGCGCGGATTGCCCTGGCTTGATGTATTGATGCAGGACCTGCGCTTTACCTTCCGCACTTTAAAGCGCGACGCCGGCTTCGCCATCCTTGCTGTGCTGATTCTCGCATTCGGCATAGGCGCAAATGTCGTGGTCTTTAGCGTGGTGAATACGATTCTGCTGCGCCCGTTGCCTTTTCGCGATTCGCAGCAGCTGGTGCGGATCGTGGAGAAGAAAGCCGATTCCGGAGAATCCGGTCGAACCTATACCGCGGATGCTACGCAAGATTTTCAGCAACAGAACCACTCTCTTCAGTCGGTCAGCGGCTACTTTGCCTTTACTGGACCCGACAATTTCAAGTTCACCGGGACCGGACAGCCGGTACCTGCCACGGGACTGCTTGTGGCAGAGGGGTTCTTTGAGAGCCTCGGCGTTGAGCCTGCGGCAGGGCGCCTGTTCAGACGGGAGGAATTTGTCCATCACGCCCAGCCGGCCGCCTTATTAAGCTATCCGTTCTGGAAACGCCGGTTCGGCGGCGATACTGGCGTTATCGGGCGAACCGTCGACCTCAGCGATAAGGTTGACCTGAACAATACCTCCGTCACCGTTGTCGGCGTGCTGCCGGAGGCTTTTGATTTCGGCTCCGTATTTTCGCCAGGAGCCAAAATCGATCTCTTCGTCCCATACATAATGGATGATTTCCGCGACGACGGGAATGACCTGGCACTAGTTGGCCGACTCAAACCAGGCGTGAGCATAGCGCAAGCGCAGAGCGAGGCTGATCTGCTTTTTCCGCAGTTCTACTTCGAGCATAAGCATCCTGAGTATGGAAAACCTTACACCGGCCAGCTTACTGGACTGAAAGAGTACGTCAGCGGTAAGCTGCGCCGATCGCTCATCGTGCTGTGGTGCGCCGTAGGGCTCATTTTGCTGATTGTCTGCGTGAATCTCTCCAACCTGCTGCTGGCTCGAGCGGCTGCGCGCAGGAAGGAATTTGCGATGCGCAGCGCATTGGGGGCCAAACGCGGGCGAATCGTGCGTCAATTGCTTACGGAGAGCCTGGTATTGGCCGTTGCGGGAGCGGTGCTCGGGCTTGTACTTGCGTTTGCTATCCTCGCATATTTGGCCCACCAGGGATCGATCGTGTTGCCGTTGCTGAGCATGGTGCGCATCGACGGTGCCGCGTTGGCGTGGACGCTGTTGGTCGCAGTCGGAGCACCGGTTCTCTTTGGAGTGGCTCCGGCCCTGCGCATGTCAACCGGCAATCTGCAAGAAGCTTTGAAGGATGGCGGACATGGAGCCAGCGAGGGTAAGAGCCACGACCGTGTGCGCTCAACGCTGGTGATCACCGAGATTGCCCTGGCTTGCGTTCTGCTAGTCGGAGCTGGCCTGCTCTTGCGCAGCTTCCTTCGTGTTCTCGACGTTGATCTCGGCTTTGAGCCCAGCCGCGCAGCGGCCGTCAGCATTGACTATGACGATGGCGGAAACCCCGCCCAACGCGCTGCAATATGGCAGGATGTCGTGCGCCGCACTTCAGCGATTCCGGGTGTCGAGTCTGCCGGCATCTCCGACAACCTGCCCATGAGCCGCAATCGGAGCTGGGGCATCGCCGCAAAGGGCGAGCGGAAGCCCAAAGATTCCGATTTCGTGGGCGTGTTTGTCTACATTGTGTCGCCCGGCTATCTGAAAGCGATGGGGATGCGGTTGCTCCAGGGCCGCGACATCGGCTGGGATGACCTTATCAACAATCGCAGTGTAGTCGTGATCAACGAGAGCGTCGCCGATAAGCTGTGGCCGGGAAAGGACCCGATTGGCCGCCATGCCATGGCAGGTGGAATGGAGTCGGAGGTCATAGGCGTTATCGCCGATGTTCGCGAAAGCAGCGCCGAGGACAGTGGTGGAGCGCAGATGTTTCTGCCAGCGACGAAGCAGTTTAGTCCCGAAGGCTCGTTTCTTGTCGTACGTTCCACGCTGCCTGCTGCTTCATTGGCCATAAGTGTGATGAGAACACTGCGAGAGATCAACCCCGGACAGTCGGCCACGGAGTTTAGGCCCGTTCAAGGTTTGGTAGACCGCGCGACCTCTCCTCGTCGCTTCTTCCTGCTGCTCGTCGGAGCCTTTGCAGGATTGGGGCTGCTTCTGGCATCGCTGGGAATCTACGGCGTCATCACCTATTCCGTTACGCGACAGACCCAGGAGATTGGGATACGCATGGCTCTTGGCGCCACCCAAACTCGCGTGCTGTTAGATGTGGTGGGGAAAACGCTGCTCCTCGCGCTGATAGGCATTGCCATTGGAGTGATTACAGCATTCGCCGTTGCGCGCCTGATTGCGTCTCTCCTGTTTCGGACGGCGCCGACTGATCCGCTTACGTTTGTCGGGATGATGGTTTTGCTGGGGGTGGTCGCGCTGCTGGCAGGATATCTTCCGGCACGAAGAGCTTCAAAAATTGATCCGATGGTCGCTCTGCGGACGGACTAAAACTGGAATGCCTTTGCTTCTCTGCAACATTCGACCTTGCATGCATATTGGTGTCGAAGCTCGCGCGGACAGCTCACTTTAGGCTAACCGGAAATTACCGCTGTAAACAGGTCAGAATGACCGTATGTCCCGTGTGGAACTACGTTTGCGCCTCTCGCCGGGCGGTTCCTCGACTCAGCTTCAGAGTTCGGCATACCTCGGCCCAGGAGTGTACTTCTGCGCGGAACGCGCACGCTGTGAATGTGCACCGTAGAGAGTCGCGTCCTTGCCGGTCAGCGCCAGATGCCGCTTGACGACGCGCGATCGCTGCCCCGGGGACTCTATAGGCTGATCGAACCCGTGCGGTGACTCCGGTTGAGCCTATACGGCGGACAACAGTCCTGACAAGCACAATTCAAGCGACGGGTCTTATCAGCTTTTGCGCACACCGTGCGAATCCCGCATTGTCTCAGCCACTCGGCCATCTTCCTCAGCTCGGCAGTCGTACAGCCAAAGCATCGCACCGGTTGCGGGTCGTGGCTCGGCGGTACTGCTACGTATTGGGAGGCGTTGCCGATATCAATGCCCGCAGCGTGAGGATGCACCAGGCAGGAAGTCAATAACAATTCTGAGAACTTGAAATCGGGAATCGAGGACCTTGCGATTGCCGAGCAGACACGCACCATCAACCTTGTCGGTGCATTTCGGATCACGGCAGTCCTCATGCCGTTGCTGCTCGCCCAGCCGAAAGCGACCATCATGACCGTGTCCTCCGGTCTCGCGTTCCCCCTAATTCAGCAGCTTCCTGTAGAATTCCGCGAGATGATCATCCTGCGCGAATACGAGGAACTTTCCTATAAGGAGATTGCTTCCCTTCTCGATTGCCCGCCGGGTGCAGTCATGTCACGGCTGGCAAGGGCGAGGTCAAAACTGCGGGACTTGCTTTCTGATGGCTTGATGGCTCCATGGGAAAAAGAAATCGGCGAGACGAATGGGACGGCGGCATGATGGCGAAATCACAACGGCGCTGTCACGTCCATTCAGGCAACGTTTTACGGCTTCGCGATTTCCGACTCTACCACCATGTCGAGCACATAGAGGTTGGAAGGCGCGCCGCCGGCGGATACAGGAACCTGGAATTGCTTGACCCGCAGTACATTGCGTTCACCTTCGCGATGGGTGAAGCCCTCGATATTGACGGTGAGAGGCTTCCACTCGCCGGGAGTTCCGACCGGCAGGCCCTTGTCGTCATAGTGCCGCTCGCGGTACAGCAGACAGCGGGTGTGGGGCGACGGCGGACTCGGGCAGGCAACCGATTGCGCGGCGATTTCGAGAAAGACCGTGGTACCAGCGCCGTAGAGCGATTCCGGAGTAGGTTCCCCGGTGAAGTTTAGCGTGCCATTGCCAGGAGACACTAGCTGCAGCTGGGCGGAGGGGCGACCGCTCATCTCGACTTGCAGTGGTTTGGCCAGCAGATTGGACAGAGCGGAGTCCGCCTGCATCAAGGCCGGAGCGCAGGCCATCCTGGTGGACGCGGTGACGTTGACGCTGAGTTGGTTGGCGGCAGTGACCTGATACCCGCCGACGAACCGGTTGCACGGACCCTGGACGCCCAGCCGCGACCCAGCGAAGCTGAGCACGACGGGATGGTCCTGGCCGGAAGGCAGACCCACAATGCTGCGATTGTTGGCATCGGTCGCCGACATAAGCGTCCAACGATAGTGCTCAAGTTGTTGCTCCAAGTCCGGGTTGTGGGGCGCGGGCCCGGCAAGCGTCAACACCAGATTGGTTGCGGTGGAGTGTGAAGCGCCGCCTTCCGGACGAAGCAGAGTGAGCCGGCCTTCCGCCACGGAAAACTGCTGCCGGCCGCCGGGTTCGTCGAGGGTAATGGCATTCCCACTGGGTTGCCACGTGAAGACCCCACTCACGGACTTCTCCGCATTTTGCGATCCCTGGCCTTGGGTGACCAGCCGGTAGGAGCCATCTTGGTTGAGTGTCAGCCTGGTCTTGGTGCCCGGGCAGTCAGCACAGGGCAACACTCCTTCGTAGGTGCCGGCCCAATCGAGCGAATTCCGGCTGTCGTGCATGTCGGCAGGCTGTGCTGGGGGCGCGCTACTCTGCTGCGCAACGGCTGGTGCAACGGTCGCTAAGGCAAGAAGGATCAACAAGAATTTCACAAATCCTCTGATGCAATTCTAAGTCGCCGCGTTCCTCGCCACACGGAAGAATAAGCCTCACGAAGGTGTTGCTGCCGCACTAACTTGAAGATCGCGTTACCCTTGCAGGATTGCCGGATGTCCCACTCAAGCCGGGGTCCCCACGAGAACCGTTCTTGCACTCGTTGGGGTGGAAGCCGACTTTCGCTTGAGTGGTTTTTTCGTTACGCATTCCTCGCCGGTTATATCCCTTCGGACTTACCCGCCGGAGGTGAACAAGAGCAAGGTGTTAGGGATCTACTCCCAGCCTCATAATACAAGCGCAAAGTTGGCCCTGTTTCTGCGTGGCCGTGTTCATGCCTCCGGTAATGGACGAGAGCGGAGCGGCTTCTCGCCCAGCGAGACGATGGACTCTTCACCGTAAGGATCGACGGCAAATGAGTCGCCGTTAGAAAACGCTGCAGCCAGGGCGCCAATCTCCATCGCCGCCGACTACCGAGACCAAATCCGCTGTGGCAAAGGAATCCATCAGCCCGGAGATGGTCGAGCCCTGTTCCGCCATGGTAATGAAGATCTCCCCTGGCAAGCCGTCCTCGTATACGACGACTGTGAGATATCCTTCCTGCCCAGCAATTGAGAAATGATGCGTCAACGCCCGCCGTTCGTCCGGCAAATGCTTACGAATCGCCGGGGAAGGCTCGCACTTAAGTACCAGCGAAAGATCTGTTCTCACCACGTCAGCATCTGGCCCTGCGGTCGCGCCCGCATTCGTCAAACTTATTGGTTGTGTTGCTGGCATAGTGAACCTCATTCTTCGCGACGGTGGGTCGACCGTTGTCGTGTGACTGCACGCAAGCTAGGTGTTCGGCTGTGGATCATGATGCGCGACCAGATTGATTACGAAGAGTTCTGCCGCCGTGGAAAGTTGCGGCAGAAGGGGATAGCCCATGCGGGGATGCCTGATTTCAACAGTGGTCTTGCGCGGTAGTGACCGGGTTAACTGAATAGGCTACCCGCCACCCCGATGGGAGGGGAGTTTGCATAACACCTCATGATCGCGGGTGACCGAAGAGATGTCTGGTGGGTAATCAGCTCGTTGAAAAAGTCAGTTTTTTGGCGGCCCCGGGATTGATGATAAATGTATCCCGATTTCGAGAAGGACGTTTATAGAGCAGCCTAGCGGGTCTGCGGTGTCACAATGCCGTCTTTGGATTAGGGTGTATGTGCCCGTGCATCGTCTCAAGTGTAGAGAATCAAGTGCGTGGCGGAGCAAGACAATCAAAATGTGGCCCTAGTGACTGGATCTTTGTCGGGTATTGCAACAACGGTGCCGTTCGCCATGGCGATTCGCGGATCATCCCTTAGGTTTCCAATCGATAATGTTCGTCAAATTCCACTGATTCTGAAACAAGTTGAACTGTACGTCGCCATCCCTGTTAATGGTGATCTGTGCCGCTGGGAGCAATGTACCGGAACTCTGTCGTGCGTCCTGGTCGTTGATGTTAACCTCTCCTGCTGTCAGGTCGAATGCCCGCGACCGCGTGTTCCACGCAGCTTCCGCAAATGCAATCCTACGGTTGGTAATGAAACGCACTCTGCGGCCGGTCGGCGTCGGAACTACCTCCACATAGGCTAGATCGAAACCCACCGTCCCCGGTATCTGAATGCGGCCGGCGGACTGCATTCTCTGGAGCGCATTCACCAACCCTTGCTGTTGACCTTGCTTGAAGGCATTGACCAACGTCTGCTTGTCTTCCGGCGTCGAGTACCGGTTGATGATCAGCTTGATGGATACAGTGTGACCCAACTGTCTGCCCGTGCCGCGGGCCGTGGTATCAATGGTCTCGAGCTGTGCGGCTGCCAACAAAGGGAATGTCAAAATCGCTAGGACCACGCTGAACAACCTGAGTGCAGTTTTCATTTCAACCTCCTTGTATGCATTAAAACCGAACTACTTTACCGGCGACGGGTTGCGTCCGGGTCGCAGGATTCCTCGAACTTTGCAGCGTCGAAAGAGGCGCTTGGGTTTCCGAGGAAACGGAAGTGGCGGCCGAGACCCGGTTCGGGAACGAAGGGAGTCGTGTGAGACGACGGCGGAGCTCAGTAGGACCGTGAGCGAACTTGGGTAACTCATTTTGCGGAACGCGCATCAATGCGTTAGCTGGCGCCTGAGAAGCGGCTTCAGGAGTTGTATCACAGGCCCAGAATCCGAGTCCATCGCCCGTTCCCGTTTTGGTCTTTTTACCGCGGACAGCCGAACTCTGCCGTTTGGCAAGTGCGGACCGGGACGAGAGCACACGTGCGACTGGCTCTGTTCGATTATGAAGTTCGCCCGGCAAATGGGATTTCTTTTCGGCTCGGGGGATTTTCTCGGTCGCGGCGCCCCACCTGTCGTTATATAGGTGAGAGCTGCTGTGGCTAATGTCGAAAAACTCACTTGCGCAGCCTATGGGCGAAAAACGACGCGCTAGTCTGGGATGCCCTACGAACGTCATTCTTTGAAATCGGGATAATTTACCATTATTTACCATCATTCGGCACTGTCAAAAACAGACTTTTTCAACACCCCCTGCTGTTCAAACACGCTGAAGAATTCCAAAGCCGCCTCAATTTGCCGTTTGTCCTTTGCGCGAGCCGAATTTGTCGGAGTACGCCCACGTGAATTCCGCGCCAAATAAGAAGACCTGAGCGGAATAGTACACCCATAATAAAACCACGACGAGCGACCCGGCCGACCTGAAGCGAGAAGAGATCCCGCTTCTTCCGAGGTATAGGCCAATGAGAAACTTGCCGATGATAAACAGCAGTGCCGTGACTACCGCACCGATCCAGACGTCTCTCCAATCGATCTGTACTCGCGGCATCAACTTGTAGATCATCGCAAACACTGCAGTCGACAGTATCAGGTTTGCGGCGAGGTTTTGCGAGAGCAAGACCACGCGATCTTCATAGCGCACCGCGAAGTCGTCGGCGCTGCGGTAGTCGAAGTTGCGAACGTTCTTGAGCAGCACGCGATCGCCGTCGATGACCGCCCGCGGCATCACTGCCACGTCCGGCCGCCAGTTGCGATTGTCCGAAGGCCGAATGGAGTGATACCAAGCGAACACCACGAGAAACACCGCCGCAAAAACCAGCAGTATGCGCCGATTGGGCTTCACCCACAGGGCATAGATGCCGAGCGCCAGAAAAGCCAACGCCAGCACCAGGCGCGCCCAGCCCCACGGCAGGTTTGACCAATAGATGGCAGCAGTCGCCCAAATCAGGGGCACAAATCGAATGAGAAATTTGAACGTAGTCAACATCCAGCCGAGAGGCTTGACCAGCCACGATTTCAGAGACTTTTGGGGAAGCGACTCAATGGATGTCATGGATGGCTGCCGGTGATCCTTCTTTCGGTGTGCGTGAGCGCAGCTGTTGCCTGAAGCGTACTATACGAATCGTCCGCCGTGGACGCAATTATAGTAGAGCTTAGTCTAGGAGGCTGGTCCGATCTGTTCACCTTGTTCCTGATACGCGAAGTCCCGTCAAGCGGCCAAAGTGCCTCAAGCCCAACCCGGGCGATATCTGTACATCACCAAAAACTCTTCGCTCATGAGGATCCCGGTTGAGGCGGCCGTGCGGAGAGCAGTACAGAAACCCAGCGAGTTGCCGGGTAATCCTCGCAGATCGCAAGAAATGCGAGCATCAGGGGCACACCAATAAAAGCGCCCGGAAGTTCCCACATAAAACTCCAGAAAAAGACCGAAAACACTACCGTGAATGGTGAAATGTTTAGTGCTGTGCCGGAAAACAGCGGTTCAAGATAGTTTCCAATCAGGAACTGCATAACTGTTAGCGCGAATAGAATGATCAGCGGCATCCGCGAGGGACCAAACTGAATAACTGCAAGAAGAATCGTGGCTACGAATGATCCGAGGAATGGAATGTAGTTTAAGGTGAATGCTATACCGCCCCACGCAACCGCAAGTTCGAGGCCTGCTAACCGGACAATGCCCCAGGTCAGCAGGCCCACCAGCAAGCTTGCGAGAGTGCGCACAACCATGTACTTGAGAAGTTTGTCTGTAATTTTCTCGCCAACCTGCAACAGTCGCCGCGCCGCCTCCTCGTCGCGCAGAATCTTAAACTTTCCCGTGAATTCGCTGACTTCCAGAAGGCCCAGCATTAGGAACAAAAATACTATCAGCGGGAAACCGATAACGCTGTTGAGTCTTCCCGCCACTTCCCTGAAAAGCGGTAGAATCCACTTCGCATCAAGTCGCACATCCGTCGCTCCAGGCAAGAATAGATCGTGGGCTTCCAGCCAAGCCGTGACTGCCGCGTACTGGCTTTGGATAGTGGAGGCATTATTTATCGCCCATTCCTTAACTACCCCAAAATCCCCGGGCAATCGTGTATAGAAATGCGGCAACCCCCACCAGCGTGATCAGCAGCACCACGCCAAGTGCGGCCGCTTTCGGAATCTTCTTCTGAAGCATTTTCTGGAAGGGATAGACCAGGGCAATGAAGAAAAGCGCGAAGGCGACCGGCTCTACAATCGGGCTCGCGAGAAAAAGTGCCGCTGCCACCAAAATCACTGTGCAGAGGGCGACCATCACGCGGATCGAACTAATGGAACTATCGGTCGTCATGCCAGCCTTCCTGGGATCGGCTCACCATCCAGGTGTACTAGTGATCGCGGGACATACCGTTAGACGCTCCGTTGACCAGGCTCCGAGACGCGCGACGAGGACGCCTTCCAGCGCAGCGGATAGAAGGCAACGTGGACGCAGCCATTAGCTGGCAAATGTCGCTACTCGGATGCACGGCCTCGAATCGCTACGGGGATTGCAGAATTGCGACCGCAGCCATATAACTACGCCGGCTCGTGGTCGCCCTACAAGTAGGTTCGTCCGCCCCGCGCCCATGATTTCCACCCCATTCACTCCTTTTATGCTCCACATGTTGTATTCGAGACTGCCGGGTGCGGAATCGACGGCAGCGCGAGCGCGAATTTAAGGTTCTTCTCAAACCCGGAGGTGCGGCATTAGGCCGGCTGCGCCTTGCGGACGGCCAGCGCCATCATAAGGCGAGTCATGCCGGTCATAATCATGCCGATACCTACTAACATTCCGACTGCCCAAAGCGAGCTGATGGGCCACCGCCGCCATATCACCAAGCCGAGCAGCAGGCTGGCAATTCCGTGCAGCAATAGCCAGTGGGAGCCATTCCTGGTGCGAGTGGAAATATAGTTAGCCAGCTCCATGACGCCCTCCGCAAAGAAAAACACTGCCATGGCAAAGGTGAGACCGATCAGCCCCAGCGTTGGGTGAACCAGCAGGTAGATGCCCCCTGCGATATAGAGCAGAGCCACCAGGAATTTCCAGATCGCGCGTCCGCCGCTCTCCGCACGAAATGCCTGCACGAGCTGCGTGACGCCATCGAAGATGATCAGCCACGCCAGTACCCTGACGATTCCAAACGACGTTGCATATGGCAGTGCGATAGCCAGGATTCCCAGCAGGATAAGTACCACGGCCAGTGCGATGGACGACTTGGAATCGCGTTGCGAGGTATCACCCAACGAAATACTCATCGGTTCTTTTGCTCCTCGTCGTTTGCGGATGCTTGCGACGCTTAGCTACGCGGCAAGCTCGCAGGTTGCTGCAGACGGAATTCGAGTATGGTTTCAGCCGGGATATGGATCTGTTCGCCGCGGGTCACCACCGAGGCAGTGCCCCCGCCGATTGCGCCAATGGCTGCCCCGCGGCCGGCGTTTCCAGCGATTGCGCCAATGGCTGTTCCCAGTCCGGCTCCCAGCGCCGTGCGCCGGGCGGTTCCTCCCAGAGCGTTGCTGCCCTGCACGCTATAGTCGCTGGTCAGAATGGGGAAGGCCGTGCCGTTGACGATGATGTCGGTCAACTCCAGTTGCAAGTCCGACCGTCCGGCGACACGTCCCGCGCCGCTCGCCTGCGAGATGCGGCCGTGTACTCGGTCCCCGCAGGGGCAACGACGTCGTTCCCCACAGTAAGGTTGGTCTGCAGTGTGGCTGTGAATATCGATCCGGCTCGACTCCTGCTGGAGTCCACCGTTTCGTTCATCCTTACTAATAGCCGTGTTCCCGCCGGCACGTTCACCATTCTCTGCTGGGCCCAAGCCAACGTTGCGCCCATGATGGAGGCACCGAACAGAAGAGTAAGTGCGATCTTTTTAGATAGCTGCTTCATGATAATTTCCCCTTGTCAGTCTCTCGATTTCCCGACACTGACAGCCGCTGCAACCGGCGTGACCGCTATTGGGTGGCAGGCAGCGCTGACGTGGCCTGCAAATGAACGATGTCTTGGAATTGACTGTCGATTTCGTAAAATTTCGCGGCGGTTGATGCCGACAGCGCCGACTTCATCTTCTCGAAATACTTCTTCTTCAACTCCACGCGCTGCGCCTCCACATGCAGGGACTTGTTAACTACGTCCTCGGCCTGCTTGTCCGTGATCTTGTCGTAGTCCTTGGCATAAGCTTCGATTTCCTGGGCCTCGGCCGCATTGAGCTTGCTTAGTTCGTCGTTGTACTCGCGATAGATGGGCCAGAACAGTTTGGCATCGGAGTCGCTGAGTTGCATGATGTACGTCACGACGGCTTCGCGTTTCGCATTAGAGTCGGTCTTGAGGAGCTCGACGTACGCTTGTGTGTTCAGGTCTTTGCTGCTGCTTGTATCCTGCGAGAACGCGGGAACTGCGATCACCAGTGGTAGAACGAATAATGCGTGCAAGAAAGCTCTCTTCACGGTTTTCATCTCGTTTCACCTTTCATATTTCGCGACGGCCCACAAGGTTCAGGCCGCCATCCAGGAATGGCCCGAAGCTCACAGCGGTTTGCAATCCCAGGAAGAATGCCTCGCCCACGGTTTCGTCCGACAACCTGGCAAATTGCATTCTGGCCGTTGGTCGCTTCCCACATATTTCGGCTCCGTGCCCCTACGCCGGGGAAGAAGAGTGTCTATACTGGCGTTGGCTCCATCATACGATCACTACGTGAACTTCAAAAAGGGAATGTCGGTGCTTATTCGTTAATTCATCTGAATGCTGGGTCGCTCTGTGCGATGAGACTGACTGCACTCTCCAATTCGCTCGCTATTACGCAATAGCGTTGAGCGGAAATGTCGGAGTCGCCGACCATCCCGGTAGCAATCGGCCGTGGCACTTTGGTGCCTTGGGCGTTTGATCGGCATAGAGGCCGCGGTCGTCGCTTCGAATGAACTTGCGCCGGGACTCCCATAAGCCTTACGATTGGTGTCCGCGACAGTCATCGATCGTCAGGCGCGAAGGCATAAATTGCGTGTCCCACTATCAAGGAAAACGCTATTGAAATCCCATAGCTGACCGCGTCCACCGCAAGCGCCAGCGGCTTCCTTCAAACGGCCTTATCGAAAGTCCCGGCTCCAAACTCGAGGGCGTGGTGGTTCGCGGCTTTTTCTGGCCGGGCACTTCCGATAAGGTCCTAGCGTTATACGTCAACTTGACCGCGCGCTGCCCAACTTTCGGTTGGGCCGTCGCTCGCCAGTTCGAGGATTGCTTGTGATAAGGCGAGTAGCGGCGGACGACAGTTCGACTTATACTCTTCGTGCTCATCCACTGCGTTCGGCGGACTGAAATTCCAGTGTTGGCGGACGATATCTTTCCTGGAGCCCGCGCCGTACGGGAGCCATCGCAATACGAATTCTTGGGTTCGTACGATTTCTTCTTCTTTGAAAACCACCCGAATGGTTTGAATGGTCTGCGGCGCGTCAAACAATAGGCGGATGAATTCCCGGTACTCCAGCTCGCCAACCCCGTTTTTCGTCGTTTAGTAGCGCTCCTTCAATCGAATATGCGTCAGCCTCTGAAGTGACTTCGACAAGGTTGGCTCGCTCCAGCTCCAGCCAGCCACGCCCCGCGCTTGTATCGGTCTCGCGAATTGGAGAAATCATCCTTTTTCGCATGTTTTATGCTGATTCCGCGATCCCGTCGGACTGGATCAATATACTCACCATCGAGCATAGCTTTCCAGTTTCTCGCGGCTCATTCTAAGGTGTTCCTTCTCCGCTGCTAGTCTCTCCTGCGCCTTCTTCAACTTCTCTTTCAGCTAATCGCATTCTTCTGTCGCCTTCGCAACCCGTTGTTGAGACGATTTGATCATTTGATCTCGGCCATTGCCCGTTTGTGTGATTGCAGCATGACCTCAGTGTAGACTTGCTGCGTTCGATCGTGCCAACACAATCGAATGCCACCCATGAATCACTGCCTTGATACAGGACGAGTGACGGACGATTTGGGATTCGAGGGTCAGTTGGCGATAACCGGGCGTTCTTTGAACTGGTCCGTCGATAGAGTCGCGGTAGGGACGACCATCATTGGTCGCCCACCGGGTGGCCGGAGGCGATCGCCCAGCTCCGGCTCTCACAGAACGTAGCGTGCGGATTTCCCGCACTACGCTCTGCAGAAGTTGCTTCACAGCATGGCGATAGCTCGCAGCTCCCTGTTGGGGATATCCTAGCAGCGTTTGCGGATGGGGCAATACGAGATTCATCCAAGTCGGTGCGCAATGTTGATAGCTGGGGAACGATTCCGGTAACGTTGGATGGGCGCGGCAGGCATGATTCCCCGATCGGCCGCGAGAGAAATGAGGACCGATGCCGTCGAGTGGATCAATGCGCGCGCAGATCGGAACGCTCATCATCGCGACGAGCGTCATCCAACTCGCCAACGGCTTCTTCGGCACTCTCATCTCCTTGCGGGTGGCAAGCGCGGATTTCGGTGCGGTCCTGGCCGGTCTCGTGCTCAGCAGCTATTTCGCCGGCTTCACGCTGGGCGCGGTGCGCTGCGGAAAGATTATCGAGCGGGTCGGGCACATCCGCGCCTATGCTGCCTTCGCTGGCCTGGTCGTAGCGGCGACTGCGGTGATGCCACTACTGCTCGGACCCTTGTCCTGGTTCGTCCTGCGCGCGATCGTTGGGTTTGGCTGCGTCGGGGTCTTTGTCACGACCGAGAGTTGGCTCAACGCTAAGGCCCAGCCGTCGGAGCGGGGGCGCGTCTTCTCGCTCTACATGGTCGGCACCTTCCTAGCTCTCGCGGTGGGGCAGCTCCTGATCGCCCGGATCGAGATCGAGGGAGCGGGACCATTCAATACCATCGTCACCCTGTTCGCCGTGGGGCTGGTCATGGTGAGCACGACCCGGGCCGAGCCGCCGCTGACGGTCGCCACCGAGAAGCTGCCCTATGGCCTACTCACGCGCACGGCACCCGTAGCGGTCGTTGGCTGCGCGATGAGCGGGCTCGTCAGCAGCGCATTCTACGCCCTCGCTCCGGCGTGGATGCAGGACTATGGCATCAAGCGCGAGATCATCGCCCTGTTCATGCTCGCTGCCGTGCTCGGCGGGCTCGCGTTCCAGGTCCCGGTCGGCCGGCTGTCTGACCGCTACGACCGGCGTATCGTGCTGGCCGCGCTGGGCTTCGGCTTCGCGGGCGCTGCCATTGCCCTGGTCCACCTGCCGACCTTTTGGTCGGTGCTCCTGCCAGCCGCTGCACTATTAGGCGGCTTTATGTCGACTTTTTACCCGGTCTGCGTCGCCGACGCGCACGACCGCATGCCTGCCAATCGGGTCCTAGCGGTAAGCGGCCGGCTCATCCTCGTGAGCGGGCTCGCCTCGGTGCTCGGTCCACTTATCGGCGCCAGCATCATGGCGCGCTCTGGAATTAACGGCCTGTTTTACTTTATGGCTGCCGCGGCACTCCTTTTCGCCCTCGTGGCCGCTGGCTCGAGCTTAGCCACGGAGGCGCCTCGGCATCTGCGACGGCCTTTCGAGATTCTGGCGCCGCTGCCCACACAGCTCGCTCAAAATCAGCTCGACTCTTCCGATGACCGAGGACAGCCTGGATAAGGATGTTCGTGTCTTGAACGATCATTTGCTTGGCTGCGTTTTTGCCCGGCGGCGCAGCTGCATGAACTTGCTGACCAAGTTTTCTTCGTCAACATCCCACAGGGCCTCAGCAAGGCGATCACTAGCAGCCTTCAGTTCGGAAAGATCGGTCGTCTTGAGGCCCTTGCGACGAGGGCTGCCGGGCTGGGGTGCGAAGTCATCGGCTGCGGTTCTCGCCAAGTTTGGGCACCTGGAATCTATCCCAGCGGACTTTCGCGAGTGGAGGGTGAACGCCGCGAGTGCGAAAACTCTCGCCTTTTGAAAACACACTGACCTGACAATCTTGTCCTGCATCGCTTGAATCCCTCGGAACTCTGAGTTCGTGAGGCGAACCCCAGCACGTTCCATTAACGTTCCAATAATTTGACTGGAAAGGATGGGCTCGGATGGATCAACTTCCGTGGATTCAGAGGGTTAGCTGCGGGAGACTACAGCCCTGAAAAGGCTGCGCTCTGCCATTGGCCTTATTTTTCGGCCATTTGGAAGTCGTCCCGGGTCGGTGTGGTGCAGGCCAGGTCAGCACTCGGAGGCGGATAATCCCGAGAACGGCCTATTCAACTTGCCTATTGCGAACCGTTGCGGCGGAACGTTTTTTCCGATCAGCGTGCCTCACGATGCATAAAGGTGTCTAAACTCTGGCACCAACTGAAAAGGAGTCGTGGGAGGTTGGACGGTTTCGCCAACCTGGTCGATGAACGCAGGAGAAGCGTTGCCCAGGAATCTGGAGCCTTCGCGAATGTGACTGACTCGTTCGGGATGAAACCCCATCAACCGTGCGCACGTTGAGTCGGCGGCGACCGGGTCATCCGCGAGCACGATCTTTCCCAGAGGACGAGCGCTGCCATTGAGAGGCCCGTTGCCTTCCATCGCTACGATGCCGTCTGCGATCACGAAGTGGACTGGAACGGTTGCGCACAGATCGAGAACGCTCTCCTGAATGCCTTTCCAGTGGAGAATATTCTTCGGCCATCCGTACCTTGCACCAGGCACAATGCCGAACATGTTCTTCATGCTGAGGGTGACGCCGGCCCAGTGGTGAGTCTTGATTTTGGGCATGGAAACCAGGAAGTCGGTCTCCAGCACAGTGCGGGGGAGCCAGAGGTCTCTGATC